>Ga0209491_10002659_pt1 | contig 31326 bp, 23 predicted proteins | sample BON02_FD_187213 | JGI IMG/M metagenome (GOLD analysis project Ga0209491, IMG submission 187213) | Freshwater microbial communities from Lake Bonney liftoff mats and glacier meltwater in Antarctica - BON-02 (SPAdes) (version 2) | ecosystem: Environmental > Aquatic > Freshwater > Ice > Glacier...
TGAGTTTGTTTCTTGTTTGCGGGGGAGACTTTCTCGACAGACTTGAGTCCTGCAATGACTTTGTCCTCGATCAACTTTGTTCCTATTGCATTTTCATCCATCACTTTAACCTCTGCGCCCCTGCGCGAGACTAATACGTCTGCCTGTTCTTCTGTCATTTTGCTACGCCCCCGATTCATTCCCCTTCGGCGGGACTTACAGCATTCCCCTCCGGCAGGGCTCAGAAGCATCTACGGCAGACCTCCGTCACGCAGAGCAGCAGAGATCGCGGGAAACTCATGGCGATATTGAGCAATGATCGATTTTTAAAGTATAAGTGCACATATACTTGATATTTAGTGACTCAGTGTTATGGTGGAGACATGGCTCAATTAACGATCTATTTGGATGAGACGACTCAGGCAAAAGCAAAGTTGGCGGCGAAGCGTGCGAACTGTTCGCTTTCACGCTGGGCGAGAGAGCAATTGAGCGCGGCAGCCGATGCGGGGCGCGCATGGCCAGAGGGCTACTTCGCGCTGTTTGGAAGCATTGAAGATACCACGTTTAAAGAGGTCGAAGCACTCGACGCTCATACTGACAGTACACGTGCATCGCTATGAACTACTGCCTCGATACCAACACGGTCATCTATTGTCTCAAAGGCACTTATCCAGAGATTCAAAATCGCTTGGCGGCGATCCAACCCAAAAACGTCTTTCTGCCAGAGATTGTCTATGCCGAGCTCCTCTACGGCGTCGCACGTAGTCAGCAAAAGGTGAAAAATGCTGCGCAACTGGCAGCCTTAGTCGCGCCTTTCACTCGCTTGCCGTTTGATGAAAAGGCTAGCCCCCACTATGCCGACATCTGCGCAGACCTTACACATCGAAGTGAGCTCATCGGCCCCAATGATATGCTCATCGCCTCCATCGTCCGAGCACATGCGATGACTCTGGTCACGCGTAATACGAATGAGTTTGAGCGTGTGATCGGCTTACAGCTCGAAGATTGGACGCTGGCATCTGACTGACGAGGCGCGCCCCCTCATTTCCTGAGTTGCCCGCTATTCGACTCGGCGGAGTGGTTGTTTATGAGCGGTCGAATTGAACAATCCGGCCACGATTACAGCGGTACAGTTGCAAACCGAGGATTACCACATGATCGGATGGGCGCCTCGGTATCTTGTGCATGATTTGATGTATGCAATGACCACCGTTTTGCTTTGATCTCCAACCCTGCGCGTCGCCGGGCGTGGGAGGGCGGTTGTCCCCAACCGCCGCGGTGGCTGCGCATCGCCGGGCGTGGGAGGGCGGTTGTCCCCAACCGCCGCGGTGGCCGGGCTAGGTCGGTGAGGGCGCTTGTCCCCAACCAGCTGTGGTGGCCGGGCGCGCAGACAGCAGTGCTTACCCCAGCAATCGCCGTAGTGGTGCGGCTGCTTGGGCGGCTTCGGGGCTGAGGGCTTGCCATAGCGAGAAGGTGGCGCGGGCTTGGCCTAACTGCCCTAGGCTGAGTTGATGGAGCAACTGGCCTTGTTGGCGGGTGGCGGCCTGCTGGATGCGCAGCAGCGGTTCTAGATCTGCTTGGCAGCGCGTGCATTGGCTTGTGGCTGGGCTGTCGGCCACGACTGTCAAACCGTGGTTTACTTTACCGCAGGCGGGGCATCTGATGGTGGCTTCGGTTGGCATAGTGACAGTTAATGGAGCGACCAAATTCTTACGAATTCGGCTACTGAAAAATGGCTCGTTAGGATTCGAGGAAGAAGAGGATGTCTTCGAGCGCGGTAATCTGTGCGTCGAGGGTGTCGGTGCGGTCCGAGGCTTCAGCGGCTTCGATTTTTTCGATGCAGTCTTCAATCTCGCTGCGGTCGTCGGCGTCGAGGTCTTCTCGCGCCAGTAGCTTATCGGCGCGACGTTTGAGCTCGGCGGTGGCGTTGTCCTCGGCGGCGGGTTCGGCGGCTTCCTTGTGCGGTTCAGGGTCTTCGCCGGCGAGGGCTCGCATGCGCTCGCTGGTGGCGGTGATGTCGAGCGCGTCGTCGCTGCCGTCGGTATCGATCTCGACCTTCTTGTTTAGGCCGGTGCGCTTTTCGGTGGCGGTGACTTCGAGCATACCGTTGAGGTTGAGCTGGAAGTGGACGACGATGGGGCTATTTGCTGGGAATTTACCCAGACCAGTGACGATGAACTCGCCGATACGGTCGTTCTGTGCGAGAGTTTCGTAAGCGCCTTGATAGATCACGATTTCGCAGCTCTCCTGTCCATCGTGGGTGGTGAAGTAAACTTTCGAGTGGCTGGCGGGCAGTGGCGTATTGCGTGCGATGAGGGGCGAGAACTCTAAATGATCATACTCGGTCAGGTAGGCGATGCCGAGGTTGTGTGGGGTGATGTCGAGCAGGATCTGGGTGGTCTCGATGCCAGCAATGCTGGCGGCTTGAAGGGCGGCACCGTAAGCGACGACGAGGTCGGGGTCGAGCTGATGGCTGGCTTCGATCTGGAAGTGTTGCTTGAGCAGCTCGAAGACGATCGGGGTGCGGGAGGAGCCGCCGACGAGGAGGATACGGTCTAGCTGGGCGGCGCGGAGGCTGGCATCGTTGAGGCACTGGGCGCAGCAGCCGATGGTCTTTTCTAGTAGGGCGCGGATTTCGTCTTCGTAGTCCGTGCGGGAGAGCTCGGTTTGCAGGCTTTTGCCCTCGTGGAGGAAAGCTTCTTCCACTTGAGTAAAGGGCTCGGAGGAGAGGCGTATTTTGGCCGCTTCCATCCCGATCTTGAGGCGGCTCATCGCGATGGGATCGTCGTCGAGGTCGAGATCGTGCTCGGCGGCAAATACTTCGCAGCCATGGCGGATCAGGATGCGGTCGAAGTCGTCGCCGCCCAGCTGGGTATCGCCGTGGCTGGATTTGACTTCGATCACGCCTTGCTCGTTTTGCACTAGGGAGGCGTCGAAGGTGCCGCCGCCGAGGTCGTAAACCAGCGTGATGCCTTCTTGGTCGCTGAGGCTACCGTAGGCGAGCGCGGCGGCGGTGGGCTCGTTGAGAATGTTGACCACTTCGAGGCCGGCGATTTCGCCAGCGTTGCGGGTGGCTTTGCGCTGGGCTTCGTCGAAGTAGGCGGGCACGGTGATCACGGCCTTGCTCACGGTTTGCTTGAGGTGGGCTTCGGCGGCGGCTTTTAATTTTTTGAGTATCAGAGCGGAAATCTCTTCGGGGCGGAAGCTTTGCTCGGCGATAGGCAGTGGCGTGGCACTGCCCATCTGACGCTTGACCGAGAGGATGGTGCGCTCGGGGTAAACGGTGTATTGGTTGCGCGCTTCGCGGCCGACGAGGAGGGTGCCGTCGGGGCTGAGGCCGACGCAGGAGGGCATGGTCAGCTCGCCATCCACAGGGATGATGGCGGGCTGGCCTTCGTGTATGTGGGCGACGGCTGAGTTGGTGGTGCCGAGGTCGATGCCGATGATGATTTCTTGCATATATTGAAAGAGGTTTGAAGGTGGGAAGGTTTGAGAGTGGGAAGGTGGGAAGTTTTTAGCGCTGCACGTGGACGCGGGCGGCGCGGATGCGTGCTTTGTTTTGAAAATAGGCGGGCTCAATCGTTTCGAGCACGGTGGCGGGTGCGGAGGACTCTGCGTTTATTGGAAGGGACGATACTTTGATGGCTTCCATCCAGGCGGGGTCGAAGGCGTCGCCGGTGGCGGGGCTCTCGCTGTGGATGCCTTGGGCGGCGAGTGCTTGCGCCAGCGAACTGAGCACAATTTGCGCTCCGTTGGCTAGGTCGGCCCAGGCGGTTTGCCATTTCCGGCTGAGGCCTAGCGGCGCGGTGGCAGGGGGGCTTTGGAGGCTTTCGGACATGCGGTGCAGTTGCCCCGCGAGGACGAGTAGGGGCGTGGCATCAAGGGCGGGGGCGAGGCTGCTGTGCTCTTCGATTTGTGACATCTGGCGCTGGAGGGCGCGGAGGCTTTTGGCTACGGTGTCGAGTGAAGCATTGGTCTTTTGCACGTTCTTGCGCGTGTTGGCTTCGAGTGCGATCAGGGCGGAGTAAAATTCTTGGAGCGTAGGCTGCGGGGCTGGGTTGCTCTCGGCTTCTGGGCTGGGTTCTTCGTCGGGCAGGGCTTGCACCATGGTAAAGAGTGAGCACAGTAAGTCCTCCTTCCAGGCAGGAAGCTGCGTTGGTTGGGGTGCTTGTGGTGCTTGTGGTGGCGTGGTGTCGTCCATCATTTAGGCTTTAGTTCCGGTTTGGCCGAAATGCTGGCAGAGGCTTTCCCAGCTGGGGCGCGGGCGGTGGAGGCGCAGACGCTCAAGGTTCTCTTGCACGAGGCTTTCGGTGGCTTCCTCTGCGGGGCTGCCGAGTGTCTCTAGGTGGAGGCGCTTCGCGGGTGTGTCGATCAGGGCATAGGCCTTTGCGATACGGGCAAATTGCTGAGGCGCGTGGGCAGGTGCGTAGCGTTTGGCGAGCCGTAGGTAGGCGGCGCGCACCTCACTGTCGGAAGCTTCTGGCGAGAGGTTGAGTTCTAAATAGGGATTCATGCGGTTGTGTGCGTGTGGGGCGTGTCATTCTTTTTGGCAGGGCTATGTTGCGCTCAGCCTCTGGCCGCCTTGTTTAAAGCGCGGATCATTTCGTCGGTCATCTTTTTGCCGATGACTTGCCGCATCTCTTGTTCGAATTCTTTGCGCTCTTTGTTGTTATAACCCTTCCAGCGTGTGAATATACTATTCATGACATCGAAGGGAGACTCGTTATAGAGGGCTTCGCTTCCAAAGGCGCCGCGGTCGAAGTCAAATTCGGGCTGCGAGTCATCGCGGTCGTCACGCTCGATGTCATCTTCATCAATGTAAGTGACGCCGTCGTCGTCGCCGTCGCCGTCGTCGTCGTCATCATCATCATCGTCGTCGTCCTCATCGTCGTCCGCGAAGTGATGGCGACCAGGCGGCGGGCGTTCGAGAATTGCGATGAATGTTTGGCGGAGTGGTTCGCCTTTATTCAGAGCGAATGAGTCGTTGCGCTGACGAGCCGTGTCGAGCGCTTGATCGAGTTCATCTAAGTCATTTTGATCGACCGTCTTCTTTTGGCTATACTTCGCCCAGAGCAGGAGCATCTTAAGCTGAGGATGATGGCGGTCGGCCTTTGACCAAAGTTTACAGGTTTCAATGAGTTCACGGGGAGTGATGCTCGCGGGCACCGCTTCCCAGAGAATTGCTAAAATGCCTTCGAGCCGCGCGGGCTGGTAATGCTTCCGATAGCTATCTAAAAACAGGGTGAGATAAGCGCCCCAGTCTAGCTGTTTTTTGGCGAGTCGGTTGCCCTCTTTGAGAATAATAAATAGTTGATGCACCTGCTCGGGCAGCATCTGGAGCAGCGGAGCTGTCTTGATGAAGAAGGCTTTTTTTGATTCGTGAGTTTCGACTTGTCGTTGCGATGAGCCGAATTGTTCGATGAAGAAATAAGTTAATGCTTGATGCATCAGCTCGCGGCCTTGCCAGTCTTTTTCGACCGTGTTGCTCAGTGCGTTGATTTCAGCGGGAGCGTCACTGTGGGAGCGTTCCAGCTCTAACCAGCGTAGACGCATCAACCTGGCATCGAACCAATAGTCGCAGTCGTGCGTCTTTTCCTGTAAGTGAATTCGCATGTTTGCGAAGCAGGCGCGGCCTTTGGTGATTTGCCCTTTTTGGAAATCGGCGTGCGCTTTTTGCAGGGAAGCTTGCAGGAAGTCGAGCTTCAGCCCTTGCAGGTGGGGGTCGAGTGTGAGGGCTTGCTCTAGCTGTTTGAGGCCGCGCACTAAGGTGCCGCGCTCGATGCAGCGCCTGCCGGCCAGTTGTAGAATCTTTGGGTTGTCGGTGTGGGTGGCAGCCAGTTGGTCGAGTAATTTGTTGGCGGCGGACGGCGCCTTGGCCAGTTGATGGGCTTCAAACAGTAGCAGGCCAGCTTCTGTATATTGCGGATCGAGGCGCATGGCTTTGCGTAAGAGATCGATAGATGTGTTGAGATGAGATTTCAGGTCGTCATCGTCATCTTCCATATCTTCGTCGCGTACTTCTTTTAGGAACGCCTCTGCTAGATGGAGGTGGGCGCGGGCGAGTACTGGATCGGAGGCTCCGCGAGCGGCTAAGGTTCTCAGATACTGCTTTCCGCATGTACCCACGCAGTCGATACAATTGCAGGGGAGGTTCCAAGCCGCGAATTGCGCTTGGAGGAAGGGGAACGAGGTGGCAGGTCGGATACCTTTATTGGTCAGCCAGCGACTGAGGTGCTGTTGATATTCACTATGGTTGCCGCTCTTGAATGTGGTGACAAAGCGGTCGAGCACGCTCCGTGCTATGCAGCTTTCGGGCTGGCTGAAGTTGAATGTAGACCTGGCAAACTTAAAGGCGTCGACGTACTGGTTAGCGTCTAGATGGCAATCCGTTTGCAGCAGATCGGCGGCAAGGGTCAGGGCATCGGCATCATCAGTTTCGTTAGCGTGTAGGGCAAGCGTTGTGGCTAGGGTCTCGGCGGTGATGGGGAATTGACTCTGCCGTAATAATTGTATGCCCGCGACGATGTGCTTGAGCTTGCCCCGGAGGTCGGTTAATTTATTAAAGCACTTATCTAGGATTTCGTCTTGTCCCGAATACCATGCGTCGAGAGCGCGTAAGAGGAGCTTCCACTGCGCGAGTGAGGATTGACGGCTGATCGAGGCCATGGCTGTGGCCAGTGCCTCGGGCTGGTTTTGGCAGATCCCCTGCAAGCCGGTGCGCACCGCGAGCAAGGTAATGACTTCCGGATGCGTCGCGAGGGTGGGCGTAGGTGTCGTGTCGCAGAAGATTAAGGAATCGAGTAGAGCGGCGTCCAGTGCTTGCCCCGCCGCTTGTTGTTCTTCCAGAGTCTGCCAAGAGAGTTTGGCGATGGTGTCTTGGTCTTGGAGGGATTCGGCGCGTTGTAGCTCGAAGGCTTTGAGCTGAGCCGGTGGCAACTGGCCGCGTAAGGCGTCGAGCAATTGCTCGGCCGATTCAAACATGCCGCTTTCGAGAAAAGCTTGATAGCGCTGTATCTGCACCTGAACGATTGGCGCTTCATACTGCCCAGGGTGTCGCTTGTTGAGCTCTTTGTAGGCGGCGAGGGCATCTTTCCACTTGGCGCGGGCGGCCGCCCGCTCGGCTGCTTGGATCAGGTCGGCGTCGCTGCGCGTTTTGGCAGCTTGCTGTTTCTTTGGCTTCTTTTTTCCCACGTTGGCGATGTGATATTAGAGACGTGTTCTGATGTAAATCGTGGATTTTAAATTTTTTGTTTTGAGCGGTCGGCGAGGGTCAGTCGCTTTGGTGGGAGTGGCAAGGAGGGGCGGGCGAGCATACTCTGACCCTGCGCGTCCTTACCGTGAGGGGGTGGCCGTGGTGCTGGTGCGTGTAGATGCGCGAGCAGGATGCTCCCGCTACATTTCATCCGCGATGTCTTCGAGGGGGTAGCTCCAGATCTCGCTCAGGGTGGGGTGATACCAATGCACTTTCATCAAGTCCTGAACGGTGGCTTTCATAGTCACTGCCACCGCCATGGCGTGGATGAGTTCGCCGGCGTCTTTACCCACGCACTCCGCGCCGAGCACGATGCCTGTGCTTCGTTCGGCAAAGACTTTTACGTAGCCGTATTTGGCCTCCATCAAGATGGACTTTCCATGGTCATCGAAGGGATAGTCGGCGCTTAAATAATTGATGCCTCGCTCCTTGAGTTGATTCTCGCTGAGACCGACGCTGCCAATCTGTGGATCGGTAAAAACAACTCCGCAGAGACTGTCGTAGTCGACGCGTTCGGCGGGGCGACCTGTGGCATGCTTGGCAGCGACTTCGCCCTGCATGATGGCCACATGTACGATCTCGTGTGGGCCGGCGACATCGCCACTGGCATAGACGCGTGGGTTGCTGGTTTGCTGCATGGCGTTGCAATTGATGTGGCCACTGTGGAGGGTGCCGATGCCGGCTTCGGCGAGTCCGAGTCCATCTGTCGCGGGGCGTCGACCCAGCGCATTGAGAAGATGTGGCGCACTGACCGAGAGGAGCTGGCCTTCGTGCTTAAAGCTGACAGTGAAACTGCCATTGCGGTGCTGCACGGAATTGAGCTTAGTGTCTGTGTAGAGCTGGATGCCTTCGTCGCGAAAGGCAGTTTCAATCACAGTGGACGCCTCGGGCGACATTTCTTTGAGTATGTGGGGGCTGCGTTGGATTTGAATGACTTCGCTACCGACGCGGCGGAGGAATTGCGCGAGCTCGCAGGCCACGATGCCACCGCCGAGCACGATGATTTTCTTGGGCAGAAAATCGAGGTCGAGCACGTCGTCGCTCGTCCAGCAGGGGGCATCGGCGAGGCCTGGTATCGGCGGTACGGATACGACTGAACCGGTGGCGATCATGAATCTGTCGGCAGTCAGGCGGGTGCCGTCGTCGAGCTCAACCGTCTTTTCGTCGATAAACTTTGCGCGCTTGCGGAAGAGGGTGAAGCGGTCGCCTTGGAGTTGTTCTTGGCGGTATTCGGAAAACTCCTCGATTGTGACGAGTTTGCGCTGATGGAGCGCGGCCATGTCGGCTACGGCTGTGGGGATTTTTAGACCGAATTTTTCGCCTTTTTGCGCGAGGTGGATTACTTCGGCGGAGTAGATTAAAGTCTTTGAAGGCATGCAGCCACGTAGGATGCATAGGCCACCGAGGGTATCTGCGCTGTCGATGATGGCGACGTGTTCGCGCGTTTCGCGTGCGGTGCGTGCCGCGGCATAGCCGCCGCTGCCGCCGCCGATGACGATATAATCAAAGTGTGTTTGGCTCATTTTTCTTTTTCCTCGTATTGTTTGCTGAAGAAGGGCACCCGGCGTTTACTTTCGGGTGTGACTAGTTGGGGGCGTGCGGCATCGACTTCGTCGATCTTATTCCTGCTGAGTTCAGCCCAGCGCAGAGCACTGAAAAAGATCGCCAAGAAACTGAAAAAGACGGCGGGCGACATGAAGGGGGTATCGCATAAGGTGAGCAGCAGCACGGAGCCGCAGCCCAGCAGTAAGTGATTAGTGAGGCGTATATTATGCGCCCCGCGTATGTAGCGAACAATCAACGCGATGAAAAAACCAAGCACTATTAGAAAGCCGAAGAGGCCAAACTCGGCAAGAAATTGTAGTAGGTCGGAGGCGGCGCGCTCGGATCTTTGACCGAGTAGCATGTCATCGCCATAGAAGGGGAGTAACTTTCCGTAGCTGTCGATGCCCCATCCGAAGATCGGGTTGGCTAGAAACATGTCATAGGCGGCACTGCGCAGGGCTGTGGTATCGGTCGTGATGGCATTGTCTTGGAAAACCCGGAAGATACCACTGGCAAAGCTTAAGCAGGCAGCTAGGCCACTAGTGATGGCGATCGATGTGCGGTGGATGTCTTTGGAGTTGGCCAGAAAGTCGACTGCTACAATGAGCAGCATGACCGAGAGCGTAAGCAAGAGCACGGCAGAGGGGAGCAGTGCTTCGATGAGGAAGCCGGAAGCCCCCAAGAGTGTGCCGCCTGTGAGATACCAAGGGCCAATTGAATGAATGAAGGCGGGGCTGTCGTCGTAGCGTATCGAGAGGAGCGCCATGGCGATGCAGGCGCAGCACCAGAGTGAGGCGAAGGCTGCCCAGTGGCCGTCGTAGGGGAAGAAGGCAAAAAAGTCGGTTGCGCCGGTGCCCTTGGTGAAGAATGGCTGAGTCAGCCCGAGGCCTTTTTGAATGTAGCCGAATACACCGACCAAGACGGCTCCGAAGCAAAGCCAGGGCAAGAGGCGCTCGAAAAATGAGCGCGACTTTGGCACGATGTAGAGCGAGGTCGCCATCAGATAGGCCGCACCGAATCCGAAGATTGTTATCCAAGTCGAGCTATTGGCTGCGGAGGTCGGTCGCCAAATGCTAATCGGATCAACCGTGTGGAAGATTAACTTGCCGACAGTTAGGGTGCTCAATGGGTTTTGCGTGAGTCCGATGATAAACTGAAGTGTGAGTGCCCATACCGGTGCGGTGCATATCCAGAATTTTGGCCAGAGTAGATCGACAAAGAAGGGGTGAGTTTGCTCGTGCGTTTTTAAGATGACGGGTGTGAGACTACCCATAATCAGAAGGCTACCCAGTAGCCAGAATGAGCGTGGATCTCCAATCCAGGAAACCATCACTGACATGATTAAGATCACGCAGAAGAGGATCGCTTCGGCGGGCGTGAAGTTGTCGCGCAGAAGTTTGTCGCGGGGCAGGATTTTAACGGAATCTTCCAAGATCTGAAATGTTGTGATTAAGTGCCTGGGTAAATAGCAGACTAATCGGTATGTGACCAGCAGATGGAGTCGGCGATCTCTTTCGCAATCGTGTCGCCACAGAGTGAGCGGACGATCGCGAGGGCGAATTCGGTGGCTGTGCCAGCACCGCGAGAAGTGATGATGTTGCCGTCGATCACGACTGCCTCGCTGCGAGCAGCGCTGAGCTCGGTTGCGGTCGATGGGTGTGCGGTGTAGGCGATGTTTTGGCTCAGCCCTGCATCCAGTAGCAGCAGGGGCGCGGCACAAATGCAGGCGATGAGTTTGCCCGCGCGGTGGTGGCGCTGCAGGCATTCGACGATACGGGCATCGCCTCGCAGTTTCATGATGCCAGGGCCACCCGGTAAGATCACCGCGTCGAAATCTTCTGCGATGACATCGGTCAGCAGGTGGGTCGCTTCCATCGTTATACTATTGCGCCCGACTACGCGAAGCGAATCGGCAGTCGAGGCTTGGACGACTTCGATGTCGGCTCTAGCCAGTAAGTCGATGGGTGCGGTGGCTTCCATTTCCTCGAAGCCGGGATGTAGGATGACGAGTGCTTTCATTGTAGATCTCCTTTGATAAAAGGTGTGACGATCCCCCAATATTCTTCGCCGGCCGTTTCGATCAAGTTATTGTGACCAGCCCCTTCGACGAAAAGTCTATATTTGGAACCTTCGATGGCCTCCCAATTTTTGACTGCATGGCTAAAAGGTACTACACGGTCGTTTGTGCCGTGGATAATTAGAATAGGGCATTTGATTTTCGGTAGGCGGGCTAAGTTGTCGAACTTATCCCAAGGGAGCAGTTTCATACCTGTCATCACGCGGAAGGTTGAGGTGAAGCCGCCATCAAAGATGAGTCCGGCAACTTCTTCACGCTCCGCTAACCAAGCGGCGGGGCCACTGCCGAGAGAGCGACCAAAGAGGGTGATTTGCCCCGGTTTGTAACCGAGGGTTTCGGTCGCATATTTAAAGGCAGCCTCAATTGAGGCGTAGCAACCGTCTTCGCTGGGATTCCCCGTGCTCGTGCCGTAACCGGGGTAGTCGTAGGCGAGCACTGAAATGCCCAGCCTTTGGAAGTTCTCTAAGAACGGGCGGGCGGTGCCTATGTCTTCGGCATTTCCGTGGCTGTAGATGAGGAGCTTGTCAGGATCTTTGACCTTAAGGTGGTAAGCAGAGATGGTTTCGCCGTCGCGGGTCTTCAACTTCAGGATACCTTCGTCGTCTTGATAGCTGCGGGGGGGGGCGGGGAAGATGAGGTCGTCTGCTCGTATCGCGGCATAGGTATTCATGCCCGCGTAGGTAATACACAGGCTGGAAGCCAGCAGGATGGAAACATTGGAAATCATTTGCTTGAGGGATTCAGGACGAGGCGTTACAATACCCTATTATCAATATCGGTTCGCTCCAGAGATCAAACGCAATTCCCTAATAATGGCACATTCAGAAATACCTATTTCTTTTTCACGGCAGGGGCGCGAAATCGCTCAACCCGTGATTGTTGATTTAATGGCGCGTGCTTTGGCCAATACCAGTTTGCTCTCACTGGCAGCAGGTTTTACAGATAATGCTGTCTTGCCACGCGAGTTGGTCGGGCGTTTTGCTGCAGAGCTGACGCAAGAGGGCCTGAGCGACGAGCCGCTGCAGTATGGGCAAAACCAGGGGCGGCAGCGTCTGCGTGAGCTGTCCTGCGAAGCGATTGTGAGGCACCCCGGCGAGCAAGCTACCGCCTTCGATCCGAACTCGATGTTTATTACAAACGGCTCGCAGCAAGCGCTCTATCTGGCGGTGCAGGCACTCTGCGATCCGGGCGATATTGTCCTAGTTGAAGAGCCGAGCTACTTTGTTTGCTTAGAAATGCTAAAGGGGCTCGGTTTACGGCCGATTGGGGTCCCCTGTGATGACGAAGGAGGTATTTTGCCCGATGGTTTGGCTGCGCGTTTGAGCGAACTCGATGCTGCCGGTGAGCGTTCGAGGGTGAAGGCGATTTATCTTGTCAGTTATTTTTGTAATCCGAGCAGTCGCTCTCTCTATGCGGATGAAAAACGAGCCGTGGCCAAAGTCTTGCTAGAGGCGGGCTATCAAATTCCAGTAATTGAAGATGCGGCCTACCGTGAGCTCTACTTCGACACGCCCCATCCGGCACCGTCGATTATTAGTATGCCCGAGTTTGATCCGTTTCCCAAGCTCTACTTAGGCACTTATACGAAGCCCTTTGCAACAGGGCTGAAGATCGGTTACGGCTACTGCACACACTCGGAATGGCGGGATAAGATTCTCTGCATCAAGGGGCATCAGGACTTTGGCACGGCGCATTTTACGCAGGCCATTATTGAACGTGTATTGGATGCCGGACTCTATCCCGAGCATCTGGCGGGTATTCAGCAGCACTATGCGCGCAAGGCGCACATTCTGGACTCCGTACTGAGTGAAGGTGGTCTGAGAGACGCGGGCTGGGAGTGGGCGTCGCCAAAGGGCGGCCTGATCTTCTGGCTACGCGCGCCCAAGGGCACTGACTTGCGGATGGAGAGTGAGTTTTGCCGAAACTGTATTGAAGAGGGCGTTTTGTATGTGCCCGGCGATCTCTGTTTCCCTGATGGCCTGCCGGTCAACTACGCGCGCCTCTCCAGTGGCGCCTTGCCGGTGGATAAGTTAAAAGAAGCGGCCGGAAGATTTGTGGCGCAAGCGCTACGATGATTGCGTCGGGAGCAGTTTTTTTAGCACGATGACTAAATTGTAGAATGACGGCGATAGCCGTTGTTAGCGGTGTGCTTGGACTGTGCCTTAGTGTATGGTGGGGATTCCAGACAAACTCGAGTGGCGGGGGAGGTCTATCCTTGGAAAGAGGCCTGCCGAGCAGAATTATAGTGTCGCTTCTACGGCTCCCCTGCCCGCCGCTCCGAAACTGAGTGGGCGACATGCTGACTCCTACAGCCCCTTTATCATTGTGGACACGGCAGTTTGAATTTTCTGAGTCCATCCTGCGCTCAAGTCGTATCGCTGCGCGAATTCAGGCCATCTTAAAACCGCATCTTTGACCTCATCGAGCATTTGCTGGAAATGAGTATCGGAGATCGTATGGGTGCGGGCGAGCGTTTTAAAGTAGGCTCGGCTGATTCCGGAGCGTTTGCCACCCACGAGGAGCCAATTGCCACCTAAGCTGTTTTCATTAAACGATAAATCGTAGGCGGGGGAGAGCTGCCAACTTCCGTCGGGCTCCATGCAAAATGAAAAATTCTTCGCGTGGTCGTCGTGGTTGTGTGCGAGCACGTTAAAGAGCATTTGGCGGAACTGGGCGTTGACCGCCGCTTGGCTCTGAGTGAGGGCGGCTGTGGTGCGCAGTAGAGTGTCGTAGTCGTGGTTGGCGTCGGCCATGTCAATCTCGGTCAACGCGCAGTAGGTTTGGATGTGTCGGCGTGTGTTTGGATCACTTGCGATACGGTCGAAGCGTTTGATCGCGAAATGCGCCCGTCCTTCCGGGTCATAAAGTAATCGATTTCGGGGCACTTCTATGCCCGCAGCTTCCGCCATGTCGAAGTAAGCTTTTTCAATCAGTGGAAATGTCTGCTCCGGTTCGTGGGTCGAGGTGAGTTTGATCATCCATGCCTCCATACCTTTGGGGATATGGTCGGCTCCCGTCACGATACGTTTGGCGTCCGGTGAAATCGCTGCGAGGATTTTTGGCATGGCACCTCCGGCGGTGGCACCCCCCTGAAGAATGGCGGGGTCTAGGATGCCTTCATGTGATTGTTCCAAGGTGTTGCGCGCGGATTGTGCGGCCGAGATTAAATCAATGGTTTGGTTTTGATGCGTATCACCGCTGGCGGGTTCGTAGGTGAGTGCCCCCATCGTGCGTCGGCCGAGGTAGCTCAGTATCTCGATTGGGCGGGGCTGGGCGCGTCCTTCCTTGCTGAAGTGTTCGCGGATGATAGACAGGCCAAAGCGATCCGGTAAAGAATCGTAAAGTAGGCCGGGCAGGGTCGAGAAGGTGGCGTTTTTATGTTCAGTGACGCCGCGCAGTAGCGGCAAGTTGAACGGTGATAACTCGACGCCTTCGGCCATAAAGCGCACATCGTATTCAAAATAGTGACAGCCTCCGCGCTCCATTAGTTGGCCCACTCGGCGATCATCCAACATGACGTTAAGCTTGATCATGATTTATAGACGCGGGGCTTCTGGGTTGTTCGTTTCGCTTCGGTTTCGATCGCTTCTAGCGAAGAATACGGGGACTGGTGGAATAGTTCTTCAAAGCCGTTCTTAGCCCCGAGGGCTTGAGCCACTTGAATTAAGCGTATGAGGGTGGTTTGCCCTGTCTGTTCAAACTTCCTAATTGAAGAAAGCGAAACCCCACTTCGCACGGCGAGGGCCTCCTGGGTGAGTTTCTTCGCGACGCGTAAGGTGCGCACCCGCCCGGCGAGTTCTAAACTGATTTCATGGGGTGTTTTTAAATTCACAATTAATTGAAATAAGATACTTATAGTTGCATAAGTCAATAAGTATTTTGAAAAAGGTATTTAATGAGTAGGCAGGCATTGCCGTGGAGATCGTAGAATGACGGCGATAGCTGTTGTTGCGGTGTGTTTGGCCTGTGCCAGTCATTGATCCTAAAAAAAGTAGTTAGAAGGAAGAAGTCAGGAGTTAGTCACTGAAATACAGTGGGTTGTGAATTCGAGCGTGTCCGCCAATATGGCGCAGGGCGAATTAATCGTAAGTCTTTGTCAGAGAGAACCTAACTTCTAGCTTCTCTATCCTAACTCCCGAATCTAGGATAATTGATCCCGATCGGGTATGATAGATTCTTAATTTATCATGCTATACCTTTTCGGGTATGCTTTGATGCCGCCATACGATAAACATACCCGAAAGGGGCTTTATGAGCGATCCATTAATTATTTTTGTAAAAGAGCGTCGCAAGACGTTTGGGTTGACCCAGCGTGAGTTGGCGGATCGGGCTGGGGTGGGCCTTCGCTTTATCCGCGATTTGGAACAAGGCAAAGAATCCTTGCGGCTGGATAAGGTCAACCAAGTGTTGGCTTCTAGAGCTTGCGGAGGCGACTTGGAAATTGAATCCACGTGACCGGATGGGGCTGCTGCTGGCCTGTTGTAAGGACTGTATCGGAGCAATCAGCGTCGTTGCAATAGAAGGAGGCCACGATGAGTGAGCGAAGCTGCAATATCTGTTTACAGGCTTTAGGCTCTGGTCAAGGCGATTACCATACGACTTGTTGTCAACAGCTCTTCGATTCGGCGAGTCCACCGAAGTTACCTTACACGTGGGATCAAGTTGAATATGGAGGATATGTGTCAGCTCACGGATCGGCTAACGGAACAAAAATACCGTGGGTCGATGGAGCAGGTGGGACGTGCAATTCTTCGTTACTGTTCCAACCCACTGTTTGAAGCCGTTCGCTTCTTCGATCTTCATGGATTTAGCTGAGGGGGCAGCGTCGGAGGAAGCGCCCGATTCGATGACGGTGTAAAATCTGCGAATGTCCTTGAGGCTTTCGATGTCGGTGAAGGGTTTCGACGTTTGACTGGCAATGAGCGCTGACTCGGGGCTGCTGGGTTGTAGTTGTTAGCGGTGGTAGCGATGTCGCGCTAGCGACGTCTTCTCGGAGGGTGAGCTGGGGACGCTATCGGTGTAGCGTCGCTGCGGGGGCGTCCGACAAGCGGACACGCCACGTTTGTCTAATCTTCCGGATCGTAGCCCGCTGATTTACAGGCGCCATTGCGACGCGGGCGTGACAAGTCGCACCCCTACTTTTTATACTTTAAAGCCGCGGCAATAAAGTTTGCAAAGAGTGGATGCGCCGCGTTTGGCTTGGATTTGAATTCTGGGTGGAACTGCACGCCGACATACCAAGGGTGTTCAGGGATTTCGACGATCTCGACGAGGTCGCGCTCGGGGTTGATGCCGCCGATGCGCAGGCCGGCCTTGACCAACTGGTCGCGGTAGGCGTTGTTAAATTCGTAGCGGTGGCGGTGGCGTTCTTGAATCAGTTTCTTCCCGTAAGCGTAATAGCTGAAGCTGTCTTCCGCTAGCTCGCAAGGGCACGCGCCGAGGCGCATGTTGCCGCCCTTAGTTTCGAGTCCTTTTTGATCCTCCATGATGTCGATCACGGGGTGCGCCGTTTTCGCGTCGAACTCGGTGCTGTTGGCACCTTCGAGCTTGGCCACGTTGCGGGCAAATTCGATCACGGCGATTTGCATGCCGAGGCACAGCCCGAAGTAGGGGATGTTGTTCTCGCGGGCGAACTTAGCTGCCGCTATCTTGCCCTCGGTGCCTCGGTCGCCGAAGCCCCCAGGGATGAGGATGCCGTCGAGCGTCGCGAGATGTTTGGCAGGATCGTTTTCGATGATTTCTGCATCTAAGCGAACGATGCGCACATTTGTGTCATTGGCGATGCCGGCGTGGACGATGGATTCGTAAACGGATTTATAGGCGTCTTGCAGCTCGATGTATTTGCCGACGACGCCGATCTCCACTTTGTGGCTGGGGGCTTTGAGGCGGCGGACGACATCGTGCCAGACCTTCATGTCGCTGTCGGGCGCGTCGAGCTTGAGGTGAGCGATGACGAGGTCGTCGATTTTTTCAGCTTTGAGCGCAAGAGGAAGTTCGTAGATGGAAGTCTCGACATCCATCTCTTCGATCACAGCCTTGACGGGCACGTTACAGAAGAGAGAAAGCTTTTGGCGCATCTCGTTGGTCATCGGCTGTTCGGTGCGGCAGACGAGGATGTCTGCCTGAATACCGATCTCACGGAGCTTGGCTACGGATTGTTGGCTGGGCTTGGTCTTCAGCTCGCCGGCGGCTTTTAAGTAGGGGAGCAAAGTGCAATGAAGGAAAAGCACATCGTCGCGCCCGACTTCGAGGGCGAATTGCCGCATGGCTTCGAGGAAGGGGAGGCCTTCGATGTCGCCGATGGTGCCGCCTAGCTCGGTGATGAGCACATCTACATCGCCGCCGCCGCCTTCGTAGATGCGCTCTTTGATTATGTTGGTGACGTGGGGGATGACTTGCACCGTCGCGCCTAGGTAATCGCCGCGGCGTTCCTTCGCGAGCACGGTTTCGTAAACTTTACCCGAGGTCAGATTGTTGAGCCGGCTCAGTTCGCCAGAGGTGAAGCGCTCGTAGTGGCCTAGGTCGAGATCCGTCTCCGCACCGTCGTTGAGCACGTAAACTTCGCCGTGCTGGAAGGGACTCATCGTGCCGGGATCGACATTCAGGTAGGGGTCAAATTTCTGCAGTCGAACCTTTAAGCCGCGCTGTTCGAGTAGGGCGCCGAGTGCTGCGGAGGTAAGTCCTTTGCCTAGCGAGGAGACGACGCCGCCTGTTACGAAAATATATTTCATGTGTTCGAACTTTACTGTATTAGAGAGTGATAAAATAGAAAAACGGGGGGCGCTGAATATTTGGCCGCCGTTCGGCTCGCATTCAATTCTTTGGGCTTTAGGGTTGGCAAACATTTTCCAAGCTTTGGTCGAAAGAAGTTCTCCGGATTAGTATATCTGCTACGAACTCTTTTTTGAATAAGAAAAATTAATTTTTAAGGTGGACAATCTTAATCAGTGGCCATTTAGAAGTGGCTGTTTCTGATTTAGAGGACCAATCCTTAAGCTGCGCTTATATATTCCACCTGCTTGGCTAATAGATGGATTGCGATCTGCTCGGTGTTTGAAAAGGCTCCCGATCTCAGTAGCTGTATTATATTTCTTAATAGTCCCGATTTGTTATGTGCTCATTATGTAGTTTTATTCAATCCACCATCGGTCGAAAGATTCTGATGGCTCTTACTGGCCTAGTGCTCGTGCTCTTTGTTTTGGGGCATATGCTGGGCAATTTGCAGATCTTCCTCGGAGCCGAGGTGATCAATGCGTATGCATACAAGTTGCATCACGTGTTGCCAGCGGCTGGATTATGGGGGATTCGTCTCTTCCTTCTGGCTAGCATCGCGGTGCACATCTGGGCTGCGGTTACGCTGACGCTGGACAATCGCAAAGCGCGGCCCGAAGGCTATGCGGAGAAAAAAGTGGTGCAAGCCACCTACTCCTCGCGCACGATGCGGATGAGCGGTGTCATCTTGCTCGCCTTTATTATTTTCCACATTGCGCACTTCACCGTTCGTGCAGTGCCTGGCATGCAATACGATGAGGCGGGTGTGATGAATGACGCCGATCGCATGATTCCGACCGAAGTGCCGCTCGTCAAACACGGTGAGGCCGTTCTGCATAATGACCATCCTGTTATGACTTTTAACGTCAACGACATGATGATCGCGGGCTTTCAGGTCTGGTGGGTCTCGGCCTTCTATATCATCGCTACAGGCCTTCTCTGTATGCACCTTACACATGGTGTCAGCAGCATGTTCCAGAGCGTGGGGCTTCGTAATAGTCTTTGGCGTAAGCGCCTCGACCGCGTTGCGCTGGTTTACGGTTGGGTCGTCTTCCTCGGCTTCGCCATCATTCCAGTCGCTGTTTTTGCGGGACTCTTGGAAAAAGATCCTTCCGGTGGTCTCACCGCAGAGATTGCCGAGATTACTGAAACACTTCACAAATAGGAACGCCGAATTATGAATCTCGATTCCAAAACACCCGCAGGTCCACTCGCTCAGAAGTGGTCGAGCCACAAATTTAACATGAAGTTGGTCAACCCGGCCAACCGTCGTAAGTATAACGTGATCGTTGTCGGTTCTGGTCTGGCTGGTGGCGCTGCCGCAGCCAGCCTCGCCGAGCAAGGTTATAACGTTGCCTGCTTCTGCTACCAGGACAGCCCTCGCCGTGCCCACAGTATTGCTGCTCAAGGCGGTATTAACGCGTCTAAGAATTACCAGAACGACGGTGACAGTGTGCAGCGTCTCTTCTACGACACCGTGAAGGGGGGCGACTACCGCTCTCGTGAGGCCAACGTTTATCGTCTCGCCGAAGTTTCCTCAGATATTATCGACCAATGCGTCGCGAGCGGCGTGCCTTTCGCCCGTGAATACGGCGGCTTTCTGGCTAATCGCTCTTTCGGTGGCGCGCAGGTCTCTCGCACATTTTACGCTCGTGGCCAAACTGGTCAGCAATTGCTGCTCGGTGCTTATTCTGCGCTGAGTAAGCAAATCGGTCTTGGTAAGGTGAAGATGTATAACCGCCACGAGATGCTCGACGTCGTCAAAGTCGACGGCCATGCGAAGGGCATCATCGTTCGTAATATGGTGACGGGCGAAGTCTCCCGCCATGCGGGCGACGCAGTCGTGCTCGCGACGGGTGGTTACGGGAACGTCTTCTTCCTCTCTACCAATGCACAGGGTTGCAACGTCACTGCCGCCCACCGCGCATACAAGCGCGGCGCAGGTATGGCCAATCCTTGCTATACGCAGATTCACCCGACTTGCATCCCCGTTCACGGCGATCAGCAATCGAAGCTTACGCTCATGTCTGAGTCGCTTCGTAATGATGGCCGCGTCTGGGCTCCGATGGACAAGGAAACCGCCAAGAAGATTCGCGAAGGTAAGCTCAATCCAAACGACGTGCCCGATGAAGAGCGCGACTATTACCTTGAGCGCAAATACCCAAGCTTTGGGAATCTCGCACCGCGCGATATTTCCTCTCGTGCAGCCAAGGAAGCCTGCGACGATGGTCGTGGTATTGCCACCACGGGTCTCGGCGTCTTCCTCGACTTCCGCGATGCGATCAAGCGCGACGGGCAAAAGGCTATCGAAGAGCGCTATGGTAACCTCTTTGAGATGTATCAATGCATTACCGGCGACAATCCTTACGAAACGCCGATGATGATCTTCCCCGCTGTTCACTACACGATGGGGGGCCTTTGGGTGGACTACAATTTGCAGTCTACCATTCCTGGCATGTTCGTCGGTGGTGAGGCTAATTTCTCTGATCACGGCGCCAACCGCCTTGGCGCTTCCGCGCTGATGCAGGGTTTGGCCGACGGTTATTTCGTTTTGCCTTACACCGTAGGTAATTACCTCAGTGAGCAAGGCGTGGCCGCTGCCGGTCAGGTCACGACCGATCACCCTGCATTCGCAGAGGTCGAAGCCGATGTGAAAGGTCGTATTGACAAACTCTTGTCGATCGGCGGCACCGAATCGCCTCGTTCCTTCCATAAGCGCCTCGGCCACATCGTCTGGGAAAAGTGTGGCATGGCTCGGAGTAAAGAGGGTCTTGAAGAAGCGATTCGAGATATCCAAGCCCTGCGCAAGGAATTTTGGGAAAACGTCCGTGTCGTCGGAGATGCCGATAGTCTCAATCCTGAGCTCGAGCGCGCAGGTCGTGTGGCCGACTTTATGGAATTTGGCGAAATTATGTGCCGTGACGCCCTCATGCGTGAGGAGTCCTGCGGTGGACACTTCCGCGTGGAATACCAGACCGATGACGGTGAGGCCTTGCGCGATGACGACAACTTTACCTTTGCTGGCGTATGGGAATATAAGGGCGACGATGTCGAACCTCAATTGCACAAAGAGTCACTCGTTTACGAAAACGTGAAACTCGCCACCCGTAGCTACAAGTAATCCAACCGAATAGAACGATGGAAAAAACAATGAATCTTACTCTCCGCGTTTGGCGTCAAAAGAACCGCCTCGACGTTGGAAAATTTGCCGAATACAAGCTCGCAGACATTTCTGAGGACTCTTCCTTCCTCGAAATGCTCGATATTCTTTCGGAGCAACTGGTTGCTGACGGTCACGAACCGGTCGCATTCGACCACGACTGCCGCGAAGGTATTTGTGGCATGTGCTCGATGACGATTAACGGCATCCCGCACGGCCCAGAGGGTGGCATCACAGCTTGTCAGCTGCACATGCGCCACTTTCACGATGGCCAGACGATCACGATCGAGCCTTGGCGTGCCAAGCCGTTCCCAGTGATTAAAGACCTCGTCGTTGACCGCACGCCGCTCGATAAGATTATCCAAGCGGGTGGTTTCATCACCGCCCGCACTGGTAGTGCCGTCGATGCCAACGCCATGCCGATTGCCAAAGGCATCGCCGACTACGCGATGGATGCTGCCGCTTGTATCGGTTGTGGTGCTTGTGTCGCAGCCTGCCCGAATGCCTCGGCCATGCTCTTTACGGGTGCCAAGGTCGCTCACATGAACAGCCTGCCACAGGGCAAAGCCGAGAAAGACCGTCGCACTCTGGCCATGGTCACTACCATGGACGGCGAAGGCTTCGGTGGTTGCACAAATATCGGCGAATGTGCGGCGGTCTGTCCAAAGAGCATCCCGCTCGATATGATCGCGCATCTTAATCGCGATTATGCGGCCGCCCAGTTCAAGAACTTCTTTAAGCCCGTCGCGTAGATTCTAGGCAGTTTTTTACAAAAGCGTGCTTCCTTTACCGGGAGCACGCTTTTTTGTTAGAAAAATTAATTCACGGATATCCCAGATGAAGCGCATCTAATGTTTGAATTTAATACATTTTTACTCGATTAAACGTTATCCTGTGATAGGTTATTTGGTTCATCTTACCATCTAGATGCGCGAACACCGTTCGTTCGCTTAAAAGAGTAAACTAACCACACACACACAATATATATGAATATCATTAAAAAGTTCCTCGGAGCTTCTGCACTTGCAGGATTCATGGTTTTGTCCGCTTCTCAGCTTTCTGCTCAGAGAACTCCGGATGAGGGCAAGAATTTCACAGTGTCGGATTCTCCCGAAACCACCGTCTTCAATTTGCAGACGCCTTCCGTGAATCGCCACGTCAGCGACTTTCGCGACAACCCGAAGTCAGCGCCGGCTCCAAAAGCTGCTCCGGCTCCTAAGACCGATTGCTCCACTGGCACAGTCACTGACTATGTCGATAAGTACCTCGTTCGCCTTGAAAAGTCCGCTCCCGACATGGTTGCGATCAACACTCCCTACGATTACAACTACACCGTAATCGCTAAGGATAAGGTTAAAAAGGTTGTCGTTGAAGAGCAGATCCCTGCCGGCACTGTATATGTATCCAGCACACCTGAAGCCGAAGTTAACGGCAGCAGTGTTACATGGACACTCTACAACCTTGAAAGCGGTTCTCGCACGCCTCTTAAGTTGACCGTAAAGCCAACTCAAGTCGCTGACCTCAGCAACTGCGCAACCATCGTTGCTTATCCAGAAGCCTGCACAACTACACAAGTTGGCGCTCCTGAGCTCGCAATTGTCAAGACAACTCCCAACGAGCAAGTTCTTCTCGGTGCTGGCGTTCCTTGGAACATTACAGTCACCAATGTTGGTAACTTCTGCGCTTACGATGTTGTCCTTACAGACACATTGCCTGCTGGTGTTGCTCATGACAGTGGTAACAAGGTTCTCACTACAGACCTTGGTACACTCGCTCCGGGTGAAAGCCGCGACGTTACAGTTAACACCACTGCTTCGGCCACGGGTGAACATTGCAACACAGCAGTCGCTTCCTCTTCCAACGCTGGTTCTGTTCAAGATGACGCATGTGTCGTTATCGTAGAAGCAGGCATCGATGTTGTTAAGGAAGGCACACCAATGCAGTTCGTTGGTAAGAAAGCTGAGTACACAATCACAGCCACAAACACTGGCGATGTGCCTCTCACAGACGTAGTCGTCACCGACACTGTTCCTTCGCAAAACAAGTTGCACACTGCACCAGGTGCACAGATCAACGGCAACACCGCGACATGGACAACCAGCCTCGGTGCTGGCGAATCCAAGAGCTTCGACCTCACAGTAATCGGCCTGCAAGAAGGCACTTACTGCAACCAAGTGAGCGCTGCCTCTTCTCAATACGGCCTCAGTGGCGACGATGATGCCTGCACCGAATGGCGCGGCTACCCAGCGTTGCTGATCGAGGTGATCGATACGGAAGATCCACTCCTCATTGGTGAACAGACCACATACGTGATCCAAATCACTAACCAAGGAACAGCACAAGACACCAACGTCAGCCTCGAAGTCCAACTTCCAAGCCAACTCAAGGTCGTCTCCGCTGCGGGTGACACACAAGGCACCATCTCTGGTAACAACGTAAGCTTCGCTCCTTACAAAGTGTTGAAGGCTAAGCAGATCATTGAGTTCCGTGTTATCGCGCAAGCCGTCGCCGAAGGTGACGCTCGCTTCCGTGCACAAATGAAGTCCGATCTCCTTACGACTCCGGTTCCTGAAGAAGAAGCAACTCAAGTCTACTAAGACCTGATTCTTCCGAATCTTTCAGAGGCGTCCGCGAAAGCGGGCGCCTCTTTTTTTGTGCGCGCGTAGCACAGGCATCCTGCCTGTAGCACCAGAGCCTCGTAGCACGAAGGCGACAGCCGTTGTGTCCGTCGTATTCGCATTGAGATGTATTTAATCTTTTGAACTGACTTCTGTCATCTGTCATCTAGTTTTCTTCTTCAATGGCCCGCCGCAGATCCAGTCAATCTCCCGAGGAAGACTTTCCCATGACGCCGATGATCGACATGGTCTTTCTCTTGCTGGTTTTCTTTATGACCGTCAGCACCCTCGCGCAGGCGGACCGCGCCAAGAAGCTCGATCTTCCCAAGTCGGCGCAGAGCGATGTGCCCGATGCGGAAAACCTGCCCAACCGCGGCACCATTTCGATCGACGCTGAAGGCGTCATCTTTCTAGGTGTGGAAGCGGTCTCACTTGAAGACATGCAAGCCACTATGAAAACCTCGCTCGAAGCGAACCCCGAGCTGCGCATTCTCCTCCGCGCCGACCAAGTCACGCCTTATTCCGAGATTAAGCAGGTGCTTAAAGCCTGCGCCGAGGTGGGTGCCTACGAGGTTATCTACGCGACCTACCAAATGCGTTAAGCACTATGGCTACACTCAAAAAGAAAGCAGAGGAAAAAGTCGGGGTGCCCATCGCGCCGATGATCGACGTAGTGTTTCTACTGCTTATTTACTTTATGGTTTCGTCCACGATGGAACAGCAAGAGGCCGATCTTTCCTTTCAGCTCCCAGGCTCAGTAGAGCAGGATGAACCGCTCGACTTACCCGACGAGCAGATCATCGAGATCCGTGAAGACGGCCAAGTCATCGTTAACGAGTATCCCTACGACGCCCCCGAGGCGCAGCGCTATGAAGAACTCGCCGCCATGCTCACCCGCTTTCGCGAAGCCAGCACCGCCAACAAAGTCGAAGCCATCGTTATCATTTCACCCGCCGAGACCGTGCCGCACGCCCAAATTGTCAAAGTGATGGACGCCTGCTCCCTCGCCGGCATAGAAGCCGTCAACTTCGCACTGGGCGACGATACCTGAATCGTATCATCAGGTGGGTGTCCCGCATTTATGCGGTGGCGCTTGATTTTTTTGGATACGCGGCCGCATAAATGCGGGACTCCAACGCCCTCACTCGATATTCTGCACCTGTTCGCGAATGCGTTCGAGGGCGTTTTTCCCCTCGATTACCAGACGTGTGACTTCAATATCGTTCGATTTACTGCCAGTCGTGTTAAACTCGCGGTGAATCTCTTGGCAGAGGAAGTCCATTTTGCGCCCCGTGGCCTCGTCGGCGTTTAAAAAGCCCAAGAACTGTTCAAAGTGGCAGGCCAGTCGTGTGGTTTCTTCGCTGATGTCGGAACGGTCGGCGAAGATCGCCACTTCCTTCAACACGCGCTCGTCCGAAGGGTCTAGCTCTAACTCCAGTTGCTTCAGGCGCTCTAGCAGGGCATCGCGGTAGCGCTTTGAGCTGCCCTCCGCATTCTTTTCGATTTTTTGGCGAAAGCCTTCTAATTCCGCAATTCGCTCCTTTAAGTCCGTTGCCAGTGCGGCACCTTCTTGCAGACGCATCGAATCGATGTCAGTGAGTGCCGCTTCAAGCGCTTTTTTGAGGGCGGTTTCCAGCTCTTTCCAGTCGGGCAGGCCACTGCTGTCCTTGAGTGAGCGGGCGAGATCCAGCAGGAATTCGCTGCTGGGATTAAATTCTAAATTCTGAGACTCCGCGAACTCCCGCAGATCCTGCATGCTCTGTGCCATCGCAGTCGTGTTCAGTCGCAGAGCATCACTACCGCCCTTGGTCGATTCCACTTTGATCTGGATATTGACCCGTCCTCTTTGGAAGGCACCACCCATCCACTCATTGCATTTCGTCTCGTAGCCGCTCCATTCCCGGGGAGCGCTGATCTGCACGTCCAAGGTCTTTTTATTGACCGAGTGAATTTCTACTTGGAGACGCACACCGGCATCCATCGAGTCGGCGCAGCCGCGCCCAAAACCTGTCATACTTCGCATTTGCCCGAAGCTAGCATCTTTGGCCTCAGAGGGAAGTTGAAAGTGAGAACTCGTGTAGCGATGCGACGCTAGTCGCGTCTTTCGGTGTGTCGCTAGCGCGACATCGCGACAATTGAGGAGTAGCGATGCGACGCTAGTCGCGTCTTTCGCTAGCGCGACATCGCGACAATTGAGGAGTAGCGATGCGACGCTAGTCGCGTCTCCGTCCCACGGAATTCCATACTTCTACATGTTTTCATTGCAATTCACCGGGACTTAAATTGACTCCCCCGCTTCTTATGAAAATACTAATTGCAGACCGCATTTCGCCTATCGGTGTTGATTTGTTCAAAGCCCAAGAGGGTTTTGACGTCGTTGAAGCCTATGGTTCCTCCCCGGAGCAGATCCTTGAACTTGCCAAGGACGCCGACGCAATCGCCGTGCGCTCTGACACCCGTATCACTGCCGAGGTCATCGCTGTTGCGAAAAATCTTAAGGTCATCGGGCGCGCGGGCGTGGGTGTGGACAACATCGATATCGAAGCTGCCACCGATCACGGTATCATCGTGATGAACACTCCGACGGGCAATACCATCGCCACTGCGGAACTCACTTTTACTCACATGCTCGCGGGCACACGCCCCATCGTGCAAGCCTGCGCCGGGATGAAGGCTGGTCGCTGGGATCGTAAAAAATACACTGGTTCCGAACTTAATCAAAAGACCCTCGGCGTGCTGGGTATGGGCCGCATCGGTGCGGAAGTCGCTAAGCGCGCCATGGCCTTCCAGATGGATGTGCTCGCTTACGATCCGTATCTCACTGAGTCCCGCGCCAAGACACTCGGCGTGAAGCAAGCCACGCTCGATGAAGTCATCGAAAACGCTGACTACATCACCGTGCACATGCCGATGACGAAGGAGACCAAGCACATGCTGAATGCAGACGCCTTTTCCCGCATGAAAGACGGCGTCCGCGTTTTCAATGTCGCTCGTGGGGGAATCATCGAAGAAGCTGCTCTCATCGAGGCGCTCAAATCCGGCAAAGTCGCTGCCGCTGGCCTCGACGTTTACGAAGACGAGCCTCCCGCAGAAGACAGCCCGCTGCGCAGCATCGAAAACCTCGTGCTTACACCGCACCTCGGTGCCTCCACTCAGGAAGCCCAAGAAAACGTCGGCATCGATGTGGCCAAGCAAATGATTGAAGCCCTCACCGGCGGTATGGTCATTAATGCGCTCAACATGCCTTCCGTTGATCCCAAGGTGCTCGAAAAGCTCGGCCCATACATGACGCTCGGCGAAAAGATCGGTACCTTCTCGCAGCAACTCGCGCCTGAAGGCGTTGAGAAAATCACCATTCGTTACTACGGTAAGGTCATTGAGCTCGATACACTTCCGCTGACCAACGCCATCCAGCGCGGCTATCTCCGTGAGATTTCCGACAACGTCAATAACGTCAACGCGCCCAAGAAGATCGAACGCCTCGGCGTCGAGACCGAGCAAGTCAAAAGCAGCAACCACGCTGACTTTAACGAGCTGATCGAAGTCCAAGTCACCTGCAAGGGGGGCAAGACACGCACCATCGCAGGCACGCTTGTCGGCAAGAATCAGACGCCACGCATCGTTGCCATCGACGGCCACAGCCTCGAAGTGAGCACCGACGCCACGCTCCTCGTTCTCAAGAACAAGGATGTGCCCGGCATCGTCGGCTTCATTGGCGTGACGCTCGGCGAGGACAAGGTCAACATCGCCAACATGTCGCTCAGTCGCGATAAGGGCGAAGGTTTCGCCGTTTCTGTCTTCGAACTCGACAGCGCACCTTCCGAGGCCGCCGAGAAAAAGATCACCGAGCATCCCGCGATCGAAAAATACCGAGTGATCAAGCTGTAAGGCTGATTCAAGTTTGCACGAAAGGGCTTCCCGCAAGGGGAGCCTTTTTTTTGATACTATTCATAGTAGCGGATCGGCGAAGCCGTTTCGACTTATCCATAGTAGCGGATCTGCGAAGCCGTTTCGACTTATCCATAGTAGCGGATCGGCGAAGCCGTTTCGACTTATCCATAGTAGCGGCTTCGGCGAAGCCGTTTCGACTTATTCATAGTAGCGGCTTCGGCGAAGCCGTTTCGACTTATCCATAGTAGCGGATCGGCGAAGCCGTTTCGACCATTTGTCCTGAGCGGTGCCGCAACTCGAAAGCGGTTCCCGCTTCCGCAACCTAAGTGTGCTTTCTACCCCTCCATTTCCGCGGACAAAAATACTCGCGCCCCGCCACCGAATTCTGAATTCTGTTTCCCATGTCAGTCGTTTCCATCCTCCTCGTTACCCTCGTCGGCTACTTTCTCGGTGCGATCAGCTTTGCCGTGATCGTGGCGCGCAGTCAGGGCGTCGATATCTTTAAAGAAGGCAGCGGCAACCCCGGTGCCACTAACGTCAAGCGCGCACTCGGCGCAAAGTGGGGCAATACCGTCTTTGCTCTTGATGCGCTCAAGGGCTTTGTCGCGGCAGGCTGGCCGCTGCTGGCTTATGGAGGCGATAACCGTCTCGCCGTGATCGGATTGATCGCGGCGATCCTCGGGCACAGCTTTTCTGTCTTTCTCAAATTCCGCGGCGGCAAAGGCGTGGCCACTACCATCGGCGGCTTGCTTGCTCTGATGTGGGGTGTGCTCTTGATCGGCCTCGCCATCTGGTTGATCGTTTTCTATACCTCCAAAGTCGTCGCGCTGGCCTCAATCCTTTTTTCAGTCAGTCTGCCGATCTCGGCCTACTTTATCTATGGAACCGAAGATCCCAGGTTCTACCTTGGGCTTATCCTGGGCGTGCTCATCGTCGTCCGACACCGCTCTAACATCGCCCGGATGTTTTCAGGCAAGGAGAATAAATTCTAAACGAAGGTCTCCACGCCGTGCCGTGCGAAGATCCTGCGAGCGCGTTCGACTTCGTCGTCCGATGGTGTCGGGGTGTTGCCCAGTTTGTAAGGGAGGCCGGAGCGTTTGTATTTTTCCTCGCCCATCTTGTGGAAGGGGAGGATTTCCACGCGATCCACATTCCCCAGTTCGCTCACGAATTGTGCGAGGCCGTCGATGTTCTTTTCGTGGTCGGTTAATCCGGGCACGAGGACGAAGCGGATCCATACTTTGTTGCCACGGGCATCGAGGCGCTTGGCGAATTTCAGTGTTTGGTCGACGCAGACCCCTGTTACCATCTTGTGGGTCATCGGGCTGAAGCTCTTGATGTCGAGTAGCACGAGGTCGGTCTGGTCGAGTAGCTCGTCAGTGGCCTTGTGGCCGACGAAGCCCGACGTATCCAAGGTGGTGTGCAGTCCCGCTTCTTTCGCCATGGTGAACATGGCGTGAACGAAGTCCGGTTGCATTAGTGGCTCGCCGCCCGAAATAGTGAGGCCGCCCTTTCGGATGTAAGATTTGTATTTGAGCACGTCGGCGAAGGCCTCTTCGGCGGTCAGGGTCTCTCCCGAGGGCTTTCCTTGCGCGTCCGGATTGTGGCAATACTGACAACGCAGTGGGCAGCCGTGCAGAAACAAAACGTAGCGCACGCCCGGGCCATCGACCATACCGCAGGTTTCGACGGAGTGGATGAAGCCTGCGGTTGCAGGCGAGGGTGCGTCGGTCGCTGGACGCTCGTAGGCGCAGGCAGCCGCGCAGGGTTCTTTGGGGATGACGTCCATCTGTTAATCTTTAGACAGCTTGAGAAGTCGCGTAAGTCGATCTGGTCTTGCCAGACTCCGTTGCGGAAATTCCGCCAAGCATTGGCTTGGGCGGCTGCGTTACGCTTTCGCAGCTTTCGCCATCTTGCGGCGTGTGGTCTCATCCAAGATACGTTTGCGCATGCGGAGGAAATGAGGTGTCACTTCGACGAGTTCGTCGGGGCCGATGTATTCGATCGCGCGCTCGAGGGAGAACTTGACCGGGGGGGAGAGCTGGATGCTCTTATCGGTGCCGGAAGAACGCATGTTGTCGAGTTGCTTGGCTTTGGCGGGGTTGACAGGCATGTCCTCAGTGCGGGGATTCTCGCCGACGATCATGCCTGGGTAAACTTCTTCGCCAGGGCCGACGAATAGCTTGCCGCGGGCTTGAATCATCTCGAGGGCGTAGGGCATCGACTTGCCTTGTTCCATGCTGACGAGGGTGCCGGTGAGGCGGGTCACAATTTCGCCGCAATGTGGGCGATACTCTAAAAAGGAGTGGCTCATTACGCCGTGACCAGAGGTCATGGTGACGAGGTCGCTCTCGAAGCCGATGAGGCCGCGAGTGGGCACTTCCGCTTCGACGGTGACGCCGGAGTTGTGGTGCTCCATGTTGGTGACCTTGCCTTTGCGCTTGGCCAGATTTTCCATCACGCCGCCGAGTTGCTCCTCGGGGACTTCGACCCAAACTTGCTCGAAGGGTTCGCAGCGTTTGCCGTCAATTTCTTTATAAAGCACGGTTGGGCGTGAAACGAGAACTTCAAAACCTTCGCGGCGCATCGTCTCGACAAGGACTGCGATCTGCATGGCGCCACGGGCGTTGACTAGGAAGCGTGTGCCGTCGTCGGTATCTTCGATGCTGATGGAAATATTGGATTGAGTCTCGCGGATGAGACGGTCGCGAATCTGACGAGAGGTGACCTTTTTGCCGTCTTTGCCACCGAGAGGGCCGTTGTTGACGGAGAACTCCATCTGGACGGTCGCAGGATCGATCTCGACGAAGGGAAGGGCTTCTGCGTCCTGTGAAGCGGCGAGGGTGTCGCCAATGTCGACGTCGTCGAAACCGGCGAGGCCGACGATATCACCGGCGACCGCGGTAGTTACATCGTCGGTATCACCGGCACCGGAGAAGCTTTTCATCTTAGTCACTTTAACGCGGTCCTTTTTGCCGTTCTTGCGGTGCGCGAAAATAGTTTGTCCGACTTTGACCTCACCGGAGAGGACACGACCGATCGCCATGCGCCCGACGTAATCATCCCAGTCGATGTTACTGGCAAGCATCCGGAAGTCGCCTTCTTCGATCACAGGCGCAGGGATGCGAGAGACGATCGTTTCGAAGAGATCGATCATGTTCTCGCGAGGGCCATTGACTGCACGGTCGGCGAAGCCCATCTTGGCGGAGGCGTAGAGGAAGGGGGCGTTGAACTGATCTTCGTCGGCGTCAAGGTCGAGGAAGAGTTCGAGCACTTTATCGTGTACCCATTCTGGGCGGGAAGTGTCACGGTCGACCTTGTTGATCACACAAATCGTCTTGAGGCCCTGGTCGAGCGCTTTGCGCAGTACCCAGCGAGTCTGCGCTTGGGGACCACCGACGGCATCCGTGAGCAGCAGCACACCATCGACCATCTTCATGACGCGTTCCACTTCGGCACCGAAGTCGGCGTGGCCTGGGGTGTCGACGATATTAATAGTGTATTCTTCGCCATCCTTTGGGTTGACCCATTTGACCGCCAGATTCTTGGCTTTAATAGTAATACCTTTTTCGCGCTCGAGATCCATCGAGTCCATCGCGCGCTCTTGCACTTTTTGGTTTTCGCGGTAGGTGCCGCTTTGTTGCAGTAGGCAGTCCACCAGAGTGGTCTTGCCGTGGTCAACGTGAGCGATGATGGCGATATTACGGATGTTTTTGGCGTTCATGTGCTTATAATTAATCTTACTCTTACTCTTAATCCTAAACTTAATCTAAGTTTAAGAGTAAGATTACGATTAAGATGACCTGAAAATAAAAAACCCGCCGCGATATTAACGGCGGGGTGATAGTTAAAGGGCGGCATAGATGTCAGCCTGCGTCACGAAGTCAATGGAAATAGGTGCGCGGGTTGGATGTGGGGCAGGGGCATTTCATCTGGAAGAGCTATAAAGCCCTAAAGCTCGCAAGGTTGGAGCGCAGAGCTAAGGGTTCGACATAATCCCGTCGTGCCGTAGCGAATTGGTATCGTCACGGCG
>Ga0209491_10002671_pt1 | contig 31235 bp, 20 predicted proteins | sample BON02_FD_187213 | JGI IMG/M metagenome (GOLD analysis project Ga0209491, IMG submission 187213) | Freshwater microbial communities from Lake Bonney liftoff mats and glacier meltwater in Antarctica - BON-02 (SPAdes) (version 2) | ecosystem: Environmental > Aquatic > Freshwater > Ice > Glacier...
TGGGGCGGTTGGCGTCGCGGGGCGTCGTCGTCTTTTGATTTCGAAAACGCGTCGTGCCCCAAAAATCGGGCGACGCGAACAAGACCCGGTCGGTTCAAAACACAAACGTACGTAAACGTGCGTGCTGGCCATCCACACAAAGACGAGCACGAGCGTCGTGAGCCACAGCGACCGCGAGAAGAGGCCGCTCAGGCCGCCCGCAGCGCTCGACGCGAGCCCCTTGGCGCGCCAGGCCAGGGCGGCCGCCGCGCCGTCGGCCATCGGCGGCGCGCGCGCGGGCGGCGCGCGCAGCGGCCTCAGGCGCCCGGCCATCGGCGCCTGGCCGCAGAAGCGCAGCATGCGCGCCAGCACGGCCTCGGCCTCTTGTGTGCGCCCCTTGACGGCCAGGAAGCGTGGGGACTCGGGCACCAGCGGCACCAGCACCAGCAGCACGAACGAGGGGATGGCGGACACCGCCAGCATGACTCGCCAGCCGTAGCGATTCAGCAAGGCATAGGCGAGCACGGCCTGGGCCACGGTCCCGACGGTCCAAAAGGCCTCGATCCCCACGAGGAAAAAGCCGCGCGTCGACGTGGGCACGCACTCTCCCAGCCAGTTGAACGCGACGCAGGTCGAGGGGATGCCGAACCCCACGAGGGCGCGGAAGGCCATCAGGCAGGCGTAGCTGGGCGCGGCGGCCGAGGCGAAGCCGAACACGCAGGTGAAGAGGACGCCCAGGCCAAAGGCAAACTTTCGTCCGCGCGCGTCCGACACGGCGCCCCACACGGGCGCGCCCACGCACATGCCGGCGAACACGGCGCTGGTCAGCACCGACTCCTGGACGGGCGTGAGCCCCCACTCGCACTTGGCGGCCGAGGCCAGGTAGGTCAGGATGGCCACCTCCATGGCGTCGACGAGCCTTGGTTGTGTTTTTTGTTTGTTGTGTTTTGTGGGTGGGTGGGGTGGCCGTTTTACTACGGGGGGCTGGCGGGCAGCCGCGCCGCAAACAAAAAAACGTCCAAACGTCACCACCACGGGCTCACCAGCTCAGTCCTGTAAAACCTAGCATGCCGAGCTGGAACCGGCCGAACCGGCCGCAGCGCTCGAGCGCCTCGTCGAGCGTGTAGAAGCCGTCGCCGTCCGCAAAGGCGCCCGCCGCGCCGAGCGGGTCCTCCTCGTCCGCGGGCGAGAACGACGGGGAGAGCTTGCCGCCGACGTCGCTCGCGCCGCCGGCGGTCGCGGGCATGAGCTGCTTGGCGTCGTCCGCGGGGTCGCGCGCGAGTCCGGCGGCGGCGGGGTCCGCGTTGACCGTCGTCGTCGAGGGAGGAGGGACACCCATCGAGGAGGAGGCGCGGCGAGTGAGAAGAGGCGCCTGTCGTTACGGGGGGCAGGAGAGGGGAGGCCGGAGGAGGCGCGGTGCGGCGCGTCCTCGGAGGAAGCGAAGGGGGGTGGAAAAGTAAAGGAGGATGAACGTTGAGGCGAAGAAAACCGGTGCGGGTGGCGCGAAACAGCGGAGGTTGGGGGATAGACCTCCCCAGAGGACTTTGTGGTGACGACAAATCAGCGGTGACGCTCGCCGAGCGGGTCGACGTCTTTCGCAGCGCCCGCCGTTTTCTTCCCCGAAAAACGCCACCGTGTTGCGCGCCTTGTCGATCTCGCATGTCAGTCGCGCGCAACCCTTGCGCAACGCACCCCAGCATCAGGTCAGGAATCGCAAAGACTGACACAACTGAACGCGCATCAATAATCGAACTGAATTTGAGACTTTCTTCGTGCGGCGCGTCTTTTCGGGCATGTGCGCGGACGACGCCCAAAAACAGCTCGCCGCCGGCACATTGTTCGCAACAGAACGGATCCGTTTCGCTCGATCCCCGGCCACACACGAGCCCCGATCACACCACCACAGCACCAATCGCCAAACATACATGCACGCGGCGCTCGGTCGCGCGGCCGCGGGCGCAGCAAGAGCAGCAAGAGCAGCAGCAACACGAGGCGGGAGGGGAGGGAGTCTCTCGTCCGCGACCAAAACCCGCCCGATGGCCGCCGCGCAGGTCACGGACTACGCCATCGTGGCGCCCAAGCACATGCCCGCCGAGCCCTACCCGCACGGCCTCAAGTCCATCGGCGGCGCCACGCTGGCGGACGTCCTCGGGCGCCTCGGCGAGACCGTCGCCGTCGGCCCGCTTCCGGGCTCGGGCTCGGCTTTTGTCAAGCCGGCGTCCGTTTTTTACGAGCTCGACGGCAAGCGGCGGCGGTGGGACGTCATGGACGCGCACGCGTCCGTGGGCGTGGTGCTGTACCACCGCGACCTGGACGCCTTCCTGATCGTGCGGCAGTTCCGGCCCGCGGTCTTTGCGACGCGCGCGCGCGACGCGGCTGAGGGGCGGGGCGCGGCCCCGCAAGGCGCCGCCGCCGCCGCCGCCGCCGCCTCCGCCCCCCCGTCTCCCCCTCCTCCTTCCCCTGGCCCCCCGCTGCACGCCGGCTTCACCTACGAGCTGTGCGCGGGCCTGTGTGACAAGGCCGGCAAGCCGCCCGAGGAGGTGGCCGCAGAAGAGGTGCTGGAAGAATGCGGCTTTGCGATTTCGTCGGCCGCCGTGCGGAAAATCACCAGCGCCGTATCGTCGGCGGGGACCGCGGGTGCCCTTCACACCCTCTTCTTCGCGGCGGTGACCGACGCCATGCGCGCGCAGGGCGGCGGCGGGGGCTTGGCCGACACGGGCGAGGCCATAGAAATTCTGGCGCTCCCATTCGACGCGGCGCCGGCGCTGGTGCTGGACGCGTCGCTGCCGATGAGCCCGGGGCTGCAGTTTGGGTTAATTTGGGCGCGAGGCGAGCTCGACGCGGGGCGGCTCGGGGGTCGCTCGGCGCCGCGCGAGGTGGGGGGCGGCGGGGACGACGGCGGCGGGCTGCTGACGGCGGAGCTGCGGCTCAAGCCGGTGCTGCCCGCGTAGTGTGATCGAGTGTGTGAAAAAAGGACGCGCCTTTCTTCTTTCTCTAGCGAGCGCGCGACGCGCGGCGCCGCGTTTGTCGTGCGCGAGGCGGCCACAAACGCCAATCTCACGGACTAGCGCCCCCCTGCCCACCCCTCCTTGCGACTCGAGGGTCACGCCGTGACGCATCGCGCATCAGCACGGGGCCAATGAGAGCCGTTCGAGGGGTCCTCTCCCCACTGCTCGTTTCCACACTGTCGCTCCTCCTCCCCCCCACTCCTCCCCTCCTCTCTCCTCCTCCCCTCTCAAGAGCTCTCCGATTGCTCTGCGCTTTCGCCCTGCCTCTAACACATACACAACTCGACGAGACACCCCCGCCGATCCGAATCTGTCACAATGGCCCTCATGTCGTCCTCCGCCAAGTTCGCGACGCGCGCGTCGACCCGGTGAGGACGGGGAGCGCGTTTTGGTTTTGGTTTTGCCCGGGCGTTCAAGGAGGGAAGATGCAAAACACTCACTCTCCCCCCTCCCCCACTCGACGCGACCATCACAGCCCCTCGGTGCGCGTCAACGCGCAGGCGCCCAAGGCCGCCGCCGCCGCGGCCGCCGCCGTCATCCTGTCGGCCGGGGTACGTTTTGGAGAGAGAGAGGACACAGAGACAACACGACGAGGACCCTCGATCTTGCCGCGGATGCGAGGGGACGACGCCGCCCGCCCCGCGCGCGCGAGATCGCCGCTTCTGCCAGACCATCTCGGCATCGTGGAGCCCTCGGACGCCGGATGCCTCGAGCCGGGGGTGGCGGGACGAGGCAGAGAGAGGAAGAGGACGAGACACCTCCCCTCTTCTCTCTTTCCCGTTGCGCCCGCTCGTGCGCGCGCCGAGGGGCCCGCGTTGCCCCAACGCTTTGCCGGGGAGCAGACTGCGCGCCCGGAGGACCCGCCCGCGGCCTCGCCGGGCCCAATCGGCCGCTGCCGGGGCGCGGATCTCGCCCTAAAGAGCGAGGGTCTTTTTTGTCTCGCGCCCCTTCCCCCCCTCGCCCGCCAACGGCGGCGCCGACGGCGAACGCGAGGCATCGCCGGGCCGGGGCGCGGCCGCCACCGACAGGGGGACACAGGGGCAGCAAGCCTCTCTCGGCGGGCGCCGCTTCGTGTCTCCCTCGTGCTCTCCCGTCGCGCGCGCCTCGAGCCCACCCCGCAAACCGCAAAGCTAACCATTCCTCTCCTTGCCGCCGCCGCCCCCCGCCGCCCTCTCGAAACCAACGCGCCACGCTCGCCGACCCGAAAAACCGAAAACCGACCCCGACCCACACAGGCCGCCAACGCCCTGACCTTCGACGAGCTCCAGGGCCTCACCTACCTGCAGGTCAAGGGCAGCGGCATCGCCAACACGTGCCCCGTGCTCGAGGGCGGCAGCACCAACCTCAAGGACCTGAAGGCGGGCAACTACAAGTTTGACAAGTTTTGCATCGAGCCGACCAGCTTCACGGTCAAGGAGGACTCGCAGGTGGGTTACCGGGTTGTGGTTTGGTGGCAGTAGATTTTAGTTGTAGTGGGTGGGTGGGCGCGCGCTTTGCCCTCTCGCTCTCTCCCCTTCCCTCTCTCTCCTCCCCCTGAATGTCACCCCCCCGCGTCCCAACGCCCGCCGCCCGCCGCCCCCCCACAACCAACCCGCCCCCGCCCACCCACCCATCACCACCACCACCAACCAACACCCACAACAAAACAGACCAAGGGCGGCCAGCCCGAGTTCGTCAAGACCAAGCTGATGACGCGCCTGACCTACACGCTCGACGAGATGAGCGGCACCATGAAGGTGGACGGCAACGGGGGCGTCGAGTTCAAGGAGTCGGACGGCATCGACTACGCGGCGGTGACGGTGCAGCTTCCCGGGGGTGAGTTCGTGAGCGGGGAGGTCGTCGGTCGTGGCGTTTCGAGGGGGGTGTTGGGTTTGGTCGCCTCGGGCCGCCTGCCGCCGCCGCCGTCGCGCGAGCCAACCCCCCGACCCGACGTCGGGCCACGGAAACCCAACACTGCCAAAAAAAACTCGCAACGAAACGCGAAACTCACCCCCCACGACCCACCACAACAACACGAACAAACCACCACCCTTGAACAACAACAACAAAAACAACAAAAACCAAACCAACAGGCGAGCGCGTGCCCTTCCTCTTCACCGTCAAGCAGCTGGACGCCAAGGGCACGCTCGACGCGTTTGGCGGCGACTTTGTCGTCCCCTCTTACCGCGGCAGCACCTTCCTCGACCCCAAGGGCCGCGGCGGGGCCACGGGCTACGACACGGCGGTCGCGCTGCCCGCAAAGGGCGACGACGACTCGCTCATGAAGGAGAACATCAAGGTGGTCGCGGGCGGCAAGGGCAGCGCCGTCTTTTCGGTCGCCAAGGTGAGAGATACAGAGGGACGGGGGGGGGGAAGAGAAAGAGAGCGGCGGCGGCGCCAGGAGAGAGAGAGAGACACCCGAGGACAGTACATGTGTTCTCGTCGGGATCGCATGGCGCGCCCGCAGACGCCCCTTCCCTCCCTCCCCGCCCCCCAGCACGCCGACAATCTCATCTGTGGCTCCTCGCTCCTCGCTCCCGCACCCCCCAAAAAAACAACGGTCTCGGAAAAAAAAAAAAAAAAAAAAAATCAGGTCGACGCCGGCACGGGCGAGATCGCCGGCGTGTTCGAGTCGATCCAGCCGTCCGACACGGACCTGGGCGCCAAGGCGTCCAAGGACGTCAAGGTCACGGGCCTCTGGTACGCGCAGCTCAAGTAGGCGCGCTCCGCTTCGCACCACCTGTTTTTTTCCGAGGAGGGAGGGGGGGAAGGAGGGAGGCGGGGAGGCCCGTCTTTCCCTTTTTTCTCCCGCTCTTTCACCCGCCGGCAATCTCTTCTTGTCGAGAAAGGCGATGGTGGCCTGTCTGTGGTTCTTCTCCCTTTGATGTTACTGTGTCGGGCGTGTAAACGCGTGCCTTGTTTCTTTGACGGGGAAGGACCCCTTGAGCTAGAGAGACGAGATTCGGCTTCCGAGAGAGAGAGCGCGGACGAGCGAGCGTCGGCGTCGGGTGAGCGAGCGCCCGAACCGATGAAAAACCGCCGCCCTGCTCGAATTTGCCCCGAGTTTTCTCATCGACCGATCGTTTCCCGCGCGTTCACCGTTGCGCGTTCGGACCGGGTTGGTGCGCTCGCTCCATCACTTGCCACGTCTTGAAGAACGAACGACAGGAGGCGCGCGCGGAGAGGCCATCACAACAGGCCAAATCCGAAAGAAAAATGGATCACCTCGCCGCGGCGAGCGCGCGCGTGCTCGAGTGCGCGGCGCTCATGGCCGCCGGGTACCATCTGCGCTCGGCCGGCACGCTCACGGACAGCGACGCGGAGGTGAGGCCACCCGACCGCGTCATCCGATCGATCAGTCACTGTTGAGTCGAAAAACAAAAAAAAACTCAACCCGCGCCTCACCCCCCCGGACACAAAAAACACAACCCCCCAGACTCTCCGTCGCATCGCCATCAACGCGACCCTGCCGGCCTTGCTCACGCTCACCTCGTTCGACGGCATCGGGCGCGCCCTGGCCAGCGCCGCGTCGGAGCCCGCGTCCGCCGCCGCCGCCGCCGCGGGCGCCTCTGCCGCCGTGGTCGCGGCGGCCGCGCTCGCGCCGGCCGCGTTTTCGCTCGCGTTTCACCGAAAGAGGACGGGGCGCGAGCGCGCGCTGCTGGCCGGGGCGGCGTCGTGCGGCGGGGACGTGGCCATGATGGCGGTGCCGCTGTCGGCGGCGCTGTTCTTGGCGGCAGGAGGAGGAGGAGGGGCAGCAGCTGCAACAGGAGCAGCAGCGTCGTCTTCTTCCGCCGCCGCCGCATCGGCAGCGACGACAACCGCCGCGACCGCCGCCGCCCTCGCCGCCGCCGCGCTCGCCGCCCACCTGTCGACCCACCTGCTCTCCTACCTGCTGCACGCCGGGGCCGGCCCGGCCTTCCCGGCGCTCTACGCCCACGACGACGGCGGGATCTACCGCGGCGAGTGGCGCGGCCTCAGGAAGGAAGGCCTAGGCGTCTATTTATATCCCTCGGGCGCGCGATACGGCGGCGAGTGGCGCGAGGGGCAGCGCGACGGCCGCGGCTGCTATCTTTTTCCCTCGGGCGGCGCCTACGAGGGCGAGTGGTCGTGCGGCGGCATGACCGGCGTCGGCGTGCGCACCTACTCCACGGGCCGGGTGGCGTGCGGCCGGTGGGAGGCGGGCAGGCTGGCGGCGCCGCTGGCGCTGTGGCAGTGCCGGGCGGCGGCCGCCGGCGCGCAGCGGGCCGCGGCGGCGGCCGCGCGGGTCGAGGTCGGCGGCGGCGGTTTGGGGGACGCCTTGCGGCGGGCGTTCGGCTTGGTACAGGGGGAGGAACCGGGTGGGTGGGTGGGCCCTTTGGTCGGGCTGGCGGTGGCGGTCGGCGGGGCGGGGGCGTGGTGGGCGTGGCAGGCGGCGGCGGCGGGAGGAGCGGGGGCGGCGGCTGCGGCGGGCGGCGGCGGCGGCGGCGGCGGCGGGTGGGCGGCGGCCGCATTTGCCGCGCTGGCTGCGCCAGGGTCTCCCCTCCGCGCCGTGCCCGAAGGCCTGGCCGGCGTGGCGCGCGCCCTCGCGCCCGCGCACGCGCCCCTCGCCCTGGTCGCCGCGGGGGCCAAGCTGGCGGGCGTGGTGTCGGAGGCGCGCGGCGCGTCGGGGCCTGCCCCTGCTCCCGCTGCCCCGGCCCCTGTCGCCCTCGCGGCCGCCGCCTCTGCTCCTGCCGCCGCCGCCGCCCCCTCCGCCGCCGCCCCGAGCCCCGCCCGGCCCCCCCCCCTCTTCCAGCAGCGCCACCTCGCCGACGCCCTCACCGCCCTCGCCCCGCGCGTCGTGTGCGCCCTGCTGGCATCCAGCGCCCTGCTGCGCGCCGCCGCCGTGCTGGCCGCGCGCGCGGCCGATCGCGGCGGCAGCGGCGGCGGGGCATCATCGGCGATCGCCGCCGCGCTGGCGACCGGCGCGGCCGTCGGCGCGCTCGCGGCCGTCGCGCCGCTGCCGCCGGCGGCGCCCCAGCTCGCGCGCCTGTTCCGGCTGAGCGAGCCGCTGTCGCGCGCGGTGCACCTGGCCAGCCACGCGGTGGGCCTGCCGCTCATGGCGCTGCTGGCGCACGGGGCGGCGGCGACGGGGCTCGTCGTTGTGGGGGCGGGAGCGGGGGCGGGGGGCGCCTCGTCGTCGGCTTGCTGCGGGTTTTTCGCGTCGCCCGCCGCCGCCTATGACGCGGCCGCCGCGTCGCTGCTGCTGGTGGCGGCGGCCCTGGCGGCGCTGGCCCCCGCGCTCTACGAGCGCTGGCGCTGCCTGCCCGTGGGCCAGGGTGTCAAGATGGTGCTGCGGGTGCCGCCTTCCGCTGCTGCTGCTGCTTACGAGGGCAGGGGCGGCGGCGACGACGGCGGCGGCGGCGGCGAGGGGGCGACCCCCCCGCCGTTGCGGGCCGCGGCGCTGCCGGCGCGGCGCGGCGACGGGCAGCGGCGGGTCCCGCCGCCCCTCAGGCGCGCGGGCCCAGGCCCGATGCTGCTGCGGCGGCGGCCGGGTCGGACCGCGGCGCCCTCCCGGACGACGATGGGAGGCGCCGGCGGCGGGCGCTGCGCCGGCGTCGGCGCCTCCCGCGTCTTTTGAGAGAGAGGAGCGCGCGCTGTTTTTTCGCTTTCTTCGTGTTTGTTTTGATTGTAGCATCCGACGCGACAGATCGTCTAGTCCTCCCCGTACTCGTCGTCCTCCTCCTCCCCCTCCTCCGGGTCCTCCAGGCCCTCGCCCTCCTCGTCCCCCTCCTCGTCCCCCTGCGCCCCCCCCGCGCCGCCGCCCCCCGCGCCCGCCCCGCCGTCCGCCGCCGAACCCGCCGCCGAACCTGCCGCCGCCGCCGGCGTGTATTCCTCCGGCATCACGACCGCCGCGGGAAAGGTTACCGACCCCTCCCTGAGCGCGCCCACGCGCGGCATGACGTGCCACGCAAGCGTCAGGTTGACCGTCCGCCCGCGCAGGCCCGCGCCTTGGTCCAAAAAAGGGTACTCTTGCTTCAGATCCGGCAGCGCCAGGCGCGCCGCGGGCCGCGAGGCCACGACGGCGTCCCACAGGACGACCTGTTTTCGTGTTTTCGTGTTTTCGTTATTTCGTTATTGCGTTATTTCGTTCTCGTGTTTGCGTGTTTTCGTGTTTTGTTTGAGTGTTTTCGTGTTTTAATTCCAAGAAGCATGTGGGCGTGTTTGGCGGGGGGCGAGTGAGCGATCGTCGGGCGGAGAGGGCAACAGAGCAGACAGAGGGGGCGAAGAGCGTTGCCCGCCGACGCCGCTTCTTCGTCGCGCCTCCGCCCCTCCACCCCCCGCTCTCTCTGCACCCCTCACCTGGTTGAGCGCGTTGAGGGGCGTGGCGTACTCGGCGCGCAGCGTCACGAACAGCTGCTTGGTGTTCCAGTTGAAGGCGCGGCGCAGGTCGGCGTCCAGGGCGATGCCGCCCAGCAGCGCCTGGTCGTGCTTGCCGCCGCGCACGGGCGCCAGGCGGCGCACCTCGCGCACCGTGAGCGAGGCGGGCGGCCACGGCGGCGCGGCGCCGGGCGGCGGCGCGCCGGCGACGTTGCCGTTGCCGCCGCCGCCGCCGCCGGCGGTCGTCGCCGGCGACACGAGCACGTCGACCAGCGCCGTGAGCGCGCAGAGGGCCGCCGCGATCGTGGCAAAGTAGGTGAAGACCGCGTTGACGCGGTGCCAGGCTGTATGCATGATTTCGGCAAGAGGGGCCGGCAGGGGGGCGCGAGCGAGAGCGGCTCTCTGCCTTCCCCTGCGGATCAGTTTTTTTTCAGAGGAGGGATGATCGGAAAAGTTGGCGTTCGTTTCTGTTGTTGCTGCTGCTGTGTGGAGGGGGGGGGTTGCTTGTCGCTGGGATCGAGGAGGGTGCGCTCTGTCTGTTGTGTGTTTGGCCGTGCGGGAACGGGAGCCCAGGGGATGTTCTGCTCACACCGGTGCCGCTCAAAGTTTGAGCGGCTCAAACGCGCGCGGCGCGCTCCGCTCGTTCGCCGCGCCGCGCGCTCCGCTTGTTCGCCGCGACAAACGCTCCCTCTTCCATCGATCCGAACAAGTCCACTTGCCCCCGATCGATTGACACGCTCAACGTTAAACAATGGCCCCTGCCTGACAATCCCTGAGAGGACGGGCGCGGGAAGAGCTGTTCCGGAACAAGAAAAGGATGGCACAAAATCCCCACCAGCGCATGTCCTTCGAGGAAGCGGCGCGCGCGCGCCTGCCGTGCCTGCTGCCCGCGCTGCGCGATCCCATGCACGAGGTCGCCACCGAGATCGCGCGGCTGGCGTCTTTGCCGGCTCACGACGGCGATGACGTCCTGGAGGCCGTCTGCTGGACGGGGCCCCGGCCGCGGCCGGCGGCGGCGGCGGCGGCGACGGGGATGAGGTCCGCGGCGAAGAGCGCCCCGGCCGCCTCGGTCGACGACAGCGGCGTCCGCTTTTTCTCCGGCGATCCGACCAGGCACGCGCCCCGGCCCGTGAGCGCGCGCGCGTTCCTCGAGATGCAGCGGGAGGATGAGGTCCTGTACGTCAGCCAGCAGCCCCTGGCGCCCGGGGGGCGGCTGGGCCTCGCTCTCAAATCGCCGCGCGAGCTGCTCCCGCTGCTGCCGCCGCCGCCGCCGCCGCCCGGAGGCCCCTCCGCCGCCCCTGCCCCCGCCCCCGCCCCCGCCGCCGACCACCCCGACCCCGCGGGCTGCCGGCCGCACCTCTGGCTGAGCGCGCCGCGCGGGCCGCCTGTGCTGACGAGCGCGCACTTTGACGACGAGGACAACCTGCTGTGCGTGCTGGGCCGCGCGAAGCCGCTGGACTCGGAGGGAAAGCAGCAGCAGCAGCAGCAGCAGCAGCAGCAACAGCAGCAGCAGCAGCAGCAGCAGCAGCTGCAGCAGCAAGTGAAACCGGAGTCGCCGCCGTCCCCGTTCCCGCCCGCCGCGCCTGCTCCCCCTCCGCCGGACGCGCTCCTCGGCACGGGCGCGAAGCTCGTCGTTTGCTGGCCGCCCGAGTGCGGCCCGGCCCTCCTGCCGCACGCCCCGGCGGGCGAGTGGGCCAATCACAGCCGCTTGAGCGCCAGTGATCTGCTCGGCAGCGGGCTCTTCTCGCCCCAACCGGACTCGCCCGGGTTCCGCACCATCCTGCCGCCGCCAAAGCTCTTCCGCAAGCACGCGCTGCCGCTGGCGCTGCGCTTCGCCGTGCGCCCCGGCCAGGCGCTCTTCATCCCCGCCGGGTGGTGGCACGCGGTGCTGTCCGACCCGGGCTGCCTCGCCGTCAACTGGTGGTGGCGGCCGCGAGGGGCGGCGGGGCGCGAGGCGGGCGACGACGGCGGGGACGAGGCGGCGCCCGTTCCCCCCGCTCCCGCTCCTCCTCCCCCCCGTCGTGGTCCCGGCGGGGCCCGCCTCCGCCAAGCGCTGGACGCCGAGGCAATGGCCATCGCCGAGGCGGCCGTCGCCGCCCTCGCGCGCGAGGCGGACGAGGCGGCTCTACGGCGCTTGGCGGTGGCGGCGGCCGCCAGAAAGCGGCGGAAGCGATCGGAGGAGGCGGACGGCGAGGGCGAGGACGAGCGAGGGGGCTCGCGCGGTGCCGCCGCCGCGCCCGTCGCCGCCGCCCTGGTGCGGTCCGACGGCCCGCTGCCCGTGATCGAGTTTCCCGGTGGCGGTCGTGCCCCGGGGCAGCACGCGACCACCCCGACAAGCGAGCAAGGCGGCGGCAGCAGCAGCAGCGGCCGCGGCGGCGACGGCGGGCGCCGCTGCCTCGCGCCGGGCGTCGACTGGGCCGGGCGCTGCCGCCCGCGCGGCCGCGAGCGCCTCTGCCTCGCGATGGTGCGCGCCGTTTATAACGGCGTCCCCTCCTTCGAGCCCCGGTGCTTCGGGCCCTCCCTCTGCGCGATCGCGTCGATGCCCCCGCCGGACGCGCCCGCGGCGCTGGCCGCGGCGCTGCTATCGCCGCCCGAGGCAGACACGCCGCCGCAGCCGCAGCCGCAGCCGCAGCCGCCGCCGCCGCCCTTGGATGAATCGATGGTCGAGGAGTGTTTTGCTGCCGCTCGTCGCCACACCGCCGCCGGTTTCGCGCTCACCAAAATCCTGGATCAAGGGGTCGAAGGGGCGCGGCTGGGCGCGCGGATGTGGGAGGCGGCGGGCCGGAGGTGGCGCGCGAACCGGCGGGCCGCAGCGGCGCCGGGCGGCAGCGGCGGCAGCAGCAGCAGCGGCGGCAGTCGCGCCGACCCGGACGAGGAGGAGCGGCGCGAGATGCAGTTGCGGTTCCGAAGGCTGATGCAGCAGAGGGAGGCGATGCTGCGGCTGGCGTCGCGCGCGGCGGCGGCGGGCGTGGGCGCGGCGTGAGGCGTCGGCCTTTGCTGTGTTTTACGTCTTGCGGGATCGGATCTCTAAATAATAAGCAAAAAATAAGATAAGATGAAATAAGGACAAAATGCGGCAACGAAACGAAACGAGAGACCAACAACGCAGCGGCAAAAAAAAGAGGCACGTGCGTCTCGCGCCCCCCCCCCCCCCCCCCCCCCCCCCCCCCCCCCCCGCCCCCCCTCTCCCCGCTTCTCCTTTTCAGTAGTCCTCCCCCCGCGACAGCACCTCCTTGCGCGTCGGGTGCAGGTACAGCGTGTGCTCGTACTGCGCCACGTAAGACCCCTTGACGTCGCACAGCGGCGGGTAGGGGTCGACCACCCCCGCGTCGCACAGCGACTTGAGCGCCAGCGCGTACTTGGTCTCTCCCGCGCGGTCGAGGTACCGCCGGCAAAAGGCCAGCGTGCCAAAGTTGCGCTCGATGGTCGCCAAGAGCTGCTTGGCGCGCGGCAGCCGCAAGGGCACCCGGCCCACGTCAAAGTTCTTCATGTAGTGCGAGCACTCGAGGTCCTCGTGCACCAGCCCCCGCCCTGTGCTGCCGAACGTCTCGATGGCGTAAAACTCGCCCTCCTCCATGCGGGTGGCCTCGCCGCCGCGGACGATGGGGACCGACCTGCCCCCGTGGATTTGGTACGGGCCGATCGAGTGGCCGTTGAGGTTGCGCACGCACTTGACCTGGCTGATCTGACCAGGGGACAGCTCGACCTCGTGCGACTCCATGACCTCCTGCACGGCCTCGCCCACGTCGCACAGCCGCGCGTCGACGCCCGAGGCGCGGACGCCGGCGTCGGTGGCCGCCTTGACCGCCGCCAGCAAGGGGTCGTATTTGGCCTCGAACGCCACCGTGAAGGCCGAGTCGATGATGCGCCCGCGGATCTGCGTGCCAAAGTCGATCTTCATGACGTCCCCGCGCTGCAGGACCGTCTTGTCGCCCGCGTTCGGGGTCCAGTGCGCGGCGACGTGGTTGAGGGAGCAGCCCGTCGGAAACGCGATTCCTGCCTCGAGCCCTTTTGCCTCGATCAGCGCGCGCACGCTGTCCTCGAGCGTCTCGCACATGTGCGTCAGCGACACCCCCGGTTTCGCGACGTTGGCCACGATGTGCGCGCGCACCTGGCGGTGCACCTCGGCCGCGCGCCGCACGTCCTGCACCATGCCGCCCGCCTGCGCGGCCTCGCGCGCCTGCGCGCGCTTCTCCTCGTCCGTCTCGCGCCAGCGGGCGCCGTCGGCCTCGTACGGCTGCCACTCTCCCTCTGGGTAGATCCCCGAGGGAAAGAGCAGGCGCACGGGCACAGAGGGGGGCGAGGTCTGGCGGGTCGCCGTCGATGTGGCCGCGCTGCCGCTGCCCTTTTTGGCGGGCGCCGCTGCTGCTGCGGGCGATGCTGCTGCGGCTGCTGCGAGCGCGGCCGCGTCGCCGCCGCCGCCGCCGTCGGCCGTCGCCGCCTGCTTCTTTGCCTTCTTCTTGAGCTTCTTCTTCTGGTTCTTGGTCAGGCCGCTGGCGTCCGGGGCGTCGTCGTCGCCGCCGCCGTCGTCTCCGTCGTCGTCGTCGTCGTCGTTGGCGGCGGCGTCGGGAGGGGGAGCGGAAGAGACGGCCGCCTGGCGCGAAAAGTCGACGGCGAGCGGCGGCAGTTTTGCGCCGTCGGCGGCGCCGGCCGCGGCGCTGGCGCTCGCCGTCGCCGAGGCGTCGCCGGCCGCCTCTGGCGCTGCTGCTGCTGCCGCCGGCGCCTCTGCGGGCGACATGGCTGCTGCTCGGCGTTCAGTGGCGTTTGGCTCGGCGCGTCGATCGGTGGGGCGACGACGCCGCGGCGATTGGAGGAGGTGGAGGCGCAAACAAGCGAGTTGGGGGATGATGATGACCGGCAGGCGCGCGCTGCTTGAGGTTTCTTTTGGATGTTGTGTGTGTAGGAGCGTTCCAGCGGTGAGAATCTCGGGAGGGGGCGTTTAAAGGGCATCGATGGAGGGACCCGACAAAAGAGAGGACCGCGTTTTTGAAGCACCTCGTCCCACCCCCGACGCCCTGCAGTACCCTTCGACCCAACAATCCCATGACGCCGCCGATGATCCCGCGCGCCTCCCCGAGTCGCAGCCGCGAACGCAGCCGAGACCAAAATCTCGGAACTTTGCGAGCCGCGCGCCGGTGCCCGCCGCTCGCTTGTCCCGGCGCTCTCGCGCGCTTGTCACCGCCGCTCCCCTTCTCGCGATAGCGCTCGCGCCCCCCCTCGGACAGCTCCGCACTCTAGCCGACCCCAACGCGACTCACAATCGCGCCTTCTCATCGTTGTGGACACGCGCCTGCTCGACACGCGCACCAACGCACCTGCCGGTGCTTCCCGAGACGAGAGCATCAGGACCCGCGTACGGCAAAAACGCACGCGCTCCTCCCTCCGCTCCACCCTCCGCGAGACACGGTACCCTCGCTCTCCCTCCCCTGGACAACCTCCAGGCAGTTCTCGCGCAAGCCGTCGTCGTTCGCCCGACAGGGGAGCAAACGACGATCGTTGCCCCCTCCTGTGCAGCTCTCCGTTTGCTACGCGCCCGTCAAAAGCCCCCCTGGCAGACCGCCCCCGGCGGCCATGTGGTGAGCAATCGTGACGCATACCGACTCCACCCCTCTCAGCGACCACCTTGATGCTCTCCTCAAAGGGGGGCCGCGCGCGTCGCGAGAAGAACAACCCCGGCCGCGCGGCGCGCTCGAGCGGTGTCCGTCGCCGTGCCCGCCATCGCTCGCTCGTCTCTCGAATCGAAACAACCAACACACAACACCACAAAACAAAACGCACAGGGAGTTCTGGCGCGGCCGCCACAACAAGCCCGCCCGCCACTCGACCAGCGGCGCCTCCGCGCGCGGAGACAGCGATCACGGCGGCGGCGCGGGCGCCGGCGGCCTCGGCCAGACCGGCTCGGGCCCCTCGCTCGGCCGCCACAGCCAGCAAGGCGGCGGCGGCGCCCTGGGCGCGTCGGGCAGCGGCGAACAGCGCGCTGGGCAGGGGGGGCAGGGCCCCGGGAGCCGCACGCCCACCGGCAGCGTCCACGGGGGCAGCCAGCCCCGCCGCTCGCTGGCTGTGGTCAACTTCAAGGACCTCAACCTCAGCGTGGACGACGAGCGCGAGGGGGACGACTACGAGCGCGACGGCGGAGGCTTTGACGAGGACGGCTCGGAGGACGCGGACGACGTGCGTTTTTTTGAGCGCTCTTTTTGTTTGTTCGTTTTTCCTGTCCGGCGGAGTGTCGCCGCCGCGCGCCAACGAAACGCAGGCGCCAACGAGCACGAAAACAACCTCCTCACTCGCCCGACAAAGACAAAACAAACCAACAAAACAAACTACCAAAAACGAAACAGGCCGACGACGACCCGACGAACAAGCGCGCCATCATCGCGCGCTCCTCCTCGCGCGGCGGCATCCCGCGCCCCCGCCCCCCCCGCCCCTCGGGCGCCGGAGATTCCGCGAGCGGCGGCGGCGCAGCCGGCGGCGGCGCAGGGGCCGCCGCCGGCTCGCCCTCTGCGGGCCCCGGCCCCCACCCCCAACACCCGCACCCGCCGCCGCCCTACCCCGCCCCCTCGTCCTCAGGTGGCGGCCCCCAGCGAAACAAGCTGATCGTAATCATGGTGGGGCTGCCCGGGCGGGGGAAGACCTTCCTGTGCAACAAGCTCCGGTGCTACCTGTCGTGGCTCGGGCACAACACCGCGCACATCAACGTGGGGCAGTACAGGCGGCTGCAGCGGCAGGAGGGCGCAGGCGGCGCGACGGGCGGCGGCGGCGCGGGCGTCGGAGGCGCGGGCGGCGGAGGCGCGGGCGGCGCGGGCGGTGGCGGCGGCGGCTCGCTGCAGCAGCAGGACGCCTCGTTCTTCGACGCGGCCAACAAGGCCGGGGTGGAGGCGCGCAACCGGGCGCTGGACGCGGCGCTGGCCGACCTGATGGCCTACGTCGAGTCGGAGCACGGGCAGGTGGCCATCTTCGACGCGACCAACTCGACCGTGGGGCGGAGGCAGAAGCTGGTGAGGCGGGGCGCCTTTATTTTTGTTCAGGGTGGGGGACGGCGGGGGTGGGGGGGGGCGGCGAAGAGAAAGACGACGCGCGAAATAACCGTTGATTCACATAGCACCCCCGGATGCCTCCCACCCCCCCTTCCACACACACACACAAGCGAAACAGATTGACACCTTCCACGGCAAGTTCCAGTACATGTTCATCGAATCCATCTGCAACGACGAGGCCGTGCTCGAGGCCAACTACAGAGCGAAGATGAAGTTTTCTCCGGTGAGAGGCGACAGAGAGAGAGAGGGCGGCGGCGGCGGCAGGCGGCGGCGCCAGATGGAGAGAGACGCCCGAGGAGGGGAGATGCAGTGCGGCTTGTGTGCGGGATTGCATGTCGGCACGCCCCGCACACGCCCCCTTCGCCCCTCACCCGCCCCCAAGCATGCCAACAAAAACCTCACCTCGCCTTGCTCCCCCCCCCCGACTCCCCCCCCGGACGACAACCTGTCGACAGGACTACGCCGGCATGGACGCCGACACGGCGCTGGACGACTTCAAGCGCCGCATCGCCAAGTACTGCGAGGTGTACGCGCCGATCGCCGACCGCCGGCTGCACTACATCAAGGTGGTCGACATGGTCACGGGGCGCGGGTACATGGACGTCAACCGGATCTCGGGTGGGTGGCCCTTTTTCGCTCTCGCGTCGTCGCGCTGTCCCTTCCGGCCCCCCCGTGCGTCCCCCTGATGCTCTTGCGGCACGCTGAGCTCGCTCGCTCACGCCCGTCAACAACGAGAAAACAATGAAAAAACAAAAACTAAACTAAAACGCTCGCGACGCAACATTGTCCTCCCATCCTTCAAACAAAAAGGCTACATCCCGGGCAAGATCGCCTCGTTCCTGCTGCAGGTGTGCAAGGCCGGCATGACGGCCAGCCAGGCGCGCCGCATCTGGCTCACGCGCCACGGCGAGAGCGTGTACAACACGCTCGGCCGCATCGGCGGCGACTCCCCCTTGTCGGCGCGCGGGCAGCAGTACGCGCAGCTGCTGCCGAGCGTGCTCGAGTCGCGGCTGCCGTCGACGGACGAGCTGGCGAGCGCGGCGGCGGCGGCGGCGGCGGCGACCAGCGGCGGCGACGTGGCGACCGCCGAGCGGGCGGCGGCGGCGGCGGCCGAGGCGGCGCGGCGCGAGGCCGAGGGAGGGGGGCCGCCGGCCGTGCCGCTCTCGGTTTGGACGTCAACGCTGAGGCGCACGATCCTGACGGCCAAGGCGCTGCCATACCCCAAGCTGCGCTGGAAGGCGCTCGGTGAGGCCCAGGGGGGGGGCCGCTCTTTTTTGTCTTTCTGTCCCCTGGAGAAAGACGACAAAACCGCCAACGGACGCCAATTTTCCCCTTGCCCTTCCGCCCCCCCCCCCCACACCAACCAAACAATCAACACCCAGACGAGATCCACGCCGGCACCATGGACTCGCTGACGTACGAGGAGATCGCCGAGCGCCACCCGGACGACGCCACCGCCCGCCGCCGCGACAAGCTCCGGTACCGCTACCCGTCCGGAGAGTCCTATCTAGATGTTGTCCAGCGCCTCGAGCCGGTGATCGCCGAGATCGAGCGCGAAAAAGAGTGCGTCTTGGTAGTGGCGCACCAGGCGGTCCTGCGCGCGGTGCTCGCTTACTTCTTGGGCGTGCCGCTGCGCGACCTGCCGCGCATCGAGGTGCCGCTGCACACGCTCGTCGAGCTGCAGCCGCGGCCCGACGGCACTGTGGGCATCTGCCGCATCCCCGTGCCGCTGCCGATCGACGGCGGCGGCGACGGCGACGGCGCGGCGGCGCACGGCGGGGGGCCGGGGAATTCGTTGCCGGGGCAGGCGGGGCGGCAGGGCGGCGGCGGCGGCGACCTGGTGGTGCCGGGCGCGTCGGCGAGCGGGTCGGTTGGGGGCGGGGGCGCGGGCGGCGGCGGGGCGGCGGCGGCGGCGGCGGCGTTCGCGCAGCAGCACGGCGGGGGGGCGGTGTTCCCGCGCGCGGCGGCGGCGGCGGCGGCGGCGGCGGCGGCCGCGGCGGTGGGGAGCGGGGCGGGCTCGGCGGCGGACAGCGCCGACGGGGGCGACGGCGGCTCCGCGTTTCTGCTGGTGGGAAGGCGCGGCGCGGGCGGCGCGCTCGGCGTCGGCGGCGGCGCGGGCGCGGCGCAGCGCTCGCCGTCGCTGTCGGGCATGCCCCCGGGGCCCGGGGGCCTGCCGCTCGGTGCGTCGCCGTCCGGCTCGCCCGCGGGCGCGGCGCGTCACGAGGCGGCGGCGGCCGGCGAGGTGACGGCTGGAGGGGCGGCGCTGCTCCTGCCGCCGTCGCCGACGCTCGCCGCCGCCGGGAGCGGCGCCTCCTCCTCGTACGGCGGCGGCCCCATGCTGCCGGCGGGCCAGGCGGGCCTCTCCGAGCGCGAGCGCAGCCTGACCTTCCCTGCGACCACCCCGATCTACGCCTCGCCGGGCAGCGGGGCCCTGCCGCGCTTTGTCGCCGCGGGCGGGCGGGGGGCCACGGTGGCCGAGCCCCTCGCGCCCGCGCCCCCAGCGCCGCCCCCGCCGCCGCCGCCGCCGCCGCCGCCGCCGCCGCCGCCGCCGCCGCCGCCGCCGCCTCCGCCGTTTGTCGCCCCTCTGATCGAGACGGGGCGCCCGCGCCGCTACAGCGACGCGAGCGGGCTGCACGGCACACTGTCGTCGCCCGCGGCCCCGGACGGATCGGGGCCGCCGTCGCCGATGCCGTTTGGCAGCGCGGCCGCTGCTCCTGCCACTGCTCCTGCTGCTGCGGCTACAGCGGCGGCAGGCGGCGCCGCCGCCGCTGCGCCGCCGAGCGCACAAGAGGCGGCCGAGGCCGCGCTCGCCCTGGGTGGATCCCCCTCGCAGACCCTCGGGGCCCCCTCTTCTCTGGCCACCGGCTGAGTGCCATCGTCTTTTCTTGGCTTTGTATAAGAGTTGAACAAAAAGCAGAGGAACTCAAAACAAAAACAAAAAAACGCGCTGCTGCGCGCAAGCGCGCGCGCGCGCGCTCGCCCGCCCCCCCCCTCCTTTTTCCCTCACGACGACGCGGCCGCCGCCGCCCCCTCGCCCCGCGCCGCCGCCAGCGCCAGCGTCGCCCTCTGCATCTTGCGCAGCATGTTCAGGAAGCCGTTGTTGCGCGACGGGGTGAGCGACTGCTTCAAGCCCAGAGCCTCGATGAACCCGGGCGTCACCGACAAAATCTCCTCGGGCGAGCAGCCGCTTAGGCCGCCGACCAGCAGCGCGGCCAAGCCTTTCGTCAACTGCGAGTCCGAGTCGGCGCGCCAATAAACCTTGCCCTCGGCCTCGCGGTAGTCGGCGACCACCCACACCTGCGACACGCACCCCTCGACCTTGTTGTCCGGCGTGCGCAGGTCGTCGGGCAGGGCGGGGAGCTTGGCGGCGTAGAAGAGGAGCTGCTTGTAGCGGGCCATGGGGTCGGGCACGGCCTGGAAGGCAGAGACGATGCGCTGCAGCGGCGCTGGCAGGGCGGCGGCGGCGGTCGCAGGGGCGGCGGTCGCAGGGGCGGCGGCCGCGCCCCCGTCGGCGGCGGCGGCGCGGGCGACGACGGCCGCGGCGCGTGGCCCGCCTCCCCCTGCTCCTCCTCCTCCTTGTCCTCGGCAAGGCGAGGGGTGCCGGCTGTGGTTGAGAGGGCGGGCGTTCTGGTAGAGGGCCGCGCCGCCGGCCGACGCTCGTGTCCTGCTGGCCGCGGATTGGAGGAGGAGGGCCGGCGGGCGAGCTAAGGACGCCGAGGCGGTTGCCGGCGCGCGCGCGGAGGGCCTCACGCGCGCCGCGAGGCGCGGCATGGTTGCGACGCTCATGCTCCCGGGCCCAAGTATTGCGTCGGAGTGGTCGGCGCGATTGACAGAGAGGGGCTTGGGGGGGCGCGCGATTCAGATGTGGAGGGGGTGGTCGTGACGGTGTCTTCTGCGCGCGCGCGCGCGTGAGAGATGGTTGCAAATCTTTGATGCTAGTTATGATCGAACGGCAGGTTATGTGTGTGGGCACACTGCACCGCAGGGCGCAGTGTGTGGGACGGCGACGCTGACGACGGCGACGCTGACGACGCCGACGGACGCCGGCAAAAAGGCGGGAGCGCACGCGATCGCAGCGTCAACAAGACCCGCTGCCCTACACCCGTCGCATCGAACCGAGCAACCCTCACGAGGATGGGACCACGATGGCCGAGAGACGCATCCGATCCAAGGGGGCGCGGCGACAAGACAAAAAGGCGACAACCTCCCCGCGAAAAGGCCGACACCCCCTCCTCCTCCTGGTGGCAATCGCCGTGACAGTTATCGTCGTGATCCGCCAGAAACACAGCATTGACGTCGACGAAGAGGCGCGCCTCCAGACCGCGGGCGTCGGCGCCGTGCTCAGGCAGGGCCGGCGGGGAGGGCAGGAGGACCGTTTCGACGCCATCGTCGTGGCTGATGCCGCCCCTCGGTCGCCGCCGCCAGCCCCCCGCGTCGCCCTCGGGCACGGCCACGCCCAACCGCCCGCAACGTCTTTGCTCGCGGCTGCCGCGCTCTACGACGGACACTCGGGCGCGCTCGCCGCCTCCCTGCTGGCGCGGGGAACGCCCCTCGGCAGGTCGCTCCAGCGGCTGGGCGGGCGCGGGCGCGCCCGCTCGGCGGGCCTGCTCGGCGGGCTCGTGCCGGCGCTCGAGCGCGCGGCCGGCGGCGGCGGCGGCGGACGAGGAGGAGGGGACGACGACGAGGCCGCCGCCGCCGCAGAAGCCGCAGAAGCCGCGGAAGCCGCAGAAGCCGCCGCCCCCGTCTTCGCGCGCGCCTTTGCGGCGGCCAACGCGCGGCTGGTCGGGCGGTGGCTGCGGCCGTCGGGCCGGGGCGACGGGGCGACGGCGCTCGTCGCCGCGCTGTGGAGCGGCGGCGAGCGGGGCGATGAGCTGGCGGCGCTGGCGGTCGCCAACGCCGGCAACAGCCGCGCGGTGCTCTGCGTGCGGCGGCGGCGGGACGCGGTGGCGGACACGACGACAGCGGCGAAGGTGAAGGCGACGGCGGCGGCGACGCCGGTCGAAGAGGAGGGCGAGGAGGGCGAGCAGGAGGAGGAGGCCGCGGCCGGCGACGCGGGCGACGGCGCCGACCCCTTCTCGCCCTCGCCCGCGCCCGCGCCCTGGCTGGCCGTCCCCCTGACGCTCGACCACCTGCCGACGCGCCCGGACGAGGGGAGGCGGCTCGCCGGGGCGTCGGCGGCGGCCGTCGCCGCCGCCGCCGCCGCAGGAGCAAGAGGAGGCGGCGGCCCGCCGTCCGAGGCCGCGGCGCGCCTCGCCGCCTCTGCCGCGGCCACCGCGCGCACCGGCCGCCTTGCCGGCGAGCTCGAGGTCTCGCGCGCCTTCGGGGACGCCCCCCTCTACCGGCGGCTGGGCCTGACGGCCGCGCCAGAGGTCTCCTGGCTGGCGGCAGTCGCGCCAGCGGCAGCGGCGGAGGGCGGCGCGGGACCCGGACCGCCGCCGCCGCCGCCGCCGCTCTTGCGCTCGGCCGAGCTTATGGTCCTGACGACGGACGGCGCGAGCGAGGCGCTGCCGCCCGGCGAGGTGTGCGAGCAGGCGTGGGCGGGCGCGGCGTTCGGGTCCGACGGCGACGGCGGCGGTGGGCGGTGGACGGCCCCCGCCCCGACGCCGGCGCGGCCGCCGGCCGTCGCGCTGCCGCCGGGCGTCCCGGGCGGCGACGGGGCCGAGGAGGAGGAGGAGGACGCGCCGGGGCAGCGGTCGCGGCGGCGGCAACGGCGGCCGTCGCGGCGGCGGCGACCGTCGTCGCTCCTCGCATGGATCGCGCCGCTGCTGCTCCAGCCCGCCGATCTGCGCTCCCGACTCGCGCTCTTTGCGGCGGGGCTGCCCGAGCGCTGGGGGCCCCCTGGCTGCGTCGACTGCGGCCGCGCCAACGTCGCAGCGCCCAACGACGATGACGGCGACGACGGCGGCGGCGGCGGCCGCCCGCCCTCGCCCCCGCCACGGCCCGTGACGCGCGCGCGGGCCGCGGCGGCCCGCATCGCGGCCGAGGCCGTCAACCGCGGCTCCAGCGACAACGTCGGTGTGGTGGTGATGGACGTGGCGTGGCTGCGGCGGCGGGCGCGGGACCGAGCGGCCGGGCGGCAAGTGCGCGCGCTCACCGGCGGCGGCGGCGGCGGCGCCAGCCCCGCCCCGGAAAACGAGGCAACTAAAGGCGGCACCGGTGGCGGCGACCCGCCCCTCCTCGCCCCCGCCACCGCCGCCGTCCGCTTCTGGCCGCCCCTCGCCCCCGACGCGCAAGCCATGCACGCGGCCCAGGTCGAGGAGGCGCGGCAGCACGCGCGCGAGGCGTCCGACCGGGTCGGATCGCCCGCCGCGCGCGGCCTCGTCCCCCGAAGAGACGGCCTCCTGGCGCCCTTCTCGGCGGCGAGGGCGAGGCGCGAGCGCCGGCTGCGCGATTCGGCGTCGACGGCCGTCGCGGCCCGGCCCCCCAGCGCCGGGCCGGGTCGGCTCTGTGGCGGTGGGGGCGGCGGCGGCGCCAGTGCCAGCACCTGCCTGAGCGTCGACGGGCGCTACGAGGGCGACAGCGGCGGCGACGGCGGGGGCGTGTGCAACGCGCCGGTCGTAGTCGTCCCGCCGCCGGCGCCGCCGCCGGCGCCCCTGCCGCTCGGGCGGTCGGGGACGCTGGTGCCACGCGGCAAAACTCTCGCGTCGGCCGACGACGCGACCGTGCTCGCCTCTCTGACGTGCGAGGCGCGTTCGCCCTCGTCCGCTTCCGAGGCGTATGGCGGAGGAGGCGACGACTACGACGCGCAGGAGGACGAGCGCGACGACGGCGAGGACGAGGAAGGCGACGAGCAAAGAGACGAGCAAGACAAGGCGGCGGCGCTCGACGACGCAGCCCTCTTTGGCGGCGCGACGCGCCAGCAGCGGCGGCAGGGGCGCCTGCGCCGCATGTACCTGCTCGAGCGCGTCGTGGCGCCCTCTTCTGGCCCCGGCCCCGGCCCCGGCCCCGGCTCGGCCGCCGCCGCGCCGGCGCCCCCCCACGAGCACGTGCTCCCCTCCCCTGGCGGCGGCGGCGGCGGCGGCGACGGAGGCGGACGCGGGAGCGACGGCAACGACGGCGGCGGCGGCGGCGTTGTCGTGACTTCCCATTGGTGGCCGGCGCCGCCGGCGCTCCTGCAGATCGGCGGCGGCCTTGCCGCGCTCCCGGCCGCGCCAGAGGCTCTGCTGGCGCTGTCCGGCGACGGCGGCGGCGGCGGCGGCCCCCCCGGCAACTGCTCCGACGACGACGGCGGCGACCGCGACGGCGGCGGCGTCGCCGGGGCCGGGCCCGCTTCTTCTTTTTTGGACGCGGGGCCCGAGGCGCGCGGGTACGTGTACCCGCGCGCGGCGTCCGAGATGGACCGGGACGGCGGCGACGGAGCGCCTTCTGCCCCTGGCGCGGGGGCCGGGCGAGGCGCGCCGATCGGAAGAGGCGGGTTCGGGGAGGTCTGGCGGGCGCGGCGGCGGCGGCGGCGGCGGCAGTGGCCCGCGCCGGGCGGCGGCGACGACGACGGCGCCTTTGGCGACGACGCCGACGGGGACGACGGCGACGGGGCGTTCGTGCTCAAGCGTATCGCGGGCGCCGGGGGGCCGGCCGCCCGCCGCTCGGCGCTTCGCGAGGCGTTCTTCGGGCGCGCGATGGCGAGGGCGGCGGCGGACGCGCGCGGGGCCGAGTCGGCGGCGGCGGCGGCGGCGGCGGGCAGCTGCCGCCTCTTCTCCGGTGCCGGGGCACCGCGGTGGGGCTGCGGCGACGCGGCCGCCGCCGCGCGCGCGGGCGCGATCGACCACGTCGGCAGGTTCGTGGAGGCGTTCCGGACCGCCCCACTGTCCGCCGCGCGCGAGGCCGAGGCGGCGGCGGCCGGGGACGGAGGGGCGGGGGCGAGCGGCGGCGACAGCGGCGGCGGCGGCGGCGGCGGCAAGGGCGCCTCCGCCCCGGACGCGTGGCTCGTCTTCCGCGACGAGGGCCGCTCGCTGCACGACCTCATGTACAGCCCCCTCGGCGCCGACGGCCAGCCCGAGGAGGCGGAGGAGGAGGAGGACGGAGCGCAGCAACAACAGCGACAACAGCAGCAACAACAACAGGGGGACACGGCGGCGGCGGCCCCCGCTCCCTTGCCCGCCCCATTGCTGCCGCGCGTGCTCGGCCCCAGCCGATGGTGGCGCGAGCAGCGGCGCGACGCGGCGTCGTCGCGGCGGTTCGTGCGGTCCGTCATGGCGCAGCTGCTGCGCGCGCTGGCGGCCGCGCACGGGGCCGGCGCGACGCACCGCGACGTCAAGCCCGAGAACCTGCTGGTGAGGAGGGGGCGGGCGGCGGCGGCGGCGGCGGAGGCGGCGGCGGCGCCCTCCTCCGCCCCCTCTCCCTCCTCCCTGCACCTGCACCTGCGCCTCATCGACTTTGGCTCGGCCGCGCCGTCCGCCTCGCCGCTCGCCGCACCCACCGCGGCCCCCGAGCTGGAGGAGGCGAGGCGCCTGCTGAGGCGGCTGTACGGGCGCCGCCGCGGCGCGGGGCCGTCGGCGGCCGAGCTCACGCTCGACTACGCGCCGCCGGAGCTGCTGTTCGGGTCGGCGCCGCCGGGCGCGGACGGGGAGGAGGAGGAGGACGGGGGCGAGGGCGAGGGTGAGGGCGAGGGCGAGGCAGCGGCGGCGGCGGCGGCGGCCGCCGCGCATCGCCGTGCGGCCGTCGACGTCTACGCCGCGGGCGTCGTCATGCTCGAGCTCGTGCTCGGCACGCCGCGCGTGTTTGCGCTCAGCGCCGAGGCCGCCGCGGCGCTCGAGCGGCGGCTGCTGCTGAGGCCTCGCGCCGCCGCCGCCCCAGGGGCCGCCTCGGACGCCGCGCGCCGCCGCCAGGCCGCGCGCCGACGCCTGGTCTTCCACCTGCGCGGGCTGATGGACGCGTGCCTGTACCCGCCGCCGCCGCCGCCGACGCCGTTTCCGCCGCCGCCGCCCCCAAGCAGCAGCAGCAGCGGCAGCGGCCGGGCAAGGCAGCAGCAGCACGAGCCGCTCGAGCGCGCCGCGTGCGCGCCGCGCGCGCTGGCCGCCGCGCTGCGCGCGCGCGACCCGCTCGGGCACGGCCTCGGCCTCGAGGGGCTCGACCTGGCGCGCGCCTTGCTCGCGTGGCGGCCGGGCGACCGGCCGACGGCGGGCGAGGCGCTGCGGCACCCGTTTTTCCTCTCCGCGCGGCGACCGTCGGCCTGATGGCGCTCACGGCGGCGGCCTGCGCCACCGCCGACTGGGAGTCGTTTTACGGGGAGGAGGGGGAGGAGGAGGGGGAGGAGGAGTCTGTCGGCTGAGGAGGCGGGGGGTTTGGGGTGGGGCGGCCGGGCCGCGCGCGCTGTGCCCTCGGCGGCTCTGCAACACCGCCCTCCGACCCCCGCACGCTCGCTCCCTCGTCGCGCGCCGACGGGGCCGCCCGATCCGGCGCGCCCCGCGCGCGCCCCGCCTCGCCCGTGGCGATCCGCGGGACGACGGGCGACGGCGGGCGACCAGGGCGCTGTCGGCGCGGTCTCGGGGGCGTCCGTTCTGTCGGTCTCGTTGCTCAACACGATGCAGGAGGATCGGCGGCGAGGGGGCAATCGGGGCGGCGGCAAGAGGCGGAGGAGAAGAATCTCGGCGCGGGCGCTTTCGCCGTCGCGGGCTTCAGCGAGCAGGTTCTTTCCTCCTAAAGGCGCGCGCCCCCCAGTTCCCTGTTAGCCACACGCGCACTCGGCATCCCTTACCATTCACAGGTTAGCCAGAGCCCCCACTCTCGACGCGAAACTCCCCACCGCATTTCAGAACACCTCACAAAACGGCGGAAAATCCCGCAAAAGCCGCGCTCGCTCCGGGAGCTCCCTCTTTCGCCCGCCCTCCCTTTCGAGCAATCGCAACCCCCGCAGGCGCCCCCGAGGCCTCGGTCGCGACCGCAGGGACCCTTCGGACCGACCATGGCCCAATTGGACGCGCGAACGCCCCAGGGCGATGCGCACGGCGCGTGAGTTTGGTTTGTTGCTCGCTTGCTTTTTGAGTTGGAGAGAGAGGAGAAGGCGCCCCCCCTCTCGTCTCTCTCGCGGAGAAAGAGGGGCGAAAAGCGACGATCGTTTTTGTGGGGCGGAACCCACCATCCGCGAGGGCGCGCGCGCGCAGAGGATTGGGCGGCGCCGCGCGCGCGCGGGGGGAAGCGGGGCGAATGACGCGGATCGGATCGGATCGCGCGTCGGAGGGAGGGGGCCGCGTGTGTGTGTTGGAGGAGGGAAAAAAGCACACAAACAACCCCGCTCTCGCCGCTCACCCTCGCCCGTCCCAAATATCTTCCAAAAAAACACAAAAACGCAGGAGGCTGATCGACAGCCACCAGCAGCAGCAGCAGCAGCAGCAGCCCGCGGTCGCGATCCGCACCAAAGCCCCCGCCGCCGGGGGCGCGGGCGCCGGCGCTGACGCCGAGCCGCCCACGCCCACGACCGACCTGGTCGCGCGGCTCGAGCTCGCGCGGCTGGGCGAGGAAGCGGCGGCGGCCGCAGAGGCAGTGGCGGCGGGAGCGCCCGGCGGGCCCGCGTTGCCGGCGCAAGAGCGTCGGCAGCAGCAGCCTCAGCAGGACGACCCGATGGACTCGGACGACAGCGCGCCCGCGCAGACGCACCAGGACCAGCAGACGCAGACGCAGCCCCAGCAGCAGCAGCAGCATGAGCAGCAGCAGCAGCACGAGGCGTCGCCCAGCGGCGACGGGGCGACGGCCACGGCCGTCGGCGTCGCCGCCGCCGCCGTCCCGCCGTCGCACGCGCCGCTCACGGCCGCCGACCGCCGCCTGCACCGCTGGCTGCGCGCGCTGATGCGCACGTCCTTCTTCGCGCCCTGCGCCGCGCACCGCGACTGCAAGAAGAACGAGGCCACCTACTTTTGCATCACGTGCGCGGGCGAGGAGCGGGCGGGAGGCGGGCAAGAGGAGGCGGCGCGCGGCGTCTGCGCCGGCGGCGGCGACAAGCACGCCGAGGGCGGCGGCGACAACGCTTACGGCGACGCGACGGCGCCCGCGACCGCGCCCGCGCACGACCAGGGCGCTTCTGCCGCCCCCTCGTGCTGCCCCCCGCGCGACCCCCACCTCTCCCCCTCCTCCTCCTCCGGCGCCGCCCCCCCGGCCCTGTGCGCCCACTGCGTCCAGGGCCGCCACGGCGGCCACGCGCTGCTGCAGGTGCGCCGGTACGTCTACTGCGACGTGGCCAGGCTGTCGGACGCGGCGGCCTTTGTGGACTGCAGCGGGGTCCAGGCCTACACGATCAACCAGGCCAAGGTGGTCTTCCTGTCGCCGCGGCAGGCCGCCAAGCAGCTGCGGGCGGGGTCGTCGGGCGCGTGCGCGACGTGCTCGCGCGCGCTGCGCGAGGGGTGCGCCTACTGCTCGCTCAGCTGCAAGGTGGCCGCGCTTGCCGCGAGCGGCCGGCTGCGCGCGGGCGGCGGCGCGGGCGGCGCCGGCGCGAGCGTCGGCGGCGGCGGCAGCGCGGCGGCGTCGGCGGGCGACGCCGCCGGCGGCGGGAGCGCGGTGCACCACCACCACCACCATCACCACCACCACCACCACCACCAGCCGCGCCAGCACCACCAGAGCCAGCCGCGGCACCACGCGGCGCCGGCCCTCGGCGCCGTCGGCGGCGTGTCGGCGCGCCGCAGCAGCAACGGGGGCGAGCGCGCCGGCGGCGGCAACGGCGGCGGCGCGGCGGGCGGCGGCGGCGGCGCGGGCAGCGGCCGGCAGTCGCGCCATTCGCAGCAGGGCCAGCTCAACGGCAACGGCAGCAAGCAGCAGCCCCAGCGCCACAGCCACAGCCACCACTACCACCACCACCACGCCGGCGCCGGCGCCGGCCGCGGCCGCCCAGCCAGCGACGCCGGCGGCGCCGTGCTCGGCCTGCTCGCGCGCGAGCGCTGCGCGTCGCCGCCGCTCGTGGCGTCGCCCAAGGCCGCAGCGGCCGCGTTCGGCGCGTTCGGCGCGGCCTTCTCGCAGCAGCAGCAGCAGCAGGCGTCGACCACCACGACCCTCCTGCAGATGCTGCTCCAGCAGCAGCAGCTGCAGCAGCACCGGTGGAGCGACCCAGGCGGCGGCGGCGGCAACGGCCTCACCGGCGCGCTCGGCGGCGGCCCGCTGCAGCCGCCGCAGCTGCAGATGGAGGCGATGCAGCGCTACTGCTACGACGACGCGACGACGGCGCAGGACCTGCTCGCGCGCCTGGTGCCCGTGCAACAGCAGCCGCAGGGGATGCAGGGCGTGCAGACGCAGACGCAGATGCAGGCTGTGGCGGCGGCGGCAGCAGCGGCGGCCGGCGGCGGCGGCGGCCCGAGCGCGGCGGCGCTGCAGCAGACGCCCGGCGCCTTGCCCGGCGGCGGCGGGCGCGCCCTGGCGTCGTCCCTGTCCCCGCCGCCCTCCCCCGCGGGCGGCGCGGGTCTCCTGCTGTCGGCGCGCGGCCGGCCCGCCGCGCCCTCGGTCGCCTCGGTGCTGGGCGCCGTCTCCGGCGGCGCCGGCGGCGCGGGCCTGCCCGGCGGCGCCGGGCGCACGGCGCTCGCGCGCGCGCTGATGGCCGGCGGCGGCAGCGAGGAGCAGTGCGGCGAGGGCGGCGGCGGCGCGGCCGCCATCGCCGCCGCCTGCCCCCCGTCGGGCCCCAGCCGCAACAGCAAGAGCGGCGGCAAGAGCAGCCACCACCACCACCCCAGGCCGTCCCCCTTTGCCCAGGCGGCGGTGGCGGCGGCGGCGGCAGCCGTCGCCGCCGAGCGCGCGGCGGGCGCCGGCCGCGCCGGCAGCTCGGGCGCGGGCGGCGGCGGCGGCGGGCGCGGCAGCGGCGGCAGCAACGACGCGGGCGGCGGCGGCGGCGCGGGCGCCGGCGACGACAACCACAGCAGCTCGTCGGCCGACACGGGCGAGGGCGCGCTGCCGTCGTCGGCCGGCGGCGGCAGCCATGGCGGCGGCGGCGGGCGCGGCGGCAGCGCCGGCGGCAGCGGGCGCGGCGGCGGCGGCCGCAGCGGCTCGGGCCCGGCGGCGCCCCTCGACCCCGTGAGCAGCGCCCTGGCCGGCAGCGGCGCGCTGTCCCGGCGCAAGCAGTTCTCGCCGCGCCGCAGCAGCGCGGCCGCGTGAGAGAGGGGGGCTTTTCCGGGTCTCGGTTTTTTCCGGGTCTCGGTTTTTTCCGGGTCTCGGTTTTTTCCGCATCTCTCGCCGCGCGCGCAGCAGCAGCGGGCGGCAGCAGCAGCAGCAGCAGCAGCAGCGGGCGGCAGCAGCGGCAGCAGCAGCAGCAGCAGCAGCGGGCAGCTCGGCTTCCGCCCGCCCCCCCCCCCCCCCCCCCCCCCCCCTTCCCGCCGAAACCAGTCGGCGAAAGCGCAACCTCTCCTCTCTCTATGCCCAACATTTGCTTTGCCTCGCCTTCCTCGCGGGGACCGGACTCTCGAGCGGCATGCACGCAAGCAAAAAAGGAAAACAAAAACGAATCGAAAAGAAACGGCCGAAAGAACGTCGCCCCAATTGTTTCTTGGCCCACTCCTTCCTCTTCATTCTTTCTCTCTCTCTATGTTCATCCAAACAACACAGTGCACAAACAAACAACCAACCGGCGCCGCGCAACCCGCGAGAGTTTTGTACTCGGGGGACGCTAGCTGCCCCCCCCCCCCTCCGTCGCCCGCCCACGTTTTGTCGGCGCCGTATTTTTTCCTTGCCGAGCGGCGCCAACTCTCTCTCTCCACCGCGACAAAGCGCCGGCCCTTCGTCGTCGCTGCCCTCCCTCCGTGGACCGTGCCCGATAAAACTCTCTTCCAACACCCCCAAGCGGCTGCCCCCCGTCTTCGTTGGGACGAGCGCCATTCTCCCCCCCCCCCCTTCCCTTGTTTTTTCTTTCCTTGCGCTCTCCTCTTAAAAAAGGGACCGCGGGAGCTCGCAAACAAAAAAAACGTGCACGCGCTTCTTTCTCTCTCTCCTCGCAGAGCGCACAAACTCACACGAACACAACACACAAGACCGCTGAAGCAACATCCCACCGCTCCTTGTCGCTAGCTGCCCCCCCTGCCATTTGCTGTTCGTTCTGGTTGCCGTTGTTGTCGTTCTTTTTCTCACCCTCGCGAGCAGAGTGGGCAGCGGGGCCGTGCGGTGGCCCTCCCCCCCCCCTCCCGCGCTCTCTCTCTCTCTCGCCGAGCGCACGCGGGCCGCACCTCGCCCGTCGCCGTGGCCGTGTTGGCTTTGTCACGCACTCAGCTTTCTCTCCCTGCACCGAAAACAAGCATCCGCACGCGCGCCATATTTCCCCCCCCGCCAAGCGTGGCGTAGCCGATCTCTCTCTTCTCCCCGACGTCTAATTTTTGTGTTGTGAAAAAAAACGCGGCCGCTTGGGGGGTGTCGCGCGAGTGCGTCCCCGACCTCTTGCTGGCGCACCCGCGGGTGTTCGAGTACCGCGTCTCTGCTGACGAGTCTGCCGCGGCCGTGAGCAAGGGCGCCGCGCGCATCCAGGTGGACGCCGTGCCCGAGGCGGTGATGGCCGCCGCGCGCGGCGCGGGCGGCGGCGGCAAGCGCGGCGCGGCGCAAGCGGCGGTGGCGATGGCGACGGTGGCGGCGGGCGGGGGCGCGGGGGAGCGGCCGTCGATCGTGGTCAACTCCTTCCGCGAGGGGGCGTCGTTCCTGGCGTCGCCCGTGTCGCCCGCGCCGCCGATGCCGTCAATGCCGACGATGGTGGCGGCGGCGGCGGCGGTGGCGGCGGCGACGCCGTCGGCGTGAGTGGGGGAGAGAGCGTGTTTGTTGAGGTCCCCTCATTCTTTCTCTAAGTTTGTGGGGGGTGGTGCGCGTGTGTCGGACGAGGCGGCGCGGAACGCTGTCACTGCTCTCTCGTGCACTCGCCCCTTTCCCCCTTTCCCTGTAAAATTTCATCAGAGGGCGTCATGAACGGACTTTGAGCCCTGGGCGAGCGGAAAGAGGGAGGCGGGGGGGG
>Ga0209491_10002673_pt1 | contig 31214 bp, 37 predicted proteins | sample BON02_FD_187213 | JGI IMG/M metagenome (GOLD analysis project Ga0209491, IMG submission 187213) | Freshwater microbial communities from Lake Bonney liftoff mats and glacier meltwater in Antarctica - BON-02 (SPAdes) (version 2) | ecosystem: Environmental > Aquatic > Freshwater > Ice > Glacier...
GCGCCTGTGCCAGTCCCACAGCCGAGCGGAACGTGGAACTCCTTGGCGGCCTACAAAGCTGGAGACGCGGTGACATTTAATGGAACCACCTACCGGGCGGTTCAAAGCCACACCGGTGCCGGTGATCCGAACTGGATCAACGCGCTGTCGTTGTGGAGCCCGGTCGGCACGGTAGTTCCTGGGCCTGTCGTGGCGCCAGTGCTTGCTCCCGTTTCTGTGTCAAAGTCATTTGGTTCTTGGAGTGCAACGGGTAGCTACAACGTGGGTGACAAAGTGACTAGTGGCGGTGTCGCGTATCAGGCGGTGCAAAGTTACACGGGTGTTGGTGATCCGAACTGGATTAACGCTCCTTCGTTGTGGCAACGACTTTAAGGGCCGCTCAACAATTGACGTGGTTGTAAAGTTTTAAAAAATAAGTAGTGCCGTGTGCGTCGGTGACGGCTACCTGATCGGTCCTAGTGGAAGTTTCCAATTCGACTGCTCGCGGCTGCACACTGAAAACTGCAACCAGTGCCATCACCCCGCACGCTAAACCAGCAGCACCAAGGTATGCCCCGAGCCGTGAAGGAGAACGCTCCTGCACTGGCAGCTGCGGCGCGTAAAGGTCGCGGCATCGTGACCGTTAATGGCGTGATCGTGTACCGGCAAGCATGAAATCGGCCTGATCGCTGGCCATGGCATCCCCCTGAATCCTCAACACCCGTTTGCCCACGCGTCCTTGAGGGTAGGGGCCCTGCAAGGCTTTGGGGATATCTACCCTAGGTTTTAATAACTGCGAAGATGGAAAACGGAAATTCACACTCGCCGGCCAGCGCTGGGGATAACCCCTGGGGTCTTCATCGAAATCCACTTTCGTGGAGATGTACATCGATGGATGTCGGTCGAGGACATCAAGAAATTTGGATAAACCAACAACAAAAACTGGAACTATTGTGCGGGCCCGGATTCCAAGGCGTTGAGCATTTTGGGTTCTTCAGTGGGAGTGATGGTGGCATCCACTTTTACGAAGTTGGGATTCGCCAAACGCTCTGTACCCTGCGCGATCAGGTCAATCTTCGGGTGCGCAAGATAGTGAGCCAAGATGCGATTAACAATGTTGAGCAACACTGTCATAAACAATGTGATTACTAAAAACTGTGCCAGTACTCCACCTAGATCAACATCGGAGTCCTGAAAAGCACTCCACAATCCACCCGCACTAAAGATCAAAGCAATGAGCATAGCGAGCGGTATGTAGGCAATCATCAGACGGAAATGCTACCAATCTTTTCCACCGCAGGGGAAGAGATTGGACTCGTAATGTTGACACCGTCTTCAAGGCATGGCAGTCCATCCATCAAGACGATGGGGATGCCGAGGGCCTTAAGGGTTTGGGGATTCTTGGATTCTTTTGCGTTGACTACCGCGAGTCCGGAGATGTATCCAAAGCACTGGGTCCACCGACTCAGAGATGAAATAGCCTGCGAAGCATCCACGATCGCCCACACGTGAGGGGTTTCCAGGGCTTCGACGGCCTTAACGATTCGTACTCTTTCGAGATCGTCATTACCGATCGGGGAGGGTGCATGCACAATCACGATGGTGGGTGAATCTGATCGGCGGGCAAGGTCAAAAACTTGATCGGCACATGAGTGATGGAAGTGATCCTCTGGGTCAATTCCGGATACCGAAAGTCCCGCGGGTGCGATCACCAGAACATCGATTCCCCCGCAATCTGCGATCTCGATTATGGTGCGCGCCTGTCGGTGCGCCTCGTGAATATCCCCGATCAGCACGAGGACCTCACCTGCCGAAGTGGGGATACCCTCGGGAATGTTCGGGCTCACGTGCGTGAAGGGTGCAAAATCTGGGGCTTGAAACTTCAAGGCAAATGTTGATGGCTTGGATTTCGAAGGATTTGCCGTGTTGACGACGGGTGCAAAAGATTGTGCAACAGGTGCTTGTTCGACGTGGTCGGAGAGAGCCTGGGATGAAGTGCCTTCAGATGAACTGCGTTGAACCTCGACCGAAGCTCTGGTAGGTAGCGTCCGGGCAATTGTTTCCGCTGAGGCGAAGATCTGGATTCTGCGGGCTTCTTCGGTGCCAATGGAGCCCCGGCGAGCATAGAACTTCTCCACCTTGTCTCGCTGCGCCTTGATCTGATCAGCAATTTGCACCCGCCAATATGCCTCGCTCTCTAGCCCGTGGATGTGATTCGACGGGGTTAAAGCAGGTGCAGGTGCAGGTGCAGAAACGGCGGAAATGATATTAGCGGCTTCCTTTTTTGGAGCCGCATTAATACGCACGCCGGCAATTACTTCTTTCGAGCCAGGGTCTTGTGCTTTCGAGCTAAATTCCTTGGGGTTGCTGCGCATCAAATGCGGGGTGCCATCCATCTGTGCGACAAGTCGAGCTGCAGGTGGCAGATCGTGGAAGTTGTCATCCTCGTCTTCAAAATCTTTGTCATTGAACGCACCCGCTACCTCCTTCGATGAAAAGACTTCGGATACAGGTTGATCTTCCAAAAGTAGCCCGCGGGTCAAAAGATCTTGAAGTCGTTTTTGCTGTTCAACGCTTGCCGGAGCCGTCCGACTTGAACTGCTGGCGGCACGTTTGGCTGCCTTCTTGCTGCGAAGATTTAGGCGGAACCTGCGACTTTTTCCCGTGCGTGATGTGAGATTGCTCCAACTACTTGCGTCCGGATCTTCTTCTTCGGTGGCAGAGTTCGGATCTGAAACCGCACCGAGGGACGTATCTTCGGTGGCGTTTTGGATCGCGTTTAAGGCTCGCGCTTTTTCGAGCAGATCGCGGGCCCATTCTTGGGAGGATGCTGCTGCTTGATCATTTTGGCTTCGGGTGGAGAGTTCAGGAAGTGACATTCCCGCTGTCTGGGGTTGGGCGGCAGTGTCTGCGGCCACTAGGGGATCAGAAATCTCAATGGTCACTTCGTAGTGCTGTTTGGTGAAGAACCCGCCCATGCCACCAGAGCGCACCTGTTCGGCTTGGATCACTTGGAAGTCACGACCGTAGTTTGTTTCGACTTGGCGCAGTATCCCTTTAAGATCTGGTCCTTCAAGCAACATTCGCAGGCTCATTGCCAACCACTCCTACCGTTTGGATATCAATGGGTCCACCCAATTCTGAATACGACAGAATGGGAAGTCGGGGGAATTCGTGACGCAACTGCCGGTAAAGCGGCGCCCGCAATTGACTTGCACAAATCAAAACCGGCGATATTCCGGACTCCTCGGCCTGATTTGACAACCGGCCAATGTCGGAACTCATTCGGCCGAGGACCGTTGCATCAATTGCCAACACCTGTCCCTCTTGCCCCGCTCGCGAAGCGGCGAGCAAGTTTTGTTCAAAAGTTGGATCTAGCGTGATTACGTGCAGGATTCCCTCCATGGAGGTTTGGGAACTGATTGCCGAACCCAGCACCTCGCGAGCGGCCTCGACGAGTGCTTCTGTGCCCTGATGTCCGGCGCGGATCGTTGCCGACATGGCCTCGAAGATGCGAGACAAGTCTCGGATCGCGACTCGTTCTTTGAGTAGTCCCTGCAGTACTCGCTGGATTTCTCCAAGCGATGCCTGAGCCGGGGTGAGTTCCTCAACCACGGATGGGTGCGATTTCCGTAATGAGTCAACCAGCATCTTCACGTCTTCCCGCGAGAGAAGTTCAGCTGCATGCTTACGCACGGTTTCAGCAAGATGGGTGGTAATGATTGAGGCTCGATCAATCACGGTAGCGCCCATGAGTTCGGCTTGACGCTGAAAGGCAACGGGCACCCATCTGGCATCAAGGCCAAAGACCGGTTCTTTTGTGGCCTCGCCGGGCAGGTCTTCCATGTTGTCGCCAATGACAAGGACATGTCCGGGGGGAGCCTGCCCACGAGCCACTTCCACCCCGTGCAACCGGATGCGGTAGGTGGCCAGTGGCAAATCCGTGTCGTCTCGCGTCCGGACAGTGGGGAGAACCAAACCGAGTTCCATAGCGAGTTTGCGACGAAGGGCCTTCACGCGAATCAGGAGATCCCCGCCCACATTTGGGTCCACCAAATCAATGATGTCGTAGCTCAGACCGAGCTCGAGGGCGTCGATCTGCAGGTCCATTACGATCCCCTCGGGACTGTCCGGCAATGGCTTGCCTGCAGGTAATTCAAGTCGATTGGCTGCCACCTCAAGAGCTTTCTGATCGGTTACGCCGGCCGTGCGGGCAAGTCGCCTTCCGATCAAGATCAGCCCGCCACCGATTATGAGGAAGGGGAGAGCGGGCATCCCAGGAATAATTGCCAAGGCGACGATACCGATTCCTCCGAATATCAATGCGCGTCGCTGCACTGAGATCTGCTTCATGACATCCGAAGACATGTCCCCGTCAGTTGCGGCCCGGGTCACCATCAGACCGGTGGCCACTGCGAGCATGAGCGCCGGGATCTGAGCGGTTAACCCATCACCGACCGTGAGGAGGCTGTACGTGTTGATTGCCTCGCTGAAGCTCATGCCGTTTTGCAGAGTACCGATGGCGACGCCGCCAACCAGGTTAATGATCGTGATGAAGATGGCGGCGATCGCATCGCCTTTGACGAACTTTGAACCACCGTCCATTGCGCCGTAGAAGTCTGCCTCGGCCCCCACTTCGGCTCGTCTGCGTCGGGCCTCTGCATCGTCAATCAGACCTGCATTCAGATCAGCATCGATCGCCATCTGCTTGCCGGGCATGGCATCCAGGGTGAATCGGGCGCCAACTTCAGCGACGCGCTCTGCTCCTTTTGTTACCACGATGAATTGGATGACAATGAGAATAAGGAAGATGACCAAACCAACGATGAGGGATCCGCCAATAACGAAACTCCCGAAAGCTTCTACCACCTGACCGGCGTACCCATTTGTCAGGATCTGGCGGGTAACACTGACATTGAGGCCGAGCCGGAAGAGGGTGGCAATGAGCAGTAGGGCGGGAAAGGTGGCGAATTCGAGGGGCTTTCGCACATAGACGACAACGAGGAGAATAACCAGGGATGCGGCAATATTGAAGGTAATGAGCAGATCAAGGATGAAAGGGGGTAACGGGACGATCAACATGACGATGACAAGGACCACAGCGATTGGGACCGCGAACTGAGTCCACCGAATTCTCCGCACAGATGCCCCTGTCATTGGGAAAACCATCCATGGGAATACCTGCCATCCTGGCAAAGTGTTCATCGGCCGCCCGAAGCCGGACTTAATGATTTCTTTATCGTGGGATTAGGTGGTCCACTTCACGGGAACTGTGCAGGCCGGTGGGAGCCCCCCGCAGCTTCAAGCTCATGACGAAGGCCAGCACCCGAGCCACGGCTGTGAAGAGTTCGGTAGGAATTTCCGAACCCACATCACAGTTGCGGTACAGCGTCCGGGCCAACGGAACGTCCTCCACGATCGGCACCCGGTTTTCGCTGGCCAGTTCCCGGATTCGGGTGGCGATCTGTCCGGCCCCCTTGGCCACGATTCTGGGGGCCCCGAGGTGCTGGGTGTATTTGATGGCCACCGCGATGTGGGTCGGGTTGACCAAAACTAGGTCTGCGGTGGCGACATCGGCCATCATCCGGTTTCGCGAGGCCTCTAGCGCCCGACGACGAATAAAAGCCTTGAGCAACGGGTCACCTTCTGACTGCCGGAATTCCTCTGTGACCTCGCGCATGGACATCATCAGTTCCTTGCGCACTCTTTTCTTACTCACTAAATAATCAGCGACCGCGATCAGTAATCCCGTGGCGACCACGGCCTGGATCAATCGAATCCCCTCGGAGGCGGTGATCTGGGTCAAAACTGAGAGTGGGAGCAGGCCTGAGCCGAAAATGATTTCCACGGTTCGGGTGATGACCAGCCAAAGCACCAAGCCGATTGAGGTGGTCTTGAGAATCTGCTTGGCCAATTCCCATAAGCCCTGGGTGCCCAAGATTCGCTTCGCATTCTGTTGCGGGCTGATTTTTTGGCTTTTGGGCGCGATCCGGGATAGGTAGGGGCGGGCGTCACCTTGAATCCAGCCAGAGATTTGCGTGACGAGCAGGATTACCAATAAAAAAGGAATGGTCAGAAGCGAGATGGCAAAGACCGCAGGCAGGGCAATACTGCCCAGCCGCTCCGGGGTGGGCTCCAGTGCAATGTCCGGGAGCATGAGGAGCAGGGCCTCGAGTTGTTCGGTCAAAAGTTCGAGCATGAATGGAAGCAGAAGGGTGACAGCGAGCAGTCCAGTCCAGGCTGCGAGGTCTACTGACCGGGCGACTTGGCCTTGTTTGACCCCCTCTTTTATCTTCTTCGGGGTCGGCTGTTCGGTCTTGGCAGCGGAATCAGCCATGCGTCACCCCCCGACAATTCCGCGCATGGCGTCAACGGATGCATCCGTCAGGCCGGCGATAACTGGACTCAATTGCGGAATTGCGATACCGACTAAGAGCAAGGTGAGCCCGATTTTTACGGGGAAACTCAGCACGAAGATGTTGATGGTGGGAGCCACTCGAGTGAGTAAGCCAAGCCCAATGTCCGCCAGCAGAAGCACGGCGATGATCGGACCGGCAATTTGCAAAACGGCAACAAAAGCCATGCTGAGCGCGCCGGTCAAAGTGGATGCGGTCGTACCAAGATTCAGGCCGCCGCCAATTGGCAAAATCTCGAAGGTTTTCATGAACCCGGAAAAAAGAACGAGGTAGGCACCGGTCACCAAAATCAACACGCCAGCCAGAAGCTGATAAACCCGGTCAATAATCGCAGCCTGTTGCTGCATCAGGGGATCGTAGGCGGCCGCGAGGGAAAATCCGCTGGAGACGTCGATGAGCGCGCCGGCGGACTGGACGGCTGAAAGCAGAATTAGACAAGCTAGCCCGAGGGAGACACCGATGGCCACCTGGATGGCGAATTGTAGGAGCAGGTTCACCGGATCGAGGGAGATTCCCCCTGAAGCCGCAAGGGCACCGGGAGTCATGGGAATGGAAAATGCCAGTCCAGCCATGACCCGCACCCTTGGAGGGAGGAAGCCGCCACCAAAAGGAGGAGTGAGCCACACCCAAGCGCCAACGCGCGCGAACACGAGCAGGTAGGCCATTATTTCTTCGGTGGTTACTCCCAGTTCAAACACTCGGGCTCCTCACCCGAGCAGTCCGGGAATGAGCGCAAAAGCATCGCGGGTGAAGGCCAGCAGAGTTTGGACCATCCAGCCGGCTGCCAGCACCAGCGCGACCCCTACCGCAATTATCTTGGGGACAAAGGACAGGGTCTGGTCTTGGAGACTGGTGAGCCCTTGGAAAAGGGAGACGGCCAAACCCACCAGCAAAGCGGTAAGCAAAACAGGTGCAGACAGCAGCGCTGCGGTCCACATGAGCTGCATGGCAAGCTGAACCACATATGTTTCACTCATGTAATTACCTACGCGTAACTGCCGACGACGGAAGTAATGATCAGAGCCCAGCCGTCAACTAGTACGAACAGCAGAAGTTTGAAGGGCAGGGACACCAGAACCGGCGGGAGCATAATCATGCCGACCGACATCAGGCCCGAGCTGACCACCATGTCGATGATCAAAAAGGGTAAAAAGATGACGAATCCAATGATGAAAGCCGCGCGTAGTTCGGAGAGGATAAATGCGGGCACCAATGTGGTCAGGGACACGTCCGCGGGGGTGGCCGGTGGGGGTTCATTTGAGACTTGCACCATGAGGGCCAATTCCTCGGGGCGAGTATTTGCCAACATGAATTCTTCGAGCGGTATGCGACCGAGGTCGAATGCCTCGCCAAAACTGATTGTGCCATCAAGATAGGGCTGAAGGGCATCCGTGTTCATCACTCCCAGAACGGGTGACATCACGAATATGCTCAGGAAGATTGCTAATCCCGCGAGCACTTGATTGGGTGGTATTCCCTGCAGGCCGAGGGCGTTACGGGTAATGGACAGCACCACGATTATTTTTGTAAAACTGGTAACCATCAGTAACAGTGCGGGAGCGACGGCAAGAACGGTTAACGAAAGCAGTAGCACGATCGCACTGGATGGTCCTTCACCGCCGATAAGGTCGGGAAGTTCGATTGTGACAGCCTGCGACGGCGTAGCCAGCGCGACACCGATCACCACTATGCCGAGCAGTGTTGCGGACAGGGCGAAGACAGCACGCACCCACCGACTCATGAGCGGATCGTCTTCTCGCGCAAAGTCTCCGTGAGGGCTCGCCACGTGTCCCTTGAGAGCACTGAACCGGCAAGCTTGCTATCGGACTGCGTGTGCTTCAGTGAGGTGACCGTGTCTTTGTCCAGAAGGGCTGGGTCAAAACCTACTGATTGTGGGGAGTCCATCAGTTCAACCATGAAGGAATCAAGTTGGACCGGCCGTCGTTCTTCTTTGATCTCGTGAGTTTCCGGCGGCATATCAATTACACCGAGCAACGAAATATTATTATCGGTCGCACCGATCATCATTTTTTTGCCGCCAACTTCGACGAGCAGCAGGCTGCCCTTGCGGCTCACTGGAATTTTAGACAGTACTTGGATCGTGCCTGAGTTCGCGGGACTGATGCGCTTTTTCACACGGGCAAGGCCCCAGATCAGACCGAGGACAACAGCCAGTGAGACCACGAACCTGAGAACGAGCCATAAGGTATCCATCAATTCACTGATTCGACTTGAATCAATCCGTGGTAACGACTGAGGTCACTCGGAATCCGAACTGATCGTCCACGACAACAATCTCACCGCGGGCCAGCAAGGTGCCGTTGATAAACATGTCGAGCGGGGAACCCACTTCACGGTCAAGCTCCACGATCTGCCCGGGTTGTAGCTGGAGCAATTGACCAATGGGCAGGGAGGTACGGCCCACTTCAATCGTGACTTCCATCTGCACACTAGCAAGGGCATCCATTTGCTTTGGTGTACTCAGAGAGCTAAAAGCAGCAGGAGCAGCGGCAGCGGCAGGAGCAGGAGCAGCGGCAGCGGCAGGAGCAGGAGCAGGAGCAGCGGCAGCGGCAGGAGCAGGAGCAGCAGGCTCAGCAGATGCAGCCTCAGCAGGTGCAGCCTCAGCAGGTGGGGCGAGGAACAGCAGTACCGCCCCCACAACCGCACCATCTGCCAGTAGCGGCACACTCACATCCGGAGCAATTGTGGGTGCACCTGAAGCCGGCGCTGGAGTTCCAATTTCTGAATCCATCACTTGGGACATGGAATCTATGGCTGCCTCAAGTTCTTCGACCAGGCCCTCAGAAGTGGTGATGTCTGGGCTCGCACCCTCGAACAGCGCGACCATCAGATTTCCGTTGATTGATCCTTCCACCGAGACAACGGCGAGCGAAGTGGTCGAGGTGATCTCAATGTCCAATGGGGTGAGCGATGGCTCACCCGATGCAACGACTGATGTCACGGACAGGGCATCGCACAATCCAGACATGGACATGCGCATCTGTTCCATGATGAGGGCCATTTGGCTCTCGTTGCTACCAACAGTCATATCGTCTCCCTATTTGGTTAAATAACTCGAAAAGCTGCTTGAGTGCCTTCGCCACCAAGGAGCGCGTGCGCGAACACCACACCGTGACTGGTGACTTCCCACGGTGAGTCAGGTGAATGGCCAAGACGGAAAACATCTCCCACCGAGATGTTGGCAAAGTCAGCCAAACGACCCTTAATGGGCCGAAGACGTACGGACACGGTCACCGGGGCCAGGCGAATGCGCGATTCGAGATCTGCGGTGAAGTCGCGGTTTTTCGCTCCACCCTTCTCGGCCTGTCGATCCGCGAGGGTGGCGTCCAGCGACGGCAGGACTGGGGCGAGTGGCAATGCGAGCATCGTTTTGAATTCTTGCTCTTTGATTTCCATTCGGAAGGTCGCGACCAGCATTTGGTCACCGTGGGAGGCGGCATGTGCAAGTTCAGGAGCGGAAAACTGGCCCGTGAGAACGGGAAACCATGTGATGATCCCGTCAAAACTAAATCGCAGGGCACCGACAAGGCTGCTGCCCAGATCGCCCACAAGCATGTTCTCGATTTCCGTCAAACCTCGCACGGGTTGATCGTCGTCCCCGGGACCGCCAAGGGGAAGGTCAACCGCGAGCATCGCAAAATCCAGGGGCAGGTGAATCAATCCCACTGAATTTAGGGGATTTAAGGATGTGACCAGCAGCACCGTTTCTTCGGGTAGTGAGCTAATGAAGCTCCCGTAGGTTACTTGCTGCAAGGATTCCAGGTCGTGCGAGCAGGAAGCACGTAATTTTGAGGTGATCACCGAGGCGGTCTGGTCGGCGTAGGCTTCTAAGCCCTGTTCCAGTAACCGTTGGTGATCCCGGGTGAATTTGGAAGGATTTCGAAAGTCGTAGGTCTCGGTAGCTGAGCCGCCGCCAGCGCGTTTTTGGGCAGATGTATTTGCGACCACGAAGGACTTATCGTCTGCTGCGCAGAGAAACTGAGTGATTCGCCACAAAAAGGTGCATCAAATTCGGGAAGAACGGGCCGGTTCCTTCCAGCCTTTCCACCCTCGAGCCCTGAAAGCCAGTAGCCCGAGATCATGGGTCGCATTTCATCCGTGGCGACCGGGTCAGTATTACTGCATTACGAACTCCGTGAAGTAGATATCGCTCACTTGGGAACCGTAACCTTCGGACACCAGTTCGATTAACTGCTCTTTGAGCTCGCTGCGACCGGGTCCGCCAACCAGTTGCTGAATATCTTGGTCGCTAAAGACCTCAATAGCGGCATCAAGGGCCATCGAGCCATCGAGCTCGGCGTCCTTGCCCTGGAGAGTGGTTTGCAGTGCCAGTCCGAGCTTGAGGAAGCGGTTGTCCTTAAGGTTAATGAAAATCGGTTCCAGTTTGATGACTGCGCCGTTTAATACCGGCGCAACCACCGCGACTCCGGTTGCCGCTGGCGCCGTTTCGGCTCCCCGTCCAAGAAAAATGTACACGCCGCCCGCGACCACCAAAATGGCCAGCGCAATGACGACTATCCGCAATCGCGAATTACCCTTCTTTTCGCCATCTTCTGAGCCGGACTTCTTATTAGCCATTATTTTCCTCCATGCGGTTGATCGGCTCTCCGAACCGAATCTTGAGCGAAGTGGGTGTTATTTGCTTCACTGGCCGGTGTTTTCATTAGATATCTCGCTCGCGACCCTTGCCCCGGCGAGGAGGGACCGTTGTTCCTCGGTGAGACGGCTGGCCAGCACGATCGCAACTCGCCGATTAAGTCGAAGGTGATCCGGTTCAGACTCGGGGACCAGCGGCGAAGTGTCCGCATAGCCTGCGACATGCATTCTGGACCGGGCAACTCCCCCTTCAGAGTTCAGGAACCGGGCTACCGCTCCAGCACGCGCGCTGGAAAGTTCCCAGTCGCTGGGGAAGTTGATCGGCTGCACGGGAGCCGTGTTGGTGTGACCTTCAACAACCAGTTGGGATCCGGAGTCTTTGATCGCCGGGATAAGCGCCCTTATGGCATCCGAACCGCCGGACTGGAGGGTGGCGCTGTGGGGCGGGAAAATTATGTCGTCAACTAGAAGGGTCACAACCAACCCGCGCTCTTCTCGGCTCAGTACCACCTTGCCGGAAAGCCCCGCAGAGCTCACAGCGCTGGCGAGGGCTAGTTCAGCCTTGTTCAGGGTAGCCCGGTCGGCGGCTTCGGCCGCCACGGCAGACTGCACCGCAAGGCTGGCCTTCACACCATCGACGGTGTCCGGCGTTGACATGGCGGTCGTAACCTGCTCCTGAAGTTTGGGCATGATGTCTGGGATCACCACGGCTGGGACATCGACCGGGGGTGTCGAATTCAAGGTCACGTTATCTCCGGCCTCGGGCAAGATGCTGTCATTGCCATCGGAGACGTTTACGACCGTGCCAAAGGCAACGGCTAAGGAAGTGGAGAGTTCTTCGTACTTTTTTTGGTTGACCTGACTGATGGCGAACAGAAGCACGAACAGGGCGAACAGCAGGGTTACCATGTCGGCATAGGAGATAAGCCACCTTTCGTGGTTCTCGTGTTCCACCTCAATATGCCGACGGTTAGTCAAGGTCAGCCTGCTTTTTCAAGATCCTGCAGTATGTCGGCCGGGAGCAGTGCTCGGAGCCTGCGCTCAACCATACGTGGATTCGCACCGGCCTGAATGGCCAAAATTCCCTCAATGATGACCTCGCCCTGCGTTGTTCTGAGATCATTGAGCAGTTTCATCTTGCTTGCGATCGGAAGCCAGAAGATGTTCGCGGAAAGCACGCCCCACATTGCTGCGACGAACGCCGCAGCAATTAACCCACCGAGTTCGTCCGGGTTGGCAAGGTTGCCAAGGACGGTGACCAGACCGAGAATCGTGCCGATAATGCCAATGGTGGGGGCGTAACCACCCATATCAGTGAAGAGTTTTGCTTGGCGTCCGCCGTAAATAGTTTCACTGTACAATTCTGCCTCAAGGATTCGGGCAAGATCCCCCGGATCGGTGCCGTCGATTGCTAGTTCCAGCCCACGACGCAGCAGCGGATCCTCAATCTCACTTACCGTAGCCTCCAATGAGAGTAATCCATCGCGCCTCGCGATATTCGCGCATGCCACGAGGGTTTCCAACAGACTTTCATACTTAGGTGTCGCCGAAATGAGCGCTTTGCCGGCGCCTTTCAACGATGCAAAGAATAACTTGCCCGACATTCCAGCGGCGCCCACAGCGAAGGTGCCACCAAAAACAAGAATTAAGGGGGCCAGGAGCAAAATGGACGTGGGGGATCCGCCCTCAAGAATAAGGACGACCATGACAATGATGAAGGCGAGAACTATGCCAATAAGCGTTATTGGATCCACGGTTATCGTCGGGGATTCATTGAAATAACATTCGGGCCGGATGGACCGGCTGGACTATCGACGGCATTAGCCACGTCTTGAGCTATGGCAAGAACGGTAGCGCGATCTAATCGAATTGAGTCGATAATGTCGGAGAGGCGTTCAACCACCATAATGTGTTTACCGTCCACAAGCGTCAACACGGTGTCTGGTGATTCCTCGATCCGCTCGACCAAATCACAATTCAACGCGAACTGCTCGCCATTGAGCCTAGTTAACATAATCACGGTGCCTGCTCCTTCCATGAGTCTTGTGGCTCGTAATAGTTTAATCGGCAGCAATAGCCAGATCTTAAGGTGTGACGGTCGAGAAGCAACACAAAAGCCCCAAAACCCTGCCACGGCAGCGGTGCGGCTGCCGGCGGACAAGAATTCTGGGTGGGCGGGCACCCATGGAACCCGCCCACCCAGAATCGCAAGTCAACCCTTGCCGTTATGGCGCTTAAGGGTCTGCGCGCTAGAGAAGCAAGGGTGCGTTAACGCTTAATGCTCATGAGCTCCTGCAGCATTTCGTCAGCAGCCGTCATGGTCCTGGAGTTGGCCGCGAAGCCGCGCTGGGCCACGATCAAGTTGGTGAACTCCGAAGCCAGGTCGACGTTTGACATTTCCAGGGTTCCACCCTGGATTGACCCACGCCCACCAACGGTTGCGGCGCCAATCAGGGCCACACCCGAGTTAACGGTGGTCCGGTAACTGGTGTCCCCGACCTTCTCCAGACCATCTGGGTTATTGAAAGTGGCAATCGCTAGTTGCGCCAACGCCTGCTTCTGACCGTTGCTGAAAATACCGATGAGTTGGCCATCGCTGGTAGTGGTGAAGGTGGTGAGCGCACCAACGCCGGCACCATTTTGCTCGGTGATACCAAACGAACTCGGTGCCGAGTACTGGGTGAGGCCGGTGACATCCACTTCGAAGTTGGCCTCCGGAACCGCTGTGACCACGGGGGGACCAGCGGCTGCCGCAACGGCAGGCCGGTTGAGTACCGCAATGGTGTTCGTGCCGGCCGCTGCTACCGGAAGGGTCAGGACGCCAGTTGCACCAAAGGTGACCGGGACTGGAACTCCGGCAACCCCATCAGGTCCTGTCAAAGTAACTTCCCATTCATTGGCCCCAGCCAACTTGGTGAAGGTGGCTGTGGTCGCACTCTCAGCTCCGAGAACGTCGTAGGTGGTGATGGAACTTGTCACCGTCGTACCAGCTTCGGCATTAGCCGAGAGGTTGCCGCCCATTTTCATGGTGGTGCTGGCTACAGCCGGTAGTAATTTGGCCACCGGCAAGGAGACATCTTCTGGGGCGGCATTGGGATTGACAACACCAGTGGCGTCGGCCATGTAACCCTGAACAATGCTGCCGTCAGGTGAGACCAACCTGCCGTTGCCATCGAGGGTGAAGGAACCCGCCCGGGTGAACAGGTTTTCGGTTCCATTATTGGTGGTGAAAAAACCGGAACCTTGAATTGCGAAATCGGTGGAGACTCCCGTTAACTGGGATGACCCTTGACCAAAGTTCGTTGACACGCCGGCAAGCTGAACACCAAGCCCGATCTGGACTCCGTTCACACCGCCCCGCGCAGCAGCATTGGCGCCGGCAGCAACGGGTGCACCGGGAGTCTTGACCGACTGAGAGATCACTGACTCAAAGACGGCTGTTTGTGACTTGTAACCAGACGAGTTGACGTTGGCAATGTTGTTACCGGTGACGTCCATCATTTGTTGGTGGGCGCGCAGACCGGTGATTCCTGAAAACAGTGAGCGAAGCATTTTTACCTCCGGTTGTTGTTGAGTCGAGCCATTCGGCTCAACTACCTCTTGATCAACGCCATCCGTGGCCTCGCATTCAAAGGTTTCGCAATCCTTGGCGGTACCTTTTTTATTACGTTTATTACGTCATTACAAAAATGTTTTTAACTCTTAATCCACCGCAGTTGGCCTAGGCCTAGTGCGCTTGCCAAAAAATGTGTGCTCACCCCCCTTCCGCAGCGGGAACAGTTGTGTCACTGTTCTCCGGAGGAGAAGTGGTAGTCGAGCCCGTATTTGCCGGGCCAAATTGAGTGATCCCCAATTCCTGCAGCACCCGAATTAATTCGGGCGCAAGATTGGCGGCTAGTGACGGTCCGAGATTGCTCAGCGCTTGAGCAACATCAGAGTCATTTGGCCCACTAATAACTCCGGTGACCGAGGAGAGTTTGACCGACTTCCCATCAATTACCAGTGTTTGGCCATCGGTGGCGAAGGAAGTGGATTCAACGGTTCCTTCTGATTTTGCACCTGTTGAACTCACGTAGGTGACCTGCTTACCCACCAGTTGGGCAGCCTGGGTTTCTTGCTGGCTGAGAGCCACCGCCTCGCCTTGCTTAACCATGGTCGTGAGTTTTTCCACCATGGTGAACTGGGCGGTTTGGGCCAAAAATTCGGCTCCGTCGGCGGGGTTGAGTGGATCCTGGTATTTCAACTGGGCAACCAGTAGTTTCAGAAAAGCATCACTACCCAGCGACCCAGAGGGATCGGTGGTTTTCGCAGGCTTGGGTCCCATTAACTCGGAGATGGGGGAAGAGGTCGAGTTGACCGGGGTAATGGTCATCGGTTGTCCTTTCTTTTCTGGCGAGGTGCATTTTCCGGGCGGAACACGAGTGGGGTGGAGATAGGTTGGCTGGAGTCAGGTTGGCTCGAGCTAAACGCGAACATCTACGCGACCTCCCCGGCTTGGATCGATACTTGTGAGTGTTTCCATGTCGGCTCCACTGACTTCACCATTTCGTTGGCTCACAGGACGATCGGGGTTTTCCGAATCCACCATTCGCCCGCTGGACGATTCCCGTTCATTGCCCAGGAAGGCGGATCCTTGGTCGACCTGACTATCGACAAGGTCAAGTCCGGATCGAAGTAGGTCTTGGCGTAGATCTGGCATGGCTTCGCGTAGGGCTTGAACCGCCATGTCGCTGGCCCCAAAGGCGTGGATAGAAACGGTGCCACCATTAACCTGGATGCGGACCGACACTTGACCCAATTCCTCTGGATAAAGACGCAGAGTGGTCTCGTAGGTGCCATCGGCCAGACCCTTGAAGGTGGTTAAGTGCGCAGACATCTGGGTGGACACCGGCGCGGGTGCTTTTGGTTCGGCTGTTGGTAAAGCCGAACCGGCACCCAGAGTGACCGAAGTCGCTGCGGAAGCTGAGGCCGAGTTGGCCACAATTGGCGAAATAGGTGCATCAAGACTCGCCCTGGTTTCCGGGCCTTGACCGCGATCGACCGTGATGCCCTCAGATTGAACCGACGGATCCGTTCCCATGGGTTGCTCATGTGAGCTGCCGGCAGATGAACCTGAATTAGTGGGCGTTGTCGAACCAGATTCGGATTCGGTATCAGTTGATGCAGAGTTGGTCAGCGACGAGAGTGCCGGATTGGAACCACTTGGAACTTCGGCACCTTCACCGTCGGCTACGTCAGGTGCTTTAGTTGTCACTTCCGGTTGAGAATCCTGGAGTGGGGAACCTGCTGGTTGTGATGCAATGTCTGGAGATTGAGCTACCGCACCGTCATCGGTTGGCGAATTAATATTCATGGTGTTGGGCACGGGCATGGTGCCCATGTTGTTATTCACTCCGGATTCAGCATCGGCTGAATCAGCCGCAAGTGAATTCGCCGAGCTTGTGCCGCGTGCATTGTTAACTGCTTCGCCGGTACCAGTCACTGAGATCCTGTTTTCTATGCTCCCAGTATCAAGATTGCCGGTTTCGACATTGCCCGTTTGCGCCATATTTTCAGTGGCCAATTCAGCGCTTTGGGCATTGTTTGTGGCAGAGAGAGAAGTGCTCAGAGACGCTTGGCCGGAGCTCAATTGGCCGGAACTCATTGCCACCGCGGCGACGTTTGCGGGAACTTCAATTGCTGCCGTTGGGTTGTCACCGGGATTACTAGATGTTGGTGTTATTCCAGAAATGGTAGATGCAGCGAGTGCGGCAGCGGCCAATCCTTCCTGGGATCGCGCTGAAGCCTCAACCGGCAAGTCGACGTCCGTCGGGTCGATCACTCCAAGATCGCCCACATCGGAATTAGTGGGGTTCGTTATCACTGGTTCGGCAACAACCGGAACAGTGACGGCGAGTCCGATTGCGTTGGCGCCGAGATCTTCGTTGATCTCTGAGTCGTTGGTCTCTGATTCTGCCAACTCGCCAACCTGGTTGTCGGTCACTGGCTGATCGATCTCAGACTTCGATGTCTGGATTCGTGGATCGCTGTCAGCAGATGTTGGTTCGGCGTTGACTGCATTGTTTTCAACTGCGCGATCAACTTGACGATCAACCGATCGATTCGAGTGTGCAGGCTGTTGCCCGTCGTGGCGCTCGCGCACCTGTTGAGTGGTCTTGTTCAATTCTGTTGCAAACTGGCCTGATGAGTCAGTTGATCGGGCAGGGCCGGTGAACGCCGCTGCCTCTGCGGCAGTACTCGCCGAAATTGTGGCCACCGATGTCATGAGTCTTTCCCCTTTTTGGTAGGTCCCTGTTTGCGATAAAAAATTATGTTTCTTGCCCGTTCGTCTGAGTCCAGTCGTTCTGCGCGGTCGCTGGCGAGGTCGGCAGCATCTTGCTCGCGATCCACCATTCGCTGACTGATCTCCCGATCTTGGTCGGTGGCTAGCCATGCTCGACGCGCGTTCTCAGCGCGCATTTGCGCCAGCATTAATGAGTCATTTATTTGCCTGATGTAGGCCACCGAACTGGATCGCTGTGCCGCAATGACTTTCATGTATTCGACCCGACGGCGGCCCTCGAGCATGAGTTCAGCCAGGTTGGAAGACGCTTCCTCAAGTTGAAAAGATAACCCGGCAACAGCCACTCTTTCGACCCCTAACTCCGCAAGGGCTTGGCTTTGCTTGGCTTTGCGAACCTTGAGCAAGACATCGAGATTGCGGTTTTTCATTTGGCACCTACCAATCCGAGGAGTTGCTGATGCGATAGGTCAAGGCTGGGGACTTCATGTGTGGGCTGCCGAAGAAAAGCATTGATGCGTGGCATGAGTGCGATGGCTCGGTCCACGTCGGGGTTGGACCCGTTCACGTAGGCGCCGACCTCCACCAAGACCCGAGCTTCCCGAAACGCCGCCAGAAGTTTTTTCAGTTCGGCCCCGCTCGCCTGTATGTCGCCGGTGGTTACGTGTGGTGCGACTCGGGAAACGGACCCGAGTACATCAATTGCCGGATAGTGATTTGCCGTGGCTAATTCCCTGTCTAAAACAATGTGTCCGTCAAGGATTGATCGAGCGCTGTCAGCAACTGGATCTTGGAGGTCATCGCCCTCAATGAGAACGGTGTAAATCCCAGTGATTGTGCCCACACTTGACGCCCCGGCCCGCTCGAGCAATCGAGGCAACATGGCGAAGGCGGACGGTGGATATGCGCGGGCCGCGGGTGGCTCGCCGGCAGAAAGTCCCACCTCGCGCTGTGCGGTCATGGTGCGGGTGATGCTGTCAATGAACAATAAAACGTTTTTCCCTTGGTCGCGAAAATGCTCCGCCACGCGAGTAGCCGTCGAAGCCGCCTGAAGTCGCACCATGGGTGGCATGTCCGAGGTGGCCACAACAACCACTGATTTAGCCAGACCTTCGGGGCCTAGGTCGTTCTCAATAAACTCCAGTACCTCGCGCCCGCGCTCGCCGACCAGGCCCACGACAACAACGTCGGCTGATGTATTTCGCGCCATCATGGACATGAGGGTTGATTTGCCTACACCCGATCCGGCAAAGATCCCGATTCGTTGGCCGCGGCCAATAGGGATCAGGGTGTCAATTGCTCGAACTCCCACGTGCAGTTGTTGAGTAATGCGCTGACGAGAAAGTGGGGACGGAGCTTGGTTGGTCGTGGTCAATAACGGCATTGTTGGCAGGGGCCCTTTGTCGTCAATGGGACTGCCGAGGGCATCAATCACGCGCCCTAGTAGTTGATCGCCAATAGGTACTCGCACCGGTGCATGTGTGGCCCGCGCGGTAACCCCGGGTGCAACTCCGGACATTTCACCAAGGGGCATGCAGGCTAAGCGATCACCAGAAATTCCGACTACCTGAGCGAGCAGGCTTTGCCCTTGAATGTCCAAATCGAGTATGTCACCGATTGCGGACCGGACTCCTTCGAGCCAAATTGTTAAGCCGTTGACGCCAACGACTTCACCGGTTACGGAAAGTCGAATCGAGTCCCGGCCACGTTCGAGGGTCTGCTGGAGGTTCACGTGGAAAGCGCCTCCTTAAGTTGATCAATCCGTTGGGAGATTTGCGAATCAACCCGAGTGCAGCCACTGGTCACCACAGCACCGTGAATTTCGACCGAGTCATCGGCCAACAGGCGAACAGGGCGTTGTAGTTTTTCAGCCAAATCAATGTCCAAGCTGTGAATTAGTTCCAGATCGTCTGGGTGCAAGGACACGCGTACTTCGGAGTGACCCGGTATTTCGGCAACGGCGATACTGATTGAGTTGATGACGTGCGCTTTGTCCGCGGAAAGTTCTGCTCCAAGAAGTTCTTCGACAAGTTCAACGACTACATTGCCCAGATCCTTGCCAACCTCGGTGTATACCGGGAGAGTGGCCGACTCGAGTGATGACAGTCCACTTGCCAATGTGCGTAGGGCTATTTCCCAATTGTTTTTCAGCTCAGCGTGTTCCAACATAATGGCCGTATGTTCAACGAGGAGTTCTGCGCGGACTTCAACGATCATCTGCTCGCGACCCTCGTCGTAACCAGCGGTGAAGCCGGTTTCCTGCCCAATTTTGCTACCAGCAGCAAGCCCGGCGTCAAATCCAGTATCAAATCCGCGGGCGGTGGCACTGGACTCAGATTCGGTGGTGAATTCTGACGTTAGCTGCTCGGTGGACAGGTGCCCGACCTGGGAGTCAAATTCGGGGGCAAGTTCAACCGGTACCAGGCGTAATTCCCTGTCAAACCGAGTTGCCGTGAGGGTACGTGCTTCCGCCGGAGCCACGCGGGTGGCGCTAAACAACGAAGTCATCGTCACCACCTCCGACGCTGATCTCAATATCGCCCTTCTCGTCGAGTCGGCGAATAACGGCCACAATTTTTCCTTGAGCCTCCTCCACACTGCTGCGGCGAACCCGACCCATGATTTCCAGTTCCTCTTCCAGCATGTCTGCTGCACGAGTGGAAAGGTTTCGAAGGACCTTCTCGTGGACCTCGGTGCTCACGCCCTTCAAGGACATGGCGAGATCTTGGGGGCTGACCTCACGGACAATTAACTGCAGAGTCCGGTCATCAACTTTCGCAATATCTTCAAATAGGAACAGGTGCGAGCGAATAAACTCCGCCAACTTCGGGTCGCGCTCTTCAATGCTCTCGAGGAGAACTTTCTCAGTCTGTCGGTCGGTGCGTTGAATGATGCTGATCAAGGGATCAATGCCGCCGATATAGGACGATTCCGTTGTGACCAGCACATTGGACATTTTGCGTTGCAGGACGGATTCGACCAAGCGAACAGAGTCCGGATTGACCCGACCCATAACGCCAATCCGCCCGGCGACTGATCCTTGGGTTTCATCTTGCAGGGAACAAAGAACCGACGACGCAAGATCTGAGGGCAAGTAGGCAAGAACGACAGCGATTATCTGCGGATGCTCATCTTTGATGAACGACAAAATCTGCGAGGAGTCCATTTTTCGCATGTAGTGAAATGGTTGCTCCGCAATCGAACTCACCAATTGCTCGAACATTTCATCGGCCTCGCTCGGTTCAAAGACCATGTCAAGTAAATCTCGGGCAACATCGAGGCCGCCACTGCCTGCCATGCGGGTGCTCGCGGCGTAGGTAATGAACTCGCGGATAATTTCTAATGCAAGTGTTGGATCTACTTCTTGGAGTCGGGCAACTTCACTCGCGATGGCTTGAATATCTTCATTGGGCAATTGCGCAAATACCGGTCGCGCCGCGGCGGTACCCAGCTGAGCCACAATCACGGCAGCTTTATAAGAAGGCGTGATCTCCTCGGGGCGAATGGGAGCCATGGACCCGACCTACTTCGAAATCCAGGTACGTAGCACTCGAGCGACCTGCTCGGGTTCTTCGGTGGCAAAGTCCCGCAGTGAGTCATAGGTCGCCGAGCCAGGGCTCTTGATGTAGGTCGGAACGATTTCTTCCTCCAATGTGGCCACTCCTCCCGCACCGACTAGAACGGGGACGGCAGGCGCGTAGATCGGATTACCGTCTTCATCGAGGCGCTCCAGGGTTACCTGACCACCAAATCCTTGGGCTTCTAGCATCTCCATGTCGATCATTGTGCGGCGCTGGCGACGTAGCGAAAGCACACCCAAAATTATGACCGCCAGGACCAGTACGGCAATACCTATTTGGCGTCCAGTGTCAAACAGCGCGGCAGATTCTTCAGCGGCTAGAGCTTCGGCCGCCGCCGCCTCGGCAGCTTCAGTCGCGGTAGTGTCAAAAGCAACCTGCGACACCTGGATTGCGTCGCCACGTTCCACATTGAGTCCGACGGCGTTGGACACGATCGCCTCAACCTCTCCGAAGGTAGCTGCTGGAACTGCGGCGTCCACCAGAACTGCAACTGTGAGCCGGCGAATGTCTCCGGCTGCGCCAATTCTTTCCGTGATGGTGCTATTGATCGGATTCGTCTGGGTTTCAGAAGCTTTTTCATAGTCATTCTGGGAATCGTTGGTGGTTCCTTCACCGACGACTAGGGGAGGCTCGCCCACGACTGGACCGTCGATTGCGCTGTTATCCGTTGCCGTGTAAGTCTCGGTTGTTGTCTGACCGGTGAGTGGAGGTAAATCTTCGGGGTAGGCGTATTCCTGCGTGGTGGTAGACCTTTGGTCAAATTCCAGGTCAGCATTTACGATCACACTGGAAACACCAGGGCCGAGAACTTTGTCCAGCATTGTCTGTGCGGATGTAATCAAGCCCTCCTCGATGCGGGCAGCCTGGGACACCGATGCTGCACCAGCCACTCCTCCGCCGGAGAGCAGCCTGCCGGAAGAGTCTGAGACACTCACCTTGTCAGGGGTCAGTCCAGGTACCGCGGAGGCGACCAAATTGGTAATTGCTTGGACCTGTTCGCCATCAAGGGTTTGACCTCCACCCATCACAATGAGAACTGAAGACGTTGGCTTATCTGATGCTTGAGTGAATACCGTTTCAGCGGGAATGGCAAGGTGAACGACTGCGGACCGCACACCATCAATTCCCTCGATGGTTGAGGACAGTTCACCCTCGAGGGCGCGTTGAAAAGTGACATTTTGCATGAATTGAGAAGTGGTCATGCCTTGTTCATCAAGCAGGGAGTAGCCGCTACCGGCGTCAGCTGGTAGTCCGGCCGCACTCATAGCCAATCGGGCGGAAGAAACGTCTTCGGGGGCAACGAGAATCTGAGTGCCGCCTGAGTTGAGTTCATAGGTGGTGCCCTGTGCTTCAAGTTCTTCAGAGATCGCAACCGCGTCCTCACTCGACAAATTTGAGTACAACGGTGTGAGCGGGGATGCGGTCACTCGCATCAGCAGTACTGCACCTACGAGTAGAGCGAGAACCCCGATAACAATGGCGGTGATCTGTCCCGGGGTGAATTGGCGAAGAGCGGTGGCTGCTCTGGTGCCGTAAATTTTAAGAGTCTCGATCACAGTGGCATCCTCATGATTTCATTGAAGGCTTCCAGCGCTTTATTACGCACGGCGACCGCGGTCTGGGTTGAGATGGAAGCCTCCTGTGCCGCCATGAGGTATTCATGTGGGTTCTTGAGTTCACCGGTGGCGACCTTGGTGGCAAGTGCGTTAGAGTTTTGGTGGAGGGCACCCAATTGGTCCATTGTATTTGCCAAACTGGATGCGAAGTCCAATCCGGTGCCTGCGCCGGTGACGGCACCACCAACCCCGATCCCCTGAGAAGGGATGGCACTCGGGCTGATACCCGGGCTCAGTGGCGCCGGTGGCATTGGTGGTAACGGTGCGGCGAGGGAAATTCCGGGAATGCTGAAGGCCATGGGTTATCTGCCTAGCCGAAGTGCGGCTTGATAGGCCTCGGTCGCACGCTGAACTACCGCAAGGTTTGCCTGGTAGCCACGCTGGGCAATGATCATGTCGGCCATTTCGGTCGTCAGGTCAATATCTGGACGACGAACGTACCCGTCTTCGTTGGCAAGTACGTGTTCGGGTTCGTAAGTGACCAAGCCTTCTCCAGAAGCGGATTGAACCATTGTGAAGGAAACACCCGCTCCCACGGTGCCACCGGTCCCGACCATGCTGGGTGCGGGCGAAGTATTTGAGCTGCCGACAACCGATTGGCGCCGCACGGCACCTTCTTCCATGGTGCGGACCGTGTTGACATTGGCCACGTTGTGCGCAATCGCGTCCAGCGAGTTCTTATAAAAGTTAACGCCGGTGCTGGAAATATTGAAAATCGATAACATGATCAGCTACCGCCCAAGACGGTTCGGATTGCATTAAATCTGCCCTCGGCAGCGCGCAATGTGAGTTCTAGCCGCAGGTTTGTTTCCGTTCCCAGCAGTGTTTGTTCTTCGAGACTAACATTGTTGCCATCCTGCTTACGGGGAGCTTCAGAGGCAGCGGTGCTCATGAAACTTTGAGTAGTGGCTGTGCCGATTCCGGGCATCGCCAGAGCCGAGTTCAGGGCGCCCTCAAATTCCACATTGGTTGCCGTGAAATTGGGCGTAGACATGTTTGATACGTTATTAGCAATGGCTTCTTGACGCAACATTAATCCGTCAAGGGCGATGCGCACCGCTGGATTTACCAGACCCAGGTCCATGTGAAACCCCGTTCACCAATTAAGGCAATTGGGCCAAGTCCATGGCGAGTGTGGCGAGCTTCCTGCTCAAAGGAGTTATCGGCCAGGGGGCGAGCCATCTGAGGGTTTTTCTCAGATCGATCCTATTGTTTTTGAGACCGAAAAATTAGCCGTTGAATGGACCGGCGAGGCGCCGGATTCCCACTAGTTTTTCCACGCTTACCTCGCTGATCCGGGTGTCCGCGCTTGGATTGGCGGCTTCCACCATGCGACCGTCGCCGAGATAGAGACCCACATGATTAACTTTGAGCGCAGAGGGATCTCTGCTGTGCCCAGAAGGCTCATGGAAAAAGACCAAGTCGCCAGCTCGTGCGTCTTTGAGGGAGGCCACTGGCTCACCGACCTTTATCTGTTGCCAGGACACCGGCGGAATCGAGAGTCCGTGTTGCTGGGCAATCCATTCGGTAAAAGCTGCGCAATCCCATCCGGTTTTGGGGTTATTTCCACCCGCGACATATGGCACTCCAACAAAGTTGACCGCGTATTCAGACATTCGCGAGCCAAGTTCGGCATCTGTTGACAACAATCCGGTGCCAGCAGGCTGGGCTAAGGGGTCCATTTGACTTTGCGAGCTGGATAAACCCACGGCGCCCGGCAAGCCAGCCGTCTGTCCGGTCACGGTGGCGAGGGCGGACTCAAAATCTACCGCTGTCGGGCTGAGAAGTTGCGTGTTGGCCGGTATGGTTTGGGATCCGCCCATAGGTGCTGCATATCCGCTTTGCAGTGGGGGCATGTTGAGTCTGGACCGGATCTCTCCGATCCGCGACATAACGTCGTTAACACTCACATTGACTCCCGTTTTTGGCCGCGTGAGAAAAAAACGCGTCAAGATTGAGATATCGGTACCGGTGAGCTAATGCTGAGGAGTTAGCTCCCTCAATTTTTAGCGCTTGGGAGCTGTTGCCTCAACTCCGTCGACTTTAGAGAAGTGGGCAGCGTTAGCCAGAATGGCCGGCACGCCATCGCGCAGTGAGAGGGCGAAGGATTTGCTCGGAACCGCCTCTTTGTTCATGAGACGCTCATAAATCTCTTCTAGGCGCACGGCTTCCCGCCATAAACAGAAGGTTTGAAACCACGGCAGGTTGGCGGTGTCGAGGTGGGTTGCAATCCGGAACACGTTGATAAGTTCGTTGCGGGATAAAAAACCGTCTTCGTCACGCGTCACGGGGGCGGTGTCCAGCGGCGTTCCCGGGAGGTCTCGGGCCGAATAGGTGGCCGTGAAGTAACCCAAATCCATGAGTGGGTCGCAGGCGGTCGCCCGTTCCCAGCCGAAAACCCCAGAAATGGTCGCGGGGGCTTTCTCGAGAAATAGTAGATTTTGCATGCTGTAACGTCCGTGGCTAAGGACCGAGGGATTCGGTTCGGGCGAATTTTCCAGCAGATAATCCCCCAGAATCTCGAATCCGGGTAGGCGGCGCATTTTGAGCTTGCGGCCAAGCCGCTTGGACTCCAACACGAGTTTGCGTAAGTCGCTGCCTCCGTGATCAAGGCTAGAAACTTCACTGGGGGAGACTTCTACCTGAATGCGTGCCAGGTCATCAATGGCCCGGCGGGACATCCCCACCTTTTCTTCCACATTGTTGAGGGCCTCTGGAATGGAATTGACGACCTGGGCCCCGGGCAGGAACTCGGTCAAATAAAAGGAAGCACCAATGATGCTGGCGTCGTTACACACGTGAAAGACTTCGGGTGAGTGCAGGTGATGGCTCCGAAGAACCTCTAATAATTTGATTTCATCTGCCAAACTCATGACATCGGCGGGCTGAGGTCCATCGAGGCGCCGTTTTAGTACGAAGTGTACGTTTTCGTCTCGGGCGAGGTGGAAACTACCTGATGATCCCTGGGACCCGAGCCGGCCCCACAGCAGTTCCCCGGTGCCGAAGCCCATTTCGTCCAAATAGGCCTGCAGGGGCTCGAGAATTATTAGGGGGGGAGCCTTTTTTCGCTCCGCCATTTGCTCTGCTTTTTCAACCGAGGCGACGACGGTCACGCCGTCGGGCACAGGCGACAGGGTGATCATGGGTATCGCCTCCCTTTGTTGACATCTGAAGTCCAGATCTACACTAGTAGTATCGGCCGCAGGTACGTGCAGTTGGGCTTTTTCGAGAAATTCCTGGTGCCGGGCACTTGCGCTCTGGATAAAAGAGGGCAAGACCTGGATAGCTGCGGAGTCAAGATGGGAGTATCAATGGCGCGAAAATCTGGAATGGGTGCGGGGTGGGATCCGGTAACAAAGGTTTTCGTCATATTGGCTTTCATCGGTAGTTTCATTTACATTGCGAGCATGCTCAACGATTCTGTTAATGAAACTATCAAAGACTCCATTGGGATTGATATTCAAGGCCCATGAGATCGGCCCACTAGCCCAAAAGGTAGTGAAAGGTGTAGGCTATTCTCCATGGAAGTTTGGATTTTTCTCTTGGTATTCTTGGTGGCTGCCTTGGGCATCCTTGCCATGATGGGTTACGTCAAAAATGAGACAGAACGCCTAGAGTTGAAGCACTTTATGGCAATGTCGGAGTACAAGCGTGAAATGATGGAGCTGCAGGTTCAGCACTCGGCCAAGGTTGAACAAGATCGTGAAACCATTGAAGGACTCAACCTCAGAATTGGCGAGTTGAATATTCAGATCGACGAAGAAGCCACTGCAAATCGCAAGTTGCAGGCAAGTCTGGACAAACTGCGCGCAGACATCGCTGAGAAGCAGCCTGGGAATCTTCTCGCGTCTTAATCTTCACCCGGTCGAGTCAGTCTCAGTTGTCTTGTGAATTTTGTTCCACTTTGGCTTCTCGTCTTGCGGCATTGCATTCCCAGATAAAATCGAGAATGTCCGCCATGATTTCTTGCGCCTGTTGTTCGGCTGCACCAATGTGGACCTCTAAAGTTCTATTGAGTACTAATCCCAAAATAGCGTGCTCCGCAACCACCATGACCTGCTCATTATCCCGAGCAATAACCTCGATCAGGAAATGTCCGCGTCGTCGAGGCAACAGCCGCTTGACTACATACAGCTTGTCAACTCCCTGGATTTTTACACGTAACTGATTGCTGTTGAAGAGACAATCGTGATCTAACACGGTTCTGTCGATTCCTAAAGTTCCATACGGGTGTGATTGCACCAAGCGGTAAAGCGCCAGGATTAACCAGTTCACATGGATCAGCAGATTGTAGGGAAGTTCCTCGGTCTTAATCGGGTCTACGGTGGACAGTAAGGCCGTGGCCCGGTCGACCGTGTAGTCGTAGGTGAAGGTAACCGCGCCACCTCCGGAGTTGTCCCTTACCGTCGGGTAAACGACCGTGGAGCGAGTGCCATCGGTTAACCAGTGCCTGCTTCGAGAGTCCAGGGCAATCATCAGGGGCAAGTGATTACCTGGGTCAATTCCAATGTAATGGACTACCGGATTCCCGCTCACCTGTCCGCATCTCACTTCGCTCACGAGTCTGATTCTTCCATGGAGTCGCTATGGACACCATGGAACTACACGGAGTGCGAGAAACCAAGTTCAGGCTCAACCAAAAGACGTGCTCACCAAACACGGTCCTCTGGTCTAAGATGCTGTTATGGAAGATGGCCTGGACAAAATTAGCTCTGAAGGCTCAGGCGAGGATTGCGTCGGTGCGGTTATCTTCGAGGAGCGACGTGCCTCGGTGCGCGCGATTATCGTGACTTTGACTATCTGGTTCGCTGTCATCTTCGTCTCGAGTGCAATCATCTGGGTTCGGATCAACGGATCGCTTGCGCTCTTGTTGACTTTGCTGCTGTTGTTGTTCCCGTTATTCAGTTTTATTAGCTGGGTAATGTTTCGCATGTTTATCGATGCAGAAAAGATTCAAGTGGTGCGAACCTTCATCTATCGGAACAAGGAGTCCCTTGAGTTCAACAAAATTGAAGGCGTAGATATTCAACAGGGCCCATTCGGTCGCGCTTTTGATTATGGAAGATTAACTATTTCCGGTGTTGGAATAAAGCAGCTACGGACAGAACCCATTGATCATCCCGATCAGGTGGCGCGCAAGATCCGCGCACTAATTGCCCGGCGCTAATTCAGCGCTTTTCGGGTGCGAGTGTTTGTTGGTGTGTGATGGAAATTTTCAGAAACAGAAAGTTTCAGATCACTGTGGATCTTTAGCTTTTGGCAGATTTGGCAGGCCCTTAATTGCTGAAGCAAAATCTGACATGGCCGCCGGTGTTGGTGCGAGAGCCTCGCGGTTCGCTGCCTCAATCGCTTCGAATACTTCTCGACGGTGCACTTTCACATGTTTGGGTGCCGCTATTCCGACCCGGATCAAATCCCCGCGAATCTCAAGGATGGTAACGACTACATCGTCGCCGATCACGATACTTTCTCCGACCTTACGACTCAGTACCAGCATCTGCTGCCTACGCGGCCATCAGTGGAGTGCGGACGGACAAATTGTCATTTTCCACAATTATTTGTTCGGCGATTTGTGCGTTTGGATCCAGTAAGAGTGGGGCCATCAGGTTCACGGTTGAGTCTTTGAATGTTTCACCCAACGTGACAACGAGGAGCAGCAACACTTCTGGGCCACTTTCCAAGTCAAAGCGCTTCGCTACTTCATCATCAACGACCGGTGCGTAATTAGGAAAGAACGACGCTGCCGGGACGACAACAAAATTTATGGCAGCTTCTTCAAGGGATTGGAGTCGGTAGACCAAACCTTCGTCGTTCATTTTGATCAGGGTGAACTTGGTGAATTCAGGAAACCCCAGTAGACCGCCCCGTATTTCCACAACGGGTACATAATTCTGCGCATCATCGTGCGCGTTGTCTGACATAGAATCTCCGTCTTCATTTTGTGTATTCATTTAACGCACTGGTTCTCTCAGGCCGGTTATCTTAAGAAATCCATCAAGGATGGCTGCATGATACTCGCAGTGGCATAGAGCGCTGCCTCGTAGCTTGTTTGCTGCATGGTCAATTCCATGATCGTCTTTGTGAGGTCGGTGTCTTCAACAGCGGCTAGCGCACCTGTGATACTTAAGATCCGGTCTGCGGATACGTCGCGAAGTTCATTGAGTTGATTGATCCGAGACCCAACGGTTGCTTGGGCGCCGCGAGCGGTGGTGATGACCGAATCCAATGAAGTCAAGTTGGCTGCCAAGTTGGCCGGTGTGTTGCGCAGGCTGTCAGCGATGGAAGTGAGAACGGCAAAGGCATTCGCTCCCCCGACACCGAAAACTTCGGGGCCATTTAATTCAATTCTGACCGTAGAGCCAGAGTCACCAACCCGCGTGGTGACCTGATTGGTGTCTCCGATGTAGGTGCCTCCAGCGTTGTAGGCGGTGGCTGCCGATGTTGCGCCCGTGAAAAGGGCTCTTCCGGCAAAGTCGCTGTTTGCCGCGACCAGCAGACTCGAAGCAATCACGTCAATCTGAGCCGCCAAAGCAGAACGTGAACTTGCTGTTGAATTGGATGCTTGTCCCTGAAGCACAAGCTCACGGGACTTAAAAAGTTGATCGTTGACTGAGTCGACCTGGGTGCGCGTCGTGTTGAGTCTGAGTAGGCCATTGTCAATGTTTTGCGCGTACTGCGACATCCGAGTTTGTTCGGCCCGCAATGTCATAACTGACCGGGTTCCACCCGGATCTTCGCTGGCACGCTGGATTGCCTTGCCCGAGGAGATCTGCTCCTGCAACTGGGCCATTCGCTTGCTCATTGCGCCCACCGAGTCCATATTCTGCAAACTCTGCGCACCAGTTGCTAAGCGGGTAATTGAGGTCATGGATGTTTCCTATCGTCCGACAAGGCCGGTGCGGTTGATGAGTGTGTCGAGTGCTTCGTCAATGGAGGTAAGTACGCGCGCTGCGGCTTCGTAGGCACGCTGATAGGTGAGTAGATTCGCCATTTCTTCGTCTATGTTCACGCCGGACTCTGAATTAATCTGGCCGGTGATACCAGCCATGAAAGCCTGTACGGTCTGTGCGGTTTGCGCTGCACCTTGAGTGGCATAACCCAGGGACACAACCAGATTCTGATAAAGTTCATCGGGTCCGCCAGCGGATCTTCCGAGGGCCGCCATTGCATCCGCATTTGATCCGTTGAGTGAGGCGACTCCCCCAACGGGTGCAAGCGTTGAAGCGGCGATACTCGAGCCAGTGGTAAGTGCCACGGCGATTGTGGATGCTGTGGTTCCCGTGAACAGGGCCGCGCCAACATTTCCCGAGAGATCAAACCCGGCAGCCTGTGCGGTATTAACCTTTGACGCCAACGCAGCGGCCACCGAATCGAGGTCGGCCCTCCAGTCTGGGATAGTGGTGTTGATCGCAGTGAGATAACCGCTGGCGTTGCCGCTGGAAACCACAGCTGTGGAATCGTTACTGGACCATTGCACCGAAGTTGTTCCGGCTGTGGTGGCCACTTGCAGGGTGGCGTAATTTGATGGACCAACAAAAGCCGCTCCACCAAGGGAAACACTCATCTTGTTAGCGCTATCAATGAGGTAGGTACCACCGACAGCCTCGGCAAGTTGGGATGCCGCAAAGGATCGCTGATCCATCAATGCATTTATCGCGCTCGTTCCTTCAGGAGTCAGACCGATTGCAATGTTGAGCTTAGAAATCTGCTGGGCATAAGAGTTTGCCGAGGTCACCAGGTTGCTCAAGTTTTGTGACTGGCTAGTCGAGATGGTTGTCAACTGTTCGGCTGCGTCGTTGAGCCAACCGGTAAGAACATTTGCCTGGGCAATCACCTGAATTCGGGCCGCGGCATTGTTTGGATCTCTGGAGACATTTGAAAAACCCGACCAGAGGGCGTCTAATTTTGACTGAAAGCCAGATGTGCTCGGCTCGGGAAAGACTTGTTCAATTTGGGTTAACACGGCGCTCGTCACGTTAAGGTCACCCAGACGAGCACTCTCAGTTCGCGCTCGATCGCCCAGTAATCCACTGTGCAAACGTTGGATCGATGACACATCGACCCCAATCCCGGCTGTCATTTCAACCCGCTGCCGGGAGTATCCGGGGGTGCTGACGTTGGCAATATTTTGTCCCGCAACGTCCATGGCGACGCGCTGCGCCTGCAATGACGACAGTGCGGTGGATATGCCCGAGAAAGTCCCCACGCTAAAGCCCCTCGTCCACGAATACGGACTTACGATCGAGTTTTTCCGTCGCGCCAGTCTGCGCGTATAAATGTAACGAGGGATCTGAATCGCCTCGGATGCTGGTCAGAATCGCCTCGGTGGCTATTTGGGCGGAGAAGGCAAGTTCACGATTGAGCGAGGTAATGGCTTGAATTCGGGACGCCAGATCCAAAAAGGCTTCATAGTGTTCGGTCAGCAGGCCCTGCCACGGCTCTTCAGCAGCCTCCGCAATTGCGGCTAGGCTCGGAGATGCCTCCAAATCAAGATCCCTAGCCACCTCGTTGAACCGAACGGCCCGCTCAAGCTCAATAATTCGAACCTGCTCCAAAGCAGTTTCGATTTCTCGGCTGGCGCGCACCAACCACGCGGACCGCCCGCTCATGAGGAGCAACTGCTGGACATCGAGTTTGAACAGGAGATTGTCCAAAATGTCCCGTTCGCGCCATAGCAATGAGGAAAGCCCGGAAAGATCCACGGCTACCTCCTCAAGGTCGTTGG
>Ga0209491_10002674_pt1 | contig 31190 bp, 33 predicted proteins | sample BON02_FD_187213 | JGI IMG/M metagenome (GOLD analysis project Ga0209491, IMG submission 187213) | Freshwater microbial communities from Lake Bonney liftoff mats and glacier meltwater in Antarctica - BON-02 (SPAdes) (version 2) | ecosystem: Environmental > Aquatic > Freshwater > Ice > Glacier...
GTACGACTGAACTGCGTCTGCTGGCCGAGGTCGATCACTTTCGCCAAGCCGAGGCGATCGACGGCCGCACACCCCGAGGACGTGATCCGGGTCGGATCGTCCGAGCGATACAAACGCCCGCGACGGCCATCGCTCCCTCGATGGTCTCCCAGCCACCCGCGTCGCGGAAGTTGACGCAACCGTCGACCTCGACGTGCCACTCGGGCAGCTGGTCGGCCTCCGACGCGCGGTCGGGACGAGTCATCGGCGACTCAGGCAGGCAGGCCGATGACGGTGATCGTGCCCGCGCTGCCGTCGACCTCGACGACAGCCCCGTCGGGGATCCGTTTGGTGGCATCGGTGGCCGACACCACACACGGCAAACCCAGCTCACGAGACACGATGATCGAGTGACTGATCTGGCCACCGACGTTGACGACCACCGCCGAAGCGGCCATGAACAGCGGTGTCCACGCCGGGTCGGTCGACGGCGCGATCAAGATGTCGCCAGCCTCCATCATTCCTGGGTCGGACGGGTCGAGAATCACTCGGGCGCGCCCGCTGGCGACACCTGCAGACCCCGGTACCCCCTGGATCGACTCGCCGACACCGCACACCGAAACCGGAGTGTCGCCCCGATGCGGCCATTCGGAGATGGGTGGCACGTTGCCGTCGATGATGAAGAACGGCGGTTCGAGATCCCACAGGGTCTCCCACTGCTCGTACCGCTCGGCGAGCGTGTCGGTGAAGGAGCCCGGGTCGGCAATGAACTGCTCGACCTCGTTGTCGCGCAGCATGAAGAAGTGCCGCAACTCGCGAAGGTCACCTGACTTCACGTGTCGCCCTGCGAGCTCACGGAACGTTGCTCGCGCCTCCTGCACGGCGCGGATGTTGGTGGTCTTGGTCCGTTCGCGGAACGCCAACATGTTGGCCGCCACCATGGCCCCCTCGAACTGGGCGGCGAGTTCGGGGTCCAACGCGTTGACCTTCTCGCGCACCTCGGCCGTCACCGCCTCGCGCTCGGCCACTTTCGCTGCGTTCCGATTCTTCGGCGACTCGTCGTCGGTCTGCATGCGGACCCGGTCGATCATCGACAACGCCAGGGTCGGCTTCGTCTCCCACACTTCGGCCGACAGCTCCCACTCGTTGGGGCCCCGTGAGCCGTGCTCGTACAGGAACCGGTCGAACGCTGCGCTGAAATCGGATGCGTCCGTGGAGTCGGAGGCGTGCAATCGACCGACGACGCCAGGCACCCCTGCATCGAAGATGGTGGTCAGCTCGTCGGACGACCGGATCATTCGTGACAGGTCCCACATCGCATAGCTCGGCTCCGCTGAGTCGACCTCGCCGATACCCGACACCAACTTCATCGGCACCGACGAGTCGCCGATCGCCTCACCGACAGCGAACAGGATCCCGGGAGCAATACCCGAGCTGGCGGACGTGACGGTGTGGCTGTCGAACAGTTTGCGCAACAGCGGCTGGATCTCGCGTGCGCGGGCGACCAGCTCGGCATCCGAGAGCGTCGTCAGATCGGGACGATTGGCCCGGAGTTCGGCGACGGCTGCCTTCTCCTCGTCGAGTTCAGGCCACTCGGTGGTCGACATCACCCAGCCGAGGTTCGCCATGATGCCCGGCTCGAGGTCGGGGCGATCGTCCAACGGATGCGCGACATAGGCGGGCACGTCGGGATGGTCACCGAAGAACGCCATGTCGAGTTGCTCGACGGTGAGAATCGGGCTGCGTGCTCCCTGGAGGCGGACGTTGCTGAGATTGATGTAGAAGTAGCCGCCGAAGAACGCGCTGGCCTCGGGGTACTCGGGGTCGAACTCGGCGGCGTCGTAGGAGCCCTGGCGCACGTAGCCGTCACGCCAGCCCAAGACCATGGCGTGGTCCCAGCTGTACTCCTGGCCGAGCGGACTCGCCGGCGTGGCGATCACCTCACCGGCGTTGGCCCTGGTGAAATGGCGAAAGCGGTCGCCGATCGGCCAGTCGGTGATCCATCGGTCCATGTTCGATCATCTCGAAGTGTCCATGGGGGTCCACGTCAGCGTCGGCCCCTCCGTCGCTACCGATCGCAGGTTAGGTAGACGGCGCCTCTGCCGACGAGACGAGCACCTCGGCTCGCGTGCGACCCGGCTCGATTCGCCGTGCATTCGGCTCGTCGGATCGACGCACGAACTCGTGCGCCTCGGGCCGATCACGTCCGAACGCCACATGACGATCGACGAGGCGCTCGATGCGCACGTCGTCACGCACGTCCATGAATGCAGTGGCGTCGAGCAGATCGGCCAACTCGCCCCAGGGTGCTTCGTCGAGCAGGAGGTAGTTGCCTTCGACGATGATCACGACGTCATCGGGCGTGACGCGTATCTGATCGGCGACCGGCTCGTCGATCGTGCGGTCGAAGGTGGGGCACTCCACGGTCGCGTTCGATTGGCGCAGCTGGCGCACGAGATCGACGAACGACGACGCCGCAAACGTCTCTGGCGCGCCCTTGATCCCGAGTCGCCCGTGCTCGATCAGTTCGGCGTTGGACATGTGGAAGCCGTCCATCGCCACGACCGGCGCATCGAGTTCGGCGCCCAGGCGTTCAGCGAGGGTCGACTTGCCGCTCCCGGGCGGTCCGGTGATGCCGAACAGGTATCGATCGGTGGTAACGCACCGCTCGGCGATCCAGGCGGCGAGGTCATCGGGCGAGACGGACTCCATCGGCGTCAGCCTCCGGCACGCTTGCGTGGGTCGGCGGGGAAGCTTCGGGCTGCGATCAGTCGTGCGGAGATCGCTTCAGCACCTGCAATCAGTTCGTCGAGCGACGGGCCGCATGCATCGACGAGCCGCCGTTCACCCGCGTCGGTCGACGCCTCGATCGCCACCCGGGCCTCGCGACCTGTGTCGGTCAGCCGATCACCCGACAGCCAGCCACGCACCTCGAGACCTGCCACCGCGCCAGCGAGCGCGTCGGGACCGAATCCGCGGGTTCCGCTGTACTCGCCGAGCCCGAAACCGAGCCACAACTCGGTGAGCACGTTGGCCTCGGCAGCACCCAGCCCGGCGGCCACCAGCACTGCGAGATGTCCGTCACCGCGGTGCTCTCGCACCAGCTCCGCTGCGCGCCACGAGCGACCAGCGGCGGAGTCGGGCCGCTCCAGTGCTCGCAATGCGCTGAACAACGGTCGACCGAGACCATCGAGCCCATCGAGCACGGCGAGCAAAGAATCGGCGATGGCCGCACACTCGTCCGCCGAGGCGACAGCTTCGATGCTCTCGCCTGCGCCGTCAGCTCGTGCGGCAAGGATGTCGGCGCGTGGCACTGCAGCGGCCCCCGCCTCATGAACCGCACCGATCATCGTGGGTTCGAATACCCCGAAGGTGGCGGCAACCACCGCGGCAGTCGGCTCACCCAACGCCGCCGCACGACCCCAGACGTAGCCGGGGAAGAAGTCGATGCCGAGTGCGTTCAATCGCTCGCCCGCGGGACGCGACCACCAGCCCTGGGTCGCGATCGGCTCGAGTGCGTCCCGCAACCTCCGAGCTGGAGTCGCTGCGACGATCGGCTCAGGGATCGCCTCTACGAGCGGCCCGAGGAAGATGGAGGCGATGTCGTCATAGGTCACGGCGGCCAGTCTCCACCACCACGTCTCGCGCCGATCAGCCGGAGCTTGCCGAACCACTATCGTCACGCCGCACACCCACGGCGAGAGGCCGAACGCACCGACGGCGCCGACGTCGTCGCGATCATGACACCGAACGACAGCCACCACTCGTACGCGATCGGGGCACTGCGCCACGGCTTCGACGTGATCTGCGACAAGCCGATCACCAACACCCTCGCAGAGGCCATGGACGTGCTCGCCACCGTCGAGGACACAGGTCTCGTCTTCTGCCTGACGCACAACTACACCGGGTATCCAATGGTCCGCCAGGCAAAGGCGATGGTGGCTGACGGCATGCTCGGAGCGATCCAACTGGTCCAAGTCGAGTACGTCCAGGGCGGCAAGGCCGGCGAGCGAGACCCGGATCGCAACGGCGACCTCCCCTGGCGCTACGACCCCGAGCGCGGTGGGCCGTCGCTGGTCCTCGGCGACATCGGTACCCACGCCCACAACCTCGTCAGATTCGTCACCGGGCTCGAGGTCAGCGAACTCGCCGCCGAGGTCAGCCACATCGTCGAGAACCGTCTCGTCGACGATTACGCTCGAGCGCTCCTGCGATTCGCCAACGGAGCCCGGGGATCGTTCTGGGTCACGCAGGCTGCTGCCGGCGTCGAGAACTGCCTCCGCCTGCGGGTGTCGGGCACGAAGGGGACCTTGGAATGGATGCAGGAGGCGCCGACGCAGCTCGCGTTCAAGCCGCTCGGCGCGCCAGCGGAGGTCCGCACTCCGAACGGCCCGGGCACGTTGCCGTTGGCGAGGCGGGCGAGCCGCATCGTCGCCGGCCATCCCGAGGGATTCCACGAGGGGTTCGCCAACATCTACGCCGACGCCGCCGAAGCAATCGCCGCCCGACGCGCCGGCGTCGGGCCAGACCCCCTCGCGCTCGTGTTCCCGAACGCCGTCGACGGAGTCAGAGGGGTCGCATTCGTCGAAGCAGCCATCACCTCGTCGAGGAACAACGGAGCGTGGACGACGGTGAGCTGAGCGAGCACACAGCACGATCGACGGACTCCCGAGCCGCCATCGGTAGCGTCGATTCCATGCGGATCTTCTTCACGGGCGGCAGCGGCAAGGCCGGCCGTCATGCGATCGCCCACCTCGTCGAACAAGGCCACGCCGTCAGCAACGCAGACCTGGTGCCAGCTGGAATTCCCCACGTCCCCGACCTCCTCCTCGACCTCACCGATGCCGGCCAGGTGTTCGATGCCCTGTCCAGTTACGCCCGTCACGGCGAGCTCGAGCCCGGCACCGGTGTGCCCCGCTACGACGCCGTCGTCCATTTCGCGGCGGTGCCGGCGATCCTGATCCGCCCCGACAACGAGACGTTCCGGGTCAACGTGCTCAGCACCTACAACGTGATCGATGCCGCGATCCGGCTCGGCATCCCGAAGGTGATCTTCGCCAGCTCCGAGACCACGTATGGGATCTGCTTCGCCGACGGCGAACTCGTGCCGGCCTACGTGCCGATCGACGAGGAGCACCCCACGGTCCCCCACGACAGCTATGCGATGTCGAAAGTTGTCAACGAGGCAACCGCCCGGTCGTTCCAGGCCCGCTCGGGCATCGACATCTACGGCCTGCGTATCAACAACCTGATCGAGCCGCACGAATACGAGACGAAGTTTCCGGCATTCGTCGCCGACCCGGCGCTGCGACGGCGCAACATCTTCGCCTACATCGATGCCCGCGACCTCGGCCACATGGTCGAGTGCTGTCTGGGCACCGATGGCCTCGGCTACGAGGTCTTCAACGTGTCGAACGACGACACCTCGGTCGGCGTCACGAGCGCCGAGGTCTACGAACGCTTCTACGACGGTGTCCCCATGCGCCGCGAGATGGGTGAATTCGAGACGTTCTACGCAAACGACAAAGCGAGACGTCTCGTCGGATTCGAACCACGACACTCGTGGCGCGACGTGCTCGACCATCCTGGTCGGTAGCTGTTGCGGATCAGCGCGAGAGGAGTTGCTCGCTGAGCTCCCAGAGTCGTCCGGCAGTCGCAACATCAGCGATGTACGGAGCGAACCCGTTGCGGCCGATGTTGCCGCCCTCCACGCCCAGCCCACAGTCGGCGAGGTAGGCGCCGTTGTGGCCGACCAGGTCCGGTGACGTCGCCGCCCACACCTGCGTCGCAGCGCCCTGCGGGATCGACTTGAACTGCATGCCACCCGACTCGCCGGATGCCTCGGCGCGTTCCTTGGCGCGGTCGAGCATCTGGTTCATCAGGTCGTCGTTCAGGTGACGACCGAGGTTCGTCATGATCCCGCCCGGGTGCACCGAGAGCGAGAGCACACCGTCGAGACGTTCCGACAACGCGAGCGCGTGCAGCGCGTTGGCCGACTTCGACCGACCGTAGGCCACCCAGGCGTCGTATTCGGAGTGCTCGAAGCCCGGATCGTCGAGGTCGACGTCGGCAATGCCGTGCGCCGCGGACGACAGCATCACGATGCGCGGCTCGTCACCAGCGACCACCGCCGGCTCCAGCAGTCGGGTCAACTCGAAGTGGCCGAGGTGATTGGTGCCGAACTGCATCTCGAACCCGTCGGCGGTGTGGCCGTACGGGCACGCCATCACCCCGGCGTTGTTCATCAACACATCGATCGGCTGGCCCGACTCGATGTACCGACCGGCGAACGCCCGCACACTTGCGAGATCCGCGAGGTCGACGGTGTCGAGCGATAGTTCGGCGTCGGGCACTGCGGCCCGAACTCGTTCTGCTGCATCGGCGTTCTTCTGCGGGTCGCGCGCCAGCATCAGGATCGATGCACCATGCGAAGCGAGTGCGCGAGTCGACTCCTCACCGAGGCCACTCGCAGCACCGGTGATGACGAAACGTCGGCCAGACAGATCGATACCGTCGAGCACGTCGTCGGTGGCGGATTCGAAGGAGAAGGTCACGAGCCGACAGTAAGCAGTGGGCAACGAGGCCGCGTCACCGAAGCCTGCGACGCCCGATGTTGTGTAAACGTTTCGCCTTCGAGAAACGCCAGCGGAACGGCTGCGAGCGCCTTCGGGAACACGACCGAACAGCTGAGTGTCTCGGTGCGTGCCGGGCCTACGTTGCGCGTCCTCCCAAACGGGGACCACGACCGAACCAAGGAGTTCACCATGCGTACCCGAACGCCAGCAGCACTCGCCATCGCCGCAGCACTCGCACTCGCCGCCTGCGGCAGCGACACCAACTCGGCCGACGACGCCGCCTCCAGCCCTGCGACCACCGAGGTGGTGACTGACGACGAGATGACCGACACCACTGATGCCATGTCCGACGACGAGATGTCCGACGACGAGATGTCCGACGACGAGATGTCCGACGACGAGATGAGCGATGACATGAGCGACGAGGAGATGGCGGCCGCCGAGGGCGACATCGTCGTCATCGCCGCCGGGCGCGACGACCTGACGACGCTCGTCGCAGCCGTCGAGGCGGCGGGCCTCGCCGGCACGCTCGCGGGCGACGGCCCGTTCACGATCGGCGGAGCGAACATCGTCGAGGCGGACATCTTTGCCACGAACGGTGTGATCCACGTGATCGACACGGTCCTCGCCCCCTGACGCTCTGCGCCGCTGCCGTCAGGGCGACGATACGCCCGCGGCAGCGGTGGCAACGCCCGCCAGCGTCTGCTCCATACCCGCACGATTGTGCGCTGTCCGGTCGTCGACGCCACTCGCCTTCCCGCCGAGCTTCTTCATGAGCCCGCCTCGGCGATCGGTCCAGGTCTCGGTGACGCGACAGCCGCCATCGGTGGCCTCGATGTCGAAGCTCCACTCGGCGATCTTGAACGGGCCCACGACGACGAGGAACGAGAACCGCTCGCCCGGTGCCGCATCGACCACCGTCGAGACCGTCGTCCACGACTTCGACCCGTTGGAATTGCGGCCCTTGAACTTCGCGCCGACCGCTGGCCCGGTCGCCCCCTTGACCCACTCGCCACCGTCGTTCTCGGGCGACCAGTCGCCCATTCGTGGCAGGTCGGACACCATTTGCCACACCACCTCGGGCGTTGCTGCGATCTCCCGCGCGACTTCGATTCGTTCCACCATGGCGTGCGCTCCCCTCGTCGACGGCCGAACGTAGCACTCGACCTCTGCCGCCTTCGTGTGTCCGAATGCGAAACGCTGGGGAACGCATCCGAAACTCACGGCCGATGCCGTCGACGCCCGGTTGGGTCAGGCGCACGGTCGCACCCATGTCGATCGACACCAACTCCGCAGCGAGCGACGCTGGAACAACAGACAGCACTCCACCTGACGAGCCGATCGCTCGACTCGTCCACCCACGTGCGATCCGCTGGCTGCACTGGATCAACTTCCCGCTGCTGTTCATCATGATCTGGAGCGGGCTGCGCATCTACTGGGCCGAGGACGTGTACGCCTTCGGCATCGGCAGTTGGCAGTGGTTCGCCTTCTTCCCTGATGCGGTCTACGAGACCCTCGAACTCGATCGGCGCCTCGCCCGCGAGATGGCATTCCACTTCGCGTTCGGTTGGCTGTTCGTGATCAACGGAGCGATCTATGCGATCTACCTCCTGGCAACCAGGGAGTGGCGCCACATCCTCCCCGACCGGCATGCCGCTCGCGAAGCGAAGGATGTCGTGCTGCACGACCTGCACCTCCGAACGACCGCTCCGCCACAGGGCAAGTACAACGCCGCTCAGCGGATCTGGTGCACGGTGGTGCTCGTGATGGTGTTCGTCATCGTGTTGAGCGGGTTCGCCATCTACAAGCCGACCCAGTTGTACCCCCTGCTGCTGCTGTTCGGCGGATACCAAGGCGCCCGCCTCGTGCACTTCTCGATGACGATCGGGCTCTTGCTGTTCTTCGTGGTACACCTCCTCCAGGTCACCCGGTCGGGCTGGGGCAATTTCCGCTCGATGATCACCGGCTACGTGATCGAACGTCGATCGCCGAGTGTCGGCGCCGATCCAACCGCTCCCACCAGCGACGGCGCCGCGAGCGTCAGCGACAACGTCGAGGTGTCCTCATGACCGACGACCGCACCGATCCCTCCGATCGCGAGCGGGAGCTTCGCGCCCGGCTCGACGATGCCCCCACGATTCCCGTCGCGGAGTTCCACACGCGGTCGCGCCGGTCGTTCCTCACCGGTGCCGCCGGTCTCGGTGCCGCGTATGTCGGATGGCAGTGGCTGCAGGACAAACCCGACGTGGCTGGCATCCCGAAGCCACTGCGCGACACCTTGGAGTTCAACGAAGACGTGTGGCGAACCCTGTCCGAGGCGCGCTCGGCGCCCGAACACCCGATCTCGAAGGCGACCCAGATCCAGGTGAACGGTCGCATGGGGATCCGCAACGAGATCGACCTCGCCGACTGGACCGTGCGCGTGGAGGGCCCCGACGGCGACATGCTCGACGAACTCGACATCTCCACCTTCGAGGCCCTGCCGCAGCGCGACATGGTGATCGAACACAAGTGCATCGAGGAGTGGTCGAGCATCGTCCACTGAGGTGGCACCCGCTTCAGCGACTTCCACGCCCGCTACGCCGACCGGGTCGGCGACGTCCCGTACGTGAGCCTCGAAACCCCCGACGGGCTGTATTACGTCGGCTGGGACATGCCCTCGATAATGCACCCCCAGGCGATGCTGGCATTGCGACAGGGCACCGAACCGCTCGATCAGGACCACAGCGCGCCACTGCGACTCCCGACTCCGAACAAGTACGGCATCAAGTGCCTCAAACGCATCGGCGTGATCCGCTACGCCCGTGAACGGCCGGCCGACTACTGGGCCGAACGCAGCTACGACTGGTACGCCGGGCTGTGATGGGTCGCAGCCGCACCTTTGCTGTTGCCGGTCTCGTCGCCGTGATCGCCGTTGGCGGCGCGGCGTTCGCCCTCGGCGGGCCCGACGACCCTGTCGAGCCGGCGGCCGCAGCCGAGCCGGCATGGGCCAGCAGTATTCCCGTGACCACCACCGTGTCAGCGCCGGAGCTCCCCGACCGCAGGCTGCATCCCGAACTCGTCGACATCGACGGGTGGCTGCAGAGCGACGTCACCTCGCTGGAAGAACTCGAGGGCAAGGTCGTCGCCGTGCAGTTCTGGACGTTCGGCTGCCGCAACTGCAAGGCCACACTCCCCCACATGGCCGAGCTCTACGAGACGTATCGCGACCGGGGCTTCGAGATCGTCGGCATCCACGCCCCGGAGTTCGGCTTCGAAGCCGAGGTCGCCAACATCACCGTAGCTGCGGCCGAACTGGGTGTGACGTAGCCGATCGTGCTCGACACGAACAAGCGCACCTTCCATTCGTGGCAGGAGGGTCCCACCGCCCATTGGCCGCGGATCTACCTGCTCGACCGCAACGGGCACATTCGCTACGACCACATCGGCGAGGGCCGCTACGCCGAGACCGAGGCGGCCGTGCAGGCGCTGCTCGCCGAGCCCGGCTGATGCTCGCCGCTTTCGCCGAGGCGATCCGGGCGACCACGCAACCGTGCACGCTGTTGCTGCTCCTGCCCTCACTCGTGATGGCCGTGGTCACGCGGGGGCGGTGGGCGCCGTTCGTTGCGATCTGTATCGGCGCGGTGCTCGGCGGGTGGCTGTTCGTCGCCAACGTCGTCGCCTTGTCCGATGGTCCGCTCCAGATCAGCGGCGTACTCGTCGGGGCCCTGATCATTCTCGCGATCATGTCGCCGTCGATGCCGTGGCCCCGCTGGGCAGAACACCGCAGCATCGAGACCGCGACTGCTGGCGTCGTGGGGTTCGTCGCCACGCTCTGGTGGAGGCCGTGCATCGGCAGCGAACTCGGGTCGATCCTCACCAGCGCCCGCGATGGCATCACCGGCCAGCTTCCCGGGATCAGCGCGTACATGCTCGGAACCACCATGCCGGTGCTTGCCGCAGTGCTGGTGGTACGTGCCATCGACCCCGCGCCGGAAACCGCACGTCGGGTCACGTGGGTCGCAGGCGGCATCGGAGTCGTGGTCGCCGGCGCACACCCCATCGGCCGCCACGACGAACTGGTCACCACGCTCACCCGCTGGACCACGACCCGACCGGCGCACGGGCGGTGGAATACTCGATCGCCTGAGCCGGTTGAGCGACCTGTGTGTGATCTCACCGACGCCATCACCCGACGAGGGTTCGCCGCATTGAACGCCGTCGTGCGGCCGGCGGTGCAGTCGGGCATCGGCAATCCGCTCCTGATCGGGGCCGGCGCCGTCGTACTCGAAACCACCGGAAGGATCTCCGGTCTCGCTCGGCTGGTACCCGTGTTGTCGACCCGCACCGGCAACACGCTCACCGTGAGCACCGTCCGCTCCAGTTCGCAGTGGATCCGCAACGCCGAGGCCGACTCGAACGTCGCCGTGTGGCTCGGCGGACAACGACGTGAGGCGACCGCCACCGTCCGTCGTGGCGTCCTGAGTACCGTTCGCCTCGACCTCGTCGATCGAGCGTCCTGATCGCCGCGTGAGCGGCTCCGAGCGCAGCCGGTCGGTCCTCAGCCCCCCGATGGACCGACCGGCTCGCAATCGTTGCCGCACCCGGTCACTGATCCGCTGAATCCTTCGGGCGCAGGGCGGTGCAACACCGCACCAGTGGGCGCGAAGCGCACCGTGGCCTCGCCATCGACGGTGGCTTCACCGTCGATGATCAGGCTGTAGCCGCCATCTTCCACAGGCGGGTAGCAGAGCGAGATCGACGATCGCGTCGACGCATTGCGAGCGGTTCCCCGCCCGACATCCATCACGAGCAGCTCGCCGTCCCACGAAGGAGTCACCGCCACGATCTGCGGCCGGAGGTCGTCACGCACGGTCAGCAGGTACGCCCATCCATACTCGCCAGTGGCAGCAGCCAGGTCGTCGACGGCAACAGGAATACTCATGTCCGAAGCGTAGACCCCACCCCTACACCCCACCCTTACACCACACCCACCCACACCCGTTTGCGATGCACTTCGGACGGGCCGGGTCGTCGGAAATGCATCGCAAACGGGTGTGGGTGTCGACATACCTGACCGGATTGGTCGGGTATAGCGCTAGCGTTCGGCGCGGCATCAGCCCTACGACCGCACCACTGCAACGAGGAGATCCATCATGTCCGTCCGACTCGGCGACATCGCCCCCGACTTCACCGCCCCCACCACCCAGGGCGACATCAGCTTCCACGAGTGGCTCGGCGACTCGTGGGGTGTGCTGTTCAGCCACCCGAAGGACTTCACCCCGGTGTGCACGACCGAATTGGGCTACGTCGCCAAGATCAAGCCCGAGTTCGACAAGCGCAACGTGAAGGTCATCGGCCTGTCGGTCGACCCCGTCGACAGCCACGTGCAGTGGGAGAGCGACATCGAAGAGACCCAGGGCACCGCGGTGAACTTCCCGATGATCGGCGACCCCGAGCGCAAGGTCGCCGACCTCTACGACATGATCCACGAGAACGCGAGCGACACGCTCACCGTGCGTTCGGTGTTCGTCATCGGACCCGACAAGAAGGTCAAGCTCACCCTCACCTATCCGGCCTCGACCGGGCGCAACTTCGACGAGATCCTTCGTGTGATCGACAGCCTGCAGCTCACCGCCGACTACAAGGTGGCCACCCCGGCGAACTGGAAGGACGGCGAGGACGTCATCATCGTGCCGGCGCTCTCCGACGACGACGCCAAGGCGCTCTTCCCCGCCGGCTGGAATCCCGTCAAGCCGTACCTCCGCATCACCAAGCAACCGAACCGCTGACTCGCGCGCCGCGCTCGACTCGCCAAACCACCCGAAATGGCGCGCCAGCGTTGCGCTCAGCGCAACGCTGGCGCGATTTTTCGGTAGCGAGGATTCGGGGGCGAGGCTTCGGGGGTGGATCGCGGGGGTGGATCGCGGGGTGGATCGAGGGGTTCAGAGCCAGTTGGTCTCGACCCAGGCCCGCACGGGTGGGGCGAGGTGGTGGAGGTGCGAGCTCGGGTCGTCACGGATCTGGGTGGCCGAGATCGGCACGGTGACCCGGTCGGCGTCGACCACGACGTGCTCGGCGCCGAACCGCCTCGCCAGCTCGACGACATAGGCATCCGACGAGAACACCGCGTGAGGTCCGATGTCGTGCGGCCACATCTCCGTGAACAGCGCCATCCACTTCGCCCAGAGTTCCTCGTCGTCGAAGTTCGTACCGAGACGGTGTCGAAGCTGGATCACGGTCACGTCGGGATGCAATTCGGCCAGCCAGCGGGCCCGCAGGCTGCCGGGGGCAGTGTCGCGATCGGGTGAAGTGTTCACGAACACCACGAGCATCTCGCACCGCTGCGCCGCCCACTCGATCATGTGCGAGTGCCCGAGATGAGGCGGATCGAACCGGCCCACGATCAGCCCGGTCGAATGGAGCGACTCGTCTGCCGTCAACCTCTTGTGCATCACCAGTCCGCCTCAACCAACCAGTTCACCCGGCCAGTTCACCCGGCCAGTTCACCCGGCCAGTTCACCCGTCGGCTCGACGACCAGTGCGGCGAGCGACTGGGCGACCACCTTCCAGCCCGGGCCGAGATGACCCGCATCGGTATAGGCGTCATCGGACAGCACGACAGAGCGGAGCAAGGCCACGAGTTCACGGGCAACGACGTCTCCAGCGTCGGCCGCAGTCGCCCGCGCCCGATCGAAGCACTCGACCGCCAGATCGACCTCACCGAGCTGCATCTGTGCGGCGCCAGCAGCGCTGTCGGCGATCGCTCTGTCGAGGTAGGTCGCCCCACCATCGGCCCGAACGCGTTCGCCGTCGTCGATCGCCCCGGTCGGATCGGCCGTGATCGCTCGGGCCAGCGCGCGTACCGAAGAGAAGTACGGCGAAGGAGTGTCGATGTCGTCGAGCGCCGTCAGCGCCTCATCGGCCCGGCCGACCTGACACAACGCCAAGCCCAGGGTGATCCGCGACTCGGAGGCGTCGGCCCCCATCGCCAATGAACGGTCGAGCGCCTGCCGGCTGATGATCAGCGCCCGGTCGCCCATGCCGAGATGCACCGCTGCACCTGCCGCCGCCATCATGGGGAACGACAGATCACCGAACGAGTCGCTCATCGCGAGCGACTCCTCGATACCGCGCTCGGCTTCGTGGGTGCGTCCCAGTGCGACGAGCGCCCGCATGCGCGGCGACAACGCCTGGACCGCACCGAACTTGTCGCCGATCAGACGGAAGCTGGCAAGGGCCCGCCTGGACAATTCCTCCGCCTCGACGAATTCCGACGACCACAAGCGAATCCCGGCGATCAGCGAATCCATCATCGCCGGCGCCCACGGATCGCCGAGTTCCAGCGAATCGCGCCGAACCTCGACGGCGAGCGCTTCGGCCTCCTCGAAGCGTCGCTGGAAGAAGCGCACGTAAGCGAGCAGACCCATCGCCCAACCGCGGCCGAACCGGTCACCAAGCAGATCGAACTCCTGCGCCGCGGTCAACAGACGTGTCTCGGCGAGGTCGGCGTCACCGGACAGGAATGCCACCCAGGCCTGATGCTGGCGGACCCACGCTCGGCCGCGGGCGTCCTTCAGCCGTTCGGTGAGACCTTCCGCTTCGCCCAGGAGCCACTCGGCATCGCTGAGCGAGCCGCCGAACACCTCGGCGAGTCCCCGCTCACGCAACGACGAGGCCAACTCGATGTCGTCGCCCAGCTCCCGGAAGATGTCGACACTGGCACCGAGCTCCCGCCGCGCCTCGTCGAGATCGCCGTCGCGCTGGTGCAAGATGCCGAGTAGCCGCCGGGCAATGCCCTCTTGCCGACGATCACCCGCAGCAACGGCGGCAACGAGGGCGTCATCGGCGTCGGCGCGAGCCGGCACGATCGCCCGCCGTTCGGCCTGCGCCTGAGCCCGAAGCAGCAGCAACTCGCGGGCGATACTTGCGTCGCTCGGACCGAGGTCGAGCGCACGAGTCGTCTGGCGACGGACCTGGTTGAACGCGCCGACATCCATCGATCGTTCGGCAGCCTCGAACAGCAGACCAACGGCACGGTCGGCGATGTCATCAGGCAGGCCGGGGACCGGTCCGATCTCGGCGGCCAACTCGGCCGCGCATGCCGCATGGTGCGCCACCTGGTCGATCGGCACCCGCGAGATCCGGCCCATCACCACAGCGGTGCCGCGATGGCGTTGAGCGCGCACCAACTTGGTGAGTGTCTGATAGGCGACCTCGCGAACCACGTCGCTACGGAACCGCCAGGTCGGCCCGTCGATTTCGAGCAGACCGTTCTCGTCGAGGGCGTCGAGATCGCCGCGACCGAATCCCTGATCCATCTCGGCGGCGAACTGCCCGAGCGACTCGACAAGACCCGACGCCCCGAGCACGGCGGCGTTGTCGATGATCGAACGCTGCGACACCGGGAGTTGGTCGATGCGAGCCGAGATCAGGGCGCGAAGCGATCCGGGTAGCGCCGTGCTGGCGGGATTCGACTTGGCGAGTTCGGCGAGTTCGATGAGGAACAACGGGTTGCCCCCGCTGCGTTCGAAGAGACTGTCGACCAGTTGGTCGTTCGCCGAGGGTCCGAGCACGGAACGTACGAGCCGCGCTGCGTCGTCATGGGCCAGCGGATCCAACGGCATCCTGACGGTGACCGGATGGTCGCTGGCCGGCGGCCAGTCGAGATCGGCGTCGTCTCGTTGGGCCGTGATGATCAGAATCGGGCGATCGACCAGCGATCGCGCCACACGGTGCAGCAGCTCGATGATCAACACATCGGCCCACTGCAGGTCGTCGATCCACAACACGACCGGGCCGGTCCTGGTGCGACGGCGGAGCCCTTCGACGATCAACGAGAACAGGATCTTGCGCGCTTGTGCCGGCGGAACGTGGTCGAGCTCCGACGGGTATCCCAGCAGGTGCAGCACCGCCTCGACGAAACGCCCGAGCACGGGATCGTCGGCCTCGAACCCGTACAGCTCGACGCCCTTGGCGCGGCTCACTTCACGCAGCAGGTTCGGCGGCGCCCCCTCGTCGAGATCGAGCCGCCGGAACAGCGCGGTGGCGACTGGGGCCCACACATTGGTCTCGCCGTAGGGGGCACATACGCCGGAGAAGATCGTGACGCCTCGGCTGGGAAACGAGTCGAGCGCCTCCGAAATCAGGCGGGTCTTGCCGGCGCCGGCCACGCCGGTGACCGAGACCACTGCACTTCGACCATTGGCGACCATCGCCATGATCGATGCCACCAGCTCCCGTTGCGTCGACCTTCCCACGAAGGGAACATCGTGGAACCGTGCCCCGATCGTGGGGACGCGACGCCTCCGGCCGGTGACCCGCCACACGCGTTCGGTCTGTGTACGCCCTCGCACGCCGAGCGCGTCGACCGGCTCGCGCAGGATCTCTTCCGAGGCGAGCGCGGCGGTCGAGTTGCCGATCAGGATGCCGCCAGGCTCTGCCAAGGTCTGCAGCCGAGAGGCGACGTTGACCACGTCACCCATGGCCGTGTACTCGGCAGTACCCGACACGTTGCCGACGACGACCTCACCGGTGTTGACGCCGATGCGTAGCTGCAGCGGAACGTCGAGATCCGGCTGTTCAGCGACGAAACGGGCGAGCGAGTCGTGCATCTGCAACGCCGCCCTGATTGCTCGGTCGGCGTCGTCCTCGTGGGCCACCGGCGCGCCGAACAGCGCCAGGATGCCGTCGCCGAGGACCTTGTCGACGCGACCACCGAAGGCGGTGATGTCGGCGATCAGACGCTCGAAGCTGGCGTCGATCATGCGCTTCACTCGCTCGGGGTCGAGGTGCTCGGACAACGCTGTGTAGCCGACCAGATCGGCGAACACGACCGTGACGACACGACGCTCCTCGACAGCCGATGGCGCGACCTGGTGGCCGCACGCTGGGCAGAACCGTGCGCCGTCGGGAAGCGTGGCGTCGCACGACGCACAGGAGCTCATCAACCCGTGATCGTACGGCACGTCCACCCCTGGGCGGACCACCGCAGCGATCCGAGTGAGTAGCGTCGCGTCCACCATGCACGACTCGCATCCCGTCGTCTGGCTGCGCACGCATCCCCGGGTGGCCGACGGTCTCCTCGCCCTGATGATCGTGGCAGCAGCCATCCCTGCCCACCTCTTCGGCCAGACCTCGGTGAACGATCCGAATCAGATCGACCCGACCTGGTGGACGGTGCTCGTCGTGTTGGCCGGTACCGCCCCGGTGTACTGGCGGCGCACACACTCGCTCGCAAGTGGAGCTTCGTGGTCACCGTCGAGGTGATCGCACTGTTCATCGGGATCGGCGGCTCGGCATTCGTCGGTTCCGTCGTCGCGGTGTACTCGATCGGAGGCCACACCAATGGCGTCGGTCGAACGCGGGTGATGAGCGCGATCGTCGTCCTGGTCGGGCTGCTGTTCGTAGCGGGCTGGATCGACGGACTGTCCCTTCTCGACGAGTTCGTCTCGGCCGGCGTGTTGCTGATCACTGCGTTCGTGCTCGGCGACAACCTCCGGCGTCGGCGCCAGCACAACGCGAGCCTCGCCGACCGCGCCGAACGCGCCGAACGAGAGCGAGATCTGCTCGCCGAACAGCGCGTCACCGCCGAACGCACCCGGATCGCCCGGGACCTGCACGATGTGGTGGCGCACTCGGTGAGCGTGATGGTCATCCAGGCGGCCGCCGCCCGCCGAAGCCTGGCTGAGTCACCCGAACTCGCCGCCGAGGCGTTCGAAACCATCGAATCGACGGGCCGCCAGACCATGAACGAGTTGCGCTCGATTCTCGGCGTGCTGCGCACCGACGGCGACGCACCCGGATGGACCCGCGCCCGCAGCCATCGCTGGCGAAACTGGCCGATCTGGCCGGGTTCGATGACCTTCCGGTGGAACTGACGATCGACGGCGACGTCACCGCAGTACCCGACAGCGTGTCGGTGACCGGGTTCCGATTGATCCAGGAGGCATTGACCAATGTGCGCCGTCACGCTGGTTCGGTCGGGCAGGTGGCGATCGTCCTGCACGTCGCGAACGGCGACGTGACGATCGATGTCATCGACGACGGCCGCGGCGCCGGGTCGCTTCCTGGTGCCGACGGATTCGGAATCGTCGGCATGCGTGAACGCGTGGCAGCCGTCGGCGCCACCGTGTCGGCCGGTCCACGCGTTGGCGGCGGTTGGCGGGTGCGTGCCATTCTGCCGATCGACGCCAGCTCGCATCACCGACCGGCTGCGAGCGTCGTGCAGTGATCCGCATCATGCTCGTCGACGACCAGGAGATGGTGCGGGTCGGTTTTCGCATGATCCTGCAGGCGGAGCACGACCTCACCGTTGTCGGCGAAGCGGGCGACGGCGCCGCCGCAGTCGAACTCGCCGATCGGGCCAATGCCGACGTGGTGCTCATGGACGTCCGGATGCCGCGAATGGATGGGATCGAGGCGTGCCGATCTATTCGTGAGCGCCACCCCGACACCCGAGTGATGATGCTGACCACCTTCGATCTGCACGACTACGTCCGCGCCGCCTTGCGCGCCGGCGCGAGTGGATTCATGCTCAAGGACGCTCCAGCGGAGCAGTTGGTCGACGCGATCAGAATCGTGGCCAACGGTGACGCACTCCTCGCACCGTCGATCACGCAGGCACTCATCGACGAGATCGCCTGACAGCCGGAACGAGATCGAGTGTCGTACCCGGGGGTCGACACGCTCACCGAACGCGAACTCGACGTCCTGCTCTTGATGGCGAGCGGCCGATCGAACGGAGAGATCGCAGGCGAGCTGTACCTCGGCGAAGCGACGATCAAGACCCATGTCGGCCGGATCCTCGCCAAACTCGGCGCTCGGGATCGAGTCCAAGCAGTCGTGACGGCATACGAGTCGGGTCTCGCCACCCCCGGGCACCGTTGAACGTTCATCCGCCCATCGGCTGATCGGATTCCACCTTCAGGCGGATACGGACACCTTCGATCAGGGGTAGACCTGTAAGCATGTCAACACCTCCCGCACCACCTGCATCACCGACGAACGCTCCTGGCGCCACCGCCGCTGCGGGCGCCATCGATGCTCGCAAGACCTACGGCATGGGCGATGCCCAGGTCCACGCGCTCGACGGCGTGACCGTGTCGTTCGAGACCGGCAAGTTCAGCGCGATCATGGGTCCCTCCGGCTCCGGCAAGTCGACGCTGCTGCACTGTCTGGCAGGACTCGACACGTTGACGTCGGGCGCGACGTTCATCGGCGACACGTATCTCGCGACGCTCGACGACAAAGCACTCACCGAAATGCGCCGCACGAAGGTCGGCTTCGTGTTCCAGGCGTTCAACCTGATTCCGACGCTGACGGCCGACGAGAACATCCGGCTGCCGATGATGTTGGGAGGCGAGACAGGCGACAAGGACTGGATCGATCACGTGATCACCACGGTCGGGCTGGGCGACCGCCTGAAGCACCGTCCGAGCGAACTCTCCGGAGGCCAGCAGCAGCGTGTGGCCGTGGCCCGAGCGCTGGCATCGCGCCCGCAGATCATCTTCGCCGACGAGCCGACCGGCAACCTCGACTCGATCACCGGTGCCGAGATCCTGTCGTTCATGCGCAACGCAGTACGCGACATCGGCCAGACGATCGTGATGGTCACCCACGACCCTCTCGCTGCGTCGTACGCCGATCGGGTGGTCTTCGTCGGCGACGGCAAGATAACCGGCGAGATCACCGACCCCTCCGTCGACCAGATCATCGACCACCTGCGGAACTGGAACTGACATGAGCGCCGGAACCCTGATCGCCCGCAAGAGCATCCGCGCCCGATGGGGTCGCACGCTCGCAATTCTCTTCGCGATCACTGCCAGTGTGTCGTTCGTCGTCGGTTCGTTCGTCCTCGCCGACAGCCTCCGCGCCACGTTCGACGACCTGTTCCAGGAACTCGGCCAGGACGTCGACCTCGAGGTCAGAGCGGAACAGCAGTTCGAGACGAACGACGCCCGCGACCCGGTCGACGTCGCGATCGCCGACACGGTCAGCCAGATCGACGGCGTGGCAAATGTCGAGCCGATACTGCAGCGCTTCGCACAGCTCATCGGCTCCAACGGCGACGCGATCGTTCCTACGGGCGGGCCGACGCTCGGCGTGTCCTGGCAGGGCGACGACGCCATCCAGGGGATCACGGTCAAGGAGGGCCGAGCACCGAGCGGGCCGGATGAACTCGCGATCGACAAGGCGACAGCGGACAACGAGAACTTCGCCGTTGGCGACACCGTCTCGTACCTGACCGATGTGGGCACGTTCGAAGGGACGATCACGGGCACCGTCGGCCTCGGCAGCGCCGACAGCTTCGGTGGTGCGCAACTGGTCGCGCTCGACCTCGACACGGCCCTGGTGAACTTCGGTGCCGACGGCAAGGTCGACGCCATCGACATCGCGGTCGCCGAAGGCACCGACATCGGTGCCGTGCAACAGGCGATCGAGGCCATCCTTCCCCCACAGACCGAAGTGGTCACCGGTGAACAGGTCGCGCAGGAGACCTCCGACGACGTCAACCAGTTCGTGAATGTCTTCGGCACCGGCTTGCTCGTGTTCGCCTTCATCACAGCGTTCGTGAGTGCGTTCATCATCAACAACGTGTTCCAGATCACCATCGGCCAACGCCTGCGCGAGCTCGCCCTCCTGCGAGCCGTCGGCGCCTCCGGCCGCCAGGTGCGGTGGATGATCTCCATCGAGGCATTCGTGCTGGGTGTGTTGGCCACGGTGCTCGGAATCGGTGGCGGTCTGTTGGTCGCCCGCGGACTCGTTGCCGCATTCGACGCCGCTGGTGCTGGGTTCCCGGACACCCAGACGGTGCTGCAGGTTCGCACGGTCGCCGTCGCCGCCCTGGTCGGGATCGGCATCACGATGGTCTCGGTGATCGTGCCGGCACGACGGGCGGCGAAGATTCCGCCCGTTGCAGCGATGCGGCCCGAACTCGGCTTTGCAGCGATGCAATCACGACGTCTCGTCGTCGGTGCCGTCGTCACTGTGATCGGTGTGGCGATGTTCCTCGTCGGGATCTTCCTTCGACCCGGGGGCACCCCTGGACTCATCGGGTTGGCCGGTATCGGGGCGCTGATGCTCTTCTTGGGCGTCGCCAGTTTGTCGTCCACCGTGGCCACCCCGGTGACCCGTGTGATCGGTTGGCCGATCGAGAAGCTCTTCAAGGTGCCGGGCGCTCTCGCCCGTCAGAACGTCGCCCGTTCGCCGAGGCGGACGTCCTCGAGTGCGTCAGCATTGATGATCGGAGTCGCACTGGTCAGCAGCACCGCCGTGTTCGCGTCGTCGCTGCGATCCTCACTGGTCGCCACGCTCGACAGCGCGATCTCCGCCGACTACATCATCACCGACGCAGGATTCCAGGGGCTGTCCCCCGTCGTGAGCGAGACGCTGGCCGAGGTGCCCGAGATCGAGGCGGCTACCCCGATCCGCGGAATCAGCGGCCAGGTCGACGGCGGCACCAAGAACTTCGGCGCAGTCGATCCGGTCGCCTTCGACAAGCTCGTCGACCCCGAGCTCAAGGAGGGCGCGGTCGCCGATCTGGGTCTCAACGAACTGTTGCTACACGTGGATCCTGCATCCGATCTCGGCGCCACGGTCGGCTCGGCCGTCGTCGTCACGTTCCCGAACGGGGTCGAGCAAACCCTCACCGTCGCCGGCATCTTCGCCAACGCGACGTTCGGGAACTGGCTGATCGGGCTCGACACACTCGCCGAAGTCAGCGATGCACCCGCACGCGACTTCTTCGTGATCGCCAAGCTCGTCGACGGCGTCGACGCCGCAACGGGGGACGCTGCGGTGCAAGCGGCCATGGAACCGTTCCCGCAGGTGAACGTACAGAACAACGCGGAGTTCCTCGATTCGCAGGAGGCCCAGATCAACCAGTTGTTGATCATCATCACGTTGCTGCTGGCATTTGCCATCATGATCGCCGTCCTCGGGATCTCGATCACGTTGGCGCTCGGCGTCTTCGAACGTACCCGTGAGATCGGGCTGTTACGTGCCGTTGGCATGAACCGACGTCAGACACGCCGCTCGGTGCGTTGGGAGGCCGTGATCGTGTCGATCTTCGGCGCCGTCGTCGGCATCGTCGTCGGAACCTTCCTCGGTGTGGTCCTGTCGCTGGCAGTGCCCGACGACGTGATCAGCAAGCTTGCGTTCAACCCCTCGATCATCGTGGCGATCCTGGTCGGCGCAGTGGTCGCCGGTCTCGTCGCCGCCCTGTATCCGTCGTTCAAGGCGTCGAACATGAACATCCTGGAATCGATCGCCACCGAGTAGCAGTTTGTAGGTTGAGACGATGTCACTCGATCCTGCTGCGCTGCCCCCCGAGGTGTTGACGTTCCTCGGCGAGTACCACCTCGCCACGCTCACGACGCTGCGCGACGATCTGTCGCCGCACGTCGTGGCGGTGGGATTCAGCTACGACACCGAGGCACGGGTGGCGCGCGTGATCACCTGGGCCGGCTCGCAGAAAGCGATCAACGCAGGCCGGATGGAGGCACGCTCACAGCGAGCAGCGGTGTGCCAGGTCGATGGCGGCCGCTGGTTGAGCTTGGAAGGACCCGTCCGCCTGATCACCGACCCCGAAGGCGTGCGAGCGGGCGTGGAGGGCTACGCCGCCCGCTATCGCCAACCGAAGGAGCGCGACGATCGGGTCGTGATCGAAGTCGCCGTCGAACGCATCCTCGGCCGTGGCTGAGTACGGTCGCAGCTGATTACATCGCGGGTCTGCCCGACCCCTGATGTAATCAGCCGGCGTCGCGGTTCCAGGGGAGGTCGGCGATCCAGCGTTGCGCTGCTGGGTGCGGATCCATCGGCGTGTGGTCGGCAGAACGTTCGCGCTTGGGATCGAGATGGGTCTGGCAGCCAGGGCACCAGTACAGGATCCGGTTGTGCTCGCCCATCCGGCGACACTCGATGGTGTCGGCGCAACGTGAGCAGCGCTGGACGTTGCGGCCGTACACCGCGAGGCCACCCTTCACCGATGGCTCGGTGATGCGCTTCGCGTGGTGCAGGTTCGAGCGCAACATGCGCGCCGCGGTGTTGACCACTCGGATGGCGTCGCGTTCGCTGAGTGCACCGACCGGCGCATACGGGCTCAGTTCCGTGGCCCACAGCACCTCGCAGCGATAGACGTTACCGACCCCGCACATCACGCGCTGGTCGAGCAGCACCTCACCGAGCCGCGCACTCGGATCGGGATACCCGAGCAGCAGGTTGACCACGGCGCCGAGATCGGTGTCGGGCTTGCACAGATCGGGTCCGAGGCGACCCATGCCGGGATGGCGACGCTTGTCGGCCTTGCGATACGTCTCGACGTTCGGAGCGTTGAAGCACACCGCCACCCACTCGTCGACCTCGATGGCCGCACGCATCTGCGTGTACGGCCGGCGCCAGTTGTCGCCCTGGCGGTACAGATGCCACGAACCGGTCATACGCATGTGGGTGTCGAGTACGAGGCCGTCGTCCCATTCGATCACCAGGTGCTTGCCGTGACTCTCCACCGATTCGACGAGTCGACCCGCCTGCGGCACCGGACCGATCAGGCGAGGCGCATCGAAACGGAGCATGGCCTTGCCAGCGAGCGCCGTTCTCAGCGCACTGGCCGATCGGTGGATCGTGTCACCTTCTGGCATCGGAACTGCATGGTACGCCAGCCACAAGGGTCAGAGCCGGGATGCCAGCAGCCAATCGTCGCGGTCAGCTCGTAGTGTCGACGGCCGATGTCCGACGACGACCGCGCCATCAACGACCAGACGGGAAGTGCCATCACCCTTTCTGCGTTGCGTAATGCGTTCCCGCTGTTCATCCCGGCGATCCCGTTCGGACTGGTGCTCGGCGTCGCGATCACCAACTCCGCGATGCCGACCGCCGTGGCCTGGTCGACGAACATCGCCGTCTTCGCCGGGGCGGCACAGTTGGCGACGGTGAGCTTGGCGGCCACCGCGACGTGGCTCACGCTCGTGGCCACCGCAGCGGTGATCAACCTGCGCCACGTCATGTACAGCGCGGCGCTGTCGCCGCGATTCAACGACCAACCGCGCTGGTTCCGCTGGGTCGGTCCGTTCTTCCTGATCGACCAACTGTTCGCGCTGATGAGCGCACGCAACGAGATACGCGGATCCGAGTGGCGGCGCTTCTACCTCAGCGCCGGGATCTTCTACTTCTCGTCGTGGACCACAGTCGTCACGCTCGGCATGCTGGCCGGGTCGTCGATCCCGACCGAGTGGCGACTCGACGTGGCGCCCGCGATCATGTTCGCCGGCCTGGTCGTGATGGGACTCGCGAACCGACCCGGCATCGTGGCTGCGGTCGTCGGAGCCGTGGTCTGCCTGCTGGCGCTCGACGTACCGAACAACGGCGGGATTCTCGTCGGTGCGATCAGCGGGGTGATCGCCGGCTACCTCGCCGATGTGGACGAGTCACGACGCGACGACCAACGCGCCGCGGCGGTGGGGTAGAAGTGAGTACATTCGCTGCGATTGCCGCCGTGTTGTCGGTGGGCATCATCACCTACGCATCACGCGCCGGTCTGATCGTGTTCCTGGCCGACCGGCCGCTGCCCGCCAACATCACGCGCGCTCTGCGCTACGTCGGCCCGGCGGTGTTGTCGGCGCTCGCGGTCAACCTCGTCGCCGGTGGACAGGGCATCGTCGGCGTCGAGTTCGTCGAGGTCGCAGCCATCGGTGTTGCCATCGTGGTCACGGCGATCACGCGCAACCTGATCGCCGCGCTCGCAGCCGGCATGACCGTGTTGTGGCTGCTGCTCTGGCTGTCCTAAGGGAGCTTGCCGACGTGGGCGAGCGCGAGGCGGATGAGGCGGTCGTGACCGCTGGTCATCTGCATGATCACCTCGCTACTCACCGCTTCCTCCGGCGTGAACCACGCGAGATCGAGCGACTCCTGGCTCGGCTCGCACTCGCCATCGACGGGCACCACGTACGCCAGGCTCACGGCGTGCTGACGAGGGTCGAAGAACCCGGAGCGATCGGGGTTCGGGAAATACTCGACCACGGTGAACGGCGCAGGGTTGGCCGGAACTCGGGGCATGGCCATCGGTCCGAGATCTTTCTCGCAGTGGCGCATCAACGCCTCGCGTAGCCGCTCGCCGAAGAGCACCCGTCCGGTGACCACCATTCGGCTGATCGAACCGTCGGACGCGACTCGCAACAGCATGCCGACCTCGGTGACGTTGCCGAGCGCATCGACGCGCACCGGCACTGCGTCGACGTACACGACCGGGACGTTCGCCCGGACGAGCTCGAGGTCTTCGGGCGACAGCCATCCGGTCGAGGTCTGGGTGCTGCTGCCTTCGTCGATGTCGGTCACGTCGTCGATGTTCTCACGTGAGCCGCCACTGTTCACGTATTCACACGCCGGTCGACTCTGTGACGTCGGTCAGACGGTGTGGCGGCGTGGCGGCGTGGCGGCGTGGCGGCGTGGCGGCGTGGCGGCGTGGAAGGATGAGTGCGTGGACGACGACGCCAAACGGTGGGACGGACGCTACGAATCCGCACCACCGGTCGAAGCCCGGTCGCCGGAGATGATCGCACGATGGCCAGATCTTGCAGCGCTGTTGCCGACGAACGGACGTTGCGTCGACGTTGCCAGCGGGCCCGGTGCCATCACGCTCTGGCTCGCCGGACGTGGCCTCGACGTCACAGCGTTGGACGTCTCCGGTGTGGCGATCAGCCAACTCGACGCGGCTGCGGCGGCCGGCGGATTGGCCGATCGGGTCGACACCCGCACCATCGATCTCGATGATGGCTTCCCCGACGATCTATGCGACTTGGACCTGATCGTGTGCCAGCGCTTCCGTGACCCGTTGCTCTACCCGGTGATGATCGACCGACTGCGCATCGGTGGCGTCGCCGTCGTCACCGTGCTGTCGAGTGTGGGAGTCGACGAGCCCGGACCGTTCCACGCCCCGCCAGGAGAACTCCGAGCAGCGTTCACGACCGACCGATGCGAAATTCTTCACCACCACGAGGGGGACGGCCTTACTCACGTGGTGGCCGGTCGTCGCTGAGGCCCGTCAGGAACCTTCGAGCAGGGCGTCGCGCAGCGCTTCGTGCCTCGTTGAAAGCGGCTCGGTGCTCTCGATGAAGTCGATCAGCAGATCGGCGAACGTGTCGGGCTGCTCGACGTGTACGAAATGGCCCGCCCCTTCGATGATCTCGAGACGGCTGCCCGGAATCAGTTCGTGGGCGCAGTAGGCGTGCTCGACCGGGATGATCCCGTCGTGGTCACCCCACACGATCATCGTGGGAGCGTGCGCTGCGAGATACAGACGGCCGGTGGCGTTCACGGTCTGGCCGGTCGGCTCGATCACCCCGCGCATCGTGCGCACGAACGCCTTGCGGTTGGTTGCACCGGCGAGCGAGCTGTAAGCGCGCCACATCTCGGCGAGCTTGGGTGAGCGGATGTTGCGTCGACCCAGCTTGCGACCGACGTCAGTTGCCCGGTCGACGATCGGCTTGGGAAAGGCGATGGGCATCAGGTATTCCGCACCGGGCAACGTCAAGAGACGCAACAGCCACGACACCTCACGCCCGAGACCGCCGCTACCGACCAGCACCAGACGGTCGACGAGATGCGGATGCTGATACGCGAGCTGCATGGCAACCCCACCACCGAACGAGTGCCCGACGATGGTGACACCGTCGATTCCCAGGATCGACAGGAAGTCGCGTAGCCCGCTGGCGAATGCACCGAGCGAGTAGTCGCCCATCGGCTTGGCCGATTCGCCATGGCCGAGCAGATCGACGGCGATGACATCGAGGTGCGGTGTGAGTAGCGGCATCGCACCGTCCCAGGTCTTGGAACTCCCCGCAAGACCGTGGATCAGCAGGACCTTCTCGCCTGTCCCGCCGCGCCGGAACCCGACCGGGTGGCCGTGGATCGACACGTGCTGGAGAGGAAGGCGCGAACTCACGCTTCCAGTATCACCGACGGGTTGGAAGCCGGTGCAGGGTCGAATGGACCTTCGTGGCCGACGGCTGTCAGTCCGGAGACGACGTGGTCCGGCCAGGCCCGGAGTCGACCCAGCGGGAGAAGTCGAGCGGATCGACCTTTTGACTGGGGTGCCCTGTCATGGCGAGCCACGACAGGAAGTGAACCGGCGCCAACGGGCGTGAGATGCAATAGCCCTGGGCGATGTCGCACCCGAGCTCCTGCAGCCGCTCGAGGACCTCGTTGTTCTCGACGCCTTCGGCGACGACCACCAGACCGAGGTTGTGCCCGAGATCGATCGTCGAGCGGACGATCACCTCGTCCTGCTCGTCGAGCAGTACGTTGGCCACGAAGCTCTGATCGATCTTGAGTTCGCCGACCGGGAGACGTCGCAGATAGCTCAGCGACGAGTACCCGGTGCCGAAGTCGTCGATCGACAACGCCACACCGATCTCGTGCAGTTCATTGATCGTGGCGCGGGCACGCGGAGCATCGATCAACAACGACGACTCGGTGATCTCGAGCGTGAGCATCGATGGGTCGATGTCGTTCGAGCTCAGGTGCTGCTGCACCCGATCGGCCAAGCGCCGATCGAGCAGGTCGTGCGTGGAGAGGTTGACGGAGAGTCCGAGGTGATGGCCGCGATCATGGATCTCGCGTAGGGTCGAGATCCCGCGTTGCAGCATCAGATCGGTGAGCTGCTTGATCAGTCCAGTGTCTTCGGCGACGCGCACGAACTGCGCGGGCGGGACCACACCGCGGACCGGATGCGTCCAGCGCACGAGCGCCTCGGCACCGACGACAGTACCGGTGTTGAGATCGAGCTTCGGTTGGAGGTGGAGATGTAGTTGTCCGTCCTCGATCGCTGCGCGGAGATCGCCGAGCATCGACAATCGAGCCGGTGTCCGGCGATCGATCTCGTGGCTGTAGACCTCCACACCGAGCCGCTGTGTCTTGGCGTTGAACATCGCGATGTCGGCGAACCGCAGCGGTGCGCCGTCGTCGAAGTCGTCTTCGATGACGGCAAGTCCGGCGCTGGCGGTGACGACGATCTCGAGCCCGGCGAGCGTGACGGGAAAACCCACCTCGCGAACGCAGACCCACGCGAGTTCGAGCATCTCCTCTTGGTTGCGTCGGCGGCCGACGATGGCGAACTCGTCGCCCGCAAGGCGTGCCAGCACGTCGTCGGGCCCAACGATGCGGCGCATCCGCTCGGCGACCTCGACGAGCAGTTGGTCGCCGGCCTGATGACCGAGCGTGTCGTTGACCTCCTTGAACCGATCGAGGTCGAGCATGATCACGAACAGCAGATCGTCACCGCTGTGTCGGGTGGCGGCATCGACGATTGAGCGTTCGAACGACGACCGATTCGGCAGTCCGGTCAGCGAGTCATGGCGCGCCTCGCGCTCGATGCGCTGGTGGAGCAGTCCCTTGCGCAAACTGGTGGTGAGCTGCTCCGTGAGGTTCTGGAGCCGGATGATGTCGTTCGGCTCGAATCGTCGGCTCGCTCCGGTGCGTCCGGCGACGACGAGCACGCCGAGCACGCCGGACTCGTCGCGCATCGGAGCGACCATCATCTCCGTGATCGGCGACCCGGGCGACTTGATGGGGCCGAGTTCCGAGCGGGGTACGAGGACGGCTCGTTCCGAGGTGATCAGTTTCCGCCAGTTCGGGTCTCGGGCATCGGTGGGCAACTGGAGGCCCATGGCCCCGTGAACCTTCAGCCATGCACCGTCACCGTCACCGTCATCGAAGACGACGACGGCCGTACCGTCGGTTCGTAACACCTCGGCCGTCTGGACGACGGCGGCCCGGATGATCTCGTTGGGATCGAGCGACTGACCGACCTGGCCGGTGAAGCCGTGTACTGCATCGAGATCACGGAGGCGCTGGTCGAGCACGCCGTACGCCTTGATGAAGTACCAGAGCAGACCAACCGGGATCAGCGCGATCAGCACCAGATAGGGAGCAATCAGCGCCAGCGCCAGCACCATGCCGGCGAGCGTGGAGTTGACGAGGAAGAGCCACCAGGCCACACGCAACTCGCTCGCGATACGGCTCCACAGTCGGCCCTCGAACTGCGAGATCGCCAACGAGACGATGATCGACGACACGATGCCGCAGACGATCATGGCCACGATGGCCGCCACGACGAAATGATTGTCGTTGGGGCCCCACAGACCGACGACACCTCGGAAGACCACGACCGCAACGGCCACCTCGAAGGTGAACATGGCTGCGTTGAACACCGCCTTGTACAGCGGCGGCCGACGGATCACCAGGATCACGATCATCGCCCCGATCAACCGTGCGGCCACCGCCGGGCCGGGCGCGAGGTACACGAGGCTCATGGCGAACGGGATCTCCGAGAGCGAGAACGCCAGTGATTCTCGCCGGAAGATGAACCGGAAAACACTGAGTTCTGCGATGACGAAGCCCACCGCGAGCACGGGCGGCAGCCACATCGGCGACGGAACGGCTGCCTCGCTGGATTCGGCACTCGCCGTTAGCAGGCCCACACCGACGATTGCAAGCAGTACTGCGATCGTCGTCACGCGGAGCTCGGGATGCGACGTGTACGCGGAGACGGGCGCCCCAGGGGCACCCATCTCACTTGTCACACTGTCGCTGTTCGTTGTCACTGTGGGCTCCCAACACGGGAGCGCCAACGGAGCGGTCCCGAACGTCTATCGACCGCCGAGGCTGGGACCTTGAGAATTCGGCACGGCCGCTATCGGGCCGGAACCGATGGAAGTCAGAACCAGGAGACTCCGAACCAGGAGACTCCGAACCAGGAGACACCCTGAGTGTTGGACTGAGTGGAAGAAGTGGTCATGGCTGATCTCCATTCTGAAAGCTCGTAGACGAGCGGGTTGCGTTGGCCCATCCAGCCGCCGGTTGACGGCTGAGTGTTCCTTGACAGAACCGAGAACCTAGCTTGCCGATGACACAAAGTCAACACGGAGCGCGCCCGTCGCCCACCCTCCGTGGCTACAGGGCGGGCCGACGGGCATCTTCGAGGTCGCACGACCAGACAATTACCAGAATGTTCGACCACAACTGACAGGTGTCTGGGTGCGACGCAGCGGGCCGCATCACACGCTGCGCAGGCGCAAACCACTCACCGTGGCCGATGTCGGCGCCAAAGGCGAATGAATCAGATGATCGAATCGAGTGCGTCGGCGACCGCGGCGACGTAGCCGGCACCGAACTTGATCGCGTGCACCACGAGCGGCGCGAGTTGATGGAGGGGCACGCGTTGCTGCCAGCCGCCAGCGAGCGGGAATGTCTCGTGGTACGCATCGAAGGCCGACGGATCGAACCCTCCGAACAATCGCATCATCGCCAAGTCGAACTCGCGATGACCGCCGTGGCCGGCCGGGTCGATCAACCAACTGACCCCATCGACGTCGACCATCCGGTTGCCGGTCCACAGGTCGCCGTGCAGGCGCGCCGGGGGCTCCGCCGGTCCACCGATGTCAGCGAGACGATCGGCAACCCTCCCGAGTCGGGCGACGCTGTCGAGCGGCAGTGCGTGTCGATCGCGTGCGATCTTCGCAAGCGGCAGGAGTCGAGACCCGGCGTAGAACTCCGCCCAGGTGCTGGTGGGTTCGTTGGGCAGGCCGAGCGACCCCGTGGTGCGGCGGTCCTGTCGACCGAACGAACCTGCGCCGGCGCGGTGCAACGCTGCGAGTCCTCGGCCGAACGACGCGTCGTCGGCGCGATGTCGAGCTCCGGGTTCGATCCATTCGAGGGCCAAGAATGCAACGAGTTCGTCTGCGACTGCCAGCACGGCGGGGACGGGGAGAGCGTCCGCTTCACCGAGCCATCCGAGATCGACCGCTTCGCGACTGAAGAATCCATCTGGTGGAGCCGGGTGAGTCTTAGCGAAGACCGCACGCCCGTCGTCGAACTCGAATCGATACGACGCTGCATTGTCGCCGCCAGACAATCGGACGACACCGGTGGGCCGAACGCCGAGCGAGGTGGTCAGCGCGTCGGCGAGTTCGTCCACGTCGAGACGCTACGTCAGCGGACCAGACGCCGAGCGGCCGTGCCTCCGCGGCCGGTTGGTGGGTGACCACTTCATGGGCAAAGCATGCGCTCGAGGTCGTTATCGAGGAAGGTCGCGAGTCACTGGCTTCGGTGTTCATCCAGACCCAGGAACGCGACGACCTCACCGTTGCCCAACCGATCCCGTTCAGGGTTCGAACCGCAGCGCGGAACGGAGCGATCTTCTCGGCGGACGCAACCGCCACCGGTCAGTCGACGGCCGTCAGACACGGTCCGTTGACCGGTCTCGGCAATCGACGTCGACTCGACGAATTCGTCGCCACGCCTCAACCGAGACACATCGAGGTCGAGCAAAGGACGTTCACCATGGACGATGACGGCTACGCGGTTGTTCCCGGACCGACCGACGATTCTGTGTGAGCACACACGCCGATTGCGGTGGTCTGCGCTCACACAGAACGCAGAACGACCGTCTCCAAAATCACTCGATACGCAGGCCCGAGATCGCCCGGGCAATCACAATTTGTTGGATCTCGCTGGTGCCTTCGAAAATCGTGTGAATCTTCGCATCACGATGCCAGCGCTCGACCGGGTACTCGCGGGTGTAGCCGTAGCCCCCGAGGATCTGAATCGCTTCCTCGGTGACACGCACGGCGGTCTCCGACGCCTTCCACTTCGACATCGAAC
>Ga0209491_10002677_pt1 | contig 31130 bp, 28 predicted proteins | sample BON02_FD_187213 | JGI IMG/M metagenome (GOLD analysis project Ga0209491, IMG submission 187213) | Freshwater microbial communities from Lake Bonney liftoff mats and glacier meltwater in Antarctica - BON-02 (SPAdes) (version 2) | ecosystem: Environmental > Aquatic > Freshwater > Ice > Glacier...
ATTTGCTCATTTCAGCCGTGGGTTATGCGCGGCGCGAAGCCGCGATGGCCAAAACGCGGCATCTTCCGGACTTATGAGCGCCGCCGCCTCGGCTTCGTGGCCGTGAGACCCCAGCCATTCCGAGATTGCCGCTTCCGCCCACACCTCGCCCATCGCCAAATCCTTGACCCGGTCCCGACGCCAATCCGCCATGACGCTCCACAACGCCCCGTCCCCTTCGATCCGGAGGACGAGCTCCGCCCGACCCCGCCCATTGAGCCCCAGAATGGCCCACAGGCCGCGCTTGGACCCATAATCGACCACACACCCCCGGACCGATGGCACGATGCTTCCCCGCCACACGTCCCACGACACCGCGACACGGAACTGCCTTTTCACCCCTTCGGGAAATGCCATGCTTGGAAAAAGGGGCTCATTGCCGCCCCTTTTAGATCCCTGGCTAGTTCCGGGAGGGGGGAATTTAGCCGCTCCGCGAATGCCAGGTGCGACCGCTGCCGCTAAGGCCTGATTTGGCGGACTACGACCCATTTCAAAACCTCCGGAAACGCCGTAAATGTCATGTATAATGGAATGCCGTGCCCCCTGTGTGCGCTTGTTGGTCGCGTGACGATATGCAATGGTAGACACGCATGTCGGACGCAGGCGCGTCCGCGGTCGGCTCCGCCGACTCGCGAACACATCCCGCCTCTCGGCCAAGACCCAAAGATTTGCTCATTTCAGCCGTGGGTTATGCGCGGCGCGAAGCCGCGATGGCCAAAACGCGGCATCTTCCGGACTTATGAGCGCCGCCGCCTCGGCTTCGTGGCCGTGAGACCCCAGCCATTCCGAGATTACCGCTTCCGCCCACACCTCGCCCATCGCCAAATCCTTGACCCGGTCCCGCCGCCAATCCGCCATGACGCTCCACAACGCCCCGTCCCCTTCGATCCGGAGGACGAGCTCCGCCCCGCCCCCGCCCATCGAGCCCCAAAAATGGCACGAGCCGCACGGGGTTGGGATTTTCCTCCGCCCCTGCCGGGGCGGATCCCTCACTGGATCGAATTCCAAGGGGTAGTATCGTCGGCTAATTTCCTAATAAACCCTCCGGGTCTTCTCTGAACATGCTTGCCTACTGAAAGCAGCGAAGAGTCATATATTTCCTTGATACGCGTAAAAAATTATTACCTATATCGCGTAAAATTCTTTGGTATTACTTGCTATGGAATTACTTACATTGTCCATAATATGCAGAATCTCCATGTTTACGGAAAAAGTGCTTATCCTTGAGAGTATCTGAAGGGCCAGTTGCATTGAGATTAAGCGCAAGGGCCTGGGCAGCCATTTCTGCGATGATTTCCAGTGCTTGGGCGGTTTCAATTGCTTTGCAAGCTGAGTTCGCCCAGACAAAAGGGCCGTGATTGCAAACGAGCACTGCGGGAATGTTAAGCGGGATTTTGTTGGCGAATGTTTCGACAATCACGCCACCAGTTTCCCATTCGTAATCTCCTTGGATCTCGGCATCAGTCATTGGTCGAGTGATTGGGACGTCCCCGTGAAAATAGTCCGCATGAGTAGTTCCCAGGAGCGGGATCGCTCGGGCTGCTTGAGCGAAGGCGACCGCGCTTCTGGAGTGGGTGTGGACGACAGATTGGACTCCCTCGAATTCGAGGAAAAGGCGTCGGTGCGTGGGCGTATCCGAGGACGGACGACAGACGCCATGCACGACGATACCATCAATACTAACAACCACCATGTCGGCAGCAGTGAGAGCATGATAGGGCACTCCACTGGGCTTGATTGCGAAAACTCCGGCAGCAGTGTCCAGGATGCTCAGGTTGCCGAATGTGAGGTCGACAAGCCCGGTTGCAGCCAGCGCACGGTTGGCCTCGCAACACTCTTCTCGAAGGGAAAGATAGTCTGACATAGGGTGCGTTAAGCAATCATTCCCCCGGACAAATGGTAGTAGGTTTCATTCCATTTTAGCTCCTTGAGGAAGGAGCGAAGTTCCGTGCTTCTATCAATCATAACGCATTCAATCCCAGCCATCGTGGAAAAGTCATCGAGATGTTCACTGGTCACCGTGTAGCTATAGCCCGTGTGGTGTGCGCCTCCGGCGTGAATCCATGCAGCGCAGGCAGTTTTGAAATCCGGTTGGCATTGCCATAGCGCCCGGGCAACGGGCAGATTTTTTAGTGGTTGCGGTGCCTGAATCGCCTCGACGGTATTGACTAGAAGCCGAAAGCGATTTCCGAGGTCCACGAGGGATGCATTGAGGGCCGGGCCGGACGGCGCGTCAAAAACGAGTCGCACCGGGTCTTCCTTTCCGCCGATTCCCAGAGGATGGATCTCGCAGGTTGGCTTGGTTGCCGAGATCGATTCGCAGACTTCGAGCATGTGGGACCCTAGCACAAGATGGTTTTCGGGCTCTAGATGATACGTGTAATCCTCCATAAACGAGGTTTTCCCCCCGAGGTCGGCAGCCATCACTTTCATTGCCCGCAGGAGGGCGGCAGTTTTCCAGTCCCCCTCGGCCCCGAATCCATATCCCTCGGCCATGAGCCGCTGCACCGCGATGCCGGGAAGCTGTCGGAGCCCCCGCAAATCCTCGAAGGTGGTGGTAAATCCGGAAAACCCACCGTCCTCAAGGAAACTGCGCAGACCAAGTTCGATGCGGGCAGCGACTTGTAGCGATTCATGCTGATCCCCTCCCCTACGGAGCGATGCGACGACTGCGTAGCGGGAATCGTATTCGTCGCACAGCGAGGCAATGTCGGAGTCGGTGGCGGCATCCACATGATCTACCAAATCGCCAATGCCGTAGCCGTTAACCGAGAATCCAAACCGCATTTCGGCGCTGACCTTGTCGCCTTCAGTGACAGCGACCTCACGCATGTTGTCGCCGAATCGTGCAAATTTCGCCCCCTGCCAATCATGCCAGGCACGCGCGGCACGCATCCACGCTCCGACCCGCGCGAGCACTTCGGGGTCCTGCCAATGCCCGACGACCACTTTCCGCCGTAGCCGCATCCGCGTATGGATGAATCCGGCCTCGCGGTCACCGTGTGCGGATTGGTTAAGATTCATGAAATCCATGTCGATCTCGCTCCATGGTAAATCCCGATTAAACTGGGTATGAAGATGCAGAAACGGCTTTTTGAGGACGCTCAGTCCGCCGATCCACATTTTCGACGGAGAAAACGTGTGCATCCAGAGGATAAGTCCGGCGCAGCGCGGGTCGTGGTTCGCGTCCAGCATGAGGCGACGCACGGAATCCGGCGTGGTGAGGATCGGTTTGAAAACGATTTCCAACGGAAGCCCCTGATCGGTGAGGCCGCGGACGATGGTTTCCGCGTTGGCGGTGACCTTGGCGAGTGTTTCGGGTCCGTAGAGGTGCTGGCTACCGGTAATAAACCAGATTTCGGCCGGGGCAGGTGATTTTTTCATAAAACGACGGGTGGTAACTGGTTGGCTATTTTTTCGAACGGACAGATTTTTGAATTCCGATCAGGTCTTTCATTACTTGAGAAAGATCCGACTCCCGGTTCACGCCGCCAAAAGCGTCGTGAATCTGACCGTATAATTGATACATCTTGTTGTAGGTGCGCCGATTGGCGGGGATCGGACGGTATTCGACGGGTTTTAGTGAGGTCATTGCCTTTTGAGCGGCGCGAAAACTCCGGTGCTCACCGGCCAGGACGGCGGCTGAGATTGCGGATCCCAGGGCGCATGCTTGGCTGGAGCCGGCGACCAGCATCGTCCGGCCGGTGACATCGGCGTAGATTTGCATGAGCATGGGGCTTTTTTCCGCGATACCGCCCGCACAGACAATGCGTTTAACAGGCACACCATACTCCTCGATCCGCTCGACAATCGCACGCGCACCGAACGCTGTTGCCTCAATGAGCGACCGGTAAATCTCCGCTCGGGACGTGTGTAATGTGGTGCCCAGAGTCATCCCCGTCAGCAGCGGATCGACAAGAATCGTTCGGTTTCCATTATTCCAGTCGAGGGATAGCAAGCCGGATGCGCCTGGGAGTTTCGACGACGCCTCCTTTTCCAGTTTGCGGAAAGTCGAAGCATCGCCATGGCAGATCGTCTCGACCCACCATTTGAAAATATCGCCGACGGCGGACTGGCCGGCCTCGATTCCATAAAACCCTGGTAAAATCGCCCCTCGGACGATTCCGCAGATCCCCGGGATATCCGCAATTTGCTTATTCGCCGCGACAACGGCGCAGTCACAGGTCGAGGTCCCGATCACTTTGACTAGAGTCCCCTCTCCGATGCCGCAGCCAATGGCACCATAATGCACATCAAATTCGCCAATCGCGATAGGGATGCCCACCTTCAAGCCGAGGCGCTGTGCCCAACGAGCGGAAAGTTTTCCCGAGGCGGTCGTGGCGTCGTATGCCGTCGAATAAAGACGCGATCGGAGATCTGCCAGTTTCGGATCCAGCATCGCGAGAAATTCCTCGTCCGGCAATCCGCCCCAGGCATCGGAATACATCGCTTTATGACCCGCGGCACAAACCCCGCGAACGACTCGCGCAGGATCCGAGACCCCGGCCAGCACCGAGGGAATCCAGTCTGCAAGCTCCACCCAGGACGCAGCGGCGTGGAAAACCTTGGGATCCACTCGCAGACAGTGCCAAATTTTGCTCCACCACCATTCTGAAGAATACGTGCCGCCGCATTTTGCCAAATACTGAGGGCGTTTTGCGGCAGCCACCTCAGTAATCCGCGCGGCCTCCCACGCGCTCGTGTGGTCTTTCCAGAGCCAGCACTGGGCGTTGAGGTTTTTTCGCCATTCCGGCAAGGTTCCGAGGGCTTGGTTTTTGGCGTCCACGGGAATCGGACTGGACCCTGTGGTATCCACTCCGATTCCAACGACCGCTTCCGCAGAAAACCCAGTGCGTTTCCCGGCTGTTGCCAAGGCCGTCCGCACGCACGCATCCAGCGCTTTTAAATAATCTCCAGGATGTTGCCTCGCGACGTGCGGGTCGGAGGAATCAAGTAGAATGCCCTCCCGTCCGCTCCGATACGGGACAATGGCAGAGCCGAACTCTACGCCGTCCCGGCATCGCACAACCAAGGCTCTGACCGAGTTAGTTCCAAAATCTATTCCGAGAGAAAATGTCATCTAAGCATCGAATCATCACTTCCCACGGCTGTAAACAGCGAGCATACTTTACAGTCCAGTGAAAAAAAATTTAGTTACGATGCGGGATGTTGCAGCTGCGGCAGGTGTTTCGAAGAATGCGGTTTCGCTGGCGCTCCGCAACGACCCGCAGATCCCCTTATTGACCCGCCGTCGGATCGAGGCGGCGGCAGCACGGGTGGGGTATCGCCGCAATCCAGTTGTGAGTGAACTCATGTCGCAATTACGCCGGTCCGGGCAGCCCGGCTATCAATCGACGCTGGCACTATTGAATGCGTCTTCGAATCCCGATGCATTCTCCAACCACCCTACGATTCCGGTTTATGTTGCCGGGTGTCGCGCCCGGGCGGAGGCGCTGGGATACGCATTGGATGTGTTCTGGCTTGAAGATCCGACGATGCCAGTCGGGCGCCTGCGAGACATCTTTTTGAGCCGCGGCATTCGGGGTGCGGTGCTTGTCGGATTGATGGATCAAAACGCGGTTCCTGACGCACTGCGTCCGATGCTTGACGAGTTTCCTTTGGTCGTGACGGGGGTGCGAACTCGCTCCCCTGCCCTGCATTTCGCATGTGTGGATCACCACATCGTGGCGCTCCGTGCGATCCAACGCGCCGTGGAACTTGGCTATCAGCGCCCAGGCCTTGCAATCGACCCCACGATTGATCGTCTGGTTGAGGGCCGATTTACTTCCGGATTTTTATTGGGGCAGCAACAGCTCCCGCCCCGCCAACGGGTTCCCGTGCATGCCCTCGCCACCAACACACCCTGCGCTCAGGAGCGCTTTCTTTCATGGGTAAAAAGAAAGCGTCCGGATGCCATCCTGTGTCTGTATAATTCTGTCACCCGCTGGCTGGAATCAGCTGGGATCCGCGTCCCTGCCGACGTCGGGTTTGTCCAACTGGAGTGGCGCTCCGCCTCGCCGGAGATTGCGGGAATGAATCAGCATAACGATGAATGCGGCGCGGCAGCCATTGATATGTTGGTCTCTCTATTACAGATGAACGAGACATCCGTCCCTGCCTTTCCCAAGGCAACCCTGATCGGCCCCACTTGGGTGGACGGCCCGTCTTTGCCGCGGCGGGGAGCGGATTAAGCTGGCGATGGGAGAGAAGCGCCCGCGGCTTTCGGTCGGGCTACCGCCGCCCCAAACAGGGATGGGATGGAGGTCTTTTGCCGTCCGAATTTCTCCAAAATCGACGGGAGGTGAATTTGGACCGCAAGCGATCTCGGAAATCCGGAGACTCTGAGGTAGACGGCCATTGCAGCGAAGGCACCTCGACGCAATTGCTCTTCCTGCGCCTTGTATTTCTTCATTTTACATGTTGATTTCAGCGTATGACTGTCCAACAACTATCCGATCAGAAACCGTTCATCACCGCCGATGGTTCGTCCATTCGGAGCATTCTCGATCGCACGAATGCACCGGTAGAAAAACAGAGTCTTGCGGAAGCGAGCCTGTCCGCAGGTGGTGCCACCACAAGGCATTACCATCGTGTGTGCGAGGAGATCTATTTCCTACTCGAAGGCAGCGCTGTCATGGATGTGGATGGCGTTTCACGTGAAGTTGGCCCTGGCGATGCAATCCTTATTCCATCTGGAGCATGGCATCAAATCACCGCGGAAACCGACCTGCGTTTCCTCTGTTGCTGCGCCCCGCCATACTCGCATGACGACACTTTCTTCGCATGAAGCGCAGCGTTGCGGTTAGCAAAAGTTTGGGAGCATGACGGAAGGGCTCATCGCCATGGCATCGGGAACCCTTGTGATCCCGGGGAATTGCAAATCCGCCAGCGGACGCGATCGAGGCAATTTTTTGGTTTCGTATCAAAAGTAAAACCGAATGCCTCTTGAATTCGTTTCACTATTAGGACATCTAATGATGCGCGGTTTATGAACACCTCTTCCCTCTCTGTTAAACGGACATCCAATCCCTTGGTTGTCTGGCTATTTTCTTCCATCGGCAAAAAGACAATGGTGGCCGTTACGGGCATCCTGTTGGTGTTGTTCGTGATCGGACATCTTGTTGGTAACCTCACATTCTTTGTAGGGCCTGACGTGATCAATGCTTATGCGAAAAGCCTCCACGACTTGGGACCAATCTTGTGGGTGATCCGACTGGGGCTTTTGGCGGTCGTTGGGCTACACATTTATTTCACGATGCTCTTGTGGAAAGAAAATCGCACGGCGCGCCCGAGCAAGTATAAATACAAGACGCATGTCCAATCGACAATATTTTCGAGGACGATGCGGCTATCGGGTATCGTAATTTTGGCATTTGTGGTTTTTCATTTGGCGCATTTCACGCTCCGTGTGGTTGACCCGGCTTACAGTCAGATGCGCACCATGTTGGGTGACCATGAAGTGTTGGATGTTTACCGAATGATTGTGGCGGGATTCAGTGTCTGGTGGGTGAGTGTCTTCTATGTCATATCGCTCGGTTTGGTTGCATTTCACCTCAGTCACGGGATATCCAGTCTATTCCAGACGCTGGGACTTTCCAACAGGCGCCTGCGTCCGACCATTGAACTTGGAGGCAAGGTGCTCGCGTGGGCGCTTTTTATTGGCTTTTCCTCCATCCCGATTTCCATCCTCATCTTCGGCCTTGGAAAGGAGGCCCTGAAATAACATGATCCTCGACGCCAAAATCCCCGCCGGTCCCCTCGACAAAAAGTGGACCACTTTTAAAAATAACACCAAACTCATCAGTCCCGGTAACAAGCGGAAGTTTGAGATTATCATTGTCGGTAGTGGCCTCGCGGGCGCATCTGCAGCCGCAACGCTTGGTGAGCAGGGCTACAATATCAAATGCTTTTGCTATCAGGATAGCCCACGTCGGGCGCATTCCATTGCGGCTCAGGGTGGCATCAATGCAGCCAAAAATTACCAGAACGACGGCGACAGTGTTTACCGCCTGTTTTACGATACCATCAAAGGTGGTGATTTTCGTTCACGGGAGGCAAATGTTCACCGTTTGGCGGAAGTCAGCGCCGATATCATCGACCAATGTGTGGCACAGGGCGTGCCATTCGCCCGGGAATATGGTGGGCTTTTGGCCAATCGTTCTTTTGGTGGAGCGCAAGTATCGAGGACGTTTTATGCCCGGGGCCAGACGGGGCAGCAATTACTGTTGGGTGCGTATCAGGGGCTGAGTGCTCAAATCGCAGCCGGCCAGGTAAAGATGTTTCCGCGCACGGAAATGTTGGATGTCGTCCTGGTGGATGGTCATGCCAAGGGCATCGTGGTCAGGGACATGGTGACGGGCGAGATTTCGTCTCATGCGGGCGACGCGGTGCTTATGTGCACCGGCGGATACGGCAATGCGTTTTACCTTTCGACGAATGCCCGGGGATGCAACGTCACGGCAACCTATCGCGCTCACAAGCGGGGGGCTTTGTTTGCCAACCCCTGCTTTACGCAGATCCACCCGACCTGTATCCCGGTCGCCGGCGAATATCAATCCAAGCTCACGCTCATGTCGGAATCTCTGCGCAATGACGGGCGGGTGTGGGTGCCGATCCATGAGGAAGACGCAAAGAAAAATCCAGGCGAGATCGCAGAGGCAGACCGGGACTACTTTTTGGAACGGAAATACCCAAGCTATGGCAACCTTGCGCCGCGGGACATTTCTTCCCGAAGTGCAAAGGAGGCCTGTGATGAAGGACGTGGCGTCGGAGCAAGCGGATTGGGAGTTTATCTCGATTTCGCAGACGCGATCAAACGACTTGGGCAACACACCATTGAGGAACGCTACGGCAATTTGTTCGAGATGTATGAAAACATCACCGGCGAAAATGCATACGAGCGGCCGATGCGAATCTACCCGGCCGTGCATTACACCATGGGCGGGTTGTGGGTGGATTACAACCTGATGAGCAATATCCCGGGACTCCATGTCCTCGGCGAGGCGAATTTTTCCGATCATGGAGCCAACCGGCTGGGCGCCAGTGCGCTCATGCAGGGGCTGGCGGATGGATACTTCGTGATTCCCTATACCTTGGGGGAATACCTCTCGACCCAATTCGGAAAGCCGTTGGACCGCAATCACCCTGCATTTGCTGCCGCGGTGGCCGAGACGAAACAACGGACGCAGGCGCTGCTGGATATCCAAGGGACGCGCAGTGTGGATTCCTTTCATCGCGAGCTGGGGCTGATTTTGTGGGACAAGTGCGGCATGGCTCGAAACAAGGAAGGGCTCGATTGGGCGCTTCAGCGGATTCCGGAATTGCGGGAGGAATTCTGGAAGACTGTTCGCGTCCCCGGATCTGGAGCGAACATCAACGAATCGCTTGAGAAGGCGGGACGCGTGGCCGATTTCCTTGAGTTCGGCGAGCTCATGTGCATGGATGCGCTGGAACGTGAGGAGTCGTGCGGGGGCCACTTCCGCACCGAATACCAGACTCCCGAGGGCGAAGCGCTCCGCAACGACGACGACTACATGTATGTCTCGGCATGGAAACACGAAGGTAACGGAACGCTCGCGTCGATCGTCAAGGAACAGCTCCATTACGAGACAGTAAAACCATCGACAAGAAGCTACAAATAGAGAACGGAATCGAAATTCTATCCTCAATCAACTATCTACTATTCTCCATCCATGAATTTCCAACTCAAAGTCTGGCGCCAAGATAATCGTAAATCGGCGGGGAAACTCGTCGATTATAATGCCAAAAATATCCCGCCTCAGGCGTCGTTCTTGGAGATGCTCGACATCGTTAATGAAGACCTTACGCAAACAGGCGGTGAACCCATCAAGTTCGATCACGACTGTCGTGAAGGTATCTGTGGCATGTGCAGTCTCACAGTGAATGGCGTCCCGCACGGCCCGGGAGTTGGGACGACGTGCCAGCTTTACATGCGGAAGTTTAAGGATGGGGATACGATTTATGTCGAGCCGTTCCGCTCGGGAACGTTTCCTGTTTTAAAGGACCTTGCGGTGGATCGTGGTGCCTTTGACCGAATCATCGCGTCCGGAGGATTCATTTCTGAGCGCAGTGGGTCGGCACCAGACGCAAACGCGGTAGCCATTTCCAAACCTATTGCCGACGAGGCGATGGATGCCGCTGCATGCATTGGCTGCGGTGCCTGCGTGGCTGCGTGCCCGAACAGCTCGGCCATGTTATTTGTCAGCGCCAAGGTCACGCACCTTGCATTGCTGCCTCAGGGGAAACCCGAGAAAGATCGGCGAGCCCGCAATATGGTGCGGCAGATGGATACGGAAGGATTTGGAAATTGCTCCAATTATTACGAGTGCGAAGCGGTCTGCCCGGCTCGTATCCCAGCTTCATTCATCGCTAAAATGAACCGTGATTTCACCATTGCCTCTGCGAAGTCTGCTGTGGGCGTGATAGCATAGTCTGCTTGCGCGCACGCAGGCGGCGTATAAACTCGCCAAATGAACCCCAGATCACTTTTAACGATCACTGCCGTTGCCCTCGCGGGTCAGGCCCTCGCTGAAGCATCCGTAAGCACGCGGGATGTGAGCTACGCTGCGGGGAGCGTAACTGCAAAGGGATTTTTGGCCAGACCTGACGACTCGGGCACCCACCCCGGTGTATTGGTTGTGCACGAATGGTGGGGATTGAGTGATTACGCAAAACAACGGGCTACCATGCTCGCCGAAATGGGATATGTCGCTCTCGCTGTTGACATGTATGGCGATGGCAAAACTGCCGATCACCCAACAGACGCGACGGCGTTCATGAAGTCCATCACGGAGAATATGCCGGAAGGACGGGCGCGGTTTGAGGCCGCTCTCAAATTCCTCAGCGAACAACCGGGAGTGGATCCAAGCAAAATCGCCGCTATTGGATACTGCTTCGGCGGAGGCATCGTGCTCCAAATGGCTGCGGAGAGTGTCCCTGGGCTCATCGGCGTCGCAAGTTTTCATGGTGGGCTAACGGCTCAAATTCCCGAAGGAGTGACGCCACAAGCCTCCATGTTGGTGCTTCATGGGGAAGCCGATGCGATGATTCCCATGACCGCCGTGGAGGATTTTAAAACGCGGATGACGGAAGCCGGTGTCGTCCATCGTGTCATTACATATCCTAATGCAAAACACAGCTTTACAAATCCCACAGCCGGTAAAACCGCTGAAAAATTTGACCTAACGGTGGGTTATGATCGCGACGCCGATGAAGCATCCTGGGCAGAGTTGACAGAGTTTCTTCGTCAGCTTTTCGGCCAAGAGGGCTGACTGCATGGCTCCTCGTGCCTGGAAAAACTCATTCGGAATTAACTCCAATCAGCCGATGCCTGAGCGTCTGGAGCCATTGCCTCCGATTCACGGTGACCCGCACACCCATGGGCAACAACTCGCCATGGGTATATGTTAGGCGCCAGGCAAAGATAGATTGCGGGAAATTTTCTTCGCTGATCGGGCCGGAGTTGGGACGGACTTCGCCGAATCTCCAGTCGCTGATTACGATGTGATCACCTCGCTTTTCGACGCCGTAGTATCCGTTCGAAAACCAAATCAGCCGCTGGACTGCACGCGTGTCCGCAATCCCTTCCAAGAGCGCGTCATTTCGGGGAATGAAATCAAATTCCACCGGTCTCCGCCGATCCAGCAAAGACCAATATCCGATCCAGCAGCCGTCATCGGTGGCAGCCAAACTCCGCCAAAGTAGCGTATTAAATGGGGTAGGTGCAGTCATGCGGCGGTTATAAGAGATTCCCTGTTCACGCATGGATGCCGCAAAATGAGCGTCCGCCGTGGCCTTTGCGCCGAAACTCCAGATGACATACAGCGTGCTGATTGCCAGTCCTGCGCTATTCCAGAATTGCCGCCGCGCGAGATTCCTCCGGCAAAAGCCCGCGGCGATCAAGCCTGCTAGAAGCGGCAGGGTGAAGAGCGGGTCGATGATAAACAAATTATTGAACCCGACCCGCCGATCACTGAACGGCTCAAATATCATCGTCCCATAAACGGTGAATACATCAATGAGCACATGCGTGAAAAAGATTGCAAATGTCGTCCAAGCCGCCCTCACCACAGAAACATCTCCGCGCTGGATTCTGGAAATCAGCCATCCAATAAGCGGTGATGCAACCACCATAAATACCAACGAATGTGAAATCCCGCGGTGCCATTCCAATCGCTGGATCGAACCGAGCCATGGATGCACCAGCACGTCCAAATCGGGCAAGGTGCCAAGCCCGACACCCCACAGGATCGCCTTATTTCCAAGGCGCTTCCCGCCCATGCCCAATTCAGCGACCGCCGCCCCGAGAGCAGCTTGTGTGATCGAATCCATAATCGAAACAGATAATGATACGCGGGTGCCCATCAAGCGCCAATGATATCTGCGATACCCAGTTAATTTGGACTCCCGTTTACATAAAGCTGACAACGGGATCGGATATGCATATACCTGCCGTTAAATACATTTGGAACATCTATGAAAAAACCCCTCCACATCGGCATGATCGGCTACAAATTCATGGGCAAGGCTCACTCGAATGCGTGGCGTCAGGCTCCCTATTTCTTTGACCTGCCCGCGCGTCCGGTGCTCAAGACGCTGTGTGGCCGCGATGGACCTGCCGTCGCGGAGGCCGCAGGAAACCTGGGCTGGGAACAAACCTCCACGGATTGGCGGGAGGTCGTCGCTGATCCGGAAATTGATGTGGTGGATATCGTGACAGGCAATGATACCCATGCAGAAATTGCCATTGCCGCGTTGCGCGCAGGCAAAGCCGTGTTGTGCGAAAAGCCGCTGGCTATGGATGCCGCTCAGGCCCGCGAAATGCGTGACGTGGCCGAAGAAACCGGGAATGTCCAGATGGTGTGTCATAATTATCGACGCATCCCGGCAATCGTCCTCGCCAAACAAATGATAGACCGCGGTCAGCTCGGTGAGATTTTCCATTACCGCGCCCGTTATTTGCAGGATTGGATCGTGGATCCCAACTTCCCGCTCGTCTGGCGCCTTCAGGGGAAACTTGCCGGCAGCGGTGCGCATGGTGACATCAATGCCCACATCATTGACCTCGGCCGTTATCTTGTCGGTGAGATTTCCGAAGTCAGCGCGCTCATGGAGACGTTCATCAAACAGCGCCCGCTTTCAGGATCATCCGACGGACTCCGCGCCGAGGCCACGCCGGAAATGGGCGAGGTCACCGTGGATGATGCTGTGCTCACCATCGGTCGCTTTGCCTCCGGTGCCGTAATGAATCTGGAAGCAACCCGGTTTGCTCTTGGACGGAAAAACGGAATCCAGTTGGAGATCAATGGCTCGCAGGGATCACTTGCGTTTGATTTCGAAGATATGAACCGGCTGAAATTTTATGACAACACCGATCCCGAGGGGCAGCGTGGATTCCGCGATATCCTGGTGACAGAATCCTGTCATGATTATGCCGGAGCGTGGTGGCCGCCGGGCCATATCATTGGATACGAGCACACGTTTACCCATACCATCGCTGACTTTATTCGCGCCGTGTGCGACGGAAAATCGGTTCAGCCCACGTTCGAAGACGGCTACCGGAATCAGGTAGTGCTGGATGCAATTTCCGATTCCAGCCGTGAGCGTCGCTGGATTGAAGTCGAATTTTAAACCCCTAAAACCAAACTATTATGTCTAGACCCGTCACACTTTTCACCGGCCAATGGGCCGATCTCCCGCTGGCAACACTTGCTGAGAAAGCAAACTCATTTGGCTACGACGGCCTGGAGCTCGCCTGCTGGGGCGACCACCTTGATGTGAGCCGCGCTGCAGACGATGCCGCGTATTGCGCGGAGATCCATGAGACCCTCGCAAGTCATGGCCTCAAAACCTGGGCAATTTCAAATCACCTCGTCGGCCAAGCAGTCTGCGATCCTATTGGCGTTCGCCATAAAGCCATTCTCCCACCCCATGTGTGGGGTGATGGCGTGCCTGAAGACGTTCAAAAGCGCGCGGCAGATGAGATGATTCGCACCGCGCATGCAGCGAAAAACCTGGGTGTTCCGGTAGTCAATGGATTCACGGGATCAAAAATTTGGCCGTTGCTTTATAGTTTCCCGCCGGTGAGTGCAGGCGAGATCGAAGATGGATTTGCCGATTTTGCCGATCGCTGGAATCCGATTTTTGATGAGTTTTCCAAGTGCGGTGTGAAGTTCGCATTGGAAGTGCATCCGACGGAGATTGCATTTGACTCAGCGAGTGCTCAACGCGCCGTGGATGCCGTCGGTGGTCGTCCTGAGTTTGGGTTCAACTACGACCCGTCTCACCTCGGATATCAGGGTGTTGATTACGTCGGGTTCATCCAAAAATTTCGCGAGCGTATTTACCACGTCCATATGAAGGATGTTTTTTGGTCGCAAGTGCCGACGGAAGCGGGTGTGTTCGGTGGTCACACCGAATTTGGCGATGTCCGGCGCTACTGGGATTTCCGTTCGCTGGGACGTGGATGCATTGATTTTGAAGAAATCATTCGCCACTTGAACCGGATTGGATACCAAGGACCGCTCTCGGTCGAGTGGGAGGACAGCGGGATGGACCGTGAACACGGCGCGGCAGAGGCTGCGGCATTTGTGCGTGCGGTGGATTTTCCACCGAGCGGCAGGGCATTTGATGCAGCCTTTGAGAAATAGCGGACTTCGACGATTATTGTAATTTCTATCTCTTGAGTTGGGGGATATTCCCGAGCTGCATCGCTTAGGAAGGGGCACATGAGGGGGGCTATGACATAACGAGATCAAGGAGCTACAGATATCGGATTTTGTATTTGATCCTGAACCGCCCCCTTTTTTTCCGATTCTATCCAGACCATATTTTTGAACTATCAACATTCAACTTTCGAGTATTCACGCCATGCCATCAATGAATCAGCCAAGCAAAGACGATGTTGAAAAACTGAGTCATGGCCTGCCGACGCGTGGAAAAATCGGGAACCGGTCGATCGGTCATCGGCTCAATCAGAAGGAACGTATTCTTTTTGAAGCCGCCAAGCGCCAAGGATTTCTCAAAATCCCGGCGAGTGGTGCTCGCAAGAATCTAGAAAATATTTACCGGCTTTGGTGCGAGGCATCAAATCGCCCCTGCCTGATCAAATCCCCCTCATCGCTGTGAATTCACCTGCCTCGGAAGGATAAAAAGATCAACCGGAATAATGGGTCGAGGTTAAGGTATCAGGCATGATTTCTCGACTACTCGATTTTCCTCTGCCATTCGTCCCGCTCGTTTGGACGTTTGATTCTCTTCCGTACCCGGCGGGCAGGTAATCTGCATCCAGCCCATTGCCATGGACAAATTCGGCGCCGTGGACCCGAAATCCGGCCCGCTCTGCCGCTTCTCCCAAAAGCCGAACAAATGTCTTCCGGTCCTCATCGTCCTTCACAATCGCCTCCCGCCATTCTCCCCTTTTTGGATCTCTTATTTGAGACGGCGAAATTTCGCCTCGTCCCATTTTCGCCTTTAAACGTCTTCGAATGATAATTCCAAGGCCATTGATGCAAAAATATCCTTACTGCCCCGCATTTTCCAAACCTCAGGAGTCGGCCGGGAACCAAGTCAGCGGAGTCGAAATCTCTAAATAGGCACCGGCGTAAGCGGATTCCTTGAATTCACCGACCGGAAAAATCCGGAGCGCCCGCAGATCGAATGCCATATCGAAATGTCTACCAGAGACCATGCGCAGTGCGGCGGTGCCGTCCGGTGTGGTTCCGGTGAAGACAAGAATCTCGGTGCGTCCGCCTGTGTTCATCGGTAGGACAAACGTGCGTGAGCGTCCGTCGGAAAGGGAGATCGTCGTGCGCATTTTGTATTCTGCAAGGAACGAATGGGCGTGCTGCTGGGAGTAAATGAGACGAATGCCGCCGGGAAGTTCCGCCTCGCAGGTCTGCCAAGGTTTTCCGCCAGGCTTCAGCAGTTCGAAAATTCCCCTGTCGCTGACCAGCCACTCGGCGACCACCGTTTCCACCTCAGCATGGTTTTCCATATTAGAGTTTCCGTTGGTGCCACCGGTGGCATCTAAAAAACGCAGACTTGTCCCGTCGAACGCCCAATCCGTTCCGGCCGATGCAATCCGCTGCCTGCCGTCCCCGCAGGAAAAGTCTATACGCACCGTATCGCGGCCGTCTGTGCGGAGGTTTCTGACATAACGGATGGGGCCAACGCTCCACGGTTTTCCCTCCGTACGGAGAATTCCCTGGCTTTCAAAAATCGCACACAGGGCTCCGGCTCCCTCACGGATGCGTTTGGCAACCCGCTCATCCACCGGCCAGCGCAGTGTTGCCGGGAGTGACGCAGGGAGATGCGGTGCGACGGCTTCACGGAAATTTGTGAAGGTCTCGGTGTCACCGCTGGAACCTCCCCCGGTCCACTTCCATCCGCCCGGCGTCTCTTGGAAATCCGCGGTAATCGAAAAATATCCCGGAGCCGATTTGAAAAACCTCAGGCCGATCTTCCTAGCCGCCCCGTCGGACTCAAGATCGATCGCCTCCAGAGCAAATTTTTCCTGATTCGGGAGAAGACTCGAAAGCCCGTCGGCGATCTTATTTCCCTCATCGCGGATTTCGTTCATCGCGCCCTTATCAAGCGGCAGCGTCCGCGTACGGAAATCCCAATCCAAAGCCGCCCCGCCGGCGAGACTCGCCAGGAACATGACAGCGAGACCGAAGAGCACACATGCCGGCACCGCGAGGAGGCGCGCGATGCCGGCAACCCACCTCCGCCGCCAGAAAGAGAGGATCCCTCGGGCTAGTAGGGCCAGGATGAGACAGGAAAAAATCAGCTTTGCGGCTGCGCCGGTCGCGGGTGATTCCAGCCATGAGGATACGAATGACAGGGCCGCGGATAGTCCCAATATCGCGAGAACTAGAAAAACCTCCACCAGACCGAACAGCCAAGGACGAGAGGGTGGTCCATGCATCTTTAGATTTTTCATTAATCAGAGTCGATCGCTAGTTCATTATCTGCATCTTCAATCGACGAGAAGCAGTCGGCGAGGCGGGTGATGAGAGACTGAAACCAGGTTTGGTTCGAGAGATTGGAGGATCGGCCAGACTTCTTTTGAAAGAGTTCAGTTTGGAAGACGACGTGCATGTCAGATAACGAGGTCTATACTCGGCGTGCGCAGACTTTAGGAGATCAAATTTCGAATTTTGCGGCTCACCCTGCGGGCTTTCTATCGTAAGTCTGTCCCGGCTGTACCTCGGCTCTGTCAAAACACCTCATGGCGTCACGGCTTTCAAAAGTCGGACAGTGCGGGACCGCCATCCCTACCAGCAATTTGGAACTCCTACGGCGGAAGCATCTATCGGCTCACGTTTTCACTCGATCTGCACGAGTGTTCCGACAGGCAGGGTGGCAAAAAGATTTTGCCGACTCTGACGGTAGTCAAATACAACCGCTCGACGCGGGATAGCCCGGAAAGCGCCCGGTGTGGAAGCCGAAGTCGGGGAGTGGAGGTGCAGGTATCATCGGCTGTGCGGGGAGCATTGTCATTCCACTACCTGGCTCGAACGACGGATCCACGTTCAGCATGGCGAGCGATCGGTATCAGCCATACACGTCTGCAGCGCAGCGAAAAGCCCACTGCACAGGACCGCCCGTGCTGGTAAAGCCCCGAAATCGAGAGTAGGAATGCGAGGGACTCTGCATGATAATTCGACCCCTGATCCTCTATGCATCACGAGAGCCGCCCGGAATCAAGCTTCGTTGGCCTAGCCCACCAGTGCTGAGATCTTGAGGTCTGTGCCCACCGTCTCGTAGCGCACCTCTTTGAGTGCGATGGCTTCATCATTCGCGGCGACGCCTACGCCTCCCACCGCAGGCACCGGTCCGCCGATTAGAACTGGCGCCACATAGAACTCGACCCGTTGGACAAGCCCGCTGTCGAATGCCTCACCCAGCGTGCGTCCCCCGCCCTCAATCAGCACCGATGTGATGTCACGGCGGCCGAGTTCTTCGAGCACATCGCGGAGTCGAGGATGACGACAAACGAGCGTTTTGTCACGATGCCGGTCGGTGAACAAATGCAATGTCGGCGGTAGATCTCCGGAGGGAGACCAGACGACCCGCCAGGGCTGACGGGCACCACGAATCCCACGCACCGTAAGCCGAGGGTTATCGTCCCGCGCGGTTTGACCGCCCACGAGCACGGCGTCCACGGTGGCCCGGCGGGCCATCGTATCGCGACGGGCGGCGATTGATGTGATCCATCGCCCGGAAGGATGCGAGCTGATTCGGCCATCGAGCGACATGCCACATTTGGCAATTACAAATGGAAGCCGGGTGCAAATCCAATGGTTCCATGCTTCGTTGATCGCGCTGCACTCGCTTGCGAGAACCCCGCTTGTGACCGCAATCCCTGCCACTGTGAGGATCGATTGGGCCCTGCCGGCATGGGCAGGATTGGGATCCGTTGCACCGTAAATCACACGGGCAAATCGATGCTCGATAATTGCCGACGTGCAGGGAGGTGTGCGGCCGGTGGTGCTACATGGCTCCATCGTGATGTAAATCGAGCTTCCCGCTGCGTCCGCCGATTGCGGGAGCGCGCGCAGTGCTTCGATCTCCGCATGAGGTTGCCCAGCCGCTCGATGGAATCCGGCGGCGATGATTTTTCCTTTGGACACGATGACAGCGCCGACTGCCGGATTCGGGCTGCTTTGTCCAATACCCTTGCGGGCTTCGTCCAGCGCAGCAGCCATGAACATTGCATCAGATATGGAATCGGGTATCACTGGGTGCAATTACTTCCCGAATGCGCCTATCCCTCCAGCAGAAAGAACAATTTTTTTACGAATTATCGAGTGGGCTGTTGGCAGGGCAGCCGTTTCGCGAGGTTTTGGAGCGCAGTAGCAAGAGACGGTCACGGGCAAAAAGCCAGGTCGCGCGTGCAATCTTGGCTGCCAACGGCACCGGCGACGGATCCGCCGCTGCTGCGTTCGAGGCCGTTCCTGAGGTGATCGATGCTTTGGATCTCTCGATGGTTCAAGCGGGCGAGGCCAGTGGCCGGCTGGACGCCGTATGCAAATCTCTCTCCGAGTATTACGGTCTCCTTGCCAAAGCGAAACGGGCGATGCTCAGTCAGATCGCCTACCCGGTATTTCTTTTGCACTTTGGAATCCTCGTTCTTTCCGCGCCGACGGCGTTCTCCGACGGGGTTGACGTTTACCTGCGCGAAGTAGGCACCGCACTCGGCATCCTGTATGCGGTGGCAGCAATCTTGGGAACTGGTGTTTTTCTTGTCCTGCGTGCGCTGAAAACATCGGCTTGGTTGGAGCGGATCATTCGCTTCGTGCCGCTGCTTGGCGGCATCCGTCAAGCGTTGGTAGGCACCCGGTTTTCGATGGTGCTGTCGATGCAAATCAATGCGGGCGCGGGCATTTTGGCTGGATTTCAACGGGCTGGCGATGCCAGTGGAAGTGCACTTTTTCGCGTGGGGGCGGGGCGGGTGATTGCGATGGTCCGATCCGGAGAGCCGCTGCCGATTGCGGTAACAGAGGCGGGGTGTTTTCCAGAAGAAATTCAAGAGGCAGTACAAACAGCGGAGGCTAATGGGCGGCTCGACGCGGAGATGGTTCGCGTGGCGGCGGTATTCCAAGAGCGCTTCACGTCGCGGTTGGACGCACTTGCGGCATGGTTTCCCCGGATCATTTACATCGCGGTGGTCATTTTTGTGGCATTTAAGATCATTGAGGTTGCGAAGGGATACTTCGCAACCGTCGAGCAGTTGCTCCAATAGTCAAAAATAGTGCTTTTCTTGGCAATTCATCATTGACCACACAACATCTTGAGGTAAATTCCGTGCATCGATGCGCTGTCCCAAATGTGACTCACTCGAAGACAAGGTAGTAGACTCTCGGCTTTCCCGAGATGGCTCCTCTATCCGTCGGCGGCGCGAATGCCTGAGTTGCGACGCCCGCTACACGACTTACGAAGAGATCGAGCGCATGCAATTGCGTGTGACCAAACGGGATGGGCGCCATGAGCCATTTGATCGTCAAAAGGTGATGTCGAGCTTCTTGAAGGCATGTGAGAAACGCCCGATCAGCATAGAGCAAATTGACGAGGCGGTTCAGTTGATGATCACCGATTTTGAGGCGGCTAGTGAGCGTGAGGTCACGACTCGACTTGTTGGGCAACGGGTGATGGAGTCGTTGCGATCAATAGATGCCATCGCATATGTGCGCTTCGCATCGGTCTATCGCGAGTTTCAGGAGATTGGCGACTTCCTGGAAGAAATCGAATCTTTCGAACGCCGTGCTCAGCCGGGCCCGGCACAGGCGGAATTATTTCAAGCATGATTGCATTTCGCGACAATCTGCCATTGATCCGGTTCGAGGACGGGCGTGTGGTGCACTTTGAGCGGCAATGGTTGGCGCGGGCTGTGGTGGATGCTGCCAACCGCGCGGGCTACACCAAGTGGTGGTTGGCCGATCACGTAATCGAAAGTGTGGCCAGCTACCTAAAGCACGATTGTAAGGATAACGTCCTTGCGGTGGAGAACCTTTGCCAAGCCGTCGAGTCGGTGCTCAAGGTCATCGGATATGAAGACGTGGCCACGCACTTTGAATCCCCTCACCCGCCTGTGCGTCTGTCGCTCATGACGCTCGCCCGGCACGCTGGCACCGGATACGAATTGGCATTTTTTGCGTTGCTTCGGCGTGGCCTGCGAGAGGTCCTCGAAGATTCTCCTGGGCGCCTCGAACTTACGGATCTCCGGCTCTGCGTGCGGGAGCTGCGAGCGGCGAAGGTGTGGCGGATGGACTGCTCACAACTCCTCGCGGAAATCATCCGGTTTGTGCATGAGGAACTGGATGCATGTGGAGCCAACCACATGGAGGTGCAGGTCTCGTGACATTATTTGAAAAAATCATTGCTCGTGAAATCCCTGCGGAAATCGTTCACGAGGACGAGCACTGCATCGTAATTCGCGACATCGATCCTCAGGCCCCGGTGCATCTTCTGATCATCCCGAAGACCCTGATCCCTCGCGTGGGGGAAGCGACACAGGATCATCAAATGCTCCTCGGTCATCTTCTCCTTATCGCCGGAGCCCTTGCCAAAAAACACGACTTTGTGAACGAAGGATTTCGCGTGGTGATCAATCATGGTGGCGACGGTGGTGAGTCGGTGCCGCATCTGCATGTGCATGTCTTGGCTGGACGGGCGATGCAGTGGCCGCCAGGTTAACCGCTCGGCTTTTTTTATTTTCTGCGGAGGGAATTGATTTTTCTGCTTCGTAAGGCAATGCTTGAAAGATGTCATTGGAACGGAGCCTTCTAGCCGCACAGGGATACATCGAGTTGGAGATGTTGGGCGAAGCGCTGCGCGAGCTCGACGAGCTGGAGGGCGATGATCGCACGGGGGAGGAACCGCTCCACATGAGGCTGTTTATCGTCATGCGAACCCGTCGGTGGGAAGATGCGCTGGATGTTTGCCATACAATCAGGCGGGGAAATCCCGACCTAACCACCGGGTATATTCACGGAGCATTTTGTTTGCATGAATTGGGGCGCACGGATGAGGCGAAGGCGATGTTACTTTCCGGTCCGGCCACTCTGCTTCGCGATGCGACGTATTACTATAATCTGGGGTGCTACGACGCGGTATTGGGCAACTTTGAGGATGCTCAGCATGCTTTGCAAATTAGCTTTCGCATGGATGATCGGTTTCGTGAGATTGCAAAAAGCGATCCGGATCTGCGGACAGTGGTGGAGAGAATCAACGGATGAATTTACATGGCCTTGCAGAGCGCTTGGAGGAAGTGCTCCAAAAAAATCATTCGGATGGCATCGAAGTGGGCGCATCTGTTGCCGTGTGTGGCCCGAACGAGGTGCTCGCGTCCGTGCATGTCGGGCACATCGATGCTGCACGCACACGTCCATGGGACGACGATACGCTGGTGCTCATTTGGTCTGCTACTAAGGGACCGGCAGTGGCCTGCCTACTCACAGCACTGGAGCAAGCAGGATTTGATCTGGAATCCCGGGTCGCGGAGTTCTGGCCGGAGTTCGGTGCTGCCGGTAAGTCTGACATTTCCGTCGGTGAAGTGATTTCCCATCGCGCCGGGCTCAGTGCTCTTGATGACCCTGCCGCATCGGTGCTGGAATACGCCAGTGTGATCCGTGCCATTGAACAGCAACCCCGCCTTTGGGAACGCGGGCCGCTCCATGGGTATGCACCAAGGGTTTTTGGATTCCTGCTGGATGAAATGGTGCGACGCCTCTCGGGCGCGGTAACTCTGGGCGCCTATTGGAATACCATCTTCCGCGAACCACACAATCTAGACGTGTGGATCGGACTCCCTGAGGAACATCATGACCGCGTGGCTCAGATGCTTCCGCCTAAGGGCCAGAGCTGTCCTGACGAGAGAGATCCCTTTGTGGCAGCGATGGGTGACCCGTCATCACTCACCCGACGGGCATTTTCATCTCCCTCGGGGGTTCCCGGCGTCTCGCCGATGAATTCGCCCGCCATGAAATCGGCATCGATCCCATCGTTTGGCGGTATTGCGAATGCGGTGTCCCTCGCCCGCTTTTATGCAGGTCTTGCGAACGCTCGCGGCGGCGACGGGTGGGTATCCAAGCGCGTATTTGACTACGCCACCACACGCATGGCGCAGGGGTTGGATCAAGTGCTCCATGTTCCAACCTGTTTCTCAGCGGGTTTCATGATGGATCCCGTAGACGAATCAGGCTCCAAACTGCGCTCGACATTTGGCCCGACGATCAGCGCATTTGGTCACCCGGGCGCCGGAGGAAGCTTGGCGTTCGCAGATCCGGAGACGCAGACCGGGTTTGCCTTTGTGATGAATCAAATGCAGCCCGGAGTGCTTCCTCAAGCCCGGGCAGCGGCATTAGTCGAGGCTGTCTACACGAGTTGATGACTTTCCGGCTGCATCGTCACCTCGCTGAGCACGAGGTGCGGTGGCGCGTCAATCGCCTGCAAGATCAGGTCCGCTGCGGTGTCCACGGGGATCATTTTATCCCGTTGGACCTTCATGGAAAGGTTATCCCAAAAGGTTGAATCGACCCCCCCCAGGAAAAATAAGGCAAAACGAATGCCACTGCGGGAGTATTCTTGGGCGAAAGATTTGATCAGACCCGTCACGCCGTATTTGCTGGCGCTGTAGGCGGCGGCATTTTTCATCACCGCGCGCCCTAAGATCCCGGGGACCGTGATGAAGAGCCCGTGTTTTTGTTCAGCCATCACCGCACATGCCGCCTGCGCGACTAAAAACGAAGCACGAAGATTCACATTCACGACACGGGAAAATTCATCGTCTGTGGTCTCCGCAACGGACTTCATGAGCCCGATACCGGCGAGATGCACGACACAATCAAGACCACCCAGCGCCGCTGACGCTTCGCTTACTACACGAGCCGCTTCATTTGCCGCTACCAGATCCGCCTCGATTACCGTTGCGGAAGGAAACTGCTCCCGGAGTGGGGCAACCGTCCTTCCGGTGAGGGCTAGAGCTACTCCCCTCGCCTGTAGTTTGTGTGCGAGGGCGAGTCCGATGCCTCCAGATGCACCCGTGATAAGAAATTTTTGCATACCTTTGATTTTACGAAACAAGGACTGGTTTGGATGGGGAAGAGTTTTTCTTGGGCACCGTATATTTCCGGAAAACGGCAATGGCGATGAACGTGAGTTCAAAGATCACATAGCCAATCGCGTATTCTAACCCACCGGACCCGAACCCGTAACTGTGCAAACCCGCGCCAAGCACAAAATTCACGCCATACCACGCCATCACTATGGTGATGAATCCCAGAATCGATCCGACGGCGAGACCAAAACCGCTCCACCGTCCGGCGATGCGGCCGTGGAGGAGAAACAAATATGAAAGCAATGCCACCAGTGCCCACGTCTCCTTGGGATCCCAATCCCAGAATCGCCCCCACGAATAATTCGCCCAAACGGCTCCAAGGAGAGTTCCCACCGCGAGGAGAAGCACTCCAACCTGAATCGTTCGGTAGATGTAGTTGTAGAGTTCCGGGCTGGGTTTTTTTCTCGCCATGATCATTCCAAGAGCGATATGGGAGACGCCGACGGCCAAGAGCAAGGCTGCGTAACTCAAGCAAGTCGTTAGAACATGAGTCGTCAGCCAGAAGTTGTTCTGAAGCACGGGAACGAGTGGTTGGATCGATCGATCCAATGCGACCGGCTGAGAGTCCACGAGGATGAGTGCCAAAACGGCGACAGGGACCGATCCAATAAGGATATATCGTGTTCGATAGATGCCTTCAAAAATCAGCGCGCACAGCACGGTTCCGAAAGCGACCCAAATCACCGATTCGTACATGTTCGTCACAGGTGCCCGTCCCGAGATAAGGACGCGGATGACAAATCCGGCGACCTGGAACAGAAGCCCGGCTATGGCCAAAATCCATCCTACCGTGTAGCCGAAGCGGCGTCCGCGCATCAAAGTGACAGCCATCACGATTCCCGCTGCCAAGTAAAGAATCCACGCCCAGCGAATCGGGTGCAGGCCTTGGTATAAGGTTTCCAGCTCAAGCTTCCATTTTGGCGGGTGAAACTCCGGCAGGATGCCATTGAGTGCCGTCACAAAGGATTCCGAGGCGGTTGAGAATGCAGCAACGTCATTGGCAATATAAGCCTTCTTAACGGCACCCAAAATCGGATCTTGCGATGAAATCATCAGCCATGGGGCGTATTCACCATCCGGGTTTGCAACCACGCGGTAAAGGCTGCCATTGCGCAGCGACTCAAAATCGGCCAGCCGCAGTCCGACTTTTTCCACCTCTTTGTTCATTCCTTCCAGTCGACCTCCCCGGGTTTCCCGTTTGGCGACCTCAGCCTGTTGGAGCAATTTGACAAATGCCGCGCTGTCCGCAAGTTCGTCATGCGAGAAGCGCTTCCGGGCGGTGTCGAGATTGGACGCCCTTTTGAGATCCATGTTGTCGACTATAATTATCGGCTTCGCACTCCATGGCTCCGGATTCATCCAGAGCGCGGTGGCGAATTGCATTCCATTATAGGACACCCCATCCAATTCGAGCTTTGTGGTGCCGGTGATTCCAAGAAGCCGCTCATTGGCGAAGGCATAAAATGATTTCTTCCGCCCCCCCTCCTGAATTGGAAGGTTCTTAAATGGTTTGAGGTCAAACTGCGCCCGCTCCGCCCGCGCGGGGGTGATGCCACAGACGAGCAGGGTTAAGAGGCCAATTGCAACGGAGTTACGGTGTAATGATGTCATTTGAGTGGTTCCCGACTTGGGCGGATGTAGAACATGATAAAAATACCAGCGCAGATAGCGAGAGAGCCCATCCATTTGAGCATCCAGCCCGGATCATACAGGACCTGCAGCGTCGTCTCATTGAGATCTTTAGGGTTCCATTCCGCTTGTGAAAATTTGTAATTGATTCCTGTGACGTGAGCAATGATCCCGCCTGGCCAGCTTGCCGGTTTATTCATCCTCGCCGTGTCCTCCTTGGTTTCGCCGGTCGCCCGGTCTTGGAACTCGACCGTTGCGATGAAGTTCGACGGACTTTCTGTACCCTCAAAGCGTGGAACGTCAAAGCTTTTCAGCCGGATCGAAAAGTTCACGGGCTTCAGCTCGAGTCCATATCCGATTCGGACGATGGTATTGCCCAGCGTGAGATTGGGAATGGAGCCCGACTCGACCCAAATTGCAGGGCCATTTAGACCATCCGGTGACCGCAACCACGCCCGAAATCCCGGCACGCCATCAACTCCCTCTCCTCCCGGTTGGGACTTAACCGACATCGCAGCGCGGGGTAAAAGCTCCGTGAGTTTTGCGGACCAGTCGGACCAGCCCAGCGAAATTTCATCGCCTTTGCCGAAAGAGCCTGTGGCATATTCAATCCCTTGTCGGCTGAGCTGATAGCGCACCGTTTCAGGAGCCAAAGGATCGGGTGCGAGTTCGAACAATGGAAGACTCGATCCGGCGTCATCACCTTCGGCTACAGCGGGGCCGTCCACTCGAACCATTAGAGCAGGATTATTTGGAATTTCTGACGCGGTCGTCGGCACTCCATCTACCATAAGGAAATCTGGCCAATAACTCTCCACTCGGACTTGCGCCGAGCCGATAGAAATCGCTTTTCCGTCGATTGACTTACGTTCGTAAGTGGCAGACGTCCCATCGGGAGAGCGCAGCGTGACCCGCGATCCATCCGCTGCCAGCGTCACCGAGACGCCGGTGCGTTGTTCTGATTCTGATTGAATAACCGGCGCAAATTTCGCAAAAACCATCTGGGTCTCAGAGACGGGCTTGGGTGACCGGTCGGGTAATTCGGGAAGCAGTATCACCGTTGCCTGATCAAAAAAGTCTTCCTCCATTCCGCCATCAGCACGCAGCACCATGGGCATTTCAAGCGACTGGCCGAGCATTGTGCTGGAAAAGCTCAATTTAATGCCCGGGCGTGCGGTAGCTGAGGTGGATGGCGAAAGCACGTTTTTGCTGACAAGATTGTCGCTGAACGCATCGGTCATGATGAGCAGATCAGATTTGGGCACAGGCACCGACTTCGGACGCTCCGCGGTAGGTTTCTGCAGTTCGGCATCGAACTCCTTGACATACATCGCTCCGTCCGCAGGGCTCTCGACCTGCAGGATGCTCCGACTCGTTGTAATTCGGTTCGTCGGCTGCTCATCTTTTTTCAGAATCACATTTCCCTCAAACCCCATCTGCGATCCGACCACCGCACCAATGAGCAGAGTGATGATTCCGTAATGGGTGACGATGAATCCCGTGTGTTTCTTTTGCCATGGCCAGCGGGTGAGCGTGACGGAAAAAAGATTGATACACAGGATTCCCAGCCAACAAATGAACAACGGGTGCTCATAAACATAGGCTTGGGCGATTTTTGCGCTGAAGTTACTTTCGTAGAATGTAGCGATGGCAATTGCAACGGCGATAGAACCAATTAACACAAGTGCCAATTGCAGCGACCCTAGGATATGCACGACCTTCCAGAAGAGCGACGTTTTCTGTCGGTCCCGTATCATGCGATTTCGTGCCACGGCTGCGCTAACGGCAGGCTTTTCGGTAGTTTCAGTTGTCATTTGCGAGATTTATAATAACGATTCCATCCTGAGCACGCTGCGAACATGCCAGTGAGCATACCAAATGCCATGGCGCTATACGTGGCGAAAAAATGGACCTGAGGCAGTGTGGTGGGTAATTGCGCCATAAGCCACATTGCCAATTCCATGCCGACTAACATTCCCAGCAGCCCGGCGAGCCAATGAAAAACCCGGTGCCATTGATCGGACAGCTCCCCTACCCTGACAAATAAGGCCGGCACAGAGGCGAGAACCATGCCACCGGACATCCAGTTGACTTGCGCAAAAAGTCCGAGTCCCATCGCTGACTGCGCACATCCACACAAACACACACCGTCCCTGACGACAGGTGCCAGTCCGGCATCGGCCCACCAACCCGCCAACATGGCCACTCCGCCGAGCGAGAACATCCCGAGGGCCATTTCCGTTGGCTGGTCGAACTTCCGCATTCGCAGCCAGAAAAAACAGACTACCGAAGCGGCGAAAAATAACGCCACGAACCCCGCAGCCGTGCTGCCATAAAACCCGCCCATATATGCAATCACAGGCCCCTGCACCGCAATCCCGCCGCACAACAAGAGCGCCGGGCCTAATCCCGCCGCGCGCTGCGTCACTCTTACTGGCCGGGTCTTGGCTAGAGGTGGCAGGGCTTTTTCTTTTTGAAGCGCGCGCGTGCTGACCGTAAAACTCGACACCAACATGATTAGAGCCGCAGCCACCGGATGCAATAACCCCAAGGCTGCAAGTGAGATTGCCACGGTATTGTAAGCGGCGGCGAACCACAGGTTTTGGCGGAGCGTCCGAATCGCCGTGCGGCTTCGGGTAATCGCATAAGTCACCGCCTGCAGATCCCCGCCGGCGAGTTCACCCATCGCGGATTCGCCCGCGAGCCCACTCGCACCGGCAATGGAAAGAGAGGCATTGGCAGCGGCCAGGGCCGGTGCATCGTTGACCCCATCACCGACGAATAATACACACGCCCCCTGAGCCTGAAATGCCCTCACTTGCTCGACCTTTTGCTCCGCGCTTAACCCGGCACGCACGTCCGGCAGCCCGTGGATGGCTGCCGACTCCTGACGATCCCCGGTCAAAACCGCGACCTTGACGCCTCCGATTTCAAGCTCCCGCACGGCCGGGAGCGCGGATGCACGCAGTCGCTCGCGCAGTCTTGCCATGCCTACCAGAACTCCGTCACGAAGCACGACGACTTCCTGCGCTTCATGCTCGCTTCCAGCCGATTTGAAATCAGCTCGGAGTTGCTCGGCGATGGCTCCATCGGAAAAGGGAATCAGCGATGCGTTCCCGACCGAAATTGTCACGTCCTGGCGTTCCGATTTCACACAACCAGTCACACCCACACCGCTGATCAACTGCACATCCCTTGCAAGCCCGACAGGCTGCGTCGAACGAAATGCGCGAGCAACCGGATGCAGGCTCACGGACTCAAGCGCTGCCACTTCGCCCAAAATCTGACGCCGATCTTCTTGTCTGGTCGTGACAAAATCCACCATCTCCAGGTCTTCTTCGCCGAGCGTGCCGGTTTTATCAAATAGCACGACGTTCACCTTCGCAAGCTGCTCGATCAGATCGCTGGTGGAGGCCACCACCCCACGCCGGGCCAGATCGGCTAGCGCAGACCATATCCCAATCGGCGTTGCCAATCCCATCGAACAAGGACAAGCCACCAGCACCACGGCCAGTGCGTTGAACAACCCGGTCTGCCATCCCTCCCGCGCTGTCCAAAAGGCAAACGTGCCTGCGGCAACAATGAGAACCACCGGCAAAAACCATGCTACCAGCCGATCCGCCTCACGCTGGACGTGCGCGGGATTTTCGCGTGCTGCGCGAACGCGGGCAAAGATTCGGTCCAACTGGCGCGCGCCTCCTGCAGCCACAGCGCGAACTTCGAGCGCCGAATCCACCGTCTGGCTTCCCGCGAAAACAGAATCGCCGACCCGTTTGACCACAGGAAACGGCTCGCCCGTCAGCGGTGTTTCGACCACGTATCCTGAGCCTGCTGTGATCTCACCGTCAATCGGGATTCCCGCACCCACCGGCACGCGGACATGGTCACCCGCCAGAATTTCCTCAACCCGCACCACTTCAGTACTCCCGTCCGACCGTATCCGGTCACATCGCTCAAATTCACGCCCCAACTCCCGCGCGGCATCCAGAGCTGCCTCCCGCCGACGGTCGGCAAGAATTCGCCCGAAGGTATAAATAGCCAACAAAATCGCCACCACCTCATAATACACGTGGCCTTCGCCGGTGATCGTGCAAACCAGGGATGCACCAAATGCCGACAGAATTCCTATCATGAAAAACTGCTCAAAAGTCGCCCGTCCTGCCCATGCGGACTGAACGGAATTTTTTAACAGCGGCCATCCGACCAAGGCGAAAACAACGATCGCAGATAGCGCCAGCGCTCCGTGCAACATCAGCCGTGCCCTTCCGCTCGGTGGCGAAAGGTTCACCGCCATCCCTATGATCATCGACTGAGCCGCGATCAAACCCGCAAACGCCACACGCATCCAATCGCCGGTGCGCAAGGCATCAGATCGACACGCTCCGGCTGACGGAACAGGCTGGCACGAACAACAAGTGGACATGGAATGTCACAAGGTATTAGCGGAACTAATAATTGCAACTTTCTATCGACTGAATTTTTTCGGAGGCGAAGAATGGTTGGAGAAACCATTTTTAGTGGGTCAGAGCGATCCGGCGGAGCCGTTGCCTCCTCCTCGGCTAAAACGACCGCTATTCCGCGACCGGTGTGGGCTCGGGAACGATCTCGTATTCTGCCGATTGCGCCGACGCGGGATCGTTAAAAAGCAAGTTCATTTGCTGGAGTCCCTTGGGGTCACCTGGAATTGCAAATATCGATTGAATGCGAGCCTCCTCCACCACATCAGATCCCACCTTGCGCACGGAAATTGTTCCACCGCGTTCGAATTCCGCCGCAGCTTCGGGGGAAAGCTGGAACGACGCACCAACCTTCGAAGGATCCGAGACACGCACAATCACCATTCCTGGTGTAACGTTGTCGCCACGCTTCCGAGGCAATTCGACGAGCACTCCATCAATCGGACTCCGGATAAAGCGGGCCTCCAGTTGCTCACGAGCGCGCTTAAATTCCAACTCAGATAGCTTGTCTGCTTCAAGCGCGAGTTGCAGTTTAGCCTTTGCCACATCGAGCGCTGCCGAAGCCTGATCAAGCTGAGCTTGATCCGCCCGGCGGAAGCGCACGTTGTCCCGGATAGTATCATGCTGAGACTGCTTGGCGCGTAACTCCGCCGATGCCGTGGAGATCAGTCCTTTGCTCTCAGCACGGATTCTTGTCGTCTCGTGTGCGTGGCGAAATCGGTCCGTATCCAGCGAGACCACCAGCGCATCTTTGGCCACTGGGGCTCCAAGCTCAACATGAACAAACTCCACGTATCCGGGGTCCTTCGCCAATACAGTTTCAAGCTGGGCCTCACTCCGGGCTTTTGGCAGGGCGGGTTTTTCCGCTCCCTTGCCTGATTTACTATCCGCTCCCAAGCCGAGATGCACAGGGGCGAACGCCGAGAGGATCACGCAACCCCAGGCAGCTAGGAAATGCGACGGACGGGGACGATTCACAACCGGAAAAATTGGTATCCTCAATGCTCTGCGCCAACAGCTACCAATTTTTGATCCACTTGGCTTCGTTTGTCTCAGACGGCTTCTTTCCCGCGGACCAGAGATCGAAAAAATTTGATCCACTACGGTTTGTATTGCCCGGGTACTGGTAGCGGTAGGTGGCACCGAACGGATCAACAACGCTGCTTACCGTATTTGTCATCCCTTTATTGAACTCGAAGTAAACCTTAGTCCCGGTATTCGTAGGCATCAATGCGTCCATGAGGAATTTGTTTGGAGCGTTCACGGCATTTGTCCCCAGCGGATAATCTCCATTATCGACCTTGTAACTTTCGAGCGCAGCGCTGAGGGCAGCAATCTCCGCTTCCGCGCGGGACCGTGCGGCT
>Ga0209491_10002679_pt1 | contig 31110 bp, 34 predicted proteins | sample BON02_FD_187213 | JGI IMG/M metagenome (GOLD analysis project Ga0209491, IMG submission 187213) | Freshwater microbial communities from Lake Bonney liftoff mats and glacier meltwater in Antarctica - BON-02 (SPAdes) (version 2) | ecosystem: Environmental > Aquatic > Freshwater > Ice > Glacier...
GGTGGACGTACCGCAAGAGCAGCAGCAGCAGGGGCAATATCCAGTGTTAACAGGACCAGCAGCAGCCGCACGTGGAAGCTTCCTCATCCAGCCCGTAATCCAAGAAGCGAAAGCAGCTTTGTATGGTGCCTTCGCTACCCATGCCCCGCCCCCTCCTCCTGCTAACCTTCCTCCTCTTCCTCTCTCCCGCTCCTCCTCGCTGATCGACTACAGCGCTTACCACGCTCCATCTATTCCTTCCTTCCTCCGCTCTCGTTCTCCCTCCCCCGTGGATTACAGCTCTTTTCACGCACCATCGGCCCCTTCTTGTCTCTTCGAAGCTTCACACTCCCCCTCTCCTCCTCCACCCCTCTCTCGCTCGTCTTCCCCTGTCGACTACAGCCCGTCTCACGCGCCGCCCGCCTCGCCTCTTGCTGCCCTCTTCGGAATTGTTGCCTCCCCCTCTCTCTCCCCCTCTCTTTCTCCTCCCTCTCCTCCGCTTCTAGACCTTCCTCCTCCTCAAGCCCTTTCTACGCCGCCTCCTCTGGTCTTCCACCTCGTTCCTGCTCCTCCTCCTCCTCCTCCTCCTCCTCCTCCTCCTACTGCTGCTGCTGCTGCTGCCCCTCCTCCCTCCACCCCTCCTCCTCCTCCTGTCGCATCTACTTCAACTCCCTCGACTCATTCTTCGTCATTTTCTGTTTCCCCTCCTTCTACTCCTCCTCCTCCTCTTTCCGCCGTATCGGCCTCGCCCTCCTTCACGCCTTCCCCTCCCTCCTCCTCTCCTCTAACGACAATCGAGAGCATCACCACAGAAATCACAACTCGAACCAGCAGCAGCTGCAGCAAGGCCGGTGACAGCCCCTCCATCCCTCCGTCCCTCCCCACCACCATCATTACAACCACCGTCATCGAGACGATCACTACCACCATTACCAGCGACAGCCCTTCCTCCCTCCCATCCTCCCTACTGACCACTTTGGCCGAGGCAGAGGAGGAAGGGGAGGAGGAGCACATCCCTCTTTCCTCCCTCTTTCGTCCTCTCTCCGCAAATGCCAACCGTGTCCCTGAGGAAGACGCGCCCTCCTCCGTTTCCTCCCTCTCTTCTTCCCCCACGCCCTTCTACTCCTCCTCCTCCTCCTCGCTCCACAAGCCTCGAGCTACCCCCCCTCTTCCTTTCTCCGGCCCCTACCCCAGTCCCAGGGTGAGCCAGCGTGGTGGTGGTTGGGAAGAAAAAGAAGCGGAAGGGGAAGCAGTAGAAAACGCCACTGCCGAGATGAGCAGCGACGCCAGCGCCTTTTCCTCCTTCCATCGTCCTCCCTCTGAACCGGCTGAGCCTGCCGCTGATTCAGACCCTGTCTCCCTCTCCTCCTCCTCCTCCATCTGCCTCATCATCCCTTCTCTTCCTGACACTCCTCCCGGCACCAGCACTTTTTTCAGCCTCGGAGAGGAAGAGCACCCTCCCTTCCTCCCTCCCTCCCTCCCTCGCCCTCCTTCCACGGACGCCGTGGACGCTCCTCGTCCTCCAAGCCCACTAACTGTCAGCACTAGCAGCAGCAGCAGCAGCAGCAGCAGCAGCAACAACAACAATAACCGCAGCAACGGCCGACACTTTTCCTCCCAACGTCAGGAGCAGGATGAAACAAAGAAGAGCAACAGCAACAGCAATAAGAGCAACAGTAGCAGCAGCGGCAGCAGGGGCAGTGGCGCTCAGGCCAAGCACTCGCCCTTCTCCTCTTTCACGCAAGTACTTGACGTCCTCCTCTCCGTCGACCCAACCGAAACAGAGACAAGCACACCCGCGTCTTCTCCTTCTGCTTTTCCTCCTCCTTCTTCTGCTCCTCCTCATTCCCTCTCCTTGCCACCCTCCGCAGCTACAACATCAGCCGCGAGCCTCTCGCCCCCCACCTCGTCCTCCTCGGCTCTCATCACCCCTCCCTCCCACCCTGCCACTCCTTACGTCTCCCCGCCACTCCTTCCCCTGTCTTGCGTTGCGATCAGCAGCAACACTGGCAGCAGCGGCGGTAGCAGTAGTAGCAGCAGCAGTGGCAGCAGCAACAGCAGCAACAGCAGCAATGGGGAACCGCGCCGTCACGTTGTGGCTCGCCGGCTTTTCCCAGGGCGGGAGGAGGGAGGGAGGGAGGGAGGACGGGCAATAGGTCGGGGAGCGAGGGCAGCCAATGAGGAGAAGAGAGAAGACGAAAGCGAGGAAAGGTTTCTGGCGCTAGTGGAGGGAGGCGGTGAAAGGGCGGAGGGACGGAAGGAGAAAGGGAGGGAGGGAAACATTGGGGGGCAGCGGGCCTCTGTGGGTGTGACAGAAGAGCGAGAGAATACAGACCGAGCGAAGAACGAAGAGAAGAAGAGAAGTTGGCTTGGGAGAGAGGAAGAGGAGAAAGAGAAGGAGGCGGGCGGCGGAGGAGGAGGAGGCGAAAGAGTGAAAGGAGGATTGAAGAAGGTGGTGTATATTTAAATTAGCATGTGGGAAGGTTTTGGTTTAGTTTCTTGAGGCAGGTGAATGAATGCATGTACTTCGTGATTCATAACGAGGAAAGAGCTCTTGCTGAATATGCGCAAGTGGCCGCTGGGTAAGGGTAAACGAAGCGCCTGTGTTCTTGAAAATGACGAAGAGAGTGTGTGCATGAAAAAAAGCGCGTTTGAGAGAGGCTTTCGGTATGACTATCGCGGGGTTTTGATTCGCCAAAATCTCTAACTACATATAAAATATACGATAAATATATTTTATGTAGGTATAAATTAGCAAATAATGTTTACGTATATATGTAGGATAATCATGCCCCCCTCGTGTCGCGAGGACTGATCCAGCATAGGGTCACTGGCGTAATTCGGTGAAATGCTTTCGCGCACTTTCGGCGTAATTTAAGTCTTTCGAGCGTTTGGCGGATCATATCTCCCAAAATCGCGTCCAAACACGCGGATAAATCCCGCCATCACGAGGAATAAAGCCTGGAATGGTCCCTCCCGACACGAGGGGGGCATGATTATCCTACATATATACGTAAACATTATTTGCTAATTTATACCTACATAAAATATATTTATCGTATATTTTATCATATTAGTTAGAGATTTTGGCGAATCAAAACCCCGCGATAGTCATATATGAGAATGATATTGGCGTTTAGTGTAGGCAACTCGCGCTGTCGCGCGATTAAGGGGGCGCTCCGCGCTTACAACTTCGCCGAAAAAGCGTCGAACACCCGCACATAATTCGGTGGAAAAACGCCGTTATTGCTCGCGTACTCAAGACCTTTGCCGAACAAGCGACGAACTCCCGCATTCATAATTCGGCGAAAGAAACAGCAAAGGGAGGACGAGCCTCGCGCCTTATCATTACGCCCATATATCTTTTTCTATTTCGACGCTCTCGTACGTATACCCGGAACCCGCGAGTTCCGCCCCGCATATAATTCGTGGATGAAATCGCCATTTTGGGTAAAACATGATACCCGGTGGAACACACACCCGCATTCACACAAGAGCACGCCCCCGCATATAATTCGTGGATAAAATCGCCATTTTGGGTAAAAAATGATACCCGGTGGAACACACACCCGCATTCACACAAGAGCACGCCCCCGCATATAATTCGTGGATAAAATCGCCATTTTGGGTAAAAAATGATACCCGGTGGAACACAACATTCCTAGCCCCTGATAATTCCTATAGCGCAAAGATCCCAAGCTTTCTCATTCATCGTCCGTACCCCTGATTAATCCTATCGTTGTTTGATCCATAGACACTATCGAGACAACCCATGGACTGAATCTCTGTCATGACTCAAGTTGACACCCCCCTCTCCTCCCTCCACACGCTCTCTCAGGCAGTGCTGCTGACCACGCCACCACAGACCTTGCCCAGCATGATGCTGTACTTGCGCCGGCCCCGCTTGTCGACGAACGGGTCCTGAGTCTTTGCCTGGAGATCCTTGTTATTGAGCACGTTGTTGAAGCGAAGGCCCACATCCCAGCTGTTCAACTTCTTCTGGGATTTGCCGTGGTTCTTTCGACCCTCGTCAAACTTCTCAGGGCCCGTGATATAAAAGCAACCAAGGGCCTGGTCCCCAGTCCCCGACCACGAGACAGAATTCGCCACCGTCAACCCTACGTCCAGCTGAATCGCCGCCAGCATGTTGTTCAGCCGCAGGCTGTTGGCGGCGATGGCCGGCCCGCACCGATCCACACGCCCCGCGTCCTTCTCGCCGCTTCGGGAAGTACAGAAAGGGGTTTGAAACTGAATGGTGCCGTTCTCCACGTTGAGGTCACGTGAATCAGCAACAGCCCAGGGGCTGGAGTCGAAGAAGACGCCTGCAAGCGTTCCCGTCGTGGCAGAGTCGTGGCAGCCCACCCCCTGCGTCGTGACGGCCAGGCAGACTCTCGTGGTGCGGTCGTCAACCTCCGTCACGTGCACGTCCGTGCAGACCTTGCGCTTCACGGCAAACATGCGGTCCGGGTCCGCCTTGTCCTTGGGGGGCGCCCCGACCCATAGCTTTTTTAAGGTACGTTTCTTGGCCCCACATTTTGCCACGGGGGACGTGACAGGGGTGCAAACTTTGGCCGCCGAGATGGCCTTGCGGTTTCCGTCCGTTCCGCTGTAGGCAAAGCCCAGGGACCAGCCGGGGGCGGGGAGTGTCAACGCGAGGCCATCAAAGCGCTTGACGTAAAAGCATCCGAGTTGGGTGCTGCGTGTGCCGCCCCAGGCGACGTTATTGGACACCTTAAAAGCCGCGTTGAAGAAGGTGCTGTTGTCGCCGCCGCTGGGCAGGCCTTCGATGCTTTCGTCGCGGCAGCGCGTCACGGAAAGAGCTGGGTCAGCGGAAGTGCACAAGGGCCGGTCAAATGTGATGTTGCCATCCTCCACGCTCAAAAATGCGGGCATCAAGCCGCCAAAGGCCGTGCTGTCGAAAAATACGGCCTCCAGCTTCCCTTGTGAGCTCGAGGACACGCATTGCGGCAAGGAGTCGTCCACAGCCAGGCACATTTCCAGGGTCGTGTAGTCGACTTGGCGGACGTTGACGGCCGTACACACTTGTGTCGTGCGGCCCTCGTTGTCGCCCTGGGGTGAGCGCACAAAGACCGTGTTGCGGGGGCATTGGTCCGCCAAGGTAAGCGTCCCAGGGGCAGGCGGGTCCGTAAAAGTCAAGCCGCCCATGAAAGCGGGGCCTCCAGGAGTAGTGAAGCGAAAGGCCAGGGGCCAATCCTCAAACCGGGTATCGGTGCCCCCTTCCAAGTTGCGGCGTGTGCTGAGAGCGCGTTGGTAAAGGTCCGGATGCGTCGTGTACAAGCACCCGATACTCTGGTCAGCACTCGACCAAACGGCAGCGTCCGAGTCCAAAGGTAAGGCCACCAAAAAGTCTTTGCCCCCAATCGTGGGCGGCTCCAAGTAATCGTCGCAGGCCAGGGGCGTGATGCCATCGCGCCGCACGCAGTAGGGTCGCAGCACGGTGATGTTGTCGTGGCCCGACTCGAAGGTAAAGGCAAAGGGATCCGCGAGCCCCAAGGCGTGCGTGTCGAGGTACATCACGTCCAGCGAGCCACTGGGAGAAGACGAGACGCAACCGGGATACTGTGTGGTGGCACTGAGGCAAATGGCGGTGGTGGACTCATCGATGATGCGAGGCTCCACGCGCACGCACACCAGCTCGTTGGGGAAGCTCTCCTCGGGTACGATGCGATTCGAAATCACGTTCTGGGCCTCGTTGGGCAGGGCGAGAGGCAGCGGGTTCTCCGTGGCCACGCGGTTCAGCATGACGCTGTACCGGCCTGCGTCGCCATTCACATCGGTGTACACCAAGGCCAGGTCCACGTCTCGGAGCGGCCGCGTCATGTTAAAGGCCTGTACAAAGAAGCAGCCCAAGTCGTCCAGGTCGCCGGCATTTGCCCAGGTCGTGTTGTCTACCAGCAAGGCCAAATTGAAGGGGCGCATCGGCGTCTGGAGTTCGGTGTAGTTCAGAGCATAGCCCCCGCAGGCCGTCAGGTTGGCCGGTCCTTGGCAGCGATTGCCGGCGATGCGAATGGACGCATTCACCACCTCCACGACCGATGGGTCGCTGAGACTGAATGCCGCCGCCGTGTCAAGAAAGATGGCGGCGAGCCGGCCCCCTTGCGCCGATGTGGCGCACTGGCGTGGCGCCCGTGTCACAGCCACACATATCTTGAGGGCGGGCGGCATTTGATACGGTGCCAACATGGCCTCGAGGGGCAGTTGCGGCGGCGTGGGCACTTTGTAGATGGTTGCCTCGGTACACACTTGGGCCGTGGGGGCTGGCAGTCGGTTGCCAAACAAGGGCAGGCGGGACGACACCACGGAGTGCTCGTAGGGCGAGGCGACGACGCAAGGATGCGTGACGTTGCTGGCGGTGGTCAGGCTCGCCGGCATGGCAGCCGAGGCGCTTGCCGCCACGGTACTCGACACCATGTTGGTGTTGCCGCACGAATCCGTCAGCAGCACGGTCACCCTCCAGACGTCCCCGTCCTCAAGGCCCGACACAATCAGCTCGTCCGTGGCCGAGTCGTAGTCGCACGTGGCCAGGGACGTGCCAAAGTCCCGGAGGCACGTGACGAAGGCCACGTCAATGCTGACGGTGCACAGGTCGACGTCTCCAAAGCCAAAGAAGGGCGAGGTCTGCAGGTGCCCAAAGCTGTAGGGGCGGGAGGGCATCGTGGCGTTGCGCCACAGGCAAATCGGCCGGGGCTCGTAGGGTGGCGGGATGGTGGTGTAAAGGTTGACCGTTTGGTTCTGGGTGTTGGTCGTGGACGTATTGAGGTCCGTGATGTCCCAGGCGCGCAGCAGCGTAAAATTGCCGGGGCAGTCGGGCGTGGGCAGGTAGCGGTCCAAGAGTTGCGTGACCAGGGTCCCCCGGGCAGCGCACGGGTCCGGGTTGGTGGTGATGGCCGTTTTGACGCGAAGGTCCCGGAAGCCGTTGCGGTAATAAAAAGGGTAGCATTCCTTAAAGACGAGGGGAGGGTTGATGTAGGCCAAGGTCGTGTCGTTGCTCCGCGGGTCTCGGCACTGAAACGAGTTAGGTGTGCAGCTCTTGCTAATGAGCCGATTCAAGCGGCAGGTTTGCTGGCAGCAATCTCCGCCATCATAATCGCATTCACGATAGTTCAGACGCTCGTCGCAAAAGCCATCCCCAAAGTTCGGGTCCAGCTTGAAGTTCTCGCCACAAGTCGCATTTTGGGGCAGGGACGTATCAAAATCCGGCGTTGGGGGCTTGGGCGCGGAGCAGTTGAGCGGGGCGTTGACGATGGCAGAATCACGACAGTCAAAGGTAAAGGGAGAGCAAGAATACTGGTACAACACCTTGAAATCGTCCGTGCCATTGATCGTTTGATTGTACGTGGCGATGAATTCCTGTGATGGAGTGGGCCGAGGGAAGGGGAGGGGGGGAGGATAGAGTTACAGATGAGTACACGTGTCAACTTTGAGTGGAGGGGAGGGAGGGTGGGGGCATTGGTGTTTTGAAGACAATGACTTGCCAACAGTGAGGGGATGGAAGGGGAGGGAGGACAAAATGAAAGGTATGTACATATGCCAATTCGGGACGCGGCTTCCCTCCCCCCATCCCACCACACACACAATTCGCCGTCAAGAGAGCCAATCATTTACCGTGTCATTTGTCCGCTTCTGAATCTCCGCCAGATCCCACATTTCCAAGGTGCTGAGCATGGGCACGCTGCCGCCCGGCTTGCACGTCTGCACGCAGCAATCCCCGCCGTCGTAGCCACAATTACGCGTGTTCAACGGCCCACGGTTACACAGGCCGTCGCCAATCAAGACAATGTCTGCTTCGTCCGAGTATTCCTTAAGCAGCTCCACGCACGTCAGATTGGACGGGTAGTCAAAGTCGTCGGGCAGCACGGGCCTGCATAACGTATCGTTTGTCATGCCAAAGTCCCGCGTTGTCATTCCGAGGGGACACCCGATGCAACGCGCCTGACCCGGCTCCGGCTGGTAGGACCCCTTCGGACAGGGCAAACACGTTGTCGACGCGTATGCAGAAGCGTAAGTCCCTGGGGCGCACAGCTCCAGCCTGGCGGGAATGGGGAAAGTGCTGTTGGCGTTGGAATCGTTCTGCTGCTGCTGCTGCTGCAAATACCGCCGCATGTTGCCCACCAAGTACAGCAAGGAGCGCCGTCGAGTGGTCCGTAATGTCGGGGTACACGTTGTAAGAATCAAACTGCTCATTCATGTGCGTGCCTGGCGGCGCACGGTCGCAGTCCGTCATATTTTGAAAACGATAGTACCCCCGTTCACACCGCACGCAGCCGATGGACGTGGAATTCACGGTCCCGTTGGTGTACAGGTGGTCCACGCAGCTGGTGCACGTGGTGCTGTTGCTGGCGTAGGTGTTGGGTCCGCCGCCAATCGCACCGCCAATCGAGAAGTAGGAGCCCGTTGTTGGGTCCCGCTTGTCGCAGGGGTAGCAATATGAGGCACCGGGCGTGGACACGTGCAGGACGGGGCAGGGTTGACAGCCCAGGATGGGCGGGTCTGCCGTCGTGTTGTAATAGGTGGCCGTCACATTGTTAAAGGTGCCGGCGGGACAACTTAGGCATTGCGTATGTGCGCCGTTCTCGTACATGCCAACGGGACAGGGGACGCAGGCTGGCATGCCAGCCTCCCTGTAATGGCCGTTGATGCAGGGAGTGCAGCTAGTGATGTTGTCGAAACTGCCCATCTCCACCTCGTACCCCGGCGGGCAAAGGCATTTGTATTCGGCGCGGAGAGTCACGGTGCTCGTGCCAGGGGGCAAAGCCACGCGCGAAGCCAAGGTGGTTTTCAGCGTGGTGGGATTGATTGTGTAGTAAGCGCTGCTCGATACCGTAGCGGCCACCAAGGGCACGTCCGCCGACACATTAAAGCCGTAGGAAGTGAAGAGTCCCCAGCTGGCCTCTAATGACATGAGCACCGGCACCATGCTCGCCCGGGAGCAGTCCAGCTGCTGCTCATAGCTCGCGCTGAACTTTTGCTTGTAGCCGCCCCAGAACACCCATTTCACGGCACTATTCACGTAGCGTGGCTGGAGCTCGTTGGTCAGTATGTACTCCAAGACCCCCGGCTTGCACGCAGACCAGTCGCACGTGCGTTTGCCTGTGCAAGCAGCTAGCTCGGAAGCACAAGACTGACGATTCGAAAGCCATGTCTGAAGCGTCTCGTACTTCTTGTTGACTTCGGTAGTCCGGGCTGCCTTTGAGGTGGCGGCGCTCGTGCAGGGCTGGCCTCCCACTTGAGTCATGCTTAGGCAGGCGTCTGGGCATTCATTTTTACAATCAAAGACGTCGTCTCCTTTGGTGTTGACGTCGTAATCGCCACCAATGCAACACTCATAAACTCCCAAAAATATGTTCGCGCAGCAGTTGCGGCAGTCATTGTTAGCAGCCAGGCAACCTTTGAAATTCCCCTCCTCACTCATGATTGTGGATTGTTGGCTCGGGGCGTCGAGAGTCTTTGAAGCGGCGACACTTGAACCGAGGTCGGTCCCTTGACAAGAGTACTTGTACTGGACCGGATCATCGTAGTAATTGCCCCCCAAAGAAGACGAAACCCCGCCGATCAAGGCCGCGTCGCACGAGGTGGAAAAGGGTCCAATCCTGGCCCCGTTGTTGGCGTCAGTGGCCACGCAATCAATCTGATTCGGTGCACCGGAGTAGTAAGTCGGACCGAAGGTCGGCGAATTGGTCGCCTTGGCCTTATACTGGCAGGTGCTGTACTCGGCGTAATCCGCGCTGCCGAGTTTCGCGTTCATGGCCGCGATTTTCGTTTGCGTCGTGCTCAAGGCGCCCGTGAGGCTCGTTAATCCGTTCTTCTGCAAGTAGTGGCACAGGTACCACTTGTAACGAAAATCCGGGGGCACATTCACAGTCGTCTGCCACGACTCCGAGAAACACAGGTCCTTCGGTAGACTGGCTTCTTCGATGTAAAATACCGTATTGAAGCCTGCGTCGAGCCGGTCTGGGTAGGCCGACACAAATTTTCCAATCGGCAGTTCCAGGCCGGCCTCAAATCGAAGCTCACCCCCTCCCGGATTGTTGGCGGCGTCATCGAGGCTGCCACTGAGGGGATAGTGGATGAGTTCCCCGAGCACGCTCAGGTTTTGCGCGACATGATCAAAGCAGATATAATTCACGGACGTGACATACTTCTCGAAGTCTGCTGGCAAGAAGTCGGCCGGCGTCACTGGGTCCGGCGTAAAGCAGGAACGCACAAACTGCTGCAAATCGATGCGGGTGCAGGTGTTGTTGGTGCCGATACAGGGGAAACGGAAGGGCGCTCCCAGGTCGAAATCACAGTTCTCTGCCTTATAAGTCAGGGACAAGACGATGGGGATGCGGCCCGCGGGGCAGGTGAAGGTAATGTTGGGAAAGCGCTCGTAGGAGATGGCGGTGGCCAGTGGAGTGCCTGGTCGCACGACGTCAGTGGAAAAAAGGGCCAAGTCTTCTGCGGGAGAGAAGTTCTTGATCGAAACGGCTTCGCTCACGGTGTCGAACATCTCCACCATGCTGTCGTTTACTCGCTTAATGTACACGTTGATCAAGTCATCCTGAGTTGGTGGAAGGGAAGGAGAGAAGAGAGGGGAGATCAGAGGAGACTCGACGCGGTACAGAAGGAAACGCTGAGCAATAAGGGCGAAGCCGTATTGACAAAAAGGGATGAGAATGAAACACGGTCGAAACATCCGAAGACAAGACAGCGCAATTTGATAAAAAGAAGGATCTGGTGGGAATGATGGACAGGGGTGAGACAAAAAACAGCAGCACTTATAAACTCACCCAGTAAAAGTCGAACTCAAACGGGTTGAAGAGTGACTTGAGCCCTGGAATGGCATCCAACAGGGCTTCGTTCAACAACTCGATCAAGTAGTCGATGGCGCCGTCGATAAAGGCTAGCAGGAGATCGACAGTGCTTTTGACGACATTCAGCACTTGGCCCACCACGCCGCAGGCAGGGGGCGGGGCAGTGGCCTTAGCTTCTTCGGTGGAATTTTCTCCACTATCGCAGATGTACTCCCCGAATTTATCGATAATGCTTTTCGCAAACTCCAGAAAGCTTCCCAGGGATGCTGTATGGGGAAGGGGAGAAATGTGTTTTCATGGAATTTGAACGTAGATGACGCGGAAGAAGCCGGTCAATCATCTCTCCTCCGGACGCCAACCAGGGCACTCAACTCCACCCCACCCACCTTGGAACACGTTGGTGATGGTCGTCATGAGGCCGTCGTAGTCGCTGATCAGATCATATAGAGTCTCCAGCCCGCGCTCAATGCCGAGACTCTTCCAGGCGTTGAGAAACTCTTCGTCTATGTCATGGAAAGCAGCCAAAACCTTCATCACGTCCTCCACATTTGTAATGTACTTTGCGAAGATGGCCTCGGCGCCTCCCTCGAAGTTAAAGGTACTAGGAGTCAGCTGGCGTTGCTCAGAGGGGATGCGAGAATCTGGCAGGGCCGGTGTGTCTTCGTTGTTTGCTTCCTTGCCTTCGAGCCGCCGCGTCGAGTCGTTACACGGTAAATTCAGGTTGATGCCTGGAAACTGCGCCTCGTAGGCCGATCTGATGGTCTGACAGTCGGCATAGCAGAGCGGGAAAGCGGCGGTGGCGTTGAATTGGGCCAGTTCAAAGTTTTTGGCCCAAGAATTAATCTGCGTACAGGTGGTTTTGGTCAAGCCGTTCTTGACGGGGCCTCGGATGATGCCCCACAAGTCGCCGAGGATATCCTGCAGTTCCAAAACCCTGTGGTGTGGCGCGGGGAAAAATGGGAAAAGTGAGCCATAGAGAAAGTGCGGCCAGGCGCGCGCGAGGAGAGCAGCGCGAGAGAGAGAGAAAGAGAGAGAGAGGGCTTGCTCACCTGCTTACATAGCGGCGGAATTTGCTCTGCCTTTGACACCAATTGTCGTACTTCTCTTCCTTGGTCCGGGAAGCCTTCATGTACGGTCGCATGGCCTTCGCTGCCTTGTCAAATTGCTTAATCCCTTGTTGTATCGGTGAGAGGAGGAGAGGAGATGAGAAGATGGGTGGCGCGAGGACAGATACATGGATGGATGGGTAGCCAGCCGCATGCATGATCGACCAAGGCTCAGAGGCCAAGCAGGATGGGAGGGGCGAGAGGAATGGGAGGGTTGGAGGGGCGAGAGGAATGGAGGGTTGGAAGGGCTCAACGAATGGATGGTGGCGGGGCTCGGCACACACACGCGTGCGCACAACAAACGTACCTAATTTTCCAAGTAAACGGCAGACGTTGTATATCGGACCGAGTAGAAGATCTTGAACAAATTTTACGGCGTTCTTAGGTGTAGCGGCCCTCTTGGACTTTTCCCAAAAGCCTAAGCTTGCCTCCCTATTATCCTCGAAAAGTTCGGCAAATGTCCAAAAACTAAACCTGCCATCGGGTGAAGCCTTTACGTCTTTCTGGCAAGAGCGGTCAAGCAGCTTCTCGATCACCATGGTTATGGGCAACCAGGCCATGCCGAACGGCGACAACAAGGTGCTGACGACGAACAGGGCCGCATCAACATCTTTTGTATACTGCACGGCTGCCTTGGCTCCCGTGCATTCCTCAAAAATGCGGCTGTGTTTGTGACAGAGAAAGAGACGGTGCATGAGTGTACATGAGTGGCGGGGTATGGAGGAGAAGAGGCGTTCGGCCAAGTCGAAACCGTGGCCCTAAGGAGGGGGGGAAGGAAGGGAGGAAGGGAGGGAGGGAGGAAAGGAAGGAGGGAGGGTTAGACATTTTACTTCACTAGGTCGGAGGTGTTCATTCGCCAGGCCGGCCCGCCGCGCCCACTACCCATTCCAAGCCTCTACTCATCAATGCCTTACCGGTTATCCGTCGAAAACTCCAGGTGCGCCCACTTGCAACTATCGTCGGGCTCGAAAGCGATGAACCAGTTGCCAATGGCTTGGGCGTTGTCGGTAGCGTTGCTGCTCTTCTCGCCCAAGGTCTCCATTAGCTCGGGGATCCCATAGCTAAGGTCAGCGATGATACCGATGTAGCTTAAGCGCCGACTGTGCCGCGTGCCGTTGCGCACAGCTTCAGCGACCTCCAGCGCGTGCTTGCCCGTGGGGTCAAGAACCAGGGCCAGCTCGTTGTGGAGCTGGTGGAAGCGGCTCAAGTCAAGCTGGGGGAGGCCTGGGGCTTTGGCTGGCTGCATCTGCCGGATGAGCCGCTTCAGCTCATCGTGTAGCTCATCCTCGCTCATGTCGTCCAGCGCGGCATTGTCAATGGGTGACCCCATCTCGTTAAGGAGACGATAGCCCATCTGTTCGAATTGCGCCTCGTCCATGCCCTCCCAAAGGGCGCCACCGTCTGCCTGGTCCTGGGCCTCCTCATCCAGCAGGTCCTCCGCGCAGGCGGTCGGCAGTAGAATGAGCAACGAGGCCACCAGGAGGAACAGCACCCACAGAGGACGCATGCTCCGGCCTCGCCTCGAGTGCGTCATGGGTGTGCTGTGGTGTGCAAGCAAGCGGTGTCGCCGTGTCGCGTTTTCTGGTGATGATGAGTGGTGCGGGGGCAGCAGGCCTGTGGGTGTGCATGGTGGTATGTTTGTAAGAATAGATGTCGTGAGTGAGGTGGTTTCTCCTGCAGCTGGTTGGCATGGACATAGCGTGCGATGAAGGCCCATCCGCGCTTTGGCAAAATTTGGCGAGGCGGCGATAGCCGGCGCGACCACCTCCAGGACAACGGTGGGCGAGAGCTCGGAGCCAGAGGCGCCATATGCTAATGGAATGTGCGCAAAGCAATGGGACCGTACACAGTGGTTCAAGGGGCAAGTCCAAAGGCCAAGCAAGGAAGGCCACGCCCTGGCCAGGTTCGAACCTGGGGAACGGGAGGGGTTGGCGGGGTGCCCCGGGGGTGCGGGGCAAACTTTGGCGAAGGCCAAGCGCGGTGGCCCATGAGAGCGAAGCGCGTGAAGCAAGGCACTGCGCGCTGCCACACACTGTACACATAACAAATGAGGAAGTCCCCCAATAAGGAGTAAGAGAACGAGGAGAAGTCTTAGAAACTCCGTGGTGCAGGAGAGCCACGAAAGAGAACGCGGCAGTTCAAGAACTTCATGTGGGCGCACCGTCGTTTTGCACATTTGCTCAAGCCGCAAAGCTTGAACGGACAAAAATTCAAAGCGACACCCTGTACATGTCACGAGCATGTAGCCCCGACGCTGCTCGTTGTGACTGCGTGCACTAGCGCTTGTTTGAAGTGACGAAATCGCCAGGGTGTTGATTAGGTTGACTCTCTGGCGACCACCACATGGGCGTCCCATCCGGAAACGGTACCTCTCCACGAGTACCAATTGGTACTTGTGGCTTGACGCCAATCTACCAATTGGTCTACTAGGTAAGTATGACGTTGAAAGTACTAAGTAGGTAGGGTCAAAGTACTAAGTAGGTAGGGGTCAAAGTACCAATTGGTACATGGGATTACAAGCCAAAATGGAAAGAAAAGAGGCACGCAGAGCCATCATCGATACCTCTCCACGACTACCGGTCGTTGCCCGCCAAGTATCGGTCGGTACCGCCGATACCATGAGGTCCAAAGTACCGGTAGTGCTAAGGTACTTGGAGCCAAAAAGTACGCGGGTGCGAGCCCGAAAATCTCTCTATCTACCAGTACTCGCCCCCCCCTCCTCCCCTCCGCGTCATCGCGTCATCGCGTCATCGCGTCATCGCGTCATCAAAACAGGCATTACTAGGTACTTGACCCAAACTACCCATAGGTACTTAGTGTTTAGTAGGTACCTTAGTAACCGAGTAGTACTTCAGGTACCGTTTACGGCCCTGCCTTCAACCCCCTGGCTATAATACGTGGATGACCGCTTTGCGCCCGCAATTGCTTTGCGCCAGCCCACTATTCCTGATTCAGTCGATGGATTAGAATTTGGTGTCCACGTTGGCATCGTACGTATGGGAGGCCAGGTCCAGGCGCGCAAACTCACAACACACTTCCAACCTCCCCATCTCGAGGCACTTCCCAGGGCTTTCATCCACCTCGCGCCCCCGTCCTCAGTCAAAAGGACATGTCCACGAAGTGAAGCTGGCACGATCGATAAAGATGATTGAAGAGCCCGTATAACTACAGAAGCAGAAGAATCGGTCGTCGGGATGTCCAGTGATGTGGCCTGAAAATACGCTTACGACCACAAGAGTTGCTTCGCGGAAAGTCGTGTTCCGCGTCATTTGCCGCCCCCAAACGCCAAAACCCACGACAACCAGGCATCACACACCTTGGCAGCCACTCACCACCCCCCGCGCACCTTCCCCTCGATACAGCAAGCCACGGGACCCTCGAATTCTGCCAGCAGCCGATCAGCCATGATTGGTCTTTCAAACCACCTCCTCCTCCTATTCCTGTTGGCCCTCCTCCTATTACTGCTGCCTTCCCCCTTGGACGCTGGCCGCGTCTTTGGCAAGAGCAGGCGGACACAAAAAGAAGAGGACGACCAAGCGGACGTCAACAAGGACGAGCTGCCCTCCGACTGGACCCGGAGTCGCCACGCACGCCGATTGGAAACCCATGTGGACGAGGACGACGTGCTGCACCTCTTGCGGCATGACCCCGTGGAGATGACCCTGGAGGAGGCCAACGACTGGCAGCACGTGAAGCGCAAGCTCTCCGAGGCCCGTGAGACGAGCGCGTGGTTTCAAAGCGTGGAGGACGCTTTTGTGCCGCCCAACTCGGCCCTCCGAACGAAGAAGGACGTGGACGGGGACAGCGAGGAGAATGTCGCCTCCTCCTCCGATGCCTTTGTCCGCCGAAAGGGCGCCCACCAGTCAGCACAAGAGGAGGAGGAGCTGGGCACAAGCAAGTCCAAGAAGAAGGGGGCAGAGACGGAGTTTGGAATCTTTGAACGTGCACGCAAGAAAATGATGAGGGAGTAGAGAGTGGGAGGGAAAAAGCGGAAAGGAAGGGGATATGAGGGGAGGAGAGGAGTGGTGCTTGAGGGGGAAGAACCTCCCAAATTGAAACATCAAAAACGTACATGAACTGTCTATGACTTCTGCTGCAAGGAAGAAGTTTTGAAAATCATAGAAGAAGTAGTGGAATAACGAAAGCAAAGGGGGAAAAGTGCGTTTCTTCCCCAAAAACAAAAGCAAGACAAAAAGTAACACGTACATAGACCTTACAAACGAGACGAAAGGGTGAGCCCTAGCCATCCTCGCATAAATCCATCATAAAATGAATAATGAGTCGCTCACATGCATCGTCTATCTTTCTGTGCTTGCTTGCTTTTCATATATTTCCATCTATCTCACGAATCACACAACACTCCGTCCCCTTCCTCCCCCCCGCCCCCTTTTTTTGTTTACGAATACTGAAAAACACTCCGGTTCACGGCGGTCTCACCACTCCGACACTGAACACCAGCGACCTTCTCCACCTCCTTGAACGCCTGCGCCATCTCCTTCTTCTGAACCCGTCCCTCCCGCCGTGCCTGCTTCACAGCGGCCTTCCTAATCCGCTTCTCCTCCTCCGTCTCCGCCTTATCGCGCTTGCTCCCCGCATTCATCACCTCACTCTCAACCTTCTTCTTCTCCCCCATTGGCAGCACCCCCAAGGGTAACCCACTCTTCTTCGAGAGCGCCACCATGGCCACAGCTCCCTCCGGCCCTCCTTCCTCTTCAGCCAAAGCCGGCATCTCCCCGCGGTACATGTTGTTCCTCCCCTTCTTCCCCTTCCGCTTGCCCCCCTCCTCGACGATGAGGGAGGGGTGGTTGTCGAGATTGGAACAGGTGGAGAGGATGGTCTCGCAGTCCCAGGGGGTGGGGCCATCCCGGTCCTGGTGGCGAAGAGGTAGGGGAGGGAGGAGGGTGTGAGTGTGTGAGAGAGTGGTTTTTGGTATGTATGTATTGATAAGAGAGATCCAGCGTGAATGAGTCAGCAATATTAGAGAAGAAATACTGTTATTTAGAGGTTGTGAGGTATCATGAAGATGTGAGTTTGTATCGTGGTGCTTAATGTACGCCTTTCTGCCTGCACATCTTTCCCTCCCAACCCCCACCCACTAATGCAGCAGCTACTTACCCCTAAATAGTCGTGCTTGACAATAAACTGCTCCATGTCATCCGCCCCGCCCGCACCCCCAGCCGCCACTGTATCCAGGACTTCCTCCTCCTCTTCCTCTTCTTCCTTCCCTGCCGCTTCCTCTCCCTCCTCCTCTACCACCGCCCCTTTGGTGGCAAACAACCCACGACTCCTCGGGGCCTTGCCCTCCTCCTCATCCTCCTCCACCTCCTCCTCCTCCACCTCCTCCTCCTCCTCCTCCTCCCGCCCCTCCTCCTCATCCGTCTCGGCAATCTTAGCCTTCAAGAAATCATCCAGAATATGCTCAATATAAGCCCCACCAGCACCACCCATCCCCCCCCCTTCCCCCCCCACCTCCACAACCCCCCGCGTATTCGCCCCTTCCTCCTCCGGGTCCTCCAACTCCCCAATCTCATCCTCACTATACTCCGCCAACAAATCCTCAAAATCCTCTTCCACACGCGCACGCTCCTTCCTCGAAGCCACCGCCCCCCCCGCGCTAGTCTCCCCCGCTCGTGCCTCCCTCAGTCGATGGCGTCGCATGGCCGCCGCGCTCTTCCTCCTCGCCCCCGCCTCCTCCTCCTCAAGGTCCTCATCCTCCTCCTCATCTTCATCAGTGTCATAGCCCTCCAACCCCTTATGCGGGGTCAACCGCTGTAGCTTCTCCAGCTCCCCGTCCTCCCACCCACGTGCCGGGGCCCAGCCCAAAGACTTCTCACTCTTCGCAATCAACATCGCCATATGCGCCTCAAAATCAAACCCTCCCCCCCCTCCCTCCCCCCCTTCCTCCGCCTCCTCCTCCGAATCCGGCTCCCGGCCCGCCTGCAAGATAAAGTCATCATTCAACTCCTCGAACCCCCCCAACCCGCCTACCCCCCCTTCCTCCTCCTCCTCCTCCACATCGCTCCCAAACAAGGCCTCCTCCATGTCTTCATCCATACAGTCTGCCGACAAAGTAATTGCATCCACCACCGGCTTCAACAGCCCCTGCCCTTCCTCCCCCCCGCCTTCCCCCTTCTTCGCCTTCTCCCAATGCTCCGGGTCTTCCGGCAGCTCATAAATGCCATCCCCAGGCAAGGCATGACCCACCTCTCCCGACGCAGCGATAAAACGTCCCCCTCCCATCGTCTTTAAGTGCCTCCCATAATCATACCCGTCATTAGGGAGGCCAAGCTCGTTCACGTGGTCCCGCCACCGCACCTTGCCGCTGGCTTGGCTTGCTTCCTCGTCGCTGTCTTTGGATTCGTCGCCGGCCTGGGCGCGGGCTGCGGCGTTGCCGCGCTGTGGGGGTGGTGGGGAGGGGTAGTGAAGCAAAAGAAAGAGAAAAGAAGAGGGGTTATGTGAGCAGAAAGGAAATATTTGGCATGTTAACATGCAATAAGAAAGAGAAGGTAACAAATCTTGGGCATGCGCGACTCCGATAGGAGAGAGGTGAGCAGGCAGGAGAGGGAGGCTGGAAGGAGCCCGTTGCCTGACGGAAGCAGACAGATATAGATATTGGACAAAATGCACTCCATTCAAGTGCTTACTGCCTTTCAAATGCCACAGGAAAATGCAGCATTTGCTGACCATGTATGGTGGAGGGGGAAGATGTACGTACCCGTCCTGGCAGCAGCACATACTGGGGCGCCTCGGGGTCGTCGCATTTGACGTCCCGCTGGCTGCGATGCACCAGGTGGAAATGCTGCGAATTGGCAGGGTCGATGAAGCGCTTCTTGACTTTGCCCTGTGGTTGGTGGAGCAAAAGGAGTGGTGTGATTAGTCAAGGGAGTCGCCTTGGTTTTGCCCATGCCCATCCGATGGTGGGGCAAGGAGGAGGGGGAGGAGGTCTATGGCTGTGCTTACCATTTTAGAGATGGAGCTGGACGACGCGGACGGCGCTGGCTTCGAGACGGGGTTTCTGTTGATTTAGACGGCGGTTGCCTGTGCTGTGTATGTATGGGCATGAGTAAGTGAGAGAACGGGCAGGGGGAATGTGGAATGGGGCGGTGAATGGCAGGGCAATGGATATGACGGATGACCGGTGGCTCAAAATCGCCGTTACGCTTCTTTGCGTTGCTCTTGTTCTTCGTTCCTTTAAGGCCAAAATCCCCCGCCCTCGCAGTGGCCGTACTCTTGCTCCTTGTAGACAGGGCGTAGAAGACCCCATCACTCTAGCGTAGTGCCAATGCAAAGTGGATGGAGCTTAGGTTTACGTGTATGGGCTGCGTCGTGTATTTCAACCCCTCGAATGGGCCACCAGCAACTCTCTCGCCCCCCAACCCCCACCCACCAAAGCCCACCGACGGAACTACGGCCAAGGGGGTCTATTCGTATTGTAGTAAGATAGAATAGACCCCCTTGCTACGGCCACTCCTCTTACTCATTCACTCACACGGTTCCCATACCATCCCATACAGAAGCCCATGTCCAAGGGGCCCTCCTTTCGAGGAGGCGCCGCCGGCCGCGACACCCGCTTGCGGACGCTCGCCCTGTGGGTGGCGCAGGTTGTCCTCGTCCTCTACTTCTTGTACTGCGTCCAAGCTGCCTCGTACATGCGCGGCAAGGCAGACGGGCTCGCCGAGATCCCGCCTTTCACCTCCAGCGCCCTGCAAGAAGCCGTGGCCGTCGACCCGCCTCGGCAAGCAATGGTGTCGATGACCGAGCGGGAAACACGACGCCTTGGTCGCGACCAGCAAGACCCCCAAGGGCATGGTAAAGGAAGATCAGGAGGTCCTGCAACGAATGCTGAAAAACGCTGAGGCCGAGCTGGCGCTGTACCAGGACGAAATCCCGCCGACTTTTATGAAGAAGACCATCAGCACGCCTTTCCTTGGCGAAGTGACAGACACGCACCAGAAAGTAAACGCCAAATGCCCGCGCTATGTGACCATGATGAAGCCCACCCACGGCCTAGGCCATCAGATGGGGACCTTCACCACGGCGATGATCACGGCGCTTTTCTTCGATTTGACTTATGTGGACGCTCCTTATTCGGACAAGAGCATCCATGGAGATTACCCGGGCATTGGGGACTTTACTGGCTTGAGCGAAGGCGAGCTGCAGCTGGCAGATGTGGAAGCGAAGGTGGCCAAGGTCATTGTCGTTGATGAGATGCTCGTCGAGCCCACCAGTCCCGAGCTCCCGAAGTTGTACGAGCCCCTACGGCAGGCGTTTGAAGAGAAGTACAAGGACGAGTGCAATGTGTTGTTCAAGGTATGTTGTGAGCGAGGGCGAGAGGGGCTGGGGACACGGAGGTGTTAGATCAAAAATGAGTCCGCCAACGCATTTATATGATTTCTCCTACTTGTTTGAGCCAGCCAGGGTTAATTTCTCGACACCAAATTAGGTGCGCCATAAGCTAACAACACAAAATTCACCCTTCCTTCTGCTCTTTCCACCCACCCACACAGCTCCGAGAGTACTACTCCTACGACTACGGGACCTACACCAAAGAGATCATCTCCCGCAAGTTCCGCGAGGCACCCAACCGGCAACCGATCTCCCTGGTCTACGACCCCAAGAAGTTCGTCATTGCTCTACACATCCGCGTCGGGGATATCACACCCACCAACGAAGATTATTTCCTCAAGGTCCTAAGCCAGGCACTGCCAGCCCTGGAGGGCACGCCTTACCGTGTCCACGTCTTTGCCGAAAAGAAGGGCGCGGGGGATTATGGCAAGCTGGTCGAGTTGGTGGGGAAGGAACGCATTGCGTTCCACCCGGATATGGCCCCGTTTGAGACCTTTTATCACTTGACGCAGGCGCATGTGTTTGTCATGTCTGCGAGTGGCTTTTCGCAGTTCCCGGCTGTGGCGGGGACGAAGGCTTTGGTGTTTTCTCCACCAAGCCGGGAGAATTTTCCGCTTAAATTCTGTCCGCCGTTTTCGGTGTGTTGTTTCAAGGATGGGACGTTTGAGTAAGATGGGTTTTTAAGGTTGAGATGGAGGATGGAGAGATGGAGCAAGACGCAGAGGCTGGAGAAGGACGTGGCTGACTTTAAAGCGGTGCTTTCGAGGGAGGCCAAGCAGTAGTAGAAAGAGAAGAATGAAGACTGAGTGAAGAATGCAAAGGGGAAAAAGGAAATGAATAGTAAGAAATGCCATGCTTGTTGTTCGCTTAGCGTATGTATGTAACTAAGAAGAAATGAGAATCGGAGCAGATGACTGACGCGCCTCCCCAACAATACACACCCACAGGAGCTGCGCGAGTCTTAAGCCACCTGGCATCCATCCAGTATCATGGCCGATCCTCCTCCACCAAGAAAAGCGGACGCCGACAAAGCACCCGCTCCACTAGCCCTGCCACCATCCGAGCCCTTACCACGCGACACCACAAGCAGCAGCAGCAGCAGCAGCAACTGCAGCAGCAGCAACTGCAGCAGCAGCAGCAGCAGCGATCCAGGCGTCGTGCGAACAATAACGGTAGACGGCGCCTCGGTCAAGTTAGATCATCTCGGCCCCATGATTATTAATACTGACGGAACGGTGGCACGCATTTTTAATTGGGCAGGCCTGAGTGAGGGGGAGAAAAACGTGGCGCTTCGTAGAATCGCCAAACGTAACAAGGCACGCGTCGAACAGCTACTGGTGGAGGCGGACAAGCAAGATGGAGGGGGCGGCGGAGAGAAGTAAAATGGAGGGGAGAACCACGGGAATGAACGTCTATTTTCTGAAAGAAGAAAACCGAGTGACTGAATATACATATGTTTGCTTTTATTTACTTTTGTGTTTACCTCCGTTTCTTCTTGGCCATTTGACTGCTGGAAGGCACACCGTCAGACGCAAAATCCCATTCCTTCTTCCTGTTATTCTTCTTCTTGACACACCACCCCCGAGGCACAGGTGCTGCTCGCTTGGTCTCGTGTGCTTGGAGGCGGAGATGACTCAAGGTCTCACTGATGGGCATGCGCAGAATCTGCGGTGGCCGCCATGCAGGGGTCGAATTAGTATTACCCTTGGGGTTACTGTCGTCGTTCTCGTTGATGGTAGCAATTCCCGCAACAACGCCCTCCCAATCGGGCAGGTCTTGCGGAGGAGGAAGGGAGGGGCGCTTTTGGGTGGCGGCGGCCTGGGCGGAGGAGGAGGAGGAGGAGGGGGAGGCATGCATCGCTGCTGCTTGGGATGTCGATCCTGGCATTTGCGAAGGTGGACTTGATGCTGGTGGTGGCGGCAAGCACAATGCTCGGAGGACGCCGGCTAAGCCTGCTCCTGCCACGGGCCGCAACAAGATGGCGTTAAAACCCCGCGCAGCTGCCTTTTGTGTATCAACGGTGTGGGGCGGTGCCATCAGGATCAAGGGCACACGTAAGCCAATGTGCAACAGGTCTCCCACCAGCTCGTCCGCCGTAATGTCGCACAAGCCCGCCGAGAGGAAGACGGCGTCGTACGACACGACCTGGGCGAGGGCCAAGGCTTCCAAGCCATCTCGTACCACGTCGAATGCCGCCACCAGTTCGGGGAACAAGCCGCAGCGCACCTCGTGCTCCAGCACCCGCCGGATCTCGCTCGCGCGCGCGACGTACGTGTCGACGAAGAGGACACGTAGGAGACGAGGGGACTGGGAAGGGAGTGGTGGGAGCGCCGTCTCCATCTCTGGCTCTGGCGGCTTCCGCGGGGGTTCTGGGGAGGGTGATTGTGCTGCCGGTGATGATGCTGCGGATGCTGGTGACGACGACGAGGGCACCGGCAGCTGGGCGGGCCCGCCGTCCTCTTTCTGCGCCGTGTGGCTGCCTGTGTGCGGTCGTGTGTGCATGTGTTGAGTGCATGAGAGGCGTCTTGTGTGTCCAAGCCAGGCCCATTGCGCTTGTGAAGAACAAAGCCGTGATGATGTGAATCGAGGCAGGAGGCTGTCATGCACCCTGTGGCTGCCCCCAATCAAAGCAGTGTGTGGTGGGCGCAGCACGTCCATGGGCATTATATAGGGGCGTGGATTGTCTGCCTGTAGATGGGGTTGTGTGGGAGTGGTATTAGAGTGTTTCGACAAGCAACACCGGAGGCGAGAGCTCGATGATGAAGCCTCCTCCTCGTTCTGCCCCTCTGTCCTTGCCCTTTGCGCTTTGTGCAGATACCAATACCAATTCCCAGCCCGACGACCACTACACAATCTCACGTTACCACTCCCTGTATTCCGACCCCAATCTAGGCCAGGGTGCCGGCGGAGTACGGGGCAAGCCAACCCCGCCGAGCCATCAACCACCTCTCCACCTCAGGCCCTCTCCCCCGGCCTCGAATCAGATGGACAACGACAAGACCAATGGCGGCAGCACACCCGCGGCAGCGGGAGAAGCAGGCTCGCCTTCCGAAGCATCTGCTGCCACGGAGGGAGCGGCGGCGGAAAGCCCCAGCAGGAGGGCGGTGGAGAAGCAGACAGAGACGGAGGAGTACGTGAATTTTGGTAAGTTGGGTGGACATTCCTGGAGAACCAAGCTTGAAAGATGGAGGGGTATGGCATGGAGGGGGCGCTTAAGTTGCCAGAGGAAGTAGGCGGGTGTAGTGGCTTTTTATCATGCGTGTCGAGACAGGGCTTGTCGGCTGCGTCTCCCTCTTCCTTCGATCCGCTTGCCCTCCTCTCCAGAAATCAAGAATCGCAACGTATGAACTTACTCCTTCCCATGCTACCACGCAGGTTTAGAGCTATGGAACGAGAGACGGAAAGTCTGGCAGAGCGAGGGCAAGAAATCAGAAGGGGCCAGTGCCAGCACCGGCCCTCCTGCGGCAAGTACGCATCTTCCGAAGCGGTAAGTGAATTTGTAGCCGAGATTCTGTTGATTTCTTCTTTGTTATATCGTCTCGTAAGCTGGCACAAATCATCGTTTCTCACCTATCTCCCTTGCATATATCCTGCTACCCCAGGGCGCGATCGGTGGACGTGGACACTATTATCGAGAGCATTTTTTCGACCACGGGCGATGCACGCTTGCCGCAGCCGGTGCCCCTCTCGCAGATGATTGATTTGCTCGTCGACTTTTGGGAGGTACATTTAGAAGGGAGGAGATAGGGGAAGGAGGATAATATATTTTTATTTGTTTTACTCATCGGCGTTTTCCCTCTCTCATCCCTTTTTGCAGGCGGACGGGCTTTATGACTAAACGAGGAGAGGAGGTTGAAAAGGAGGAGCAGAGCAAACGCCAACGAGGAAGACTTAGCCGGCAGGGGTGCCTGCTATAAGGGTGATATGTGTTGTTAAGGAAAGTGGGACAGAATGGGACGAGGGAGAGGGTATGGGACAGACGGGGTGTAACTTGTAAAGGACGACAAAATGTAAATAGTAAGACGTGAAGCAGACCAAAAAAAGAATGGATCGCACCACGTTGCTTTTGCTTTTCTTTCATTAATGTCTTCTTTCTGATTTCAATTTTTGGTTTCTCATTCCCTCCCACTTGCGATAGCTCTCAGACGTACCCGCGTACCGCTTCCTCTCTACTTCTCTTTCTTTTCATCCAACACATATGCAAGTACTGGACGCACACAAGACAGCAGCAACAGCAGTAGCACCCTTCTCCTCCTCATTACCACAACCCACATTCCTACCTTGCACGACCAGCACGGGCAAAAACATAGTCTGGATTGGTGGCCGTCCTTATTTCCTCTCCCCCACCGCTGGGCTTAGCAATGGCACGGCCTTGCAACAGCAGCAGCAGCAGTTACAGCAGCAGCAGCAGCAGCAGCAGCAGCAGCAGCAGCAGCAGCAGCAGCAGCAGCAGCAGCAGCAGCAGCAACAGGCAAAAGCAGCAGCGGACGAAGAAGACGAGGTCCGGGCTCGACGAGCCATGGAGGCTGACGAGAGGAGAGAACGACGGGAGCAGCTAATGGCGGAAGAGAAAACAAGAAGGGCAAGGGAGGAGGATGGAGAGGCGATGCTGGTGACGTTTGCGGATGCGATTCAGGCGGCACGGGAGGGACGGTTTGCGCATTTTCGGTCGTTGGTTGAGAGTGTTGGCCACTACCATCCACATCCCCCCCCTACGAAGGGTCTTGTCCCTCCTCCCTCGCCATGCCACGACCAAGTCGAGCACCATATCTTGCTTAGGATGACGACGCAGGGGGGCAGGCCATAGGGACGCGGCCACTTTCCGTGCTTGTTGGCTTTCTTGTTTGCCTGGGCTTTTCCTCCTGGCGGCCACTTATAGACCTTACATACACTGCGAGACAGGAGCGACTGTCAAGACCGAGGGCAAGAGGACAGGGAAGAAGGAAGCTCCCACCCCAAAGGAAGGGTCTACTGGCATGCCTCTCACCCACGCACTGTTAAGCCACCCTACACGCACACCCTACAGGTCTACAACAAGCACACGAGCAACAAGGGCAGTCAGGGTCCAGAAATTATGGCGGCAGCAGCGGCAGCGGCCGGAGGGGTTGAGAGTCGGCTTGTGACGATGGAAGGCGAGGGTCAGCTTGTGACGATGCGCAAGAACTGCAGGGAAAGAAGGACGACCGTCCGACCCATGGTGTACAATGCAGCAGCGGCAGCGGTCGGAGGGGTTGAGAGTCAGCTTGTGGCGATGGAAGGCGAGAGTCAGCTTGTGGAGGGACAAAGAGAGGTAGGAGGGGAGGGAGGCGCAGAGTCCGCAGTGGTCGCAGGAGCCAAAGAGGACGATGAAGGCGCGTGTGACCTCGACTAAGACGAGGAATTTTGTGGTGGGAGGAGGAGGGAGGGGCGAAGGGATGGAAAGAGGGAGTGGAAAGCCGTTGAGTGTGCGAGGTGGGGGAGGGGGGGGCGGGGAGGGAGGGGGGGAGGTGGGAAGGGAGGAGGGATGGAGGCAGGGAGGAGAGAGAGCTACTTCAGATTCATATCATGATGGGAGGAGGCTGAGAGGAGGGGGTAAAAAGAAGAATACATGCAGACAATCAAATGAGAAACCGGCGAAGAGGGAGGGTGATTTGTGGGTTGCCACCTACAAATGCTACGTGCCCAAAAAAGAAAGGGGTCCGTACGGAAGGACAGAGTTTTCCAAAAGAAAAAAGAAAAAAGAAAATAAACGCGAACAATAATTTGTAGTTAAGTGACATCCAATAGCGCAAGAATATCTTGGCTACTTGAAAAATGTTAAGCAGAAATTTGTTTTGTGCTCCGTCGCCAGGCACGTACCAAACGTAGGTGCCATCCCGCTGCGGAAGACAAGAAAACCCTGCCGCAATGCACGTTTAGGTATCTACACCACACCACAATAAAGGTAGAAGTCTTTTACTTTACAAATGTGTCGCTAGAATTAACATCCATATGAAACCGCAAATGTAAAGCTAGTTTCTCTGCTCCTCTGTCGGTTGATTAGACAGACGGATGCAACAATAGCCGTGCCGTCAGCAGACCCCAAACAATAACAAAAAAGCATCGATTACCGCATACGCGCGCCAGAAATCACGTTATATAGGGTGCATGTGTGGGTACATGTGTGGAAAATGGTGTGGAAGGTGGTCTTGACATGCTGGGGAGAGGGTGCGATGACACGATGATGTGATGACGAAGCAAGAGCACCTTTTACCTTTTGCTCACTGCCTATGTGCCTTCTTCTGTGCTAGCAGGCACCGCACGCATGCCCCAGGTGCTCCACCGAGCAATCAACCATCCCAAACCCCTCCCAAGGGGGGCATGGTGGGCCCCGGTGGGCCGCTGGTTGCTGCCTTGTCCATCCCGCAGCAGCGAAGCATCCCCGATCGCTTTTTGGGCGATGGCCCTCGGATGCCGCCTCGCTCTGCTCACGCTCATACCCTTTGTAAGGACCACGTCTCACCATAACCACACCCCAGAACCACGGTACGATTGGCAGAGCGTGTGCACCAAGGCGTGGTGGTGTGCCCTTGGCCCAGCGACGCCTCCTTGTCGCACAGGGAGGGCGATTCTGCGCGAGAGACGAATGCCGCTGTCCTACAAGCGCTTTGTCCTGGCGTCCCCAGCAACCACTTAGTGTTACACACAGCCCCCCACTGCCGCCTAGTCCGGCCAACTCCAGCACACGCTTGAGAAGCTTGTTTTTAGGCGCATTCCGCCCTTTGGGGTCTTATATTGCTTTTCTGTGCGTTTTTGAAGTGGTCAAGGCACATGGCAAATTTCGCGTTCCTTACCCCCCTGGATGGGCCATCCTCTTGTCTCTGTGTCTCACATCGAAGGCCTTTGCGGCAGGCCGCCACAAAAGAAAGCACAGATGAAACCATCACGGACAATTCCCATTTCTTTTTTGCACGGTCTCCATCTATCCCCTTACACACACACACAGCAACCACAGCCAACAACAACAACACCAACACCATGAACCCCACCATCAACACCACCACCGCCTCTGCCGTTGTTACCAACCCTTCGGGCTATCTCGCGGCCCTTCTCACGCCTGCGATGGCAAAAGCTCCCCGCTCTAAGACCGCTGCGAGCCTTGCCGCGCCAGCGCACACCCACAAGGCCAAGCACGCGTCCTCCCCCACGCCGTCCTCTGTGTCGGTTTCCGTCCTCATCAAGCGAGGCGACGCCATCGACCCCGAGCCGGTGGTGGCCGACGCTTCGCCGACCCCTGCGGAAATCAACCACTTGACCGACGGGGCTGGGCGGTTGAGTGGCTGGATCGAACAAGCAGTTCCGATCGAGGCCATGGCCAGCGACACCCGCCTGAAAGAGGTGGAGAAGTCCGTTTCGGATTTGGTGTGGCAGCACCCTAACAAGAAAAATAAGGCGAGCAAGGACATGCAGGCCGCCACCAAGGAGACGTTGGAGGCGCTCTTGCGCGAGGGCAAGCAGCTCCATCGCAATAAGGCACTTCGTCTATGCGACAAAGAGGGCAACTACAGTTGGGAGGCAGAGGCGTCGAGCGAGGCCTGGACGAAGCTTGTCTCTGGGGACATCGACTACGAGCGCGCCATCGCTTCGGGGCTGTTGATCGATCCTGAAGATTGCTTGGCTCGCAAACTCATACGAGGTCCTGCTGCCTGCAGGCAAGATGAGAGAGATGCTTCGCCTCCGGACGAGGCCAGCATGTTGTTGCTTCATTCAACGCACTCCTTGCTAATTTACTACACAACACCACACCACACCACACTACATCGCACAGGTCTGCATGTGGGTGGGTAATCATCGCGCTCATAGCGAACGCAGTGGCCGGCGGCAACAAGGGTGGCTGCATCGCAAAACAAGGGCAATTCTTGACCTCCCCACCCTCCCCAGCCCTACACCAACTGCTGCCACACCACCCCCGTCTACACACCACTACAGCCCAGTCAATGCTCGCCGCCCGGGCCAGCAACAAGGCGGCGTCCCTGGCAAGGGTGGGGCCCTCGATACGGCACGCCAGCCGACCTCTACTTGCCTCCTCTTTCCCATCGACGACCTCCTCCCCCTGTAGCTCCTTGCCAGCCCCCCACACGCCCAATAAGGAGAAGCACCGCGCTTGGTTGAGGAAATAAGGAGACGGAGAGAGGGAAGAGAAGAGCGGGGCAGCTTGCGTGAATGAATCAAAGCAGTAGCGGTGGTAGCAAGTTGAATGAGTAGGAGGCGCAGGGTTGATGTGCTTGCATGAGACGTACAGCAGGGAGGGAGGGAGGTCAGAGGAGGGAGAAAGGAGGGAGGATAAGTGAAGCAATCGAGGCAGCAGCAGCACTTGCAGCAGCAAGTGGAATTCGGACGAGGCGCCGGGAAACGAGAGAGAAACAGAACTTACACACAAAAAAAGGAAGAATCGGAAAGAGAAGAAACAAGAAAGAAGAGATAGAAAGAAAGACGCATAACTCATACACAAAACGAGAGAAGACGAAAGAAAGAGAAGGAACAAAAAACAATGGATAGAATGTAGGTTAGATGCCCCCCGAAAATATATACATGTAGTCCGGGGGTTGTTATCACCTCTCTCTCCTTACACCCACCCTACCACATCCCACCACATATATTTATTTGATTGCTTGACGCGGGAGCGCTCTCATTCCACACCTTCCCTCGCCTTGTCAAGAGCCACGTTTCGCCCTCATATTATTCTGTCAATTCAATTAGGCGCCCACACACGCCCCTCCTTCTCCTTAGGAAGAAAAGGCCGTGTCGTCATAGATGCCAGGCAAAAGGATGTTGCACTTCTCCGCAATGCACTGGACGATACCCGAGCGATAGGAATTCACACCCTTGCTCTGCAAAAATGCCCAGAACTTGTCGCAATGCTCAACGCACGAGACCGTATGATCCTTGTCGTCCGGGCCCTTGAGCAACAAATACTTGCCAAGAAGCTGGTAGGTGTTGGTGATCTTCTCGTTCGGGTCATCCCCCGAAGCCAAAGCCTCAGCAGCCTTGGGGCCAATGCCAGGCACCTCCGTCAGCTCCCCCGTGATGGGCGCCCGGATGAACTCGGCCAGCGCCTCCTCCTTCACGTTCGAGCGGCGGGGGTCATAAGCTTGAGACGCCATGTTGCTTTTGAGAAGGTGGTTGGTTGGGGCGGGGGTGCGGAGGCGGCTGGCTGCGTTTGTGTGGGATGGGGAAGGGAAGCGGGAAGGGCGTGTGAGTGTCAGAGTGTACAATATGAAGAGGAGCCCGCGCTTGCTGCACACAAGAGTGCGGCGTGAGGAGCAGGCCGTGTGGGGGCTGGTTGTCATTGCTGGCGAAGAACATCATCATGATCATGCGCTGTGGAAGAAGAGGTAAGGGCACATCAAACCAAAGCCACCACGGCATTACGCACGTACCGCACCACCTCTCTACCGCGTCCCACGCATCCATTCAGGGTTCATATTTGGGCAACAGAAAGGAAGAAGCTCCCTTTGAGGGGGCTCGGTGAGGGCCTCTTCACTCGCCGACGATGACGAAGTCTTCAATCTGAAAAAATCAGAAAGTACGCCCCCGCCTTTTGCTTGCCGCATTTCTGAGGCAGGACTGGCTTCCTTTAACAAGGGTCGCGAGGTGCCCGCGTATCTGTAATTTTCACGTAGCGAGAACCTGAAGCGAGAACTAAAAAAAGTAAAAAGGGTGGCACAAAAGGAGGCCTTCCAACTCACCCCAACCTCCCTACCCCCACCTCTTTTCCCAACTAAACCCCTACTAAGTTGATTCCTGTCGTCGGCCTCATTCTTTATTTGGGAACTTACCAACTCAGTTCTGAATATTTGTCATGATTGGTGGTACACTGAAAATGAAAGAAAATCAAAAAACATATTAAACCTATTTGCTGCTATTACCCCCGCCCTCCCTTCCCTTTTCCCCTCGCCCCACCTTGCTCACCTCGCGCGGACAACAAGTTGAGAAGACCTACCCTCCCTTCTCTACACACATTCCCCCCCATCCTCCCCTACTACCTTATCTCTTCTATCTACCGTGCCAGCCCCTCCTCCAACCACTCCACCAACAAAGCCTGCACGCTCCGAACCGTCGCCAAAAACTGCTCTTGCGCATACCTTCTCACCGGCGGCCCAAGCGGATTTAACACATCCACCACCGCTGGCGGGTCCCTAAAAATATTCTGTGTCAAAGGCGTGATATGCGTGCCCTTGATCGTCTCCATCCTCACGTCCATCTTAACCAAAGGGCGTTTCATTCGCATGATCGACCGGGATTCCTGCAGAACCTTCATCAAATTCTCACTCTCATCAATCGAGTCATCTTCAAACTGAACCAACAACGTCCTCCGTGCCCGATACATCCTCCGACACACCTCCCGGGTATCATCAGGCGTCGGCGCAAACTCCCGTGCCCCATCCGAAATCGACTGCAACAACGGGGGCAACTGATCCACAACACTAAAAACCTGCTTCATCAACGGCACCACCTCATTCCTCACCACCGACGGCGCCATCCTACTCGCCGAATAGGCCTCCACCACCTCCTCTATATTATGCCTTAATCTCCCCAAAGACTGCCTTAAAGCCGTCCCTGGCCCCAGGGCCCCTCCATCTGCTGCTAGGACAGGCGAGCCTCCAATTAGACCATCCTCACCCATCAAAGAAACAGACAAAGGCACCACCAACTCTTCAAACGCCGGAATCGCCTTCTGAGCCTTCTGGTTATTGAACGAAATCAGAGCATTGGCCAAGCGGGGGGTATCAGGAAACAAACACGTGATCAACACATGCAGCAACGCACCACACGAGTGCCCAATCCCCACCACCGGCAACGCCCCATATTCCTTCGCGAGGGGAATAGCCACCTTCTCGAACCTC
>Ga0209491_10002681_pt1 | contig 31105 bp, 25 predicted proteins | sample BON02_FD_187213 | JGI IMG/M metagenome (GOLD analysis project Ga0209491, IMG submission 187213) | Freshwater microbial communities from Lake Bonney liftoff mats and glacier meltwater in Antarctica - BON-02 (SPAdes) (version 2) | ecosystem: Environmental > Aquatic > Freshwater > Ice > Glacier...
CCAGTATCTGGGTCGACGTAGGTGCCACGGCTGAGGTCGGTTTCGATGGCCGCGAGGTAGATCTTCGCTTCGGCCTTCGTTGTGTAGGTGCTCTGCCCCGGCACGAGCCGACCGAGGTGTCGGTATCGAATCTGGTAGCGGCCACTTGGCAGCTTTCGGATGTTCCCGAACGACCTGTTGTTGCCCATTGTTGTCTCCTCTGTACCTTCGTGCATGGCACGTATGTGGCACGACGGCCCGTCGGCGAGGTGTGTCCAAAGTACCTCAGGACCGGGAAACAGTCAATGAACTGGGCTTATCCAGCTTGGAAGAAGAGAGCGGATGACGGGAATCGAACCCGCGTGTTCAGCTTGGGAAGCTGATGTTCTACCATTGAACTACATCCGCAGAACCGCCCCAGACTAGCGGGCGCTGTGCGCCGGATCAGGCGCCACGATTGCTGATTGCTTCTTGATCGTAGGGCTCGATCATGATGCACTCGCCGGGGCACTCCTCGGCGGCATCGACGGCCAACTCGATCATCGAATCGGGGATGCGAGCCACACCTTTGCCCATGTCGGGGCCATGGCCAGCGCCATCGACGCCGTCGAACACGATGGTGGCGCCGAAGTGCGATGCCTCTTCCTTCACGACCCACAGGCCGTCGTCGCGCCCGACGAACACGTCGGGACAGATCTCCGAACAGATGCCGTCACCGGTACACAGGTCCTGGTCGATCCAGACCATCAATGCTGTCGCTGCCATGTCGTCTCGCCTTTCGGGGGGTTCGAAGAAATCTCCTTCGTTCTATCTCGTGAGGGAGTCGAACTCACCCTGAGCGCCCCCGAAACCGATCGTGGATCCTGTCACAGCTCCATTGCGTCGGCGACGGCACCGTTACGACGAGTGCCCGAGGAGCGGAGCCCAGAGACGACTCCGGCCCGATCTCCCTCGGGCCGGTTCTGGCTGAGCTTGCGCTTCGCCTCCACCCGATCGATCGTCATCTCGTCATCGACGACGAACGGCAACACGGTCGACTCCAATGCACCCGCCGACTCGCTGCTCACCAAGTGTCCGACCCCTGCCGACCGCAGCAGCCCCAGCACCACCATCGGATCGTCGACAGCGTTGGGGCCCGGCACGTACATCGCGCCGACCGTACCGGGCCACCTGCGCTCGACACCGCTTCGTTTCGGTTGCACTTCGGGTGGGGCGGCCCACCGAAATCCGCACGCAAACGTGGTGGTTGGAGCGCCGTCACTAATGTGGTTGCTCGTGATCCTGTCCGACCGCACCATCCGTGAACAGCTCGCCGCCGGGCGGATCGTGATCGACCCGCTCGACGAGTCGCTCATCCAGCCGTCGTCGATCGACGTGCGCATCTCCAACCTGTTCCGAGTGTTCCGCAACCACACCCGCGGCATCATCGACGTCAAGCACGACATGGTCGATCTCACCGAACTCGTCGAGATTCCCGACGGCTCCGACGAACCGTTCATGCTCCACCCCGGCGAGTTCGTACTCGGCTCCACGCTCGAACGCATCGCCGTCCCCGACGACCTGGTCGGACGTGTCGAAGGCAAGTCGTCGCTCGGCCGGCTCGGTCTGCTCATCCACTCGACTGCCGGGTTCATCGACGCCGGCTTCGACGGCCACATCACCCTCGAACTCGCCAACGTCGCCAGCCTCCCCATCACCCTGTATCCGGGCATGAAAATCGGCCAGGTCAGCTTCATGATGATGACCACCCCGGCCGAACGCCCCTATGGCAGCGGCGCCAAGGGATCGAAGTACCAGGGCCAGCGCGGCCCCACCCCCAGCCGCTACTTCGAGAACTTCGACCGCTGACCGCACCTCGCCGCCGACGCACGCGAATCAATTGCGAGAAATCTCGCGAAACGAAGATTGAACGATCTGCGAGCGGGTACTGCGTTGTCCATGAGTAACGACGCATCCCTCAGCGACACCGACATCACCAGCGGCCCCACCGAGGACGACGAGAATCTCGACTCGCCTGGCGAGCACTCCGAGGACACCGGCGACGAGCCCACCGAGGACGACGAGAATCTCGACTCACCCGATGAAGGCTCCAAGGACACTGGCGACGAATCCTGACCGTTCCTCGCCCACGAACGCGTCGGTCGTAGCGACCTGCCCCGGGTCCCATCAACCGACGCCTTCGGGCCGCCACTGCAGTCGACATCGAGCCCCCCGAGGGTAGGACCCGTCCCGATCCGGCCCCGGGGTTGGCCGTCGACCGCAGTGGCGGCCCTTCGATCTTCACGGCGAGCCCGATGACGATGACCGTTCAACTGCCCTCCCTGTCACCGCACGAGACCGCGTTGGTGCGCTGCGTCGGCGACATCCACGAATTCACCTCACAGTTCTGGGGACGTCGGCCGTTCGTCAAGCGGGCGCGAGCGAGCGATGGTGGCGTGGACGTGTTCGCTGACGTGCTCTCGCTCGATGCCGTTGACGAATTCGTGGCCAACGGAGCCCGACTTCCCGCAATTCGGATGGTCGCCGACGGGACCCCGCTGACACCGACCCGGTTCTGTTCACCGACACGTCTCGGGGGTCGACAACTCGACGATGTCGTCGACCCCGTGAAGGTCGTCGCCCGTCTCGGCGAAGGAGCAACCCTGGTGCTGCAGTCGTTGCATCGGACCCTGCCGCCGGTTGCTGCCTTCGTGACCTGCCTCCAAGACGAGATCTCGCATCCGGTGCAGGCAAACGCGTATCTCACCCCGCCTGCTGCAGCCGGGCTCGCCGAGCACGCCGACCTCCACGACGTGCTCGCGCTGCAACTGCACGGTTCCAAGCGTTGGTGGGTGGAGGGTCTCGGTGACGTGACGATTCGCCCGGGTGACGTGATGTACGTGCCACGCGGCATTCGTCATCGCGCCGCGACGTCGGCCGCTACGTCGCTGCACCTCACCATCGGCATCATCAGGGTGACGCGTCGGCAGGTGATCGAGCGGCTCTTGAGCGACGGGCCCGAGACGCTCGACGCGCCTCTTCCGATCGGCTACCGCCACCGCGGGCAACGCAGCCAACTCGAACGTGCCATCGACTCGGCGCTCGACGACGTCCTCGATCTGATCGGCTCCACAGACCTCGGCGCCGTTGCCGATCGAGAGCAATCGCGGCGGTTGGCACGGCCGCCCAAGGCGGGGCGGATCTTGTCGATCGCACGCGTCGACGAACTCGACGCCGAGACCGCGATCTGCTGGATTGCGCCGGAGCCTCTCGCTCGCGCCGTCGACGAGGCCGACGGACGACGGAGCCACTGGGACGGACTGCGTTGCCACGAACACTGGTCGCCCCGCCCCGAGCGGATCACCATCCACCTCGGTGACCACACGCTCACCCTGCCGACCACTGCGCTCGAAGCACTTCGCACGCTGAGTAACGGGAGGCCAGTTCGCGTCGGGAACCTTCCCGGACTCGACGAACCGAGCCGCGTGGTGCTGGCCAAGCGCCTCGTGCGAGAGGCGGCCTGCGTGGTCGACGCACACTGATCCTCAGCGGCCGACGCCCTCGTTTGAGATGTCGACCGGCGCGGTAGGCCCGATGAGCGGGTCGGGCGATTCCCAGATTCCAACACCCGGAAACCCAGAGCAGAAGGAGCACCCCATGAGTGGAGAAGCCGATAAGGCGAGCGGTCGCATCAAGCAGGCCGCTGGCGCCTTGACCGACAACGATGAACTCAAGAACGAAGGCAAGTCCGATGAGGCTGCCGGCAAGGCCAAGAGTGTGGTCGGTGACGTCAAGGACAAGGCCAACGACGCCATCGACAAGATCAAGGACAAGCGTCACTGAGCACCGTCCACTGAACCAGACAGATTGACGGAACACCGTCACCCGAGCGCCGATCCCGTCCCCCGGCGCTGTAACGAGCCCGCCCCCCGATGACGTGGAGGCGGGTTCGTCGCGTGCAAGCCGGCCGTCAGTCGACGAAGAGGCGGACCCGAGCGCGTTTGCCGCGCATCGTGGTCGACTGCATCTTCTCGATCACGTGCTCGACCGAGGCTTGGGGCACGCCGACCACCGCATACGCATCCGAGATACGGATCGGGCCGATCTCTCGCCCGACGAGACCGGTCTCGTTCGCAATCGCGCCGACGAGGTCACCCGGACGGACACCGGCCTTGCGGCCCAGGCTTACGTGAACGAACGCTGTGCCTGCTCCGCCGGCATGGCCCTTCTTGCCACCACCGCGGTCCTTCTCGCCGGCATTGTGCGGCGCCTTCTTGTCGAACTTCTTCTTGCCGTCGTTGGGCTTGCCACGCATCCGGTCTGACGCATCGGGAATCTCGAGTTCGTCGATCGTCGAGCCGCGCGATTCGTGCACCAACTTGATCGCGGCAAGCGCGATGTTGCGGTCGCTGTCCTCGCCGGACAACGCGTGCAGAACCGTGTTGAAATCTTCGAGGTCGATCGACGTCAATGCTTCGCGCACCGCGTTGACCGTCATCTCGATCTGTCGCACACGAAGATCGGCCACCGTCGGCACCGTGGCGATGTCGAACTTCTGCTTCGTCAGCCGCTCGATGTTCTCGAGGCCGCGTCGCTCGCGTGGTTCGGCGAGCGTGATCGCCACGCCCTCACGTCCGGCACGACCGACTCGACCGATGCGGTGCACGTAGCTCTCCGCCGCGGACGGCACGTCGTAGTTGACCACGTGGGTGAGCGTGTCGATGTCGAGGCCGCGGGCCGCCACGTCGGTGGCCACGAGCAACTCGGCGGTTCCGTCGCGGAGTCGGGCCATCACGCGGTCGCGTTGGGCCTGGTCCATGCCACCGTGCAACGCCTCGGCGCGGTAGCCGCGACCGTTCATCGTTGCCGTGAGCTGATCGACTTCGGTGCGGGTGCGACAGAACACCAGCGCCGACTTCGGCGCCTCGATATCGAGGATCCGGCCGAGCGCCGATGGCTTGTGGGCCCGCTGCACGACATACACCGTCTGGCGCACGAGCGCCTTGACGCCCGGCTCGGCGTCGGGACGACCGATCGTGATGCGCTCGGGGTTGCGCTGGTAGCGCTTCGCGATGGAGGTGATGCGTGACGGCATCGTCGCGGAGAACAGCACGGTCTGGCGATCGTCGGGGGTGCTCTCGAGGATCGACTCGATGTCGTCGGTGAAACCCATGTCGAGCATCTCGTCGGCCTCGTCGAGGATGACCGTGTGGATCGCATCGAGCGCGAGCGAGCCACGTCCGATGTGATCGAGTGCACGGCCCGGGGTGGCGACCACGACGTGCACGCCGCGATCGAGTGCCTGGAGCTGACGCTGGATCGGCTGCCCACCGAACACGGGGACCACCTTGACGCCCAGCCCGCTGCCGTACTTGAACATCGCCTCGCTCACCTGCACGGCGAGTTCGCGAGTGGGGACCAGCACGAGCACCTGGGGGACGCGGCGCGAGGCGTCGATCATCTGCAGCGCCGGCAGCGCGAATGCTGCGGTCTTGCCCGTGCCGGTGGCTGCTTGGCCGAGCAGGTCGCGTCCGGTGAGGAGGATGGGGATGGTCTCGCGCTGGATCGGCGTCGGCTCTTCGTAGCCGAGGGCTTCGAGCGCCGAGAGCAGCTCGTCGCGCAGGCCGAGTTCGGCAAAGCCGTTGAGCACCTCGACGACACCCGGCGACTCGTTCGTGCCGGAGGTGTCGGACGTGTCGGAGGTGTCGTGGTCGTCGGACGTGTCGGCGGTGTCGGCGGTCATGTCGTCGTGATCGCCGTCGTTGGTCGAGTCATCGACATGGTCGGTCGAGTCATCGACATGGTCGGTCGAGTCATCGACATCGTCGTTCGGTGTGTCGTTCAGGTCGTCGTTCATCGCATGCTCCAAAGAGGGAAGAAGTCAACGATACGAACAGAGCGCGCCGGATCGAACAGAATGTTCCATGCCGTACATCTCCGACCGGGTCGCCCACGACGCCGACGCCCACATCATGGAGCCACCGAACTGGTTGCGCGACCATGCCGACCCCGACATCCGTGACCGCATCGAGCGGCCCGGCTACGCGAACGAGCTCGCCCAGACCGGCGATGGCGAGCATGCAGGCGATCAGGAACGAGTCGACGAGGTGTTCGCTCGTCTCGCCGAACGCCACCACACCGACGAGTTCCTCGCCGACGAAGCCGTCGACGTGATGAACCGCAAGAATTTCGCGGCGACCGGGGCGTTCTTGGCTGAAGATCGCCCGCGGGCGCTCGACTTCATCGGCGTGCAGAGCCAGTTGCTGTTCAACACGTTCCACAACAGCCGTCTGTACCAGTGGGAGCACCAGCCCGACCTCGACCTCGCCTACGGCGCAGCTCGCGCCCACAACCGGGGGATGGTCGAGTTCTGCTCGGTCGACCCCCGCCTGCTGGCCACCTGCTACGTGCCGCTTGCCGACTTCGACCGTGCGAAGGCGATGGCCACCGAGGCGATCGAGATGGGAGCGTCGGCGCTGCTCGTCGCGTCCGGTTGCCCGATGGGGCATTCGCCGTCGCATACGGCGCTCGACCCGGTCTGGCGTCAGGCCGAAGAGGCGGGCATCCCGGTGGTGTTCCACGTCGGGGGAACGGGTGACCTGATCGATCGCGCCTATTTCGACAACGGCCTGCCGATCCCTGCCGACTTCCACGGTGGCGAGGAGAACTTCCGCTCCGTCGACTACATGGCCATTGCGTTCCCGCCGATGCAGACGCTCGCCACCCTGATCTTCGACGGTGTGCTCGAACGGTTCCCGAAACTGCGCATCGGCGTCATCGAACAGGGCTGTAGTTGGGTGCCGAGCTGGATGAAGCAGATGGAATCAGCGATGGACGCCTTCGGCCGCCACGAGGAGCGACTCCAGAAACTCTCGCTGCGGCCCAGCGAATACGTCGAACGTCAGGTGCGGGTCACGCCGTACCCGACCGAGGACATCGGCTGGGTCACCGATCAGATCGGCCCTGACGTGCTGCTGTTCAACACCGACTATCCGCACGTGGAGGGTGGCCGCCGCCCGTTCGAACGATTCGAGAAGAGCCTCGGCGATCGTTCCGAAGCGATCCGCCGACGCTTCTATGCCGACAACTTCGTCGACCTGATGGGCTCCGCCGTCGCCGCACTCGTGTGATCGAGAACGGGTTGGCCGAGCTCCAGGCAGGGTAGAGAAGATCGGTGAGTCGACCAGCCGTCGGACCGATCGTGGCCACGTACCGCATTCAGCTGACACCGGCGTTCGGGTTTGCCGAGACGATCGGGCTGCTCGACCATCTCGTGTCGCTCGGCGTGAGTCACCTGTACCTGTCGCCGATCGCCGAGGCGGTGCCCGGCAGCCTGCACGGCTACGACGTCGTCGACCACACGAGGGTGCGTGCCGACTTCGGCGGTGATGCCGGCCTGAGCGCGCTGCTCGATGCGGCGCACCAGCAGGGTCTGGGCGTGGTGATCGACCACGTGCCCAACCACATGTCGGTCGCCGAGGCACACCTCAACGCACGGTGGTGGGAGATGCTGCGCGACGGACCCGCTTCGCTTGGGGCGGCCTGGTTCGATGTTGACTGGGCTGTGGCCGACGGTCGGGTGATCGTGCCGAAGCTCGGCGACCCGCTCGTCGACGTGATCGCCGCAGGTGGCCTTGCGATCGGCAACGGCGACCTCGGGCCCGAACTGCGCTACGGGCCGTTGCGGTTCCCGCTCGCAGCCGGCACCGAGAGCCTGCACGTTGACGAGGCCGTCGAACGCCAGCACTACCGACTGCAGTGGTGGCGCGACCCGGCTCGCAACGTGCGCCGCTTCTTCACGATCGACGACCTCGTAGCAGTTCGCGCCGAAGAGCCGGCCGTTGCCGAGGTCATCGACACCATCCCGGCACGGCTCGCCGACCACCCGGCGTTCGCCGGTGTCCGCGTCGACCACGTCGACGGACTCGCCCGACCCGAGGAATACCTGCACGGGTTGCGAGCCCGGATCGGTGACCACCGGTGGTTGCTCGTCGAGAAGATCCTGGCGCCCAGTGAGACGCTGGCTCCGTCGTGGCCCGTCGATGGCACCACCGGCTATGAACACATCCGGGTCAGCGAGCACACCTTCCTCGATCCGGCCGCCGAGGAACCGCTCGCCCGGTTGTGGGCCGACCTCACGGGCGATGCCCGATCGTTCACCGAGATCGAGGACCAGGCACGGCGCGAGGTGCTCGCCAGCGGACTCCGTCTCGATCTCGAGCGGCTCGTGCGCCTCGTCGTCGACGAATCCGATGCAGCGATGCCGGTGGACAGCGTTCGCGAGGCGATCGTCGAACTGACGATCGGCGTGCACAGATACCGGACCTACCTGCCCGACGATGCCGCGTCGGTGACCGAGCTCGCCGATGCCCGTCGGCGCGCGCTCGACGTACGGGCCGATCTCGCCGACACGATCGACGTGGTCGTCGAACTGATCCTCGCCCGCCCTGGCGTCGCCATCCGTTGGGAGCAGTTGACCAGCCCGGTGATGGCGAAGGGTGCCGAAGATCGTGCGTTCTACCGGTACCTGCGGATGCCGTCGTTGTGCGAGGTCGGTGGATCGCCGGGTGCTTCCGTCCTGTCGGTCGACGAGTTCCACCGCCACCAGGCCGAGGTGCAGGCGCTGACACCGAACACGATGCTCGCAGGGACCACGCACGACACGAAGCGCTCGGAAGGGGTGCGGGCCCGGGCGTTGGTCGTCGCGGGCATCGCCGACGACTGGAGCGCTGTCGTGCGCACGTGGTTCGCCGATCACGACGATCATGGCCTCGACGCAGCGACAGTGCTGCTGGCGCTGCACACGGCGGTCGCCGCATGGCCGATCGACGCCGACCGGATGCACGAGTACCTCGTGAAGTCGGCCCGTGAAGCCGACCTCCACACGTCGTGGACCGACCCCGACAGCGACTACGAAGCGGCGTTGCTGGCGCTGGCCGAGGATCTCGAGGACGAGTTGCTCCACGAGCCGGCCGACCACGGGCTCGGCGACATCGTCACCCGCACACTGCGCCCGGGCTGGGCCAACTCACTCGCGCTGCTCGCCGTGCGCCTGACGGCACCAGGCATACCAGACCTCTATCAAGGAACGGTGTCGTTCACGTACTCCTTGGTCGACCCCGACAACCGCGTCGAGCCCGACTGGGACGAGTGCCGCGCACTGGTCGAAGCGGCATCGACGTCGGACGGTCCGAGCGCGTGGCTCGGAGACGACGCCGAGGCATCCAAGGCGGTGGTGATCACCCGCACGCTCGCACTGCGCCGCCGACGCGCCGACGCCTTCGGATCGGTGGCGGGATACCTGCCGCTGGTGGTCGTCGGCGTCCACGCCGACCGGGTGCTGGCGTTCGCGCGCACTGCGCCCGGAGTGTCAGATGAGGTGGCCGAGCAGCCGCTCGTGGTCACGGTGGTCGCCATGCGCTCGGTTCGATCGTGGGGCGACACCGCAGTCGAACTCCCCGCCGGCAGCTGGCGAAACGTGCTTTCCGACGACGCCTCGGCACTCATCGGCGCGACCGCAGTTCCAGTCGCCAAGTGGCTCGACGCCTTTCCCGTTGCCGTCCTCGACTGCGCCAGCCCCTGACCCTCCCAGCCGCCGCCCAACCAACCACGTTTGCGCTGCATTCTGGGTGAGCCGCCCCACCGGTTCTGCATCGCAAACTGAATGGGATGTTCGTTCCGGGGGAGGGCGGGTACCACCGATCGCATGACGACATTTGGACTGAAACTGATGAGCGAGATGCGGTCAGGCTCGGAACTCGTCGACCATGCGCTCATGGCCGAGGAGCGAGGCTTCGACTTCGTGTCGATCTCCGACCACATCCACCCGTGGCTCCCCGAGCACGACCATTCCCCGTTCGCGTGGAGCGTGCTCGGTGCCATCGCCAGCCGCACCGAACGTATCGAGTTGGTCACCGGCGTGACCTGCCCGATCGTGCGCTATCACCCGGTGATCATCGCCCACGCTGCTGCGACGATCGCGGCGATGTCGGGTGGTCGCCTCACGCTCGGCCTCGGTGCCGGCGAACGCCTCAACGAGCACGTCACCGGCCTCGACTTCCCCGGTGTCGACATCCGCCACGAGATGCTCGGCGAAGCGATCGAGATGATGAACGAGTTGTGGACCGGTGAGTTCGTGACCATCCGCGGCAAGTACTTCGATGCCGACCACGTGAAGATCTACGAACACCTCGGCCAGTCGATCCCGATCGTGCTCGCCGTGAGCGGCCCGGCCAGTCTCGACCTGGCGAGCGAGTACGATTGTGCCGGCATCATGAACACCGAGCCGGTGGCCGATGTCGTCGACGGCTGGATCGGCCGTGGCGGTGCTGCCAACGCCACGTGGGCCGAGGTGCCGCTCGCGTGGGAGCCCACCGAAGAAAAGGCACTCGAGACTGCACGCCGGTTCCGCTTCGGCACCCAGGGTTGGAACATCGCCTCGGAGCTGATGAATCCCGCCCACTTCGCGGATGCCACCCGGTTCATGACCGACGAGCAGATCGGCGAACAGATCCCTCACGGCCCCGACCCGGAACCCTATGTGAAGGCGATCCGTGGGTTCCACGACGCCGGTTTCCGCAACATCGCCGTGGTACCGGTCGGCGATGACATCGAAGGCACCCTCGATTTCTTCGAACGCGAAGTGAAGCCCGGACTCGGAGACCTCTCGTGAACCTCGGCATCGACGACAAGTTGGCGCTCGTCACCGGCGCTGGTGGCGACATCGGCCGCGCCTCGGCAATGGCGCTGGCCGGCGAAGGTGCTCGGCTCCTCCTCACCGACCTCGATGATGGTGATCTCGACGAGAGCGTGAAGGAGATCCGCGACGCAACAGGCCTCACCGCGGAAACGGAGACGGCGGATCTCACCGACGCCGACAGCATCAGCGAGTTGATGTCGATGGCTGATGGTTTCGGCGGGATCGACATCTGCGTGCACGCCGCAGGTGTCACCGGCGCCAAGGGGGATCCGCTCGAACTCGCCGACGACGACTGGGAACAGGCGTGGGCGATCGACTTCATGTCAGCGGTACGCGTCGCGCGTGCCGTGGTGCCACCCATGGTCGACAAAGGGTGGGGTCGTGTGGTGTTCGTCGGCTCGGAGAACGCAGCGCAGCCGTACGCCGACGAGATGCCCTACAACGTGGCCAAGGCGGCGCTGCTGAACTTCACGAAGGGCACCGCCCAGATCTACGCGCCGAAAGGTGTGCTGATCAACGCCGTGTCGCCGGCGTTCATCGAGACCGGCATGACCGACGGGATGATGGAGAAGCGGGCCGAGGAGAACGGAACCGACATCGACGAAGCAGTCGAATCGTTCCTCGCCGAGGAACGACCGCACCTGGTGCTCGGACGTCGCGGCAAGCCCGACGAGGTCGCTGCCGTGATCGCGTTCCTGTGCTCTGACCTCGCCAGCTTCGTGGTCGGCTCGACCTATCGGGTCGATGGCGGCAGCGTGCTCTCCGTCGCCATGTAGGCGCCGGCCTGATCGCGAGCGTGCCGGCCCCGAGAACGAGCCAGGCGCCACAGGCGCGAACCAGCCACGAAGGCGACCAGGGGCAGCACGAGCAGTGCGAGCCCGCCGAAGGTCATGGTGGAGGATCGACCATTGGACCCCATGGTCGCGTCGGCCATGAAGCCTGCGAACGACCAGCTCGCCTGGTCGCCTGGCTCGGCGACGGCTTCGAAGCCACGGAGGAACGCATCAGCGCCGATGATGGTCACAGTCATCGACAGCACCAACGCGCCGCCGGACCAGATCGTCCCCCGCAAGAATGATGGGCGGAGCAGCTCGCTGGTCATCGCAGCCGCCAGCGTGCGCAGTGGGCCAAAACCTCCGAGCATCGCATCGACGTCATTCGGGTCGGCGCCAGCGAGATCGGCACGCACCGCATCGACCTCCACCCGGATCTCCTTGCGACGCAACCCGTAGTACTCGAGTGCTGTCGCGTAGCGGGTGAGGTACATCGACGTTGGTGAGCGTGTTCCACGACGCACGACGAACACCGAGTTCGTCTCGCCCGGAGGTGCTCAGTTGGTAGTACTTGCGTGCTGGGCCGCGATCGGACGGCACGAGGGAGGTGGCGAGGAAGCTGCCTCGTTCGAGGCGGGCCAATGCCGGGTACACGGTCCCCTCGGCCACGTCGGTGAGCTATTTGAAGCGGTTCGGCGCAGTGCTGATCGCCAGCACCACCAGCACGAAGAGCGACACACCGGCGAGCAGGTGGAGCACGTCCGACGGAGCGACGAACATGCTGACCGCCGCGATCGCGGCGACGAGCAGGATCAGCCGCTGGACCCGGCGACGTTGGCCGTGACGGTTCGGGTAGGTGCGTTGCTGTTCCTCACCCGCCGCAGCGTCGAGCAGCAAGAGCGCCGCGTCATCGATGGTCTCGGCTGTTCACACGTTCAGGCCGTGCAACCGGTGGCCGTCGTACACCAACTGCACCTCTCGCTCACCCGACAGATACCGGGTGTTGCTCGGCACCAGGAGGTGGCGGACGCGCCCAGCGGGCAGCGTCGAGCTGCGGTTCGATCGAGCCATCCGCCACAACAGTGCCGGAGCGGATGATGTCGCCCAGCGCGGCCACGTTCGCCTTGATGCCGATGCTCGCCGCAATCGTCGCGCAGAACACGGCGAGATCGGCCGAGTCGTTCCCGACGTCTGGTGAACCGCTCGGCGTGACGTCCAGCTGTTTCGACGACGACGCCTTGATCCGGACCGGCGAGTCGAGACGCTCGATGACACCACCACTCACCCGCCACCTTGCCGGGCGTGGCGTCGCAACCACTCGCTCGCCAACTCGACGACGCGTTCGTGCTCGACGGCGGTGAACATGTCAGACGCGCCGTCGGCGCTGGCCCAGTCACCGGACCCGAGGTCGTACACGGCGGCATCGGGGTGGCCGTCGTCGAGCGGAGCGAGGTCGAACGCGAACGAGTGCACGCCACCGCCCAACGCGATCAGATGCGCTCGCGCGACCTCGTCGCCGTCGAGATAGGCGTTGACGTCGTCCATGCGGTCCGGGACCCTACTTCGACCCGTTCGACCACGTTCGTGTGACACTCTGGGTGGCCCAGCCCGTCCGAGGTGCAACGCAAACGTGGGGAGGCGTGCGGGTCGCTTCGGAGGCTCGTCGGCGGGGAAGAGCTATTTCCGGCCCAACATGCGCCGCATGAGGCGGTCGATGAGGAGCGGCTTGTCGTTCTTCTCGCCGTCGTCGAGGTGACGATCACAGTAGAACTGGTACGACGGGCGGGGCTTGCCGCAGGTGTAACACGTCTATGCCTGCTTGAGCGGGTTGGGATTGCCCATGGAGCCGCCGAACATGGTGTCGAGGGTCGCACGACGCCGTGGGGTCGGTCAGGAGGCGTCTGGCCGTTCGACCACGTTCGTGTTGCATTTCGGGTGACCCGGTCCACCCGAAGTGCAACGCAAACGTGGTGATGGTGCGGTGGCGGGCTCAGTCGGGGGCCGTGTCGGCGCGGGTGGCGCCGGGGTCCCAGGGGCCGGTGATGAGGCGTGAGCTTCGTTGGAACGTGAAATAGTTCCAGGCCCAGTTCAGCATCACCGAGGTACGGCTGCGGAAGTCGATCAGGAACACGATGTGCACCGACCACCAGGCCATCCAGGCAATCCATCCGGACATCTTCAGACGCCCGATCACCCCGACGGCCGCCGATCGTCCGATCGTGGCGAGCTCACCCTTGTTGCGATAGCGGAATGCGGTGCGAGGTCGCCCGGCGAGGTCGGCCTCGATCATCGCCGCGACGTGCGCGCCGCCCTGCATGGCGCCTTGGGCCACGCCGGGCACCGTGGCGCCCTTCGACGTGGCGTGCGCGATGTCGCCGATGGCGAAGAGGTGTGGAGATCCAGGAATCGACAGGTCGTCGGCCACCTCCACGCGCCCGGCCCGGTCGGTCGGTGCGCCGAGCAGCGACGCCAGCGGCGAGGCCGCGTTGCCGGCTCCCCAGATGACGGTGCGCGTCGCGATCGAGCCGCCGGTGGTGTGCACCTCATGCGCGTCGAGGCCGGTGACCTTCGCCCCGAGACGCACGTCGACACCGAGTCCACGGAGCTGGTCCGCTGCCTTGGCGGACAATGACTCGGGATAGGTCGACAGCACCCGCTCGAGTCCTTCGAGCAGGATCACCTGCGCGCTGCAGGTGTCGATCCTGCGGAACTCGTCGGTGAGCGTGCGGAAGGCGATCTCGGCGATTGCGCCCGCCATCTCGACACCGGTCGGTCCGCCGCCGACCACCACGAAGGTGAGGTTCGCCCGCTGCTCGTCGGCATCGTCGGTACGTTCTGCTCGCTCGAACGCGGTCAGCACCCGCCGTCGGATCTCGAGGGCGTCCTCGATGGTTTTGAGGCCTGGCGCGAACTGTTCCCACTCGGGGTTGCCGAAGTACGAGTGCGACGTGCCGGCCGCGAGCACGAGGTAGTCGAAGGCCACCTCACCAGCGTCGTCGAGCCGTACGACCTGCTCGTCGCGGTCGATGTCGATGACCTCGCCGAGCACGACGTCGACGTTCGCCTGCTTGGCCAGAATCGATCGGATCGGCTGGGCGATGTCGGCAGGGGTGAGGCCGGCAGTGGCCACCTGGTACAGCAATGGCTGGAACAGATGGTGGTTGCGGCGGTCGATCACCGTCACTCGGACATCGGCATTCGCCAGCCCTCTCGCGACAGCGATTCCGCCGAAGCCGCCACCGATGATCACGACATGCGGGCGATCGCGAGCCGACACGTCAGTTGTCACGACGGACACCCAGACGCGCCGACCAGGGGCCGATCGTGGCAGCGTCGCACCCGCGGCCACCCCAGCGTTCGTCGTCGCAGTCGAACACGATCGTGTCGGCTGAATCGGGTGCGGGATGATCGAGCTGCTCGTCGGAGAAGTTGAAGATCAGCGACGCGGTGGCGGTTGAGGTCGATCGCACCACGCAGACGGTATCGCCGACGAACGACACGTGCTGCTGCGCGGCCGGGTCGGTGAGCACGGGAAACTCTCGGCGTATCCGCAGCAGTTCGGTGTACATCGCCAGGCGCGACCGGTGGGGCTCGCGTTCGGCGAGCGTCGGGTCGAGCACGGCGGCATCGAACGTCGCCGGATCAGCCGGGTCAGCGACGTCGCCTGCCCAGTCGGCACCCGCGAACTCGCGCTCGCGACCGGCCCGCACGGCTTCGACCAGATCGGGGTCGCCGTGGGCGACGAAGTAGGGAAACGGTGCGGTCTCGCCGTACTCCTCACCCATGAACAGCATCGGGGTGAACGGCGACAGCAGGATCGCCGCGGCTGCGAGGGAGTAGCGGCGATCGTCGAGCGGTGCGTCAGCGAGCATCCGTGTACCCGCTGGGGTGTTGCCGACGTGGTCGTGATTGGTGTCGAACACGATGAATCGTCTGTGGTCGATGTCGTCGGCTGGGGCCCCGTGGCGGCGGTCGAAGCCCGGCGAGTACTGCCCCGAGTACACCCACCGGCGCTCCCACGCCCTGGCGACGTCGGCGGCGCCGGTGTAGTTGGCGTAGTACTCGTGGCGGTCGCCGGTGAGCGCGACCCGGAGCGCATGGTGGAGGTCGTCGTTCCACACGGCGTCGCATCCCCAGCCGTGCTCGTCGGTCGGCCGGACGATGCCCGGGTCGTTCGCCGAGCTCTCGATGGTCACCAATACCGTCCGGCCCGCAGCGTCAGCGGCGCCATGTACCGCCGCCGTCAGCTCCTGCAGGAACGGGATCGGCGTCGGATCGAAGATGGCGTGCACCGCGTCGAGGCGCAGCCCGTCGAGATGGAAGTCGTGGATCCAGCCGACGGCGTTCTCGGTGAAGTAGCGCCGGACGTGATCGCTGCCTGCCTCGGCGACGTTCACCGCCTCACCCCACGGCGTGCGGTAGGTGTCGGTGAAGTACGGGCCGTACCGGCCGAGCACGTTCCCCTCCGGGCCCAGGTGGTTGTAGACCACGTCGAGTACCACGGCGAGCCCGAACCGATGGGCGGCGTCGACGAACCGGGCGAGACCGACGGGGCCCCCGTAGCTGTGCTGCGTCGCGTACGGGAACACTCCGTCGTAGCCCCAGTTACGTGTGCCCGGGAACTCGGCCACGGGCATCACCTCGATGGTGGTGATGCCCAATTTCTGTAGCCGTGGGAGGTGACGGATCGCAGCGTCGAACGTCCCTTCGGCGGTGAACGTGCCGACGTGCAGTTCGTAGAGCACGGTGTCGGCCAACTCCACACCGGTCCAGTCGTCGTCGTGCCAGCGGAACACCGACTCGTCGACCACCGCCGATGGCCCGTGGATGCCCTCTGGCTGCCATCGCGACGCCGGGTCAGCCAGCTCCTCGCCGTCGACGAGGAAGACGTACCGGTCGCCGTGTTCGAGACCGTCAACCGCCGTGGTCCAGTACTCGCCGTCACGATCGAGCGCCACGGATCTCGATTGGGGTCTGACCCCAACCGAGACGGTGGTGGCGTGTGGAGCCCAGACGACGAATCGGGTGCGGCCGTCGCCGAGGACGGTTGCGCCGAGGCGTGTTGCGCGGATGTCAGACACGATGATTGGCCGCTACGACTCGGGGGCGAGGAAGACGGCGCCCAACGGTGCCAGGGTCAGCACGATCGATTGGTGGAAGCCGTGCGAGTCGACCGGCACGGTGGCGACGCCGCCGTAGTTGCCGACGCCGCTGCCGCCGAAGGCCTCGGCGTCGGAGTTCGCGAGTTCCGCCCAGCGCCCCGCTGTGGGAACGCCGAGGCGGTAGTTGTACCGAGGTGTCGGCGTGGCGTTGAACACCGCCAGCACCGGTCGGGCCTCGCCGGTGGGGTCCTTGCGCAACCAGGCGTACACGCTCTGGTCGGCATCGGCGCTCTCGACCCACTGCATACCGCCGGGGTCGCTGTCGCCTCGGTGCAATGCCGGCTCGTTCGAGTACAACCGGTTGATGTCGGCGAGCCACTCACGCACGCCGCGGTGACCGTCGGCGTCGTGCAGCGACCAGTCGAGCGTGCCTTCGTGATTCCATTCGGTACGGGTCGCCAGTTCGCACCCCATGAACAGCAGCTTCTTGCCGGGCTGCGCCCACTGCATCGCGTACAGCAGCCGCAGATTCGCGAACTGCTGCCAGGGGTCGCCGGGCATCTTGTTCAGCAGCGACCCCTTTCCGTGCACCACCTCGTCGTGGCTCAGCGGCAACACGAAGTGCTCGCTCGACGCGTACACCGACCGGAACGTGATCTCGCCGTGGTGCCAGCGCCGATGGATCGGATCGAGCTCGAAGTAGGCCAGCGTGTCGTGCATCCAACCCATGTCCCACTTGTTGCCGAAACCCAAACCGCCGATGTAGGTCGGGCGGCTCACCATCGGCCATGACGTTGATTCTTCGGCCATGGTGGCCACGTCGGGGAACTCGCCGTAGACGGCCTCGTTGAGCTGGCGCAGGAACACGATCGCGTCGAGGTTCTCGCGGCCACCGAACTCGTTGGGGATCCACTCGCCTTCCTTGCGCGAGTAGTCCAGGTACAGCATCGAGGCAACGGCATCGACGCGGATCCCGTCGACGTGATAGCGGTCGAGCCAGCACATCGCGCTCGACACCAGGAACGAGCGCACCTCGTTGCGGCTGTAGTTGAAGATTGCCGAGTTCCAGTCGGGGTGGTATCCCTGACGCGGGTCGGCGTGCTCGAACAGGTGCGTGCCGTCGAACTCGTACAGGCCGTGGGTGTCGTTGGGGAAGTGCGACGGCACCCAGTCGAGGACCACGCCGACACCGCGCTGGTGCAGCCGGTCGATCATCAGCATCAGATCCTGCGGCGTGCCGTACCGGGCGCTCGGCGCGAAGAATCCGGTGGTCTGATATCCCCACGAGCCGTAGAACGGGTGCTCCATGATCGGCAGCAACTCGACATGGGTGAAGCCGTGCGCGAGCACGTGGTCGGCGATCGGGTCGGCCAACTCGTCGTAGCGGGGGAAGCGCTTTCCGTCGGTGACGTGACGGCCCCACGAGCCGAGATGCAGTTCGTAGATCGACACCGGCGCGTCGAGTGCGATCTTGTCGCGACGCGAGGCCATCCACTCGTCGTCACCCCACTCGTACGAGAGGTCGGCGATCACCGAGGCGATCGACGGCGGCTCCTCGGTCTGCGCTCCGACCGGATCGGACTTCTCGACGACTGCCCCGCTCGGCGTGGTCACCCGGTACACGTACGAGTGACCGATGGCCGCACCGGCGACCCAGCCGCTCCACACACCGGACTCGCTCGGGTCGAGGCGGTGCTCGTGCTCCCACTCGTCGAATGAGCCGACCACTGCGACCGCCTCGGCGTTGGGTGCCCACACGGCGAAGTGGCAGCCCCCGTCGGCCGGTTGCGCGCCGAATCGACGGTGGAGGTACCGGTGGGTGCCTTCGTTGAAGAGATACCGGTCGAGTTCGTCGGCGTGGCCGTGGAGTTGGTCGGCGCTCATGTGCTGCTCCTCCTCGCTGTGTCGTCGGTGTCGTCGGTGTCGTCGGTGTCGTCGGGTGCGTCTCGTTGGCGTGCCAGGGTGGCGAGCCGTCGTCGGACGTCGGGATCGTCGAGCGTTTCGGAGGTGGGGCGGTCGAGTCGGCGCGACCACAACTCGGGGCTGACGCGTCCTGGCAGGTTGTGCGGGCGTCGTTCGCCGATCAGGTCGTCGAGGTCGGCGATCACCAGGTACGAGTCGCTGTACGCCAGGCGCACCAACATCTGGTCGACCACGTCGTTCCACCGGTCGGCGATCTCGCACCCGTGGGCGGCGCCGAGTCGGCGTCGGTACTCGCTCGTGTCGTCGGTGGCGACGAGTTCGGCGATCGGTTCCATGTCGTGGGTGCGGATCCCGGCGACCGTGCGGGCGGGGATGTGGGCGAGCGGCTCGTCGTCCATGTGGAACTGCTCTTCGTACATGCCGAGCACGTCCCACCGATCGAACGCCTCCGATACCTCGTGGGGCACGGTGCCGAGATCTTCGCCGACGATGGTGACGCCAGCGGCAGCTGCCGACGCTGCGATCACCGCGAGGACCTCGTCGCGCGGGTACGTCACGTAGACGCCTTGCGTGGACGAGAATCCCTCGGGCACCCACCACAGGCGGTGCACCGCCATCGCGTGGTCGATGCGCAAGATGTCGGCGTGGCGGCCGACCCGTTCGATCAGGTGACGCCACAGTCGGTGTCCGCTGGCGTGCATCGCTGCCGGCATCGGCGGCGGGAAACCCCAGTTCTGTCCGTTGGCGAAGAACGAATCCGGTGGAGCGCCGACGGTCATCTGTGGCGCGAACATCGACGGGTCGGCCCACACCTCGTACCCCTCGGGATGCGACCCGATGGGAAGGTCGAGGGCGAGCGCCGCTGCGTCGGGATCGTGGCGGATCGCGCCGAGTTGCTGGTCGGCGAGGTATTGGGCGAGCAGGTGCGACTGTTCGACGATCACGTCGCCGTCTGCGTCTCGCCCGGCACGGAACCGTGCGTAGGCGCCGACGTCGGGGTAGGCCGCGGTGAACGCGATGAGTTCGTCGTGCATCGCTGGACTCAGGGCCCTGGCCGCATCGACGAGCTGTGTCCGTCGCCGAGCGGCCAACATGCGCCAATCGATGATGTCGCCGACAACGGGCACGGGCGCAGGGGGCAGGCCGGTGTCGTCGAGGTACACCTCGTTCCAGTGCAGCCGGCTCACCGGCGCATAGGGGCTGGGGTCGAAGGGTTCGTCGAGGTAGGTCGCGTACAGCGGCAGCGTCGACACCACGTCGAGACCGTTCGCCTTGGCGGCTCGGGCGAGGTCGTGCAGGTGGGCGAACGACGGCAGTGGCCGTGTGTGCTCCCACAGCGCATACGTGGGGGCGAACAGCCCGCCGATGCCATCGAAGCGGACGCTGCGCGGCATGGTCGCAGGCGCCACCACGACGACGGTTTCGCCCGGTCCTCGATCGGTGTCGAACTGGAGGAGATGGCACCCCACCGGGAGATCCGCTGGCACCTCGATGGTGTCGTGGTCGTCACCGTGGAGCGCAAGAACGTCGACGGGAGTGCCGGCCACGGTCAGGCTTGCCTCGACGACGCGGGCCGCGACGAGCAGCGGGCCGGACCCCGCGATGTGCAGGGGCGGCGCGTGACGGGTGATCGACGCCACCGAAGCACGATCGGCCTCGAGCACGGCGACGACGTGTTCGACAGTGGTGTCGTCGGCGTGGTGGAGGAGGCCGTTCACGTCGTGATAGCTGGTCTGGATCCCGAGTTGCTCGGCGCGTGCGCGCAGTGCGTCCGTGGTCATGTCGCCGTCATCGCCCGACGGCGGCCCCGGGCAACATCTCGATGACCGACGTCATCGGCCAGATGGCCCAATCGGGCCGGTTGGCCAGTTCGTAGCGGATCTCGTACAGCGCCTTGGTGACGGAATAGATGTCGACGAGGAGATGTCGATCGCCATGGTTGACCGGCACGAGACCGGCGCCGTCGATGGCCTCGAAGTAGGCATCGAGCACGGCGTCGTGGTTCCGCCGTGTCCACTGTTGGCGCCACGTGTCGAGATCGCCGCGGTCGGTGACCCGACCGCGCTCGATGGCGGTGTGCACGGCCATACGCCCGGCGTAGTCGAACGACCGAAGCAACCCGGCGACGTCGGCGAGCGGCGACCGTTTGATGTTGCGCTGAGCCATCGGCGCACCGGGTTCGCCCTCGAAGTCGATGAACACGATGTCGTGGCCGGTCCACAGGATCTGTCCGAGGTGGAGGTCGCCGTGCACCCGGATGCGCTTGGCGTCGAACTTGTCGTGCCGGAGCCGATCGAAGCGGCCCATCAGTTGGTCGAGACGGTCGTCGAGCACGCTCGCTTGCTCGGCGGCCTCCTCGCCGAGTACGCCACTTCGGCGCGCTCGGCGGAGATCTCGCTCGGTCGAGCGGATCGAGGTACGCAGCGTCTGCAGGATCGAGCGTTGCCACAACAGCGTGAAGCCCTCTGGTGCCATCGGCGACGCTCGACGGGGGCCCTTGCCCGTGAGAGGGGAGGTCGAGTCGTCCGCGAGCGCACGATGGAGTTCGGCGGTGCGTCGCCCGACCAGTTCGGCGATGCCGGTCGCGCCGTTGTGTTCGCGACGGATGTCGGACGACAGCACCCCGTCGATGGCCAGGCCGAGTTCGTCGAGCATCTTGACCCACAGGTCGCTCTCGTGCGGTACGGCATCGTGGATGACGACGATGTTCGCCGGTGCCGGCTCACCCAGGAGATCGATGTCGAGCGTGGCGGCCACACCCGGCACGCGGTCGAAGCCGTTGGCGAGGAGGTGGGTGGGGAGGTCGACGTCGGGGTTGGTGCCGGGTTCCAGCCGGCGCACCAGCTTGGCGATCAGGCGCCCGTCGATGATCGCCGACGAGTTCGATTGCTCGACGCCGAGGATGTGGATGCGGCGGGGGTCGTCGGCGAGTTTGGCGATGCGTCCGCGACGTGGATGGCCGCGCAGTTCGCCGTGGCGAGACGTTCGGCTGCGCTTCTGCAGCGCGGCGCTGAAGACCGCCGCAGCACCGCGGGCATCGCTGATCGCGTCGATCAGCAGGCCACCATCGTCGAGATGGGCGATCGTGGCCGGCGACGTCGAACGGTCGCCGGTTTCGGCGAGGTCGCGCCCGATCCGCATCACCGGCACCGCGTAGCGCTGGTCGTCGCCGTCGGCGAACGACACGTTCGCCACCACGAGCGCCACGTTGGCGTCGCTGTCGAGGGCGATCGCATCATCGATCGTCACTTGGCGGATCACCCGGCCCTTGCCCGCGTACCAACGTCGTTGCGGCAGCCAGCGTTCGAGGGCCCGTGCCAGTGCGGCGCGGCGGCGCAGCACCTCGGTCATCGAGCCCGGCAGGGTGGGCATCGTCGACGCGTTCGCATCGCTGTCGAGTCCGACGAGAGAGAACCAGAAGAAGCCGTAGGGAGCGAGGGTGACCTGGTAATCGTGTTCGCGGATCGGGCCGAAACGGTTGTAGCCGAACACCTCGACCGGGGTGGCGCCCTGGAACTCGCGCAGGTCGAGCTCGACGTGCTGCGCGAGCCGCGACAGGTTGGCAACGCACAGCATCGGCGGTTCGCCGTCGAGGTGGCGTACGAAGGCGAGCACGTGCGGGTTGTCGGGGTCGAGGAAGCGGATGTCGCCGCGCCCGAGCACGCGGTGGCGGGTGCGCAGCGAGATGAGCTGGCGCATCCACGACAGCAAGGAGGCCGGGTTGGCCTGCTGGGTCTCGACGTTGATGCTTTCGAAGTGGTACTCCTGCTCGGTGATCAACGGCAGGAAGAGCCGATGCGGGTTGGCGGTGGAGAAGCCACCGTTGCGGTCCGACGACCACTGCATCGGGGTGCGCACGCCGTCGCGGTCGCCGAGGTACACGTTGTCGCCCATACCGAGTTCGTCGCCGTAGTAGACGACCGGCGTGCCGGGGAGCGAGAACAGCACGGCGTTGAGCAACTCGACCTTGCGGCGGTCGTTGCCGAGCAGCGGCGCGAGGCGTCGACGGATGCCGAGGTTGATGCGCATCTCGTCGTCGCGGGCGTAGGCGCGCAGCATCATGTGGCGCTCTTCCTCGGTGACCATCTCGAGGGTGAGTTCGTCGTGGTTACGCAGGAAGGTGGCCCATTGACAGTTCTCGGGCGGCTCGGGTGTCTGGTCGAGGATGTCGATGATCGGCATCCGGTTCTCGGTCTGCAACGACATGAACAGCCGTGGCATCACCGGGAAGTGGAAGTTCATGTGGCACTCGTCGCCGTCGCCGAAGTAGGCAGCGGCGTCTTCGGGCCACTGGTTGGCTTCGGCCAACAGCATCTTGCCTTCGTACTTCGAGTCCATGTGGGCTCGGATGCGCTTGAGGACCTCGTGGGTCTCGGGCAGGTTCTCGCAGTTGGTGCCTTCGCGTTCGATCAGGTACGGCACGGCGTCGAGGCGGAGCCCGTCGACGCCCATGTCGAGCCAGTAGTCGAGCACCTCGAGCACGGCAGCTTCCACGGCCGGGTTGTCGAAGTTGAGATCGGGCTGATGCGAGTAGAAGCGGTGCCAGTAGTACTGACCGGCCACTGGATCCCAGGTCCAGTTCGACGTCTCGAAGTCCTGGAAGATGATGCGGGCGTCGGAGTAGGTGGTGGGGTCGTCGGTCCACACGTAGAAGTTGCGTTCGACCGATCCGGGTGGAGCGTTTCGGGCCCGCTCGAACCAGGGATGCTGGTCGGAGGTGTGGTTGATCACCAGTTCGGTGATCACGCGCAGGTTGCGGGCGTGCGCTGCGGCGAGGAATCGCTTGAACGCGCGCAACGTCCCGTAGTCCGGATTGACGGTGCGGTAGTCGGCGATGTCGTAGCCGTCGTCTCGCAGCGGCGACGGGTAGAAAGGCAACAGCCACAGCGCAGTGACTCCGAGGTCGCCGAGGTAGTCGAGACGCGACGTGAGTCCGTCGAAGTCGCCGGTGCCGTCGCCGTTCGAGTCAGCGAACGCGCGCACGTGGAGTTCGTAGATGACAGCGTCGTGGAACCAACTCATGCCGCCACCGCCGTTCCGGTCGCGCTGGCCGTGCCGATGTCGCCGATGCCGTCCGTGGCCGCCTCGTCGACGCGGTGCACGCTGAACACGTGGGCCGACGCCGACCAGGGGGCGAGGTCGACGAAGTTCATGTTGCCGCTCCAGCGGTAGGTGACCCCGCCGAGTTCGTCGACCACGTCGAAGTCGGCGCCGTAGGGCAGCCCGAGTGCGTGGAGGTCGATGTCGACGAAGGCCTGGTGACGTTCGAACGGGTCGAGGTTGACCACGACCAACACCGGACGTCCGACCCCGGCCGGGTCGGTCTTGCTGAAACACAGGATCGTCGGATCGTCGCACGCGTGGACGTGCAGCGTGTGCAGGTTGCGCAACGACCGCTGGTCGTGGCGGATCTGGTTCAACCGGGTCAGAAGCGGCGCCAGCGAGTCGTCGCTGGAGAGGTCCCACGTGCGCAATTGGTACTTCTCGGAGTCGAGGTACTCCTCGGAGCCCTCACGCACGGCGGTGGCCTCGAGCAGTTCGAACGCCGGTCCGTACACCCCCCAACTCGGCGACAGCGTGGCAGCGAGGATCGCCCGGCTCACGAACACGGCGCGCCCACCGTGTTGGAGCTGCTCGGTGAGTATGTCGGGTGTGTTCGGCCAGGCGTTCGGGCGGAAGTAGTCGACGGTGCGTGTGGCCAGATCCTCGAAGTACTCGCGCAGCTCGGTCTGCGACTGGCGCCACGCGAAGTAGGTGTAGTTCTGGTTGAAGCCGATCTTCGCCAGGCGCTCCATCACCCGTGGGCGCGTGAAGCTCTCGGCGAGGAACACCGTCTCGGGGTGCTCAGACCGCAGCGTGGCGATCGCCCACTCCCAGAACGCGAACGACTTGGTGTGGGGGTTGTCGACACGGAAGACGGTGACGCCTCGCTCGATCCAGAACCGGAAGACGTCGGCGAGCGCGTTCCAGAGGCCCGACCAGTCGTCGGACTCGAAGTCGAGTGGATAGATGTCCTGGTACTTCTTCGGCGGGTTCTCGGCGTACTGGATGCTTCCGTCGGGCCGCTTGGCGAACCACTCGGGATGTGCATGCACCCAGGGGTGGTCCGGCGAGCACTGGAACGCGATGTCGAGGGCCAAGTGCATGTTGCGCTTGCTGCAGGCTGCGGCGAACGTGGTGACGTCGTCGACGGTGCCCAGGTCGGGGGCGACGGCGGTGTGGCCGCCCTCGGGCGAGCCGATCCCCCACGGGCTCCCGACATCGTCGGGGGCCGCAGTCGTGGCGTTGTTGCTGCCCTTGCGGTTGGTGGTGCCGATCGGGTGGATCGGTGGGAGATAGACGATGTCGAAGCCCATCGCTGCGATGTGGTCGAGGCGGTCGATCGATTCGAGCAGGGTGCGCGGCTGCAGGTCGTGGTCGCCGTGGTCGCCGTGGTCGACCCCGGCGCCCACCGCGCTGCCCACCGCGGATCGCGGGAAGAACTCGTACCAGGCCCCGAACGTGCCGTGCAGCGAGTCGATGTCGACTGGCAAGGGACGAGCGAGGTGGGCTTCGGGTTCGCGTGGGGTGCAGCGCCAGAAGATGTCGGTCCACCGCGCATCGCTCAGCACCATCGTGTCGCCGTCGCGCAGCGTGCGGTGCAGGTGCGCGAGGTGGTCGCGGTTCTCCTGGCTGGTGGTGGCGCAGTCGGCGGCGGCATCGATCAGGCGGCTGCCGGTGAGCAGTTCCGACGCCACGTCGAGACCGGCATCGAGCTTCTTCACGGTGTCTCGCCGCCATGTTTCGAGGTGGTCGATCCAGCCGAACACGTCGTACTCCATCCGCCCGAGTTCGCTCGGCGTGATCGTGGCCGTGTATCGGTCGTTGCCGGCCGACACCATCGCGATCTCCTGCCACTCACCCCGACCACCGTCGGCCGTCGCGAGGCGCCATCGAAGCGCAGCCGAGACCACGTCGTGTCCGTCGGCGAACACATCGGCGACGACGGTCATCGGCTCGCCGACGGCGGACTTGGCCGGATAGTCGCCGCCATCGACCAGTGGTCGAACTGATTCGACGACCACTCGCGATGGGCGGTCGGTGGGCAGGTTCGGCGTGTGTGGGGGCATCAGGGCTGATCGTCTCCCAGGTCGTCGGTGGTCGGTTCGTCGGTGATCGGGTCGGTCGTTGCTGGCGGCGTGCGTTGGGAGCCGCGCTGGCGACTGGGTGGAGCGATCGATCGCAGCACCACCATCGAGCGGTCGGGCACGTCGAGCAGGTCGCCGGGCCGCTTGTTGACGGTGCGCGAGACGCCGCGCTTGGGGTCGGCGGTGTCGAGGTCGATGGTCCACCGCCGGCTCCATTCGGGGCCGGGGATGCGCCACTCGATCGGGTCGGCTGACGCGTTGAAGATCACGAGGAACGAGTCGTCGACGATGCGTTCGCCATAGGCGTCGGTGGTGGGGATCGTGGCGCCGTTGATGAACACCGCCACGGCGCGAGCGAACCCGGCGTCCCAGTCGTCGTCGGTCATCTCCTCACCGTCGGGCCGCAGCCAGGCGAGGTCTTCGATGCCGCGGATCTTGCGACCTTGGAACCACCGGCGGCGCCTGAAGATCGGGTGAGCGCGACGGAACGCGATGATGCGCTGACACCACCTGGCGAAGTCGGTGTCGACGTCGCTCCAGTCGTACCACGAGATCTCGTTGTCCTGGCAGTAGGCGTTGTTGTTGCCGCCCTGGGTGCGGCCGAGTTCGTCGCCGCCGAGCAGCATCGGCACGCCCTGCGAGAGCAGCAGCGTGGTCACCAGGTTGCGCCGCTGGCGGGCGCGGGACACGGTGATCGCCAGGTCGTCGGTGGGGCCTTCGGCGCCGTGGTTCCACGAGCGGTTGTGCGACTCGCCGTCGTTGCCGCCTTCGCCGTTGGCGTCGTTGTGCTTGTCGTTGTAGGACACGATGTCGCTCAGCGTGAAACCGTCGTGTGCGGTGACGAAGTTGATCGAGGCGGTCGGGCGGCGGGTGTCGGCTTCGTACAGATCGGAGCTGCCGGTGAAGCGGTAGCCGAACTCGGCGAGCGTCGACGGTTCGCCACGCCAGAAGTCGCGGATCGTGTCGCGGTAGCGGCCGTTCCATTCGGACCACTGCGGTGGGAAGTTGCCGACCTGGTAACCGCCCTCGCCGATGTCCCACGGCTCGGCGATCAGCTTCACCTGCGACACCACGGGGTCCTGCTGCACGAGGTCGAAGAACGCCGACAGCCGATCGACGTCGTACAGCTCGCGGGCGAGTGTGGACGCGAGGTCGAAGCGGAAGCCGTCGACGTGCATCTCCGTCACCCAGTAGCGCAGACTGTCCATGATCAGCTGCAGCACGTGCGGGTGGCGCATGTTCAAGCTGTTGCCGGTGCCCGTGAAGTCGAGGTAGTACCGCGGGTCGTCTTTCATCGTGCGGTAGTAGGCGTGGTTGTCGATGCCGCGCATCGACAGCATCGGGCCCAGATGGTTGCCCTCGGCGGTGTGGTTGTAGACCACGTCGAGGATCACCTCGATGCCCGCTGCGTGGAGCGATTTGACCATCGTCTTGAACTCCTGCACCTGGCCGAGCGCGATCGACGACGTGTAGCCGTTGTGCGGCGCGAGGTAGGCGATCGAGTTGTAGCCCCAGTAGTTGCGCAGACCCCGTTCGACGAGGTGGTGATCGTGCACGAACTGGTGCACCGGCATCAGCTCCACGGCGGTCACGCCGAGTTGCTGGAGGTGCTCGATGATGGCGGGATGCGCGAGGCCCGAGTACGTGCCACGCAGTGGCGGCGGCACGGCGGGGTGTTGCATGGTGAGACCGCGGACATGCGTCTCGTAGATGATCGTGTCGTGCAGCGGCACGTCGGGCGGTCGGTCGTTGCCCCACTGGAAGTAGCGGTCGCCGACGACCGCCTTGGGCACGTGCGGGGCCGAGTCGTCGGTGTTCGGTTTGTCGGGATCGTCGAAGTCGTAACCGAAGCACGCCACCGACCAGTCGATGTCGCCAGCGATTGCTTTCGCGTACGGGTCGAGCAGCAGCTTCGACGGGTTGCACCACAATCCCTTGGCTGGCTCCCACGGTCCGTGGACGCGGTAGCCGTAGCGCTGGCCCGGTCGCACGTCGGGGAGGTAGACGTGCCAGCAGTGGCCGTCGACCTCGGTGAGCGAGATGCGGTGTTCGTCGATCGGGCTGTGATCTCTGACGTTGCCGTGGCCGCTGTGGGCGTCGTCGTCGTCGCCCAAGAGACAGAGTTCGACTCCGTCAGCGACGCTGGAGAACAGCGAGAAATTGGTGCCCGAACCGTCGTAGTCGGCCCCGAGTGGATATGGATTGCCGACCCAGGCGCGGCGAGTGTCGCGTCCCTGTTCTTGCACGATCGGACCTTACCGCGCCAGGCGATTGCCGAAACCGGGCGGCTCTCGGCCATCGGGCCCTCCCGATCATCGACATCGCTGTGGGAACCGACCGTCGACACCACACCATGGGTAGGTGTCGTCGTTGCTCGCCGATTCGGCGACGCTGTACGAGCCGGCGGTAGCTAGACCGTCCCTTCAATGCCTGCAACGAGGAACCATGTTCACACGTCGCTCACTTGCCATCGTCTCGGTCACTCTGATGCTCGGTGCAACCGCATGCGGTTCCGAATCGGTCTCCACGACCGATCTCGAGGCGGAGGTTTCCACGCAGCTCGAAGCAGAGGTCGGCCAGGCACCCGACAGCGTTGACTGCCCGGACGCACTGCCGGCCGAGGTGGATGCCGAAGTTCGCTGCACACTGACGTCGGGTGACACCACGTTCGGACTGACTCTGACCGTCACGGGCGTGGAGAACGACGAGGCGGTGTTCGACATCGTCGTCGACGACGAACCGCAGGGCTGACGCTCGCATGGGGTAGATCTCGGCCGTGACCGCCGCCCACGGCACGTCGTCATCGCAGCCTCACCCATCGAGCCGTGGCAGGCCCATCGGATTGGGGAACCGCAGCACCCCTGAAGCTGCGACCGCTCGGGCCGCAGGGGTGAGCACATCGATCACGTCGGACAGTGCTTCGTTCGCGAGCGACGCGACGGACTCGATGTCCGGGCACAGGCGACGCAACGTCGCCGCAGCGGCTGCGGCGCGGGTAGCAACAAGCGGATCGGGCCGAGCGAACTCCCAAGCGTCGGGGAGTGATCTGCGCACCATCGACGGCGCGAAGTTGGCGAACGCTGCCTCGACCGGGCCGGGGTTGACGGCACCGAGCGGAGCAGCTCGGAAGCCGAAGTAGCCCATCCAGAACCCGCGCAGTCCAGCGTTGGTGGCAGCGTCGGCCGACTCGTGATCGAAGTACGTCACGGCGTGCAGCGTCTCGATCCGCTTCCAGAACTCGCGGGCGATCGACGCATCGCCGGCCACCTGGTTCCCGACGGTCTGATGGGTCCCGCCACTCTCGTGGCTCCCGGCGGTCTCGTGGCTCCCGCCACTCTCGTGGCTCCCGGCGGTCTCGGCCCAGCACTGTGCGACGCGGGGTTCGCGCTCGCCCGGCTGCCGGGCGAGCCGCACGACCAGCGGCTCGGTGCGGGCCTCGAGGCGGTCGATGGCGGCGTTGACGGCATTGTTGTCGCCCGCTGGTCCCCGCGCGCATCGCTCGGTGCGGGTCGTGATCTGATTGAGCGTCTGGGCGCCCCGCAGCAACAGCACGGCGAGTTCCTCCCCGTCGAGGCCGAGCGCATCATCGACGATGTGTTTCTGCTTGCCGACCCGGTGGCGCGTGCCGCTCACCGTGCGGGCGAGCCCACCCTGGCGTAATTCGTGCATGAGGGCATCGACCTCCCGCTCACTGAAGTCGACCACCGGGTCGCGGTTGGTCGCCTGGTTGCATGCCGCCTGGAGCGCCTTGGTGGTCAACGGGTAGTGGTCGGGGGTGGTCTCCGCCTTCTCGATCAGCGACGCAAGGATCCGGGCGTGTTGAGCACTGACATCCACGCACCCGACCTCAGATCCAGGGCATGGTCGTCAGGGCTGGACCGGCCCCGTCCTCCGCGAATGTCGTCAGTCGCGCAGGCGCTGGCGTGAACGCACGAAGGTTCGCAGCACCTGGTGCCACTCGCCGGAGGCGGTACGGATACCGATCGGTGCTGTCGTCAGATTGTCGAGCCAGTGCCCGAGCGCGCTCACTCGAACCGCGACCAGATCGTCGACGATCTCGTTGTCGAGTTGCTCGCCGGACCCCACGGCGTAGCCGGTGAGGAATGCGGGACGGAAGGCGTCGTAGCGATCGGGACGGCCGTGCACGTCGGCATCGAAGAGGACCATGTAGAGGGTGTTGGCCACGTCGAACTCGATCGGTCCGTACCCGCAGTCATCGAAGTCGAAGACGCGAAGCCCATCCGTCGTGACGATCATGTTCTGCTCGTTGAAGTCGCCGTGGAGCAACTGCCAATCGGATCGATCGAAGTCGAACGCGCTGTCGCCGAGCGCGGCGACCGGCGGAAGGGATTGCGCTGGCATGAGCGCCATCGAACCGTGGACCTGCGCGAGCGTTCGGCCCAGCAACTCGCTCGTGCCGGGCCGGGCCAGATCGACGGCGTCGCCGGTCATGAACGGCGTGGCCGTCATCAACCAGTCACCGATTGGCTGGACCAGTGCTCCGGCGATGCGTTGAGGACGAACGACTGCTGCGACGTCGACCGCCAGGGCTTCCGCGAGCGCCGTCCGGGTCTGGAGGAGGGCTCGGTCGGTGAGTCGACCATCGGTCAGCTTGACCGCCACGTCGATACCGTCGAGTTCTGCCCGGAACACACGCGACTGCTTGCCAGCGTGGAGTTCGACCGCATGGGAGATCTCGAACCGGGCCCACTCGCTGTGATCGGGAAGCGGGGGCGAATCGGTGCTCATCGAGCAAGCTCGGATGGCTGGGTGCCTGACCCGCCCTGCACGTCCAGCCGTCCGGTCGCGAGGAGGGTGGCAGTGGTGATGATCCAGGCGTCGACGACGGTGAGCCCGAGCCGTTGGAACGCGCCGGTTGTGGGCAGCGCGAGTGATGCGCCGAGCGACACCGCTGCGACCGCTGCTGCAGCTACGCCCGCGGACGCGAGTCGGTGAGCGCCGAGTCGTCGCAGCGATCCGCGAGCCGCGAGCGGCGCTCCGATAAGTGTGAGGTAGCCGGCCGCGGCGGCGATGCCGTGGAGCTGATCGATCGTGTCGGACGCGCCGATCGGCAGTAACGCGATAGCCAACGTCGAAGCTGCGGTGGCTCCCAGGAACGCTGCCGTCGGTGCGCCGAGCGTTGAGCGTGCGCTGACAGCAAAGAGCCCGACGCCGACCCCGAAGGTGATGAAGCCAGTGGTCATCAACCACCGCGTGTTCGAGTCGACATGCGCGAGCTGGCTGATCGCATCGTCGATCGCAGAGAGCTGCCGATCGTTCGTGAACGCGCCGACCGCCCAGGCGGTGATGAACGCACTCGGCCCGACGATGCCGCCGATCGCGAGGCGACGCACGATTGAACTCGAATCGAGTGATGTCACGCGCCGAACGTAGCCCGGGCTCGCAACGGCGACGGCCGACCGCACTGGCATCGAAACCGTGCCGGATCGGCACAGCCCCGTTCGGTAAGTTCATTCGATGGGGACTGTCACTGCTGATCACTATCTCGCCGGCATCGTCGGG
>Ga0209491_10002682_pt1 | contig 31105 bp, 22 predicted proteins | sample BON02_FD_187213 | JGI IMG/M metagenome (GOLD analysis project Ga0209491, IMG submission 187213) | Freshwater microbial communities from Lake Bonney liftoff mats and glacier meltwater in Antarctica - BON-02 (SPAdes) (version 2) | ecosystem: Environmental > Aquatic > Freshwater > Ice > Glacier...
ATAAGGATATGATCGCCTTTTTCTCCGCTGCGGTGCGTCTTTTTGTCATTTTGTGTATTTTTGCACAAAGATCAGGCAGAGAAGGGGTGCGGGCAAGATGGGGTTGGTGGTAGGCTTACCCTGCAGCGGCCAGAATAGAAATCCTGTAAACGCCCGCCGGAATATTGAAAACATCCATTTGGAAACAAGTGCCCCATACCGTGGAGGCCTTCCTGCGCTGGCCTACAGCGCGATATTTACACCCAATCCCTACTTTGAACGGGCAATATCACCCCTTCCAATCGGCACATTGGGTGCCTTATACTCTAGTGCCCAACTCCCCTGTTTGTTGGCGTTTTTCACATCGAAAAAATTCTGCAACGCAATGGCCACCTGAAAAGAGAAGTCGGTGGAATAAACTTGCTGATCCATGGAGGTGCCACAATCGATATTTTGAAACCACTTCATCCATTCGTCTGTCCCTCCCTGTATAGGAGGTGTTGGGCCACCATCTGGTGTAGCCCCAACGGGGATAAGAGAGGTTACTTGTGGGAACTGCGCCGCATTGTGGCACGACATGCAGGAAACGGTATTCAAGTCAGCGGGCCCGTCTAATCGGCCATTCCAGCCCAGGTGCTGTGGCGGGAGGTCGGGGCTTTCGAAAATGACGGTTCCTGTGAGCTCTTTATTGACCATTGTCTTCGTAACCGGGTAGGGGTTCGTGACATTGGTTTTATTCGCAGGGTCATTCCCCCACATCATACCCACAGGCACCAGGTTCATGAATTTGTTCTCTTTGTTCAGTTTTCCATTGTAGCAGAAGGTGCCAAATACCCAGCCCGTTCCTTCCGGATTCGTTGGGCTCCGATCTGCCCGTGCGTCGCGGACCGATATGTCCATTTGCAACAGGTTCACCGTACCTACAGAGCGGGTGGATGAATTAAAAAAATTCTCGGTTATAAAGGCTTTCCATTGCAAGGGATTTACAAGGTAATCCACCCTGTCAGTCCCTTTTGGGGCATCGGTGAAAAGCAGTTTTGCAAAGACTGTTCCGATAGGAAAGCCGCCCTCCGGATACCTTTTGTCCAAGGCTGTTGGGTCGGGGTTGTTAGGATCCTTCCACATCCGGCCCATAGCGTAACCGGCCATGTCGTTTATCAATGTAATGGCATACACCGAGTAATCACCGTCAACGCCTTTGAGGTCAGGCCCCAATTGATAAGGTCCGACTGGCGCCTCTTTAATCAGGCCGTGAAAGCCTTCGGTGCCACCGTTTGGCGGGTATGCACCATTGGCGGCAGTAGGGTGCAACCAAGGGATATGATACCATTCGCGAATTTTGTTTTGGTATGGGTCCCACGTTGGCAGATTTCCCTCAAAGGCGTAGTCGCGAACCGCCTGGATGTATTTCAAGGATTCTTTTTTGAAATCTATTTCAAGAAAAGCGGGCAGCTTTTGGGGCTTGATTTTAGGAAAATCAGCTTTTAACTGAAATAAAGGCTGGTCAGCATAGGATTTAAGGTACTCCTTGGGGGTGACCATAAACCCAAAATCAGGGAATTTGTAAATTTCATGGCTCAAATACGATAAAACGCCGGGCATGGCTGGTGGCGTTACCGTTGCAACGGGAGCTGGTGGTGCCTTTTCCCCGCAAGAAGCGATGAAGAAAATGGTGCCAAAAAAGAGAAGGTTTAATCGTTTCATTTTAGGTTTACATTTAAATTGTTATTGATAATTGACTTGAAAAACGTATTTAAAATTGTTGGGGTTTTTTACAGGCAAATTGCTTTCAATACCGAATTGTCTTTATTCGCCTAACGTATTGATTTTCATTGCCTTTTTACTGTTTGCCTTTTTGACTATTTGCCCAGGTCTCCTTCCCGAAGCTCACAGGCACGCTGCACCTCCTGCACGGTGGCTGGTGCGTCAAAGCGGAAGAGTGCGGGGAGTTTGCGCTCGATGCGGGATGCGCGTATGGCTGCCTTGATGGCGAAGAAAACGCTGTTGGCAAGCACGAGCGGAGGCTCGCCGACTTCTTTGGCAGAAAAGATTTCGGTGGTATCCTCTGGAATATTCTCTACGGACTTGAGGTTCCTGGGGAAGAGGTAAGTGTTCATCTCCAGCGGGATCGTCGTTACAGCTGGTATTTTATAGCGCCAGGTATTTACGGTGTTGAGTCGGCCCTTATTTTCGCCCTCTGGTTCGAAGACCAATTTCTCTGTCAAAAGATAACCGATGCCCTGCACAAATGCCCCTTCTACCTGCCCGATGTCGATGGCAGGGTTTAAGCTCCAGCCCATGTCGAACACGATGTCGGAACTGATGATCTTGACTTCGCCGGTAAGCACATCTATTTCTGCGACCGAACAGGCGGCCGAATAAGTGAAGCCTACAAATGAATCGACCCCGCCGCCGAGGTCCGCGTCTTTGATGCGATCGATGCCGGGAATATTGGGTTGATCTGCTTCTGTTTTGAATACCATCGCAGGCACCTGAACTTCGCCACCTTTGATTTTTGCTGTGAAAGAGGCAATGAGGTTGACACGTTGTGCGGATGCTAAATTGACTAAATGCTGCCAGATCAAGGCAGTTTTGCAAAATTTATCGGTAACTTTTGTCGCCCAACCTTTCCCTTCACCAGCGCCATAGTTCCAAAAATCAATCTGCTTGGCTTTGCACCAATCCTCCCCTTTGTCTTTCAACATCTGGTAACCAAACTCCATCAGCCGTTCCCGCATTTGCTGGCAGGTCTGCTTTACCGCCTCACAAGAATAAGGCGTTCCGGTCGAAGCGCCGGTGCTGGTCGGGTTCGGCGTTATGCCCGTGTTGACGTTGTCGATGTAAATCATGTCCATCGGCACCCCCAAAACATAAGCGGCTACTTGTTGTGCCTGCGTGACCAGGCCTTGTCCAATTTCAACGCCGCCCTGGTGGATAACGATGGTGCCATCATTTGGATTGATGGCAACAATTGCCGCAGACTGTTCCAGCAGCAGTAGGTTGTAGCCAGAACCGTATTTCACCGGGATCATGGCGATGCCCCGTTTGCGCCATTTGTTGGCTTTATTGAACGCCTCTACTTCTTGGGATTTTTCTTCAAATTTCGACACTTCTTTTGCGTAGGCCCACACTTGCTTCATATAGCAGTACGACAGCGCTTGCCCAAACGGCGTGACATCACCCCTGTCATATAGGTTTTTCTCGCGCACATCTTCGGGCCGCATTCCAATGGAAACGGCTGCGTCGTCGATCGCGTTTTCTACAATGTTCTTGCCCTGTACATCACCGAAAGCACGCATGGCGGTGTTCGGAGCCGTGTTGGTCCTGCACACATCTATTTGGCTCTCAAAATTCGCGATGCGGTAGGCGTTGTCTGTCCGCAATTGAATGCAATTGGAGACCACAAAGGAACAGTCGTAAAATGCACCCCCATCACCCCACATATTCAACTGGAACCCGTGCAGGATGCCCTTGTCGTCCTTGCGCCCATGACCAGTATCAATGGCGATCTGGTATTCACCATAATAGGCGTGGCGCTTGCCAATCATGATGGTGTCTTCGTCCCTTGGAACGACAAGGCGAACCGGTCTTTTGGTCGCCTTGGCAGCAACGGCGGTGGGGCCGGTGATAAAACGCGTCTGTTCGGTTTTGCCCCCAAAAGCGCCGCCTACCGGTGGTACTTTCACTTCTACCTGGTGGTGTTGCACCCCCAATGCCATGGCCACGGTATCATGCATGCCGCCTGGGCTCTGTACAGATGAATGCACCACCATGCGGCCTTCATCCACGGGGGTTGCGATACAAGCTTGGGTTTCCATGTAGAAATGCGCCTGGCCACCACAAAGCTGCGAGGATTCAACTACTGCACAAAGGGTAGTGCCTACAGATGCTTTTCGCGTTACGATTGGTTGATCTCGCTGAAGTCCCTTTGGGCGGACCGGCAGGTTTTTTTCTGCCCAGTCAAACTGGCTGCCCGGCCGGACGATTTTCCAGATATGTGACGCAAAGGGCACCGCTTTCGGTGCATCAGGGAAAATGCTTCCTTTTTTAATCGCATCCAGCAAATCAATGATTGGTTCGCTCCACTGGCCTGTCCAGGGTTCTCCCGGCTTTGAATAAGCGACACATTCCTTCGATACATAAGCTGCGATCCGGATGGCTTCCTGTTCGCTTGCCGCTAGTACCATGGCGATTGACTGGCCTACATAGCTGATCAAATCCACGGCAAACAGGGGCTGATCCAGGCCCATGCCTTGCAAGTTGACGCCCCCGTTTTTGATGTTTTCATGTGTGATAAGGTCGGTGAAGGATGCAAACTTCTCCGTCAGGTATTTCCGCAAATCCTCTGCCGAAATACCGCGTTCCTTGCCCGGTACCACGAAGCGGTAATTCATCAATGCCGCACGGCCCTGCACAAATGCTCCATTCAAGGTAAGTGGAGGCACGGGCAGCTCTTGGGTGTAGTGTACTTGCCCGGATGTTTGGTACATCGCCGTTATCTTAATGATAGGCTTAGATACGGGCGATTTGAACGCCTGGGATTGGTATTTTTGTATCCCATCACTGACCGGCCAATTGCCCCACTGCACTTCCCCGCTGGACAGCAAGTCCTGTGGCACCGCAGCCCCTTTGGCCATCAGGGCGTTTACGATAGCTTTGTATAAAAAAGAAACAGCAAGTTGTATGCGGTATTCGGCGCTGAAACCTTCATCGGGTACTTCTTTCATTCGGTCTTTCCAGGCATTCAGTTCAGCAGCGACTTCTTGGGCGAGTATTTTCGAAAGTTTGTCCACGTTGGCAAGCGTAAGTTCCTTGCCGTTCATTGCTTTCTCTGTATTGGAAGCCCGCCAGGGATAGGGTGCAATGGCACCGAATACGAGTGTTGCCGATTGAACGGTTAAGCCTTTGTCGAAACTGAAGTGGGTCGTGGCATTGACGATGCTGTGCGCATTAACTTCGCGAAGCGCTACTTTTTGTGCCAGCACAACTTCATTGGAGTCGCCCAATGGGATCGTATAGGAGGCGATCAGGATTCTGTCGGCGAGCGTTGGGTCTTTTGCGACCGCTCTGACCAGTTCGGCGGCAGTCATGGTTGCTTCCTTAAAACCGCCGCCCTTGCCCAACACGAAATAGCTGATCTCAGCATCTACGGCAAACAACACGGTTAGCAAATCCGAAGGGAATGGTTCTCCACTGCCTTTCGGGATGTGTTTCAGCACGAGCATCGTGTTCCCTGCGATGGAGGCGGCATTTCGGACGATGCGTCCAGCAGTGCGTCGTGCCATGAAATCCAGCGCATCAAGGACGGAAACGCTTGATTTGGAAGCGCTTTTGTTGTCGAGGTTCCATTTTTTGATGGCCTTCGAGAGCAGGTCAAGCAGGTCGCTGTAAGTGGTGCCGGCGGAGACGTGGAGTTTGTTGTTTTTCACGCCGTTACTGGCGTTCAGTTCTGGTATGAACCTGATATCGACAAATTGGGTATTTTCGGAATACTCGTCTTTGTAAATACCATAAGAAGTGTTGCCATGTACCAGCCGGATGTTATTGCTCGGTTGGTGTTCCAGCATCGCAGCAAGGGCTGCTAAAGTGGTTGGTGTGTGCCAGCGGGCTACCGACACACCGGTGGCGGGGCCTTGGGCTGCGTCTGGAAAATAAATAGAGACACTTCCGGGAAGTTGTGCGGCACAATTATGATCCTCTACGCAAGCCATAAGGTTGTCTTGGTCAGCTTTAGTCCAATCCGAGGCAAAGGTCTTCATGCCCGTAAGTATGGCTCGGTAGCCGGTGCAGCGGCACAAGTTGCCATCGAACGCTTCTTCGATTTCCTTTTTTGTAGCTTTTGGATTGTTGACGATGAATTCAGACATGTTCATCACGAAGCCAACACTACAGTAGCCACATTGGCTTCCATTGTGGAGGGCCAGGCGGTGGGCGACAGGGTTCATGCCATCGTGTTCCAGCTCGGAGGGGTTGTCGGCAACTTTGTTGACGATTTTCAGGAGCGTGTTGGCGGGCACGTTTTTCTGCTTTGCCGCAACAACAGCTGCTTTCACCGCGCTGCGTTTAGTGTCCGCTGCCTGCTGAGCTGCCATGAATACTGGTGAATGTTGGGCATCAATTGGCGCGCCACCACGCGAGGCGCTGTGTCTGGGGAACAAGTGCTCTGCATCTGGCTTGCGGGCAGCGCCCGTGCCTTCTACGGTTGTGACGACGAGGCCGCCCAAGGCGCAAACTGGTCGAAGGCAGGAGTTTATGGCGCGGTGTTCCGCCTGTTGTTCCTTTTCGTCCCAGTGCGACAGTATTACCGTACAACCACCGCAGCCGCCTTGTCCGCAAGGCTTCTTGGGACCAGCCAGCCCTACTTCGGGTGATCGCAGATAATCAATTAAAAGGAGGTCGGGAGATGGGTTCTCAATGGAGATGGGTTTTCCGTTTAAAAAAATTCAACCGTATTTTTCATTGGCGTGGAAAGTTAATATGGTTTAAGATTGTTTCAGTTCTGATTTCAATGATCAAACAGCCTTCTTATAGGCCATCGTTTCGGGTGCCTGGCAATGCTCCAATAGGTTCCTCAAAAGCTGTGGCTACACTATTCCGGTGCCGCTAAGTAACAACGTTTTTTGTAATATCATGCCAAAGCTTCGTTTTTTTTTAGAGGCCTGGCCGAGCGCTTTCGACACAGCGCTTTTCACCGTTTGATATAACCGAATTCGAGCATGTATTAAGAGATAACTGTACCCGAGTAACCAGTACCCCATAAAAAAGAGCCGCTACCGAAAACTTCGGCAGCGGCTCGCGCATTTCAGGTCTTTGAATCCCAGTTATTACTGCTTCGTAAACGATCCTTCCAATCGACCTGCAGCGGCCAAAATAGAAATCCTGTAAACGCCAGCCGAAATATTGGAAACATCCATTTGGAAGCTGGCAGCATTGTTGATCACTTCTGAACGGATCAGTCGGCCATCGGCAGCGTAGATTTTCACGGAAGCCTGACCAACATCAATGCCATTTTCAAGCATGGCCGTAATATTGAGCCAATTGGCAGCAGGATTGGGCGAAATTATCAGCGAAGACGGGGTGCCCGGCTCTACTACAGGTGATTGACACTCTACAGTACCCAATACAAACCCATCTTCACAGTTGCCATTGTTGTGATCGACTACACCGAACTCGTAAATGGTGGTGCCGTCGCCAACGAATGGGCCGAGGATAATGGGTTGTTGCGTATTGTATGGGTAGGTGCCAAATAGGTTGCCATTTCCAACAAGATCGAAGCCACCTGCGCCGCCGTTGTCATGGTTGAACGTAACTGCCACGAAGAACTGTCCACAAAGGCAGCCAGTACGTATGGCCATAACATCCCAAATATGGCAATCGTTGTTACTGCCCAGGCAATCAGGCACATCAAACTCCAATGAGCGGCAGCAGGTAGCGGTACCGGCGCTGGTCACGAAGCAAACTTTCACCACGTCTTTCAAGCCGCCATCCCAAGGGAAATTCGGGAAGTTGAGCGGCAATTGGTTGAGGTTGAAAGTGCCTTGGAATACGCCATTGGCCCATACACCGAAAGTGTTACCCGGAGGGTTCTGTACCTGGAAGTTCAGGAACAAGTTGTAGGAACTGTCAGATGTACAGTTGCCCGGATCGACTACCATGCCGAAGATTTCGCAGTCGCCACCATTCGTGAGGCAATCAGGCACGTTAAATTCAATGGTTTTGCAGCAGCCAATGATGCCATTGGGTGTTACAAAACACACTTTGAGCACATCTTTATTGCCACCGCTCCATGGGAAGTCCAATAAAGTGAGCGGCAATTGGTTCAGGTTGAAAGTACCAAATGGCTGGCCATTCGCCCACACCCGGAAGACGTTACTGATCGGATTGTTTGCCTGGAAATTAAGCACCAGGTTGTACGTACTGTCAGATGTACAATCGCCTGTATCAACCGTCAGGTCATAGATTTCACAATCGGGGTTGTTCAACAAGCAGCCGGGAACGGCAAACTCGATGGTTTCGCAGCAAGCAGCGGTACCACCAGCATTGGTGGCAAAGCAAACTTTCAGCACATCCTTTGGACCGCCATCCCAAGGGAAGTCCTGTATGGTGAGTGGCAGTTGTCCCAAGCCATACATACCCAGGAATTGGCCATTCGCCCATACCCCAAACAGGGTTGCAGTTGGATTGGTGACTCCGAAATTGAGGGTAAGCTGGTAAGTGCTGTCGCTGGTGCAGTTGCCCGTTTGTACGTGCAGGTCAAAAATATCGCAAGGGTCGTTGTTGAGCAAGCAAGCAGGCACATGGAACTCAATGGTTTTGCAGCAACCGGCAAGGCCGTTTGGATTAACAAAACACACTTTGAGCACATCTTGGTTGTTCCCGCCCCAAGGGAAGTTCTGGATGGTAAGCGGCAACTGGCTCAGGTTATAAGTGCCGATCATCATCCCGTTGGCCCAAACACCAAAGGTATTGCCGAGCGGGTTTTGTACTTGGAAATTGAGCAAAAGCGTATAGGTGCTGTCGGAAGTACAATCACCGGTATCGACAACCAGGTTGAAGATTTCACAATTACCCGCAGGCAGGCAAGCGGGAATCGGGAACTCAATGGTTTTGCAGCACGACAGGGCACCAGCATTGTTGCCGACGCATACTTTGAGTACATCGTTCGGACCCATGCCATCCCAAGGGAAGCTTTGGATGGTCAGTGGCAACTGGCTGATGTTGAAAGTGCCCAGTGATATGCCGTTTCCGAAGAGGACAAAAGTGGTAACATTGGAATTGACGACACTGAAATTAACCGTTAGATGATATGTGCTGTCTGGGTTGCAATCGCCCGTTGCTACTTCCAGGTCCAATATTTCGCAAGGATTGCACATTGGAGCTTGTATTTCCTTGGTAACGCAGCAATCAGGATGATCGTGGATGCAGATTTTGATCACGTCAACCGGGTTGCCGCTGCCCGGGAAGGTCGGGATGGTCAGGGGCAATTGGTTGAGCGGAAAGATGCCAAAAAGCTGACCATTGATGTATAGATCAAAGAAATCATTGCCTGGGTTGTTTACCCCAAAATCTATCTTGACCTGGTAACCGCCAGCTGGATTGCAGACACCGACGGTAACAGAAAGGTCAAAAATATGGCAATCTGTGTTACAATCAGGAGTCTCAATCTCCGTTACAGCGCAACAGTTCGGGTGGTCATTGATGCATATTTTGATGACGTCCACGATGTTGCCACTGTGTGGGAAGTTTGGAATATGTAGTGGCAGTTGGTTCAGCAGGTAGGTTCCAGACAATTGTCCATTGACAAACACATCAAACGAATCGTTGCCGGGGTGTACCACGTTAAAGTTGATGGTCAGAGGATAAGTATTGGTGTTTGGATCACAGTCGCCCACTTCTATGTTTAGATCGGTGATATCGCAGGTTCCCAAACAATCGGGTACCGGGAATTCTTTCGATTTGCAGCAACCAAAGTTGGGGGAGCCTGGAATAGGGCCGTTACTTCCGCCGATACAAACTGTAATGATATCGTTGCCGCCGCCATTCCAGGGGAAATTGGGTATCAACAAAGGCACTTGGGTCAGGTTGAAGGTATCCAGCAAGACACCATTTGCCCAGACGAGGAAAGTACCATTGCCGGGGTTGGTGGCATTAAAATTAAGCGTCAGATTGTAGGTACTATCGGAGGTGCAAGGCCCAGTTTTTACAAAAATGCTGGTCATTTCACAGCTGTCGAAAGGCAAGCAATCGGGCGCCAGGAAGTGTATTTCCTTGCAGCAAGCAACTGCATTGCCTGTGCATACCCGAACGGTATTAAATATCAGGCCATTCCATTCGAAGTTTGGAATGTTCAATGGCAGTTGGTTCATACCAAACATACCCAGCGATTGGCCATTGCCCCAAAGTTGAAAGGAATCCACCGCCGTGGAATCATTTACCATAAAGTTTACCCATACGCCGAAGGTACTGTCGGAAGTGCAGGAATCCGTTTCAATGTTAAGGCCTTTGATACCGCAGGGCGGGAGGCAAACAGGAATGTCGAATGTTACTTTCGTACAACAGTTAACCCCTGGTGGCACTGTTGGCAATGCAACACAAACCTCTACAATGGACTGAGCATTGCCTGTAGTTTCAAAAACAGTGTTCAGCGGCAATTGATTTATGCCAAACATACCGACCAGCGAACCGTCGAGGAACAAACTAAAAGAATCGAGAAGGCTTAACGTATTTGATAGCTGAAAGCCAATTTGGGCTTTGTAAGTAGAGTCGCTCAGGCAATCGCCTGTTTCAACAAAAAGACCGTTAATGCCGCACCCGGGCGTTACGCAGTCGGGCGCTAAAAATTCGATGGTTTCGCAGCAATCAGGGTTGTTGCCGATACAAACCTTCAGCACATCGTGTATGCCGCCGCCCCAAGGGAAATTCGGGAGGGTCAGTGGGAGGGAATTCAAGGGGAAAAGCCCCAGGGATACACCGCCTGCCGTCGATAATTCGAAAAAGGTGTTTACGGGAGTTGTTACGTCAAAATCTACTGTAATAGAGTAAGTGCCAACATTAGGGCCACAATTGCCGACATCTACTGTGAGGTTGGTAATGTCGCAAGTATGACTACTACAGCCGGGCACTGTGAGGGCGACCCCCGCAGCGCAATCCTGAAACACAGCATCCTGAACAAGGAAATTCAGTACAAGGGGCATCTGGGGATTGGCCATAATAGGGCCAACAGTCACGGGTACCTGATTGTATCCGAAGGTACCGTAGTTGACACCATTTCCTTTTACATGAAATTGGTTGGTGGTGCCGGCGTGTTGAAAATCAAGCACCACAAAAAATTCGCAAGTTGTGGTGTCGAACTGCACAACCGAAGCCGACAGGTCGAAGATGGTACAATTTAGCTGCGCGGAAACCGGACTTGCGAGCAGCAATAGCATCGGTAATAAGGATGATAAACGCATGGGAAAATTAGAATTTGGTGAAAAAAGATGGATAAAACCGGGGCTGGGAAGCCCAATTTGAGGGATTACTACTGAATTTCAAAGAACCTAAATATGTTAAGATCACGGCAAGATACAGCACAAATCAATTTCGCTTCCTTCGACTTCGGCTCCTTGCGGGGTTTAAGTGTCGGGTATTTGTCAATTGGGTATAAACTGGGTGGATTCCAGGGTTATCGCCTCGCAGTATTGTGCGACGGTACAAAAAACCAGCGCCATTTCAAGACTTTGGATACCCGGTTTCTGGCGTACCTTGCGGGCCTCCTTCAACACCATGCATATTTAGAAAAAATACGTCGCTGTTTACCATAAACTATTTACCACATAGCACCCATAGTTCACATAGCCGACTACCCATAAATAATCTATGTGTCCTATGTGAACTATGGGGTAAAAAAATGATGTGGTAAAAAAATCTGGTAAAAATTTACCTGGTTCACAGCCAATTAGCACAATGGATTCACTCACTCAAATTGTACTCGGCGCAGCCTGTGGCGAAGTCGTAGCAGGCAAGAAAATGGGCAACCGGGCGATGCTCTGGGGCGCTGTAGGCGGTACCATCCCCGACCTGGACGTGTTTGCTTCGTTTTTTACCGACGAAATAGCCAGCACTTCTTTTCACCGGGGTTTTATGCACTCCTTTTTGTTTGCATCATTGGCGCCTTGGGCACTGGCCTGGCTGGCAGAATGGTTTTACAGCAAAAACGTTCACCGACGACGGGGCTATAAAGCCTCGGCCATGGCAATATGGCTGTTGTTTTATTTATTGGCTGCTGTGGGGCTCAATTTCATCCCGGTTGCCCTCGGAGAGGGCTTGAGTTGGTACGTATTGGTGCCAACCCTGCTGCTGGGCGCTAGTTTTGCCTGGCGGCTTTGGCGCGATTACTGGCAACGCGACCTATCGATGGTAAGCGTTGGCTACCGCACCTGGGTGCTGCTATTTTTCTGGAGCATTTTTACGCACCCGATTCTAGATTGTTTCACCAGTTGGGGCACGCAGGTTTTTCAGCCGTTTAGCGACCTGCGCGTTCAATGGTGCACGGTATCGGTGGTAGATCCGATTGCCACCCTGCCTTTTCTACTTTGTTTGCTTATTGCTTCCAGATTTGCACGGGAAAATCGCTTGCGGACCGTCTGGAACTGGGTTGGCCTCGGCTGGTTTTGCGGCTACCTGATGCTGTACACTTTGTGGCATAAATCGACGGTTGTTCATGCTTTTAAGGACACTTTACACGCAAAAAACATCGCTTTTCAACGTCTTTACACCAACCCCACCATTTTCAACAACATTGTATGGTCGGGCGTGGCAGAAGGTGACACCGCCTATTATTTTGGGCAATATGGTTTCAATGATGCACAACCTTCCGTGAACAAAATTTCTACCATTCCGAAAAACCATGAGCTCCTGGATAATATCCCAAAGGACGACCGCGCCTTGTGTTTTTTGAAATGGTTTTCAGATGGATATTACAACGTGACACCCTACCGGGGCGATACCTTACAAGTAAACGATCTGCGTTTTGGCTTGTTGGGTGATTCCTTGCGGGGAAAAAACTACGTTTTCCCGTTCCTCCTGTTTAAAAACGAAGCAGGTAAATGGGACATCAAAGTAAACAACCGCGACCCGGAGCATATGGAGGACAACAAGCGCTCTATTGGCGAATTGTGGGAACGTGTGAAGGGAGTGGAGGAATAGGCAAGGGGCAAAATCAATAGATATTATAACATGCTACAACGTACAATTACAGCAAGCATCTTTGGAGCCGCCATGCTCGGTGGCATTTTCGGGGGCAAACTTGCGTTTTTCATGCTCTTCGCGGTGGTGACCGCGGGATGCTTATGGGAGCTGTTTGGCTTGCTTTTTCCGGGAAATGGCCATCAAATGTTGCGCCGCGTATTGGGCAGTATTTGGGCGCTAGCACCCTATCTCTTGCTTGGCGGTAATGCACTGGGCTTTCTGGGTGGCGGACACGCGTTTGCGGGTATTGCGGTGATCATTTTTGCCGCTGCCCCCTTTTTCATCCTGGAGTTGTTTCTGAACCCGGAACGGCCTTTCGACCATGTGGGCAGATACTTGTTGGGCATGTTTTACATTGGCATCCCGTTTTGCTTGCTGGCGTATTTGTCGATGCCGATGGGGGAGTTTTTTAGCGGTGAAACGTATTCCCCCTGGAGGGTTTTTGGCCTGCTGGGCCTTGTGTGGACCAATGATACAATGGCTTATTTCGTGGGCTCTCAATTGGGAAAGCGCAAACTATTCGAGCGAATTTCACCAAAAAAGACTTGGGAAGGGTTTATCGGTGGCGGCTTATGCACCGTACTGATGGCATGGGGTGTCTCCCACTATGTTCCCGAATTCACGCAAATGCAATGGATAATGCTCGCCGTCGTAGCTGCCGTATTCGGCACCCTTGGCGACTTAGTGGAAAGCATGCTCAAGCGCAGCCTCAACATCAAAGACTCCGGCAAACTTTTGCCCGGCCACGGCGGCTTGCTCGACAGGTTCGATGCGTTTTTGTTGGCCATACCTTTCTACTGGCTCGTATTAATTCTGTAGGGTTTCTGGTTTCAAGGTTTCAGGGTTTCAGGGTTAAAGGGTTTCAGGGTTTACGGGATCTGTTGTTAAATTTGAAATAGCTTTTTAAGGACACGAACCAATCGCGTAAACCCTTTAACCATGAAACCATGAAACCCTTTAACCATGAAACCCCTTAACTGATCCCTGAAACAACCAATACTATTTCCCCTTTTACATCCTTTTTCGTGAAATGCTCCAGCAATTCAGCCAAGGTTGCGGTTTTCACCTCTTCGTAGAGCTTGCTCAATTCCCGGGCAACACAGCCTTGGCGCTCCGGCCCGCAATGGGCAATGAGTTCGCCCAAACATTTTACCAAGCGGTAAGGTGATTCGTACAGCACGAAAGTATGTGGCAACGCCGCCAGGTATTTCAGGCGGGTCTGACGGCCTTTTTTATGGGGTAAAAAACCTTCAAAATGAAAAGTGTCGCAGGGTAATCCACTGGCCACCAGCGCGGGCACAAAAGCCGTTGCACCAGGCAAGCATTCCACGCGAACGCCTCGGCGATGGCAGGCGCGCGCCAGCAAAAAACCGGGATCGCTGATGCCAGGGGTGCCCGCATCGGAAATAAGCGCCAGGGTAGCGCCCGATGACAATTCATCTACAATCCGTTCTACGACCGCGTGCTCGTTGTGCGCATGAAATGCCCGCAGCGGCGTTTTGATCTCGTAATGATCGAGCAAACGCTTGCTCGTGCGGGTGTCCTCCGCCAGCACAAACGACACCTCTTTCAGGATGCGTATGGCACGCAACGTCATATCTTCTAGGTTGCCGATGGGCGTAGGAACGATGTATAACATTTTGGAATGCGGATTTTGGAATGCGGATTTTGGAATGCGGAGTGCGGAATGCGGAATGCGGAGTGCGGAATGCGGAGTGCGGAATGCGGAGTGCGGAATGCCAGCGCTTGGCTGTTGTGTTAAAGGGCTTGGCTTCAAAAAACGAACAAGTTATCATTTTGTCCGAGCGTTAAACCTCGTAGGTTTTTTTCAAACCTACGAGGTTTTGGCCAGGAAAAATGAACTAAAGTTAGGCGACATTTTCAATGCTGCCCCGTTTGATGCAGCACTAAGCTTCTTTTAGCTCGAAATGGTAGGTTTCCATGATTATGTTGGCCAGCAATTTTTGGCAGGCGGTTTCCACTTTTTGGTGGGCCTCTGCCTCGTCGGTGGCTTCCAAGCTCATGGTTACGTGGCGACCAATGCGGACATCATGGATGCCCGCAAGGTCGAGGTGTTTCATATTGTTCACCACAGCTTTGCCCTGGGGGTCCAGGAGTTCCTTGTGTGGCATGATGTCAATTTCTGCGATAAAGGTCATTCGTGAATAATTTTATTTTTCAAAACGATGGACAATGCAATGTAACAAACAATGATGGCCGACAAGGCCAATTCTTTCAGGAAAAATACCAGCACGGCAAACAAAGCCAAAAAGGACAGGTTAAAGGCGTTGCTGGACAAATCAAAACGTTTGACTTTCATGCCAAACATCGGTATTTCACTCACCAAAAGCCAGGAAAGCAGCCCGATCAAGCCGTATAAAAACCACTGGTTGCTGATAAACTCCGCCAAACCAAAAAGGTTGTGGTGGGCAGTCAAGGTCAATCCCAACACAAAAACGGTACAAGCTGGTGTGCTTAAACCGATGAAATAACTCGTTTGGCGGGTATCGAGGTTGAATTTTGCCAATCGAAGTCCAGAGAATGCGGAAAGGATAAATGCAGGGAATGCAGCAATGGGCACAAGAGATTGCATAAAGCCGGGAATAGCAGAAGGCTCTCCACTCAATAACTGAAACAACATCGCACCCGGAACTACCCCAAAGCTCACCACATCTGCCAGCGAATCCAACTCCTTTCCCAAAGGCGAACTCACCTTCAAGGCCCTTGCTGCCATCCCATCCAAGTAGTCAAAAACAAACGAGGCTGCTGTGAACAGCGCCGCCACTTCCGGCTTCCAGTAAAAGGTGAACAACAAAGCGCAGCATCCGCAGAACAGATTGGAGAGGGTGAGCGCGTTGGGTAGGTGTTTCATTTTTTTAAGGATGATATTTCAAAAAATCCATTCGTACATTTTCTACTTCAATTGTCTAAATTTTTTGCCTGTTTTCGAAAAAAATGGCGAATGCATCTTTACAATAGTCTCGGCTTCCCCCTTTTAGAGTAAGTTATCCCAAGTCCACGACGATATATTTCTGCAAGATAATATTCATTGTTATAGGCCCTTAATATCCCATTTTTTTCAAGCATATCTTGTTCGTTCGCGGCTAAAAAGTCAAGGCTTTGTTTTGGGCATGGGAAGCTAAGAGGGGGCTTATTATCTTGAATTTTTTGAAGTATTTCATAAAGAGGCTTGTTTTCATCTTTAACTTCATTTAATTTTTCGGAACCTACTTTTGCAATTGCATCCCTAATCCCTGTTGGGGTTAATAGTCTATCTTCGTAGCTATGTCCTTTTGAAATATCAGAGGCCACATGAAGAAACCTTACAATATCACGTGATTGCACTTCATCTTGAAAGTTGGATAATGCATCAAGTACCCAATCAGCAGTTCTTGCTTCTCTTGAGTTATTGCCTCCCATTTTTTGACCCCAAACTTGGTAAAGCATTCCCTCTAACTCAGACCTTCCCAAATTTTTTATCGACGGTGCCTCAAATTCCTCAGTAATTATTTTTGCTTTAATTGCTGCAACCCAATAAACCAACCTAAGAGCCTCTTCCTCATTCCATTTTAATTGGAAATCACGATATTTAGATAGAAACTGCGCTGCATTTTGTTGAATAGCATAACTAACAATGTCCTGCCTAATAAATATTACGAGTCCGATATTCTTTTGGGGACGACTCTCGAGCCAGCTAGGAACGTCCTGTAGTAAAGCTTTCAAAGCATCTTGATGAGTTTTTTTGTTAAAATACTCCGAAAAAAGCTCTTCAAGGCCATCAAACAAGCAAATTATATTCTCCGTATTTTGTGCTTCAAATTGACCCCAAGCACCTTCTTGCCCAACTAATATACCATTCGCCCAAGCAATTATATCCAACCATTTTTTTCTCCATTGAGAGATTGTATTTAAGGGCTTTTGCAACTCTTGTTCGACATATTCTTTGATGATTGGCCAATATGGTCCAATTTTTTCTGTTTCGTCTTGAGTTATTGGTATTGTTACTTTACAGAACTTAGCATGTATTATCTCATTTTTTATGCTTGGGCGCACTTTCATTACGAATTCACTCCAATCATCGAATCGACCCAATGACTTGAATAAGTAAGTTTTACCTGAGCCCTTTGCTCCCACAACAACTGCTATTGGCAGAATTGAAGTATGACGAATCGCTAATTGTTCGATGGGCTGAGTTACTAAAAAATCTTCAACTGCCGCCGCATCCGCAGTAATAAGCCCAAGAGCCGTTTCGGATAAAACTTTCCTTCTTTCTGATTGTAGCCTTTCAAATTCTGCAACTCTACCTGCGGTGTTTGCATTGAATGGGGGTAGAGCCTTTTTAGGTAATGGCAGCCATTTTTCGAGTGGTTCAATTCCCTTAATAATGCTTGATTGATGTATTCTTTCAGCCACTTCTGTCCAACTATGTGGGAGGTTTTTTAATGAAGTATGCTCAACTGAAAAACATGCGACTTCCTTCCATTCTGCAAAAGGACTGTTTTCTTTTGGAGGAGCCAGTTTTGATATATAATACTTTTTTAAATTTATAAAGTCCTCATTTAGTAACGTTTCATCAGTCCCTTCCCATGCAGTACGAACACCGTCTTCAAATTCATCAGGGATTTGAGAAAAAGCAATAAAGGGTAGCATGTTCTCCTTGTTTCTGAATTCAAATTTATCATATTTAGCACTAGTTTGCTCTAATAAATTTTGGCATCCACGCAAAGATTGTCCAGACAATGTGGTAACAACAGCCTTGTAAATCTTAGGATCAAGTAGCCATCCAGATGATAATTCGGAAACTCCTGCTCGTAGATCAATGATAACATAGTCCACTAACAACCTTTCTCCGAGTTCAATTACTAAATCCTGAAGTTGGAAGGGCGTATCAACAGAATTTAGGTTTTCTGGTTTGATTAAAGGTGCGCCAAATTGGCTTTCATTTCGAAATGCAGGTAAAATGTGAACATTTTCTAAAGTACCATTCAATGGAATTTGAGCTACAGAATTTTTCATAGTATATTCAAAATCTGCACTAGTGTCTCCATGTGCCATAGCAATAAAATCGGCAAAAGAAATTGCAGGGTTTGAAAAATACCAACTAATCCCTGGAGCCTCAAAGTCTGCATCAATCAATAAAACTTTTTGACCTTTTTGGCTAAGGCTAAGCGCTAATGTTAAAGCATGAAGTGTTCTCCCAACCCCGCCCTTAAATGAATGAAAAGCTAAAACAACAGGCTCATTATTATTTCTGGTTCTATCTTCTTGAAAAGAAGCTGTATCTGCAACAAATGAAAGGGGATTGAAGCCTGCTCTAAAATATTCTTTGAGTAAGTCGGTTTCATCTTCCTCTTCTTCAAATAAGACAGGGAAATCTATAGTATTAGGCGCTTCTCCAAGGGTAATAATATTCTTTTCTCGAATATATCGTGCAAGAAAAATTTCTTCCAACTGCGTTTGAACTGCATTAATATCATTTCCTGCTTGGCCTATAAGAACTGAAATGTGCAAGCCATCCCAATAGGCCCGTGCTGCTTTTCCCTTAAACCAATCGCGACCTTTCCCACTCGGGGCCTCTTGAAATTCTCTAAGCCGATTTTGGACATCGATCCAAGTATACAGTTTGTCGCTCATGTTAAATGTTTTTTGATAAATATGTTTCAATCGATCTCAGGTAGGAAATTTGAGCTTTACCATTATTACCAGACAATATTGAGCCATATCTAAGTTTTTCGTGTGCATTTTCAATGGGATCATTTTGATCGTCTGAATATGCAGCAACATGCGCGGCAATCTTCAACTCTGCAACCCATTCGGAGATTTTGTGCCCATGCCCATGTTTTTTATTTTCGCCAAATGTTTTTTTGAAATCCTGAGTTGACTTGTACCCTCTTTCTTGCAAAAACTTAGACTTTAGGCCCGCTTCAACAGCATAAAACAGCAATAGCTGACAAGAAGGATTATCTTGTTGGTTTCGATAAATTTTCCTATGGGCCTTAAAGGCATTACGTAATTGACTGCAATTTACTACTATTTCAGGTTTCGGCATAAAACAAAGTGGGCTAGAAGATATATCTTATAAGGAGAGGATGCTATTTAAAAGGCATTTTTTAGGTTGATTTTAAACTTATTCCGAGTTCCTCCAACTGCTTCAACTTTATCCCATCCGGCGCATCGATCATCATGTCGCGGCCCTGGTTGTTTTTCGGGAACGCGATAAAGTCGCGGATGGAGTTGACACCATTCATCACAGCACTGAGCCGGTCGAAACCGAAAGCGATGCCGCCGTGGGGCGGTGCACCGTACTCGAATGCGCCAAGCAGGAATCCGAATTGTGCTTCTGCTTCTTCTTTTGTAAAGCCCAACAGTTTGAAATTGCGGGCCTGCAAGTCGCGGTCGTGTATGCGGATGGAGCCGCCACCGATTTCGACGCCATTCAACACCAAGTCGTACGCATCGGCACGCATGGATTTGAGCACGTTCTGGTCGTTGCTTTCCATTTTGACGATGTCGCCGGGCTTGGGCGAAGTGAAGGGGTGGTGCATGGCAAAAAAGCGATTCTCGTCCTCATCCCATTCAAGCAGCGGGAAATCGACCACCCAAAGCGGCTTGAAATCGGTTCCGCTGCGCAGGCCGAGGCGGTTGCCCATTTCCAAGCGTAGTTCGCTCAGTTGCTTGCGGGTCTTTTCGTCCTCGCCGCATAGTAGGAACAACATGTCACCGGGTTTGGCACCACACTTTTCTACCCATACCTTCAAGTCTTCCGGACTATAAAATTTATCCACGCTCGATTTTGGCGTGCCATCGGCTTCTATCCGGCAATAAACGATGCCTTTTGCGCCAATTTGCGGGCGGCGTACCCACTCCGTCAGTTCGTCAATTTGCTTACGCGAATACTCCGCACAACCGGGGGCACATATCGCCACCACCGATTCCGCACCATCAAACACCTGGAAGCCTTTGCCTTTGGCAACATCGCTGAGGTCGCAGAATTCCATGCCGAAACGCAGATCGGGCTTGTCACTGCCGAAGCGGTGCATGGCATCGTCGTAGGTCATACGCGGGAAATCACCGAGCGTGATGCCCAGCGCCTGCTGGAACAGGTATTTGGTCAGTCCTTCAAAAGTATTGAGGATGTCTTCCTGGTGCACGAACGACATTTCACAGTCGATTTGTGTGAATTCCGGCTGCCGGTCGGCACGCAAGTCCTCATCGCGGAAACATTTCACGATCTGGAAATACTTGTCGAAACCCGCCACCATCAATATTTGCTTGAAAGTTTGCGGCGATTGCGGCAGGGCGTAGAACTGGCCTTTGTTCATGCGGCTTGGCACGACGAAGTCACGCGCACCCTCGGGCGTGCTCTTGATCAGGTTGGGTGTTTCTACTTCGATAAAGCCCTGTCCGGCGAGGTATTTCCGGGTTTCCACGGCCAGGTTGGAGCGGAAGATCAGGTTTTTCTGCACGGCATTGCGGCGCAGGTCGAGGTAGCGGTATTTCATGCGGAGATCGTCGCCGCCATCAGTATCGTCTTGGATGGTAAAGGGGGGCGTCTTGGAGGCGTTCAGGATTTTGAGCGCCGTCACCTTGATCTCAATTTCTCCCGTTGGGATCTTGGTGGTCTTGGAAGCGCGTTCTATCACGGTGCCGGTGGCTTGTAACACAAACTCGCGGCCCACCGAACGGGCTGTTTCAAACAGTTCTTTCGATGTGTAATTCTCATCCATCAACAGCTGCGTGATGCCATAGCGGTCGCGCAAGTCGATCCAAAGCAGGCCGCCTTTGTCGCGCACGATGGCTGCCCAGCCGCTAAGGGTTACTTCTTTGTTGATATCGATGGTGCGGAGCTCGCCGCAGGTATGGGTACGGTACATTTGTTACGGTTGACGGTGGACGATGGACGGTGGACGGGGTGGATAATGGTAATTTTGTATAAAAAAGGTGCGCAAAGGTAACGGAATGCGCTGAATGAAGGCCTTGCATTGTTGGATTAAAACCATTATTTTTGTGAAAAATTAAGGAGTATGACAAGCATAGTCGCCCAGAAACAACAATATATGTCCGTCAAGGAGTTCCTTGAAATGGAAGAAAATTCTCCTGTCAAGCACCATTACGTCAAAGGCCAAATAACTCCCATGCCCGGAGGAACCTTTAAACACAACGCAATCAGCAGCAATATTATCACTGCATTGAATATTGCCATTCGCAAGCAATTGCTCCCTTTTATTGTCAACAACAGCGACACCAAAATCTGGATTCCAAAATTAGAATCCTTTTATTACCCGGATGCGGTGGTCATTTGTGAAGTGCCGGAATTCTACGAAGGCCGCAAAGATGTGCTGCTCAATCCTTTGCTGATTGTTGAAGTGGCATCCCCCAGTACGATGGAAAATGATCTTGGCTTCAAGTTTTTCAACTATGCCACCCTGGCTTCTTTTAAAGAATATATGATTGTGAGCCAGGATATTGAGTTGGTGCATCTTTCCAACCGCGTGGGTGAAGACGACTGGCATTTGAGCTCGGTGGAAGGCATTGAGGGGCAGATCGAATTGAAGTCGATTGGGTGTACGATTTCGATGCGAGATGTTTATTTTAAAACGGAGAACTTGTGATTTTACACTAAAACAACCGCAACTGCGGCGACTTAAAATGTTCATGTAAATCCAGATTGTACTCCGGCATTTTCCGGTCTTTCAAGTACTTCTCCTTACCCAATCGGAATTGCTGGTGAATGATTTCCGCAATATTGCCTTCTCCCCGCATCCTTTTCCCAAAACGTTTTTCTTCCAGTGATCCGCCGTGCGTGTCGCGAATGCGGTTGAGTACGCGATCCGCGCGGTCGGGCATGGTTTTGCGTATCCAGTCCTCAAAAATAATGGCCACATCTCCATTGAGGCGTACCATGGTGTGGCCAATACCCAACGCGCCGCGTTCTGCCACGGCTTTTATGAGTGGGAGTATTTCATGGTCGTTTAGTCCGGCGATAACGGGTGCCATCATCACAAAAACGGGGATACCTGCTTTGGAAAGGGTTTCCACCGTGCGCAAGCGTTGGGCGACAGAAGCCGTCCTGGGTTCTAGGCATTGACGCAAATCTTCGTCGAGGGTAGTAATGCTGATGGCAACATGCACAAGATTTTCAGCCGCCAGTTTTTCCAGCAAATCCATATCGCGCAGCACCATGCTGTTTTTGGTGATGATGCTCACGGGGTTGCGGTATTTCCAGAACACTTCCAGGCATTCGCGGGTGATGCCGAATTTGCGTTCCGCAGGTTGGTACACATCGGTGTTGCCGGCAAACATGACGGGGGCTGATTTCCAGCTTTTCTTTTTGAGTTCGGCTTCCAGCAGCGCGGCCGCATTGCGTTTCACGAGAATTTTTCGCTCAAAATCGAGGCCCGCGCTGTAGCCCCAGTACGGGTGCGTGTTGCGGGCATAACAATAAATACAGCCATGCTCACAGCCCTGGTAGGGGTTGAGGCTCCAGGGAATGGGAATATCCTCGCTGATAACTTTGTTGAGAATTGTTTTGGGATGGGTTTCGAGGTACTCGGTGCGCAGCTCGTCGGCTTCCCATTCATCGGAAACGAGGGCCCAATCTATGGGTTCTTGGTCGCGCAACAACTTATCGTAAGGAGAGGCCGGGTTGATTTGGGCACCGCGGCCTTTGAGCATTCGTTTTTCTGTTGCCACAATCGAGCTGATTTAGGCGACAAATTTAAAACAAATTGCGTTGCCAATTAACACAAAAGATATTTTTTAACACATAGGGACATAGAAAACATAGCACGACATACAGGACATAAATTTTCTCGCACCACGACACAACGACACAAAGTCGAGTTGATATTGGTCAGAAACCGTTGAGAGCGCCGAAATTGAAGCCTTTTTCGTTGTAGTCGCTGTGGCGTTGTGCGAGATATTTTTCAAGTCGTGTACGTGTATGCCGTGCTATGTTTTCTATGTCCCTATGTGTCTATGTGTTAAAAAAATACATAGCAACCAAAGCCTAAACGTTTTTCCCGATACAGTTCAAATCCTCAAACGCCAAACGCAAGCGCGTCACAAACGCTTTTTCGCCTTCGCGCAGCCAAACCCGTGGGTCGTAGTACTTCTTATTGGGTTTGTCGTCGCCATCCGGGTTGCCGATCTGGTGCTGGAGATAGCCGCGTTTGGCATCATGGTAGGCGCGAATGCCATCCCAGAAAGCCCATTGCATGTCGGTATCGATGTTCATTTTCACGGCACCGTATTCGATGGCTTCGCGAATTTCTTCGCGGCTGGAGCCAGAACCGCCGTGGAATACGAAGTTGACGGGTGTTTTGCCCTCGATGCCGTATTTCTGGCGGATGAACTCCTGGGAGTTTTTCAAAATTACGGGTTGCAGCTTCACGTTGCCGGGCTTGTACACGCCGTGTACGTTGCCAAAAGCGGCGGCGATGGTGAAATTGGGGCTGATCTTTTTCAGTTCTTCATAGGAGTAAGCCACCTCATCTGGTTGGGTGTAAAGGCGGGATGAATCTACATCCGTGTTGTCTACGCCGTCTTCTTCGCCACCCGTCACGCCGAGTTCAATTTCGAGGGTCATGCCCATGGCGTTCATGCGTTTGAAATACTTTGAGCAAATTTCGATGTTTTCGTGTAGCGGCTCTTCCGAGAGATCGAGCATGTGACTGGAGTAGAGGGGGCTGCCATTTTTCTCAAAAAACTTTTCGCCGGCATCCAGCAGTCCGTCAATCCATGGAATAATCTTAAGGGCGCAGTGGTCGGTGTGCAGGATTACCGGAACGCCGTAAGCTTCAGCCATGGCATGCACGTGTTGCGCGCCGGAGATGCCGCCGAGGATGGCACCGCGGTTCGCGTCGCCGCCAATGGCTTTGCCCGCAAAAAATGCCGCGCCACCATGCGAATACTGAATGATAACCGGGCTGTTGACCGCCGCGGCGGTTTCCAGCACCGCATTCACGGAGTTGGTGCCGATCACGTTGACCGCGGGCAAAGCGAAGTTGTGTTCGTTGGCGTAATTGAATAAGTCAGTGACTTCTTGTCCGTGCAGGACTCCTGGGCGAAAACGAGACATATCTTTTGAGTGATGAGAGATGAGTGATGAGTGATGAGTGATGAGTGATGAGTGATGAGTATGCTGGGTGCGAAGATACGAAGGGTTTTGGTTTTGATTTACGGGGTATTTGATTCAATACCTTATGTTTGCCTTTCTAACATTTCAACAAATGTCATTATGACCCAGCTCCTCGCATTTTCCAACCCTACCATACTCGGATTTGAGCTCCTCTTCATCCTAAAACTACTGGTCACCCTTTATTCCGCCGCCCTTTTCCTGCAATCGGGTTTCGACAAGGCATTCGACTATTCGGGTAATCGGGCTTTTATAAATGGCATGTTTCAAAAAACGATTTTGAAGCCTCTTGTCCCCATGTTGATGCCCACGATTACGGTGCTGGAGGTTGCCGCGGGTTTGTTTTCCCTCGCGGGCGCGGGTGCCATGCTCCTAAGCGGGCAGGAACAAATCGCGATTATCGGGTTGTTGCTGGGTGCCATTTCCATTTTGTCGCTGTTTTTTGGCCAGCGCCTGGCGAAGGATTATGGTGGCGCGGGAGCGATTACGCCGTATTTCATCTTTTTTATCGGGGCATTGGTTTTGTTTGCGTTGTAGGGCGGTAGGTTTCCGATCCCCAAACATGAAAAGCCTGACATGAAAACATTGTTAGCCTTCACCATTGCATCTTTGTACTGGTTGTTGCCTTGCCTGGTCTACTTCGCTCATTTTCCAAGAGCACCAAAGCGCCGCAGCGGTGTCTTTTGACCAGCGGCGCAAAACTGCCAATCGGAGTCATATTCCCGATTGGCAGTATAAAGCAACATTAAATGCTGAACTAATCTGCTTTTATGGACCATTCAATAACTACTTTCCCCTTTTTGGCTTTGTATGGCACATACTCGTAAGTAAATGGTTTAATCCCTACTTCTTCGTGTTTGTAAAGCAACCCTGTCTTACCAGGAGGAATTATTAAATATGCACCGATTCTTACAGAATCATCAGCAGTATTTTTAATGACAGAAAGACATGCAGTATACCAGCCATCTTGTTGCAATGGAATATTAAACTGCATGGGTTTATCTAATTCAGTGACGGTGATTGAATACCGCTTGGTGCTGGAATCCTTTGATTTATCAGAACAGCCAGAAAGCGCCACAAATAGTAAAGCGAAAATTAGAACTCTCATTGGTCTGTCCGTTTAAGTATAGTGTTTGGTAAAATTCCGTTTAAACATGTGCTGCAACCAATGCTATTTGAAGGAGACAAAGCATGATCCACAGGATCCAAATACCGACATGCCCCACTCAGTATATTATCCTGCACAATATCCGCCATTTCATGAATATCAGCTGAAGAATTCGTACTTCCAAGTTGGATGCCTATGGCGTTGTTGAAAATATCCATTTCGGTTTCAAGGTGTAAGATAGTGGGGTGCTCTGTTTCATGCGCATCTGAAAACAACTTGGTAATATAGCCGCCAACATCTTGTGTGTTAATCGCTTGGTAGTAGGTGTGAAGAAATGCATCTCCTTTTCCTAGCCAGGTAATATTAGGATCAGTTCCCCAAAAAGCACGTTGCTTACTACGAGCTGGGGCTCTATTTTGATAAATAATTAATGCTTGTGCTGGGAATATTACAGCAAGTGCTTTTTCAGCAGCCGTAGTTTTGGGCAACTCTTCTACACTAAAATTAATCGTTCCTGCCCACGTCTCGGTTCCAAATTCAGGGAATCCAGCTTGTTGATTGGCGACAAAATACTCACTATTAGAGGTCATCATAAAATCAATATGCAATGGAATTGCATCCAAAAAAGACGGTTCGTTTTGATGCAATTGGAAAAACGGAAAAATCTGATCGATCACCTTCTCTGGCATATTCGTCTTCGAATGCTCCATCACCCACCGCAACTGCCCCTCTGTCAAATTCAAGGACACCTGCATTTCAATCAGTTTAACCATGTTTGCCCAAGAGAACAGATTCGTACCACCAATCCTGGCATCAATCACATCTTTCAGCGCATCTATCCGAGCTGGGGCATTATTGTGTTGGCTAAGGAGACCACTCATTAAGGGGATTAAACCAGCCCTGTCAACAACCCATTGTGTCCAATTATCGCGCGCGCCGACAAAAAGGACATCCGCCATTTGTGAATAAAAATGTCCTGCAAAAGTGCCGCAATGCTACTTTGAAAATTTACAACAGTTTTCGGCTTGAATTCCACTAAACCGACCAAAGCCCCCTTTATCTCCCCCAACGCCTACCCCCCTAAGCCCTTCCCTTTCTACTTTTGCCCCGAACAAAACCCGCCCGATCCGGGCCTAGCTATGAACAACACCTGCTGCTTAATCGCTCTATTATTAGTTTTCGGCTGCTCCCTCTCCGCGCAGAACAACAATGCCAAAACCTATCAACTCCACACCCAAAAGGCCGTAGAATTCATAAAAATTGATGGTGTATTGGATGAGGCCGATTGGAAAAACGAGCAAGCCGCCGACCATTTCAAGCTGCTTTTCCCAAACGATACAGCTTATAGCAAATTGGCCACGGAGGTACACATCACCTTCGACGACAAAAATCTTTACGTCGGCGGCATCTGCTGGCAAAAACGCGCCGACTATACCGTACAAAGCCTGCGCCGCGATTTTGGCGGCGGCACCACCGATGTGCTCAACATCATGCTGGGCCCGGCACAGGATGGCCTTAATGGTTTCATTTTCAGCGTCAGCCCCCTGAATGTGCAGCGCGAAGGCCTGATCGACAATGGTGAAAACATGTCGCTGGTATGGGACAACAAATGGGCTTCTGCCGTGCAGACTTATGACGACCGTTGGGTCGTGGAAATGGCCATTCCGTTTAAAACCCTGCGCTACACCGTCTCGCCCGGACAAAATGCCTGGGAGCTGCAATTCATCCGAACCCAAGTAAAGGACTTTGAAGTCAGCAGTTGGGGCCCGGTTCCGTTCCAATACAGCTCCACCAGCCTGGCTTTTGCCGGAAGGCTTATTTGGGACACTCCCCCACCCAAGCCCGGCCCGAACATCAGCCTCATTCCCTACGCCATTACCGGCCATTCGCTCGATTATGTGCGCAATGCCAACACGCTGGACGTGACCAATAAAAACCGCGACTGGACGGGCAGTGTGGGCGGCGATGCCAAAATTGCCATTACCTCAGGCCTGAACCTCGACCTTACACTAAACCCTGATTTCAGCCAGGTAGAGGTAGACAGGCAGGTGGCCAATTTGAGTCGTTTTGAACTTTTTTTCCCGGAAACAAGGCAGTTTTTCCTGGAAAACCGCGATTTGTTCGCCACATTTGGCTTCCCAAACACTAGGCCGTTTTTCTCCCGCCGCATTGGCTTGGCCTTCAATCCCGTGAAAGGGCAGCTCGAAAAAGTACCCATCCTCGCGGGTGCGCGCTTGAGTGGAAAAGTCACCGACAACTTGCGCATTGGTTTGATGAACATGCAAACCCGGCAGCGGGATTGGGACGACAATTCCGCCCTGCCTTCGGCCAATTTCACCGTCGCCACCGTGCAGCAAAAACTGTTCAGTCGCAGCACCATTGGCGCTGTATTTGTCAACAAGCAAAACCTGCTGGAAAAGCTGAACGAGCAGCAGCGGGAAGGTTGGCAGCCCTGGAACCGCGTTGTCGGGCTGGAGTACAACCTTTATTCCCAAGACAACCGTTGGGAGGGCGAATGGTATTACCATCGATCTTTGTCGCCCGATGCAGAAAAACGGGGTTCTACCCTAGCGGGATTCCTGGGCTATCAGGATCGGCATTTTAACGCCCGCATGGGCTATAACCGCATTGATTCCACCTATACGGCAGAAGCGGGTTTTGTGCCGCGCCCTGGCGTGCAAAGTATGTTCCCCGGCATTGGCTTCAATTTTTACCCGAAAAAAGGATGGGCAGCCAAACATGTTACTCAGTACAATGTAAACCTGAATGGCGACCTCACCTATGGCCTCAACGGGCAGGAAACGGATCGGGAAATCTCGCTGGAAACGGGGATGGGCTTCAAAGATATGTCGTATGTCGGTGTATCAGGCTACAACGAGTATGTGTACCTTTTTGAGGCATTCGACCCAACCAACCTCTACAAAGCGGGGACAGAGCCGCTTCCGATCGGCGGCTACACCAACTGGGGTGTTCGAGGGGAGTATAGCACTGGCACCACCAACAATTGGCAGGGAGAAATAAGCGCCCGTGCCGGCAGTTTTTACAAAGGAAATATTACCCGGATAGAGGGGCGTTTGGCCTATCGGCTCCAGCCTGTTGGCATATTTTCCGTGTTGTTCAGCTACAACAGCATCCAACAACCCGAGCCATTTTCATCGGCCAATATTTGGCTGATCGGGCCAAGGGCGGAGCTGTCGTTCCGCAAAGATTTGTTCGCCAGCGCATTTTTTCAGTACAACACGCAGGCCAACAATTTCAACGTCAATGCGCGTGTTCAGTGGCGTTTTGCACCTGTTTCTGACGTTTTCCTGGTGTACACCGACAATTCATTTGCCGAAGCCATTCCGAATTCGCGGGTCAAGTTTTTATCCCCTAAAAACAAGGCGATTGTGCTGAAGGTGGTGTACTGGTTGAATGTTTAATCACCAAATCAGCTCAGATTTCGCCAAATATCGCTGCACATAGTCCTCAATACCAGCCTCCAAACCATAAAAAGGCTGCTGATAACCCGCTGTGCGCAACTTACTCATGTCTGCCTCCGTGAAATACTGATAGGTATCGCGTATATCGGCGGGCGTGTCAATGAAGGATATATTTGGCTCCATGCCCAGCGCGTTGAACGTACTGCTGGCCAGGTCGTAGAAGGTGCGTGCCTTGCCCGTACCGAGGTTATAAATGGCGTTGGCGGGCTTATTCTCCAGAAAATACAACAGCACATCCACCAAATCCTTGACATAAATAAAATCGCGGCTTTGCTCCCCGTCCTTATAATCGGGGCGGTGCGAGCGGAAAAGCTGCATGGCGCCCGTGGCCTTAATTTTGCGTGCCGTGTGCATAATCACCGAAGCCATACGCCCTTTGTGATACTCATTCGGACCATAAACATTAAAAAACTTAAACCCCGCCCAGCCCCCCCCCCCTGCCCCTCCGGTGGGGGGGAGAATGCGTTCGTTTGGCATTTGTTGGAGGAGCCAAACATCGAAGTCTTGTTTGCTCTGGCCATAAGGGTTGAGTGGTTTAAGGTTTGGAATCAGGGCATGGTCGTCGGAGTAGCCCGATTCGCCGAGCCCGTAGGTGGCTGCGCTGCTGGCGTAGAGGAAAGGAATGTCAAAGCCCGCGCAGAGCATCCAAAGGGCTTTGGAGTACTCCAGGTTCAGCTCGTCGAAAATGGCGACATTGGTTTCTGTGGTATCGGTACGGGCCCCCAGGTGCAGTATTGCCTGCACATCGTTGTGGTTGCGTTCGAGCCAGCGCATGAAGTTCATGCGGTGTACCTGGCCCCAGAGTTGCTTGCCTTCCAGGTTTATATTCTTATCGGGTCGACTAAAATCATCCACCGCCAGTACGTCTTTGTAGCCAGCATCGTTGAGGCGCTGCACCATACACGAACCAATAAATCCTGCTGCTCCGGTAACTACTATCATAAAGGTGATGCTTTAATTGTTGTAAATTGAAGATACTGTTCCGCTAGCTGCGCGTGGTGATTGGTGATTGGTTGAATGGTGACTAGTGCTCATAGGTTGTGCTTCGGCTTAGCATTGTGTTTCAACACCCTAGTGCCGCGTCCGGCAGTTGATCAATTTCTCAACGTATCAATTGTCAAACGATGCGTGCTGAAAAAAAATTCCAAATTGGAAAAGAATGCTGTGCTACTAATCACCATTCAACCAATCACCAATCACCACGCGCAGCTACTGGAACGGGGGCTCTGGCATTTCTGCAAAGGTAAAGTGCCGCTAGGACTTGTAGCAGCTGCAATGTAGGCCATGAAGGAGGGAAAAAGTTTTAATTAATTTGCATTATCAGCCCTTTTGCTTCCCCAAGCGGCAAAAATAGCGCGGGGGGAGGTAACTTCGCCCCATCGATTTTACAACTTTGAAATTTCACCGTGCAACCAACTACTCCCCCCCTACGTACAGGTAAAACCTATTTCGCCTCCGATTTCCATCTGGGTGCTGATGCGCGACTGACCAGTGCGGAACGGGAGCGGCAGTTGCTGCGTTGGCTCGATATGGCAGCTCAGGACGCTGCCGAGATTTATTTGGTAGGTGATTTATTTGAGTTTTGGTTCGAATACAAAACCGTGATACCCAAGGGATTCAGTCGTTTGATGGGCAAATTGGCTGAACTGCGCGATGGAGGGCTACCCATACAAGCGTTTACAGGCAACCACGATCTGTGGATGTTTGGCTACTTTGAACAAGAATTTGGCATCCCGGTGCACCGCAAGCCCATTCAAGTGGATATTCAAGGGAAATCGTTTTTCATCGGGCATGGCGACGGACTGGGCCCTGGGGATATGGGCTACAAACGCATGAAAAAGGTGTTTACCCACCCGGCCAGTCAGTGGCTTTACCGCTGGGTGCACCCCGATTTTGGCACCCGGCTCGCCAATTTTTTCTCCAAACAAAGCAGGGCCGCGACACCACCCGCAGAACGCAATTGGCTGGGAGAAGACAAAGAATGGCTGTTGCAGTATTGTCAGCGGAAAGTTGAGCTGGGTGTGGCACCTGATTATTTCGTGTTTGGCCACCGGCATTTGCCTATTGATTGGCGTTTGAACAACGAGCGCAGCCGGTACATCAATCTGGGTGATTGGATGTGGCACAGCTCTTATGCGGTGTTTGATGGGGAGGATGTGGAGGTTTGTTTTTTTGAAAATAAAGGGGAGGTAACGTGTAATTGGAGGAGGTAACGACGTAATTGAGCCCTTGCTTACTCCGCTCACTAAAAAAGACATATATCCATTACTGCTTACCAAATCACTTGAAGATTCGATGATAAACCATACGGATCAAAAAGAGCGTCTTTGGTAACAACGGGCATTTTTTCTACAATTGACTGGCCAATAATCAACCTGTCAAAAGGGTCGCGATGGTGAAAAGGGAATGCTGCCGACTGTAAGATATAAGATAGATCAATCGGCATAAGATTAAACCCTTTTTGGACAACATCCTTGAAAAAGTCACCCAAAGGGGCATTAAGTCCAAGTTTCCCAAGGCTGTTTTTTATGGCGATCTCCTAATTCTACTTTGTCAAATTAGGAATAGTTTTTATATCGGTCAATATCCGCTTGTCGTTGCTCATGTCTTTTTTGGATTGCGCTTGATATTCCGTTTTGCGTGTTGAGTTTATTGGAGAGTGTTTTAGCG
>Ga0209491_10002683_pt1 | contig 31092 bp, 11 predicted proteins | sample BON02_FD_187213 | JGI IMG/M metagenome (GOLD analysis project Ga0209491, IMG submission 187213) | Freshwater microbial communities from Lake Bonney liftoff mats and glacier meltwater in Antarctica - BON-02 (SPAdes) (version 2) | ecosystem: Environmental > Aquatic > Freshwater > Ice > Glacier...
CCGCTGCCGTCTTGCGCCCGCCAGCCAGCCTTAGACCAGGCGACGCTCGCCCGCCGCTGACGTCACCGCGGCGACGTCGAGTGGCGAGGCGGCCGGGATGAGCGGCGGGTGGGAAGGGAGAAGGGGGACCGCTGCAGCGCGGTCGTCGGCGCGCGAGGGCGGGGTTTGTCCGTCGGTGGGGAGGACGGCGGCGAGGGGCGGGGCTCGCTCGTTCTGTCTTCAACGGGGTACGCCCTTTGCATCTCCCAGCCTCGTTGCTTCGTACTGCACACATCCAACCAACTGCCCGACACAATCACCTCCTCCCGTTCATTCGCACCGACGCGAGCGCGCGCAAAAAGCGCGAGGCCGCCGCCACGTCGGACGCCACCAGGAGCAGCACCAGCGCCGAGCGGCGCGCCCGCCGCGGTGAGAGCAGATGCCATGCTTGCGGCGCGGCGCCGTCGTCGTCGTCGCCGTCCTCTGCGGAATAGAGCGAGGGACAGGCCCACCCAGAGAGCTTGCCGATGGCGGCCGCGGCGGCCCCGATCGCGCCGGCGGCGAGAGCGCGCGCGGGCGGCGGCGGCGGGGGCGGCCGTGGCGGGCTTCGGCGGCGGCGGCGCCTTTGTTGTTCTCCTCGGCGTCGTCCGGGAGGGAGAGGGCCGTGCCTTGCGCTCGCAGGGGGTGCTTGCTTCTGCTCCTGCTCCTGCTCCTGCTCCTGCTCCTGCTGCTCCTGCGCTTGCGGCTGCGGCTGCTGCTGCTGCTGCTGCTGCCGTGCGTCGTCGTCGTCACCATCCTGACGCTCCGCTTTTGGCGCTCGGGGGGGGCGGGTTGCTGCCGTCCGCCTCTGACTCCCGCCGTTGCCCCCCGCGACCGCCGTCTGCTCTCCTCTCGCTCCTTGGGCCTTGGCAGGAGAGGCCAGCCGCCGCCGCACCAGCAGCTTCCGCCGACGCCGACGCCGACGCCGACGCCGACGGCCTCTTCGCCGCGCCGGCCTTGACCGGCGACGCGCCCCCCTCCTTCACCGCCACGTCGAACGGCGGCACGGCCGCCCACGAGCACACGGGGCACCCGCGCGGGTCGTGCCCGCGCGCGGGGCAGTGCTCGCGCCCGAAAAAGATGATGCGCAGGTGCAGGTCGCGCCAGTCCTCCGGCCTCGGGAAGGCCGCCCGCAGGTCGGCCTCGGTCTGCTCCACGTTTGGCCCCGGGGCGGCGAGGCCCCAGCGCGCGGCGAGCCGGTGGATGTGCGTGTCCACGGGGAAGGCGCGGCCGCCGAACGCCTGCGCCAGCACGACGCTCGCCGTCTTGCGGCCGACGCCGGGCAGCGCGACCAGCTCACGCAGCGTGCGCGGCACCTGGCCCGCGTGCCGCTCGAGCAGGAGCGCCGACGCCGCCGCCAGGTTGCGGGCCTTGGTGGAGGCGAGGCCGACGCGGCGGATGAGCGGCAGGATGCCGCCCTCGGCGCCGAGCGCGGCCATGGCGCGGGCGTCGGGCGCGCGCGCGAAGAGCGCCGGCGTCTCGCGGTTGACGAGGGCGTCGGTCGACTGCGCCGACAGCACGACCGCGCAGAGCAGCTGGAAAGGGGAGGCGTGGTCGAGCGGGACGGGCACGGGGGGCGGGTAGAGGCCGGCGAGCTGGTCCCGGATGCGCTCGGCCTTGGCGAGCAGGGCGGCGGGCGGAGGGGAGCCGTGCGAGGGGGGCGGGAGGGATTTCCCGTCGGCGTCTGCGTCGGCGTCGGCGTCGGCGTCGGCGTCGGCGTCGGCGTCGGCGTCGGCGTCGGCGTCGGCGTCGGCGTCGGCCAAAGAAGCGAGCGACGTCGCGCGCTTGTCGGGCGCCGCCGCCAAGGCCGCGACAAGTCGCCGCAGGGGCATGAGAGGGCGGTGGCGGCAGCAAGCGGACACCAGCGCCTGGCTGCTGCTGCGTGTGAGGCAGGCCAGCATACAAAGAGGGCGCGCAAGGGGAGAGGGGAAAGGGCCGAGCAATCGGCGCGCGCAAGAAGAGAGAAGGGCTTCGGGTGTTTGCTTCGCGCGGCTTCTCGAACTGATGCGCGCTTGGAGCAGAGGACGATTGCTTGCGAACGAGTCAAGGTAGTAGATGCGAACGTCGCGAGAGTGGGAGACGCTGGGAAGCGCAGGGCGACGTGATTGGAGGCTCGCGAACGCCTCCCCGCGGAACGAACGAACGAACGAACGAACGAGCGGTTGCGCGCCGGCCGAGAGAGACACGATCGATCGTTTGTGCGCTTTTTGCACCCCACTCTTAAAGAACCACCCCTTACACTATCGCCCCGCCCCCCCGCCTGCCACGTAGGCCCTCCTCTTCATCACCGACGCGTCAAACTTGACCAGGATGGTCGTCGAGTCGCGCCCCTTAAACTCGACGCTGTGCGCGCTGACGGCGGCGGGCAGGCCAAAGCCCGCCAGCAGGCCGCCGACCACGCCCGCGGCCAGGCTTCCCGGCACGAAGGCACTGTAGCGGCGCGGCACGCTCACGTGCCGGTGCAGCAGCAGGTCGTGGTCGGCGATCATGAACTCGTCGTCGGCAGCGTGCGCCTGCTGCAGGTCGTCGGCGGGCTTGCCGAAGAGCGCCGGCCACGCCACAGAGTGCACGAATTTGAGCGCGTCGAGGGGCTCGGCGTGGCGGCGGGGCATGGACGCCCCGGCGCCCAGCAACGAGCCGCCGCCGACCGGCAACCCGGCCCCTCCCGCCGCGCCGCCGCCGCCCGCGCCGCTCCCGCCGCCGCCCACGCGCGCGTCGCCGGCCGCCGCGCGCCAGGGCAGCAGCTCGGCGAGCCTGAGGCCGACGTCGTGCCCGACGCGCGTGAGGCGGTCCTCGAGCTCGGCGATCGAGGCGGAGCGGTCCATCGAGTAGGCGATGAGCTCGGTGAACAGGTGGGCGTAGGCCGACAGAGAGACGGTCGGCAGGTCGCCGCCGCCGCCCGCGCCGCCGCCGCCCGCGCCGCCGCCGCCGCCGCCGCCGCCGCCCGCGCCCAAGACCCCGCCGCCGACGAGGGGCAGGCCGCCGACACCCCGCCCGCCGCCGCCCGCCGCGGCCGCGCCGCGCGGCAACGGCCGGTCGACGATGCTCGCGGCGTGCGAGCCGCGCACGGCCGGGGTCGTGCCGCCCGGGGCGGTCGTGCTCTGCGCGGCGGTGGCGCCCGCGGCCGCGAGGGCCGGCGGGGCGCCCCCGAGGATGGCGACGGGCGGGGGCGCGATCGACGATATTGTGGCTGCTTGCGTCGACGTTTGGGTCGACCCGAATCCGCTGCCTCCTGTTGCAGCAGCTGCTCCTGCCGCTCCTGCTCCTCCGCCGATCACCTGGGCGACGCGGCCCGCGAGCATTTCGGGTTGTGGGCCCGTGCGGGGGGGGCGAGGCGAGAGGGTGCGCGCTCGACCGGCGGCGCGCGCGTGCGGCGGTCGGCCCGAAAGCAGGCGCCGCCGTGTCCCGTTGCGCGCGCGCGAGCGACGGGAGGCCTTACAGTACGGGTCTCTGGGCGCACAACACCCTCTCGTTGCGGCCCGGCGGCGACGCGTCCGGGTGTGAGTCCGCGGATGGATGGAGGGTGGGGTGTCGTGGAACAGATGATGAGAGCGCTATTCTTTTGATGCTTGGCGAGGCGGGAATACGGCGCGCTCGCGATCATTTGTTGATCTCCCTGCATATGTCTACGTGTGTTGTGCGAGACGTCAGTGTCGTTTTTCGTTAGACTCTCCCCGCTTGCGATCCCGCAAAAAACCGCTCGAAACCCAATCGCGAGAGAGAGTAACTCCTATGTTCCCTGTCTCTGCGCGCGCACACGCTGCCGGATTCTAACAAGTGGCACAGTGATGGTGACCCTCCGCAGGCGGCGGCGGACGGGCGAGGAGCAGGAGGAGCAGGAGCAGGAGCAGGAGCAGGAGCAGGAGCAGGAGCCTCGAGTTGCGGGGGGGCGGGGCGCGCGTCCTTTCGCCGCCTTTCTCTCGCCGCCTTTCTTTCGCCGCGTTTCTTCCGCCGCCGGATCGCTGCTCCGCTCCGCCTTTCTCCCCTCCGGCTACCCCGACAGCGTCAGTCCGGACTACGCCCCCTTTGTTTTCTGGAACGCGGTGCAGGGCCTCTCCTCGTACGTGCGCGGCGTCCTGGCCAGCGCCGCGGTCTTCCAGTCGCTGGGCGTCGGGCAGCAAGGCGCCGCGGCGGTGCATACGGCTTTGGCCGCCGCCACGCTCACTGCTGCGCGCGACGCCGCAGGGACGGTTGGCGGCATCCTCTTTGCGTGGCTGCAGGGCGGCTCGTTCGACGCGGCCGCGAAGCAGTGGCGCCTGTTCGCCGACGTGCTCAACGACGCCGCGATGGCCTTAGACCTGGCGTCGCCGCTTGTCGCCGCAAGGTGCGGCGCCCGGGGCCTGCTCGCGGTCGCGTCGGCGGCGGCGCTGGCGCGGGCGCTCGTCGGCGTGGCCGCCGGCGCCACGGGCGCGGCCCTGACGCATCACTTTGCGCGCGCCGGAAAGGGCCGGTCCAGCCCGGCCGAGATTGCGGCCAAGGCGGACTCGCGCGAGCGCGCGGCCTCGGTCGTCGGCTCCCTCCTGGGCGTCGGCGCCGCGCGCGCCTGCGCCCGGGCGGGCCCGTGGTCCGTCTGGTTTCTGTTTGCGGCCCTGACGGCGCTGCACGTGTGGGCCAACGCGAAAGCTATGCGCAGTCTCGTGCTCGACACGCTTACACCCGCCAGGCTCGACCTGCTGCTGGCGCCGCCGTTTCCGACAAGAGGAGGGACGCAGGCCCTCCCGCCGCCGGCCGAGCTGGCCGCACGCGAGACGCTGCTGCCGCCGCCCTTCGCGCGCGCGGCCGCGCGGGCGCGGGCGCTCTTTGGGCGGAGGCGGGCGCCCACGCGCATCCGGTTTGGCGCGCGCCTGGGCGAGCTCCTGGAGAGGCAGCGGCAGCGGGAGCGGGAGCGGGGGGCGGAAGAGGCGGCCGCGCTGCCGGTCGGCCACGCGCTCGCGGCCTTGCGGCGGCGCTCGGCGCTGCCCGACCGATATCTGGTCGGCTGGGGGGGCGGGCGCGGGGGGGACGTGCTGGTGGCGGTGCGGCGGGGCGGCGATGACGACGCGGCGGCGGACGCCGACGCCCGGCTGCGGGCCTACGCGCACGCGTCGAGGCTGGCGCTCTTGGCATCGGCGTCGGCGTCGGGTGCGGCGGCGGCAGCAAGGGGGACGGGGCCGGCGGCGGCGGAGGGCGACGAGGGGCTCGAGCAGGCGGCGGCGCGGTGGGCCAAGGGCGAGTACGGGCGGTGGCTGCGGGCTGCCGAGGAGGCCGGGTGGAACGTCGCGGGGGGCGCCGCGCTGCTGCCGCGGCCGGAGCACGAGTCGGAGTGGTAGGGCGCTCGGCCGCCGCCGCGCGCGCCGCCAGGTCGCTGCGCCTCGGTCTCGCCGCCGGCGTCGGCCTGCGGCATCATGCCGCGGCCGCCCCGGGGAGGCGTGAGGACGGGGGGGGCAGGCCGGGCGGCAGGTGCGAGTCGCGGGGGAGACGGCGAGCGCCGCCCGTCAACGACGACGACGCCAACGCCGCGAGATGGCCTGTTTGCGCGCGCAAGCCCGCACGTCCCCCTCCTTTCACACAGCGACTGAAGCGGTAGCACCAACACCTTGACAAACAGCGCACAGCCAGATTGGCACGCCGAGCCGTCCCCCACATCTGCCTCCCGCGCAATCTCACTCTCCGCCTCATGATCGCGGCCTCGGTGTTGCGCGCGGCCGCCGAGCGCGCGGCGCGGCCCGCGCTGGTGCCCGGTGCGCCCTCTTCCTCGGCGCGCCGCGTCACGCGCGCCAGCTACAGCAGCGGGCTCGGCGGAGGTGCGTTTGCGCGCGCCGCGCAAATCCGACCGACCCGCGCAAGCCGGCGCCGGCGTCCTCGACCGCTCTCCGTCGAGGGGCGACGACCGCCCCTCTCCCCCATGCCCGCCGATCGTCGATGTCCCAAAACCAAGCCACACCGAACAACAAACAAACAAAAACAGGAAACGGCGGCGGCGGCGGTGGCGGCCCCCCTCCCCTGCCCTCGCCCGGCTCACGCGTCGGCCCTTGGCTGTCGAGCCCCCTGGGCGCCCTCGCCTTTGGGCCCCGCGCCGCCCTCGGCGCCCTGCTGACGCTGCCCGAGCGCCTCGGCTCGCTGCCGCGCGACCTCGAGCGCGCGCGCGAGCTGCTCGCTGACCCGCGCCCGCCCGGCGACAAAACGGCGCTGCTGGCAGCCGAGGCAGAGGCGCGCCTGGTGGCGGCGCTCGAGGCCGGCGCGCGCGCCGAGCAGGCGGCCCTCGCGTCGGTGGCGGCCGCCCTGCCCCCCGACGCCGCGCGCGCCGTCGAGGGGCTGCTGCCCCGCCCGCCGGCGGCCGGCAGGACCTCCGCATACTCGTCCTCCTCCTACGAAGCGGACTGGATGACGTCTACGGAGGAGGGAAGCGGCGGCGGCGGCGGCGGCGGCGGCGGCTGGGACGCAGCAGCAGGCGGCGTCGGCCTCGGCGCCGCCGCCCGCCCCTCCTCCGCCCCTCCCCCGCCCTCGCGCTACGAGCAGCTCTACGGCGCGGCCAACGCCGCCCGCCGCGCCGAGGGCGCCCCCCGCGTCACCTACACGGCCGAGGCCGTGGCCGCGCGCCAGGTGGCGTCCGAGCTGGCGGGCGTGCGCCAGGCGGTCGCAGGGCTCAAGACCGCGCTCGAGGGGCTGCGGTCGGGCGGGTCGGACGCCGGGGCGCGCGCGGGGGTGCTGAGGCTCAACGTGCGCGAGGCGCGGGATGCGCTCAGCGCGCGGCTCGAGGAGGTGGGCCCGCCGCCGCCCGTGCCGCCGCCGTCGGTGGGCGCGGGCGCGGGCGCGAGCCCGATGGCGCGCGACGCGGCGACGCTGGCGGCCGCGGGGCGCGAGGCGCGCATGCTGCTGAGCGAGGTGGACGGGCAGTTCGGGTTTTGACTGTCCGGAGGCGAGACGTCCTCGGGCAGAGACATAGGAGCGCGCGTTTTGTTCGGTCTGATTGACGCGCCCACGGTAATGTAAAGCGGGAAACAACAGGGTGTGTTTTAGGAAGCAAGGACAAGGAAGGGAAAAATAGAGAATGCAAACACACACGCGCCGCGGGGGACGGACGGAACGCCAAAAAGACGCCTCGCTCGATCGCTCGCCCACTCAGCCCTCGTTCCTCGCTTCACTGCGGCGCCTGCTGCTCATCCTGCAGCAGCAGCGCCGCGCCCGCCAGCACCCACCGATCGCGCGCGGCGCCCTCGGAAGCTGCCGCCGCCCCGGTCGCGCCGCCGCCGCCCGCGGGCTCGGCCGGCAGCGGAAAGGCGGCGACCGCGGGGGAGTAGACGTTGGCGCGCTGGCCGTTGGTGTACACCGGGCACAGGTAGGCGGCCGGGTCGAGCGCGCGCCGCGCCGCCTCGCCCGCGGGCACCGGGCGCACCAGCACGACCGGCAGCGGCAGGCGCACGCGCCCCGGCCGCAAGTCGCACACGTGCCCGCCGCCGCCGCCTCCCGCCTCCCCGCCACCGGGCCGCCAGCCCGCGCCCTCGAGCACGAGGCCGCCGATGTAGGCGCCGCCGTCCGGCGGCGGAGGCAGCGCAAGGGGAGAGGACGCAGACTGACCGACGCCGCCGACGCCGCCGTCCGTGGCCCCCGTCCCCGCGCCCACCGCCGTCACCTCGGTCACGTAGGCCATGGCGTCGAGCGGCACCCTGAGCGCGCGCGCGCGGCGCTGCACCACGGCCGCGAGGAAGGCCTTTGGGTTGAACAGGCCGCCCAGCCACGTGACGCGCAGGCCGGCGGCCCAGGCGTCGACGACGGGGTCGGCCGCCCCTCCGACGGTCAGGGCCGAGACTGACGGCGAGGGCGGGGCGCCGCCGCCGCCGCCGCCGGCGCTCGCCTCGACCTCGCCCGGCGCCCAGCAGCACCCCGCCGCCCCGGCCGTCGTCGCGCCCAAGGCCCAGCGCGCCAGCTGGTCGTGCCGCCGTCCGACGTCGGCGTACCACGCGGCCAGGCCAAAGACCTCCTGCGCGCGCGAGCTCATGGCCGCCGCCCATGCCGAGGGGACGGCGCCGCCAGCGAGCGCCTGCTGCAGCGCGTCCATCGCCTGGGCCACGTTGAGCGCGCCGTCGAGGCCCAGCTGCAGCTCCTGCATGGATCGGCGCATCTCGCAAAGCAGCGCGTTGAGGCGGCCCGCCTCCTGCAGCAGGGTGACGACGAGCGGGGCGTCGGCGCGGCCCGCCGAGGCGGCGCGGGCGCCGAGCTCGGAGAGCGGGAGCTCCGGGGGCAGGCGCGCGAGCAGGTCGGACAGCACGCGGCGGGCGGTCGCCTCGGGCCCGGACGCGGCCATCGCCGACGGGGCGGCGGCGGCAGCAGCGCCCGACAAAGGCGCCCCCGCCCCGCCCCCACCGGCCGACGACGAGACGACGACGACGCCGCCGATCGTCTCGCCGAGCGCCCGGAACACGTCCTCCCCGAGCGCCGTGAGCAGCGAGAGCTCGGCGTTCGGGTGGAGGCCGTACATGGCCGGGGATTCGGCGGGGAGGCACTCCTCGACGTGGCGCGCCATGTCGGCCGCGTCGACCGGCAAGGGGGCGCGCAGGCCCGGCGCGAGCTCCTTTGCGGCCGGGCGCCAGAGCGCCGGGTCGCCGTCGAGCGGCGCGCCTTGCGGCAGGAGGGCCTCGGCGTTGAAGAGCACGCGCAGGTAGGTGGAGAGGGTGCGGCGGTCCATGCCGTCGACGACGTGGCCCCCGTAGAAGATCTCGCCGAAGGAGTAGCGCAGATCGTCCCAGGGGATGGCGAGGGGGAGAGGGGCCGAGGCGCCGCCGCCCTTGCCACCGCTGCTCGCCGCTGCTGCCGCCGCGCGGTCGCCCGCGGCCGCGAGCGCGTTGGCGAGCGCGTCGGCGCACGTCTGCAGGTCGCCCGTGTTGAACGCGTACGAGCGGCAAAAGCCCAGGCCGCTACCTCCTCCAGGTCCCCCCACCCCGACGCCGAACTTCTTGCGCCCAAGCAGCACGGCGTGGAAGAAGCACAGGCCAAAGGCCAGCGCGCGGTAGGCGGCGGGCGCGGCCGGGTGCGACGCTGCGAGCCGCGCCTCGGCCGCCGCCACGTCGAGGCTGCCGACGGCGCGCCGCAGGTTGCTGCGCAGGTCGGCAGGCGGCTCGTTCGCGACCTTGACGGCCGACTGCACCAGGGCCTCGGGCAGGATCGGCGCGTGGGGCGCGCCCGCGATGGGCTCGGCGCTGAAGAGGCAGCGGAAGCCAGGGTGGACGGCGGTGGGAGCGGCGGCGGCGAGAGGAAGAGGCGCGGGGCAGGAGGAGCTGGGCGACGACGACGGAGGCGGCGCCGCCGCGACCGACGCCGCCGGCCCCTCCTCGAGCAGCCGCTCGAGGCGCGGCAGCCACGCCTGCATCAGGTGCAGGTTGTCGAGGAAGACCCACCCGCCGGTCGCCATGGCGCGGCGCAGCGCGGCCTCGGCCACCGGCTCCTGGCCCTGGCCCATCGAAACGGACGCAAAGAGGCCGTTGGCCAGCGTGCGCCCTCCGGCGGCGGCGAGCGCCTCGACCTCACGGGCGGGTGAGTAGCCGGGGAAGAGCACGAAGAAGACGGGGCTGGTGGCGCTGGCGTCGTCGCGCAGGACGTCGGCGAGGGCGGACGAGGAGGAGGAGGCGGACAACGGGTCGGCGCCGCCCTGCTCGGGGGAGGGCTGAGCGACGGCCGCCGCCGCCGCAGTCGCTGCCGCTGCGCCGCTGCCGTAAGCCGGGCCCATCGCGCGCTCGCAAAAGCACGCGAGCGCCTCGATCACCCGGTCCGGGCGCAGCGCCTTGAGCAGAAGCAGGTGGCGTAAGGAAGCCGCGAGCGCCGGCGGCGTGGGCGGCGGAGGGGGCGCCCCCGGCCGAGCAGGCTGCTGCTGCTGCTTGCTGGCGCCGGCCGCGGCCGTCGTCGCCGCCGTGAAACCAGAGATGCCGGCGCGCGCCGCCCACGGGCTCGCGGGCACGGGCGCCGTCTCGGCCGCGGGGACGCGACACCAGGCGCGCCACGCGTCCGGCGCGCGCTCGAGCTCGCGCGGCAAGGCGCCAAACGCGTTGGGTAGCGTGGCCGCCAGCGCGCCCGCGGCCGACAGCTGCGCCTCGGACAGGCCGCGCCCGTCTTGCCCCTCGCCGTCTTGCCCATCGCCGTCGCCGTCATCGCCTGCGCGCCCGCCGTCGCCGGCCGCCCGCGCCGAGGAGGACGAAGACGAAGCAGCCCCGGCGGCGCCACGCGCCGCGGCGCCCAACCCCCGAAGCAGCACCTCGAACTCGCCCTCGGCCCCGCTGAGGCGCCCCTCGCGCAGCAGCACGCTGAACGTGAGCAGCGCCAGAGCAGGCAGCTTGTCGCGCTCGAACAGGCCGCGGCGCGCAAAGCCGTAGACGTCCAGCGTGGTCGTGTCGAGCAGGGCGGCGAGGCGGGCCTGCAGCGCGGCGCCGGCCAGCGGGGGCGGGTCGTCGTCGCCGTCGGCGGCGGCGGCCTCTTCGCCTTCCTGCTCCTCGCGCACGGCCTCGGGCTGCAGCGCGGCCCTCCCTGCGCGCGCGCCGGCCTCGCCCGTCACGCGGCGGCTCGTGCTGCTCCCGCCGCCGGCGTTGTTGCCGGCGCCGTCGGCCGCCGCCCCGCCTGCGGCAGCAGGTGCAGCAGCAGCGGGCGCCCCGGCCGCGGCGGGCGGGGGGTCGTCCGCCGTGGCGCGGCCCGCGAGCGCCATGACGCTCTCGAACGAGGGCACGTCGCCCGTGAGGCGGCGCGCAAAGGCCGAGAGGATGTCCTCGCCCGTGGCGCGGCGGGCGCTGCGCCCGGCGAGCATGGCGGTCGGGGACGCGCAGCGAGGGTGGGCGCCGTCGTCGGCGTCGGCGTCGGCGTCGGCGCCGGCGCCGGCGCCGTCCCCGCTCGCTGGTGCTGCCGCACACTTCGCAGTCGCGGCGACGCGCAGCGACGGCTGCTGCTCGAGGAGCGCCAGGCGCCGCTGCTGCCTCTCCTTGTTCTTGTTGAGCCGCCCGCCCGGCGCGCTGTCCAGCCCGCGCGCAAACACGGCGAGGAAGGCCGCCAGCGACCAGCGGTAGAAGGCGTGCGAGCGCCCGAGGCCGTTGAGCACGAAGAAGAGCAGCGCCCCGCGCGCGGCCACGGGGCGGTAGGCCTCGCGCGACGCGTCGATCGCGCGCTGCGTCGCCAGCGCCGCCAGCTGCTTGCTCGCCACCTCGGCCGCGGCCGCCTTGCTCTCCTCGAGCGACGTGATCAGCGCGACGTCCTCGGTCACGTCTCCCTCGGCCGCCGACAGCTGCGCCAGCAGCGACTCCTCCAGCGCCGCCAGCCGGATCGTGAACTCGGCGCCCTGCGCCAGCAGCGCCGTCTTGGCGCGCTCGAGGTCGGGCCGCTCGCGCGCGACGACCAGCGCCAGGATCTGCTCCTGCAGCCCGGGCTCCGTCACGGCAAAGTTGACGCACGCGCACTCGGCGTGCACCTCGGCGGGCAGGTCGGGCGACGACAGGCTGGTGTGCAGGTAGAGGCGGAAGCTGGGCGCCACCTCGACGTCCTTGCCGCCCAGGCGCACGTACGAGGCGCGGCCGCGGCGCGTGAAGGCGCGGCGCACGACGTCGGCGAGCGAGGGGTCGATTGCGCCCTCGCCGACGCCCTCGAGCAGCAAGGGGAGGCCGCGCTCGAGGGCGCGCTCCACAGCGGCGAGGCAGCCGTTCGACCCGACGCGCGCAGAGACGAGGCCGCCGCCGCCGCCGCCGTTGCTCCTGAGGCCGTTGCCGCCGGCCGCCGCCGCCGAGCCTGCCGCCGCCGCCGAACCGGTCGCCGTCGCCGGCGACCCCGCCTCGCGCCGCCGCAGCCACAAGGCGCCCTGCAGCTGCGGGTCGATCAGCAGCGGCCAGCGCTCCGTGTTGCCGACGATGACGCCGTTGGTGATCGACGTCGGGTCGGCCGGCAGGCCCTGGCGCAGCATGCCGGCGACGCACGCCTCGTCGGCCAGCAGCGAGCACGGGTCGCGCGCGCGGTCCGACACGGGGCAGGCGGCGCCTTTCGAGACCAGGAATGCGCGCCACTCGCCGACCAGCTGGGCGCGGTGGGCGGCGGGGAAGGGCCCCGCGTACGAGACGAAGGCGGCGGCCATGAGCGTGTCGCCGACCAGGAAGCGCCCGCCCGCGCGCAGGTCGGCCGCCTCGCGCTGCCAGCGCTCGCCCTCGGACGCGAGCGCGGCGATGAGGCGCCCGGCCAGCTCGAGCTTGCGGGCGCAGCGCTGCTGCTCGGCGATGGCCGCCTCGCGGTCGTCCGCGGCCGCCTGGGCGCGCGCCTCGAGCTCGGCCACGCGCGCGTCCAGCCGCGCCTTGCGCGCCTCGACGGCCGCCAGCTGCTCGCCGGCCTCGGCCAGGCGCGCGTTGGCGGCCGCGAGCTCCTCGCGCTTGGGCGCGATCTCGGCGACGACGTCGTGGTAGCGCACGATGTTGAGCGCCCACTCGCACAGCCCCGCCGCCGCGCGCGACTTGGCGGCGATTGCCTGCCCGCTGAAATGCGGCAGCGCCAGGTAGGGGCGCGCGGCGTCGACCGTCTTGCGCGCGAGGCGGCCGTCGTCGACAACGGCCTTGAACGCCCGCAGGCGCTCGAGGAACTTGTCCACGTTGGCCATGGCCTTTTGCGCCGCGGGCCACCCGCGCTCCTTGGGCGGGGCGTCGAGCAGCAGGACCACCACGGCCGCCGTCACGTCGTCGACCCCTCCCGGCGGCTGCTTGAGGCTCTTGAGCTCGCTCAGCTCCTTCTTGTTGAGCGTGTTGAGTGCCGCCTCGGCCTGCGCGACGAGCGGCTCGGCGGCGGCCAGGTCGCGCTCGCACGAGGCCTGCTTCTCGGCGACGTCGGCGGCGATCGCCGCGCAGCGCTCGGCCTCGGCCGCGGCGGCCGCGCCCTCGAGCGTCGCCTTCTCCTTCTCCTTGGCCGCCTCGGCGGCGGAGGCGTGGGCGCTCGCGACCTTTTTCCCGACCATCGCCGCCACCTCGCGCGCCTCGGCCACCAGCACGTCGGCGTCGGCCTGCGTGCGGCGCAGCTTCTCGAGGCCTGCGTCGAGGCGGCCGAGGGCGTCGGCCGCCGCGCGGCGCCGCCGCGCCAGTAGCGAGCGGAACAGGCGCGTCGCCTCGAGGTGCGATTTTGGCGTGGTGTGCGCGCGGCGCTTCTCGGCGAGCCACAGCCTCGCGCCCGCGCGCCCGACGCTCGCGAACGCAAAGGGGAGGAACTCGAGGACGGCGTCGCGGCGGGCGGCCGGCGTGACGGCGGCGGCGTCGGCGGCGGCGGCGGCTGCCGTGGCGGCGGCGGCGTCAAGAGGAGGCGCGAGGGCGCCCGCCGCCCCCGCGATCGGCGGCGTCGCGACGACGACCGCGGCAGCAGCAGCATTAGCCGCAGCAGCAGCAGCTGCTGCAGCGCCAGCACCTGCACCAGCCGCCGCGCCGCCGGAAAATTCGACGCCGTCCAAGAAGCGCCGCGCGACCGCCCGCAGCGACGCCTCGGGCCACGGGTGGAACCAGTCGACGGCCGCGGCCGCCGCCACGGTCGCCGGGAAGCGCTGCGCGCGCGCGCGCAGGCCCTCGCCCGGCGACGACGTCAGCACAAAGTGCAGGTTGGCCTTGACTCTGGCCGCGAAGAGCGCCCAGCAGCTGTCGGGCGCGTCCGACAGGCCGCGCGCCTTGGCCTCGGCCCGGAGCGCGCCGCAGATCTCGTCGCGGTCCTCGGGCGAGAACAGGTCGGCGGGCGCGCTGTCGCCCCCGGCCATGATGTCGCTCACGGGCACGAGGGCGCGCTCGTCGGCCACGGCGCCGTCCGGCAGCAGAAAGACGACGCCATCGCCGCGCACGCCCGCGCGGCGCAGCGCGCGCGCGAGGTCGTCGCGGAACTGAGCGACGGCCGCGCCGCCCGAGGACGACGAGGGCATCGGGCACAGCGTCGCGTAGCCGCACACGTGCGCGGCCAGGCGCGCGACCGACTGCTTGCCGCTGCCGCCCACGCCCACCAGCAGGGCGTGGCCGCCGGGCGCGCCGATGGCGCGCGCGACGCGGGCGACGTGCCGCACGGCGTCGTCGAACAGCACCAGGTCCATGGGCGGGTTGGCGCTGTTGTACTCGGCGAGCGCCTCGCCCAGGACGCGCGACAGCGCCGCGGCGCCCTCGGTGGCCTCCTCGTACGGGCCGCCGCCGCTGCTGCCGCCCCCCCCGCCAGGGCCGCCGCCGCCCCCGCCCGCCTTGCCAAAGCTGCAAAAGAGCAGCGGGCGCTTGGCCTCGCGCGGCACGACGGACGAGGCGGCGGCACCGAACGGCAGGCACAGGTCGTCCGCGTCCGGCACGGGCAGCAGCTTCTTGGCGACGGCGGGCAGCAGCGCGCCAAAGGTCTCGACGTCGGCCGCGCTCGCCAGGCGGTCGCCGTACACGCGGAGCGCCTCGTGGAGGAACAGGCGCGCGATCTTGCCCGGCGTCGCGACGGCGTCGGGCGAGCCGCGCGTGAGGCCCTTGACCAGGGTGGCCAGGTGCCGCGTCGTGAATTCGTAGTGGAAGTTGGCGGCCGTCTTGCGGAAGGTGACCTGCACCTTTTCGTGCAGCGCGAGCGCGGCCTGTAGCAGGCGGGTCGCCACGCCCTGCACGTCCTCGGGCGCGTCGGCCGCCGCCAGGTGGGACCCGAGCACAGCCCCGTAGATGCGCATGAGCGCCTCGCGCCCGGGCGAGGCGACGCCCAGGCAGAAGAACAGGCGCTGCAGGCGCGGGTTGACGGAAAAGGCGCCGGCGGCGGGATTGAGCGCCGAGACCACCTGGATCCCGGACACGCTGCGCGGCTGCAGCTTCTGCCGGTCGTACCACCGCCCTGTCGACAGCGCCTGTCGCGCCAGCGACAGGGGCATGGCCGTGTCGTAGCTGTCGAGCCGCGGCATGTTGAGGTCGTCCACAAAGTAGACGAGGCGCCTGCCCCCGGGCGGCCCGTAGGCGCTGCCGACCTTTTTTTCGAGCGGCGCCTCGAGCGCGCGCTGAAACGCGGAGACGTCGGTGTAGTAGTTTAGCGGGACGGTGACGCTGGGCGCGTACTCGTCCGCGCGGGCGTCCAGGTCGGACAGCAGGCCGCGGACCAGGCGCGTCTTGCCGACGCCGGCGCCGCCGACCAGCATGGCCGGGCGCCGCAGGCCGACGACGGCGTCGAGCACGAAGCGCAGGGCGGCGGTCTCGGGGGTGGGTACGAAGAGGTCCTCGCCGCCCGCGGTGGGAGGCGCGGACGCGAGCGCGAGGGCGGCGGCGGCGTTCCCGCCCAAGCCGCCGCCGCTGCCGCCGCCAAAGTCGGCCTCTGGCGGCAGTGCGTCGGCCCACAGGGCAAAGCGGGGGAGGCCCGCGGCCCCGCCGCTTTGCGCGCCGGCCTTGGCCAGGCACACGTAGTAATCAAACACGGTGCCCTTGGTCGGGAAGCGCAGCGCGGCCGCGGCCGCGGCCGTAGCCGCCGAGGCCGCCGCCGCCGCCTCATCGCCAGAGCCGCCGCCGCCGCCGCCGCTCGCCGAGCCCGCCCCGGCGCCCGACGCCGTCGGAGCCCCCGCCCCCGCTGCCCCCACCGACTCAGCGCCGCTCAGCACGCCCAGCACCCCGCCCGCCCCGAACGCGCCCCGCCACCACTTGTCGAACGCGCGGCGGTGGTCGACGCCGTCGCGCTCGACCAGCGGTCCGCCGAACGCCCACACGGCGGAGAAGGCGAAGAGCGCCTCGATCAGAGCTTTTGACTCGGGCCTGTTTCCCGGCACGGCCTTGGGCTTGAGCAGGGCCTCGAGCAGGGTGCAGCACGAGGCGACGAGGTTGATCGGCACAAGAGGGGTGGCGGGCACGAAGCCGGCGCCGCCGCGCGCGACCTGCTGCAGCAGCGGGGGCAGGTAGGCGTCAAACAGCGCCGCCAGCCAGGCGAGGACCGCTTCGCCCCCGTCGCGCCAGCGCGCGGCTTCGGCGTAGGGGCGCGCCGCGCGCTGCAGCCACGACGCGACGTAGGAGCGCCACAGGCCGCCGCCGCCGCCGCTCTTGCCGCCGCTCTTGCTGCCGCCGTAGCCGCCCGCGCCTGCCGCCGACGCTGCAGGGGTGGGCGCTGCCTCGGACACGTAGAGGATGCCCGCGCGCGTGGCCGTGGCGGGCGTGGCGTGCTTGAGGTCGCGGATCTCGAAGATGAGCTTCATGTTGGGCATGAGGCGGATGCGCTCGTTGGACGGCAAGGTCAGGAGACTGTTTTTTGTGGATTGGTTTTATTTGTTTGCGCGGGGGGGGGGGGGGGGGGGGGGGGGGGGGGGGGGCGCGCGTGGGAAGAAACGAGAGGAAAAGCGGCAAAAAAACCCAAAAAACTCTGTGTCCCGTTTTTTGTTCGCACCGGTTGTCGTCCATGACCGAGTTCATGCTCTCGATCCAGTTGGCGTCCAGGTCCCCGTCCAGCACCAGCCACTGCGGCCCGCCCTCTTGCGGCGCGGCGGCCATCTCGCGCATGGCGCCGCTCAGCACGCCGTCGCGCCACTCGCGCGTGGACATGTTGACGTAGCCGTAGAGCTCCTGGGTGCTGACCGCCTTTGGGTCAATCTCGCGCACGGTCACGCGCTTGCCGTTGTTGGGACGCAGGTAGTCGTTGGCCACCGGCGGGTCGCCCGGACCCAAGGGCACGCCCTTTTGCAGCGCGCGCGCGAGCACGGCGCGCGCCTCGGTGCGGCCGCAGCCCGTGGGGCCCATCAGGAAGACGCAGTGGCGGATGGCCAGCAGCTCCGACAGCTGGACGACGCGCAGCACAAAGTCCGGGTCGGGCACCAGTCCGAGCTCGGCGGCGGCCTCGGCGATGCAGCGCTCGAAGCGCGCGTCGCGGCGGCGCTCGGGCGCGTCGCCCGGGAACAGGTCGGACAGCAGGGCGAGGAAGACGGGCAGGTCGCGCGCGAGGATTTTCGGAACGTTGAAGTCGCGCAGCGCGCGGAACAGCACGTCGGCCTCGACGCGCGCCTGCAAGTGCTGCGTCGGCTCGCCGCCCCCCGGGGCCGCCGCCCCCTCGGCGCGCAGCAGGGCGCCGGCCACCACCAGCACGCTCTTGATCGAGCGCAGGCCCCAGTCGTAGTGCTTCTCCGGGTTGAGCACGTCCTCGAGCACAAAGTACAAGGCCGCGAACTTCTGCGCCAGGGCGCGCGCCGACACAAACCCCTCGGCCATGAGCATGTTCTCCATGATGAGCTGGCGGTCGGGCACGACGACGGTGATGGGGCGGAAGAGGGCCTTGAGCGACTCGGGGAGCTCTGTTTTGTTTTTGTTTTGTTTGTTTTGTTTGTTTGTTGGTTTGAGTTTTGGGCGAGGCCAGGGGGTGAGAGATCTGGCGCCTCGAGCTGTCGCTTTTTTTTCTTTCGTTGCGGCCAAAAGCAAACAAAAACAAAAGAGCGCCGATTACTTCTCACCCGCGCGTCCGATGTAGCCAGGGTTCATCGTGATGAACACGGCGCAGCCCTCCTCGAGCGGCATGGTGACGCCGTCGGCCGCCACGAACGAGAAGGACGAGGCCGGCAGCGCGGGCACGAGGCGCCCCGTTGCGCGGTCGACGTGCGCGAGGCCGCGGCCCGGCAGCGCCGCCTGTTTTTTTTTGTTTTTTTCGTGGTTGTTGGTGGTTGTTTATCGGTTGGTTTGAAGTGGCAAGAATCGAAGGAGGTAGGACGACGTGTGTGATCGTGTGTGAGCAGACAAGCCTCCCGCGACGCGTATAGAAAATACAATCAATCGACGACGGGAACGACAAACGCTCGCCCGACACGAACAACAACCAAAAGAAAAAACAACACGCACCTTGCGCCGCTGCGCGTCCAAGACGGCCTTGAACTGCACGCTGCACACCGACAGCACCTCGGGCACGAGCCGGTTGAACTCGTCGAAGCAGCCCCACGACCCGCTCGCCGCCAGGCCCTTGAAGATGTCCCCCATGGCCCGGTAGTCCAGCTCGGGCGAGCAGTTAAAAACGTACGAGGCCCTCCCAAGCGCTGCAGCCAGATCTTTTGTCGACTCGGTCTTGCCCGTGCCCGCAGGGCCCGCGGGCGCGGTGCCCAGGCCCAGCCAGCAGGCCTGGGTGGCGGTGATGTACACGCGGTCGGTCAGCGGGGTGACGACCAGGCGCGGGCCGCTGCCCAGGTACTCGTGGCCGTAGTCGAAGGTGGCGTCGCAGATGCGCAGGCGGGCGTCCGACACCCCCGCGTCCCAGTAGGCGCGAAGCTGGCACGTCCACTGGAAGCAGGAGGAGGAGGAGGAGGAGGAGGAGGAGGAGGAGGAGGAGGACGCGCCCGGTCCGCCTGCTCCTGCTCCTCCTGCGCCCCCGCCACCTCCGGCAGTAGCCAAGAGCTCGGGCATCGCGGCCAGGCCGTCGGTCACGTCGCGCCCGTGCGCGTCCATGGTGATCTGGTTCATGACGCGCTGGCGGTCCGCGCCGCTCAGCGGCCGGCGCGTGGCCTCGACGAGCGCGGCGAGCGCGGCGGCCTGCCGGCGGCAGGCGGCGCGCATGGCGCCGCGCTGCCCGCCGCGGCTCGCGGCGTCGAAGGCGCTCTCGACGTCGTGCGTCCACGCGACCTGCGACGCGAGCAGGCCCGCCTGCCCGGGCAGGGAGAGCAGCCACCGCTCGCGCGCCGCGAAAAAGTCGCGCTGCTGCTGCTGGTCCGGCTCGCCGCCGCCGGCCGCGTCGGGCGGCGCCCGCGGGTAGGAGGCAACGGCCTCGCCGACCACGCGCCGCACCTCGGCGCGCATGCGGCGCACGAGGTCGGTCACGTAGCCCTCGACGGGGCCCTCGAGCTCCATGGGCGAGGCGAAGGGGACGTACTCGTCCCCCACGCAAGAGACGATGCCCAGAGCGCGGGGGCGGCGCAGCTTGCCGGCGCCCGCACGCGCCGTCGTCGTCGCCGCGGCCGTCGCCGCCAGCGGCCGCTGCTTCGCCCCGCCCTCGCCCGCCTCCTCCCCCTCCTCCTCGAGCCTGAGGGACCCGATCGCCTGGAAGATCTTGGGCAGGTGCTGCAGCACGCGCCGCGGGTCGTCGCCCGTCGACAGGAGGTCGAGCAGGTCGGCCGACGACACAAAGTAGAAGCGCGGCTGGAAGCGGCGCTTGGACTCAACAAAGTCGGCGAGCGCCCTGCCGCACGCGTCGAGCCCCGCCTGCGCCTCGGCCAGGTCGTCGGCGAGGCCGGGCGCCGTGAAGCACGCGACGATCGTGCCTGGGCCCGGCGAGGCGGCGAAGGAGCGCAGCACGCGCCGCACGAGCGCGTCGACGCCCTCAAAGCGGCGCGCGGCGGCCGGCAGCTGCCGGCGGATGTCCTCCGAGCCGACAAACAGCGCCTCGAGCTGCAGCCACGACTTTTGCACCGCGGCGAGCGAAGAGACGCCGTCGGCCACGCACGACAGGGCGCGCTGCCACCGGGCGATCTCGCCGGAGAAGGCGGCGGCGTAGCGGCCCTGCGCCAGCCCCTGCACCAGCACGAGGTGCTCCTCGAGCGCCTCGGCGTCCTCCTCCTCCATCCGGACCGTGCAAAGCTGTTGCGGGGGCGGCGGCGGCGAGGACGCGGTGCGAGAGGAAGCGGCGGCGGCGGCGGCGGCGCCCGGCCCGCCGTGCGTCGAGACAGGCGCGAGCGACAGCCGGACGCGCGACCAGGCGTCGGCCACGCGCGCGAGCGCTGCCTCGGTCTTGTCCTCCTTGGCCGCGCGGTCGGCCACCTCGGCCACCTCATCCTCGAAGCGGTGCAGGCCCGCGGCCAGCAGGTCGCCCAGCGTGAAGCCGCCCGGGCGCGCGGGGCCGAGCGCGGCGACGCCCGTCGCCTCGGCGATCAGCCGCCAGTGGCGCGCCTTGATCGACGGCGCGCGCAGCTCTGCGGCCAGCGGCATCGAGGCGGCGAGCTCGCGCGCGGCCTGCTCGAGGCGGCGGCCGAGGTCCCAATCGCAGCGGGCGCGGCAAGGCAGGGCGCGCACCTCGCGCAGCAGCGCCTTGGCGCCCTCCTCGACCTCGTCCGGGCGCCAGGGGGGCAGCGGGGCCGCCGGCGCCGCTGCTGCCGACGCTCCGTCTACTGCCGCCGCCGCCGCTGCCGCCGCCGCCGCCGCCTCCTCCGACCACAGGGACGCCTTCCAGCGCGCGATGGCGGCGTCGGCCGAGCACGCCATGTCCCACGTGGTCTTTGCCGTCGCGAGGTCGTCCGCGGCCTCGTCCAGCGCTTTCGACGCCTGCTGCAGCTGCAGCAGGGACGCCGAAGACGACGACGAGGACGAGCTCGGGTTGCCGCCGCCGCCGCCGCCGCCGCCGCCGCCGCCGTCCGAGGACGAAAAGGACAGGACAGCCGCGAGCGCCTCCAGGCGGCCGCTCTCGCGCCGCAGGAGGGCGAGCTCCTTGCTGCAGGCGTCCAGCTCCTCGTAGGCGGCCTCGGCGCCGGCCGCGCGCGTGAACAGGGCGCGGGAGGGGAGGGCGCCGCAGAAGGCCTGGGCGCGGCGGCAGAGGGAGTCGATCTCGCGCTCGGCGCGGCCGCCCGCCGCCGCCGACGAGGGCTCGAGCGCGGCGCGGGCGGCGGGCGCGGCGCGGCGGGCGGCCTGCAGGCGGGCGGCCGACTCGTCGAGGCGGCGCTCGAGCTTGGCGACGGCGGCCGCCTGCTGCTGCAGGAGCGCCTGCTGCTGCGCCAGCTTTTGCTGCTGCTGGAGGGAGAGAGGGGCCGCTGCGGCTGCGGCTGCTGCTGCTGCTGCTGCTGCTGCCGCCGCTCCTGGAAGAGCCGCGGCACCGTCGGCAAAAACGGGGGCGGCGCCTGCGGCAGCAGCAGCGGCCGCAGCAGCCGCAGCAGCCGCCGACGTCTCGGCCGCAACGAACCCGAGCGACGCGCGCAGCTGGTCCACGACCAGCTCGACGCCTGCGCGGCCCGTGCGCAGCAGCCGCAGCCCGCCGAGCGCCTTGATCACGTCGGCGGGGGGAGGGGGAGGAGGCGACGCAGCAGACGCGCCGGCGGAGGAGGCGGCGGCGGCGGCGGCGGTGCCGAGCGCGACGGCCGCCGTCACAGAGCGCGTCCACTCCTCGACGCCCTCGACCAGCGAGACGGCGCCGGCGAGCATGCGCTGCATCAGCATGTGCTTTTGCCGGTGCTCCTTGTCTTGCTCCGGCTGCTGCTGCTGCAGGGCGCTTGCCGCCGTCGCCGCCGCCGCTTCTGCCGTTGCCGCCCCGCTCGAGGGCGCTGCCGGCACGACCGCCCCTCCCGCTGCCGCCGCCGCCGCCCCTCCCGCCGCCGCTGCCGCCACCACCTCGATCAAAAAGGGGCTGCCCCGCACGTGCGCGGGAGCGGCCGCGCCCAGGTCGTGATGGCACACGTGGAGCAGGTAGCGGCCGGGCGCGGGAGGCGCGCGCACGAGCGCCGAGTAGCTTCCGGCCCCCTCGTCCGCGACGGCCAGCGGCACGCCCGGCAGCGGCGGCGCCGCCGCAGCGGCCGGCTTGGGCGGCGCGTCGTCGCCCTCGGCGGCGGCGGCAGCGGCAGCGACGCGCGCGCCGCCACCCCGCCCGGGCCGCACGGCTTCGAGCGACGCCAGAAAGCGGTCGCCCCCGGACGCGCGCCGCGCGTTGGCCGTGTCGCGCGCCTGGACAAACAGGGGCGCCTCGACGCCGGCGGCGAGCCGCGCGACGGGCAGGGCTTGCGCGGCCGCCGCCGCCGCTGCCGCCGCCGCCGCCGCCGCTGGCGACAACGAGGGGGAAGGGGCGGCCGCGCCAGCGGCAGGAGCAGGGGCCGGCCCCGCCGGATCCCCGCGCGCGGTCGCGTCGGCCCCCACGGGATCGGCGCTCGGCAGCGGCGGCAGCGCCAGCGCGGGGTGCCCTGCGCCGCCGCCGCCGCCGCCGCCGCCGCCGCCGCCGCCGCCGAGCGCGGGGCCAAAGGCGACGCAGTTTCGCGCGGCCGTGTCGGCGTGGTAGCTAAACGAGGCCGCCGCGTCGGCCGCCGCCCCGCCGCCTCCCGCGACGGTCCAGGCGCCGCCCGCGTCCGGGCACGCCACGCGCACGCGCACGGTGCGGGCGCCGTGCGCGGCGAACGAGGGGGCGCGGCAGCGGACGGCCGCGCCGCCGTCGACGAGCTCGCCCTCGACGACGGCAGAGGGCAGGAAGGGCGGCGGCGAGGCGGGGGCGGCGGCGACGGAACAAGGCGCGGCCGCGCCCGCGACGGCCTCAAACTTGACGAGGACGCGGCCGCCCTTCTTGACCGGCGTCTGCGTGCTGCCGTCCGACGCCGCGCCCGCCGGCTCCCCCACGCCGCCGCCGCCGCCGCCGCCCCCGCGGGGGAAGCGCAGCCCCCGCACCCGCACCCGCACCTCGGTGCCGCCAGAGACGGGCCCGCCGGCCGGCTCGACGGCGGAGACGGCGTAGGGCGGGCCGATGACGGCCGAGGCGTCGCAGACGCGCAGGTCGGACAGCCATCGGTCGGCCCACCCGCCGAAGAGCACGAAGGAGGAGGCGCGGGGGTCGTAGGCCCAGGCGCTGTCCTCGCGCGGGCAGGGGGCGGCGGTCGCGGCCAACGCGAGCGAGGGCGGCGGCAGCGGCGAGCTCCAGGCGCTGCCGTCCTCCGCCGCCTCCCGCCCGGCGCCCCCCGCTCCGAGCAGCAGCGCGCTCACGCCGCGGCGGCAGTAGCGCATGACGCCGCGGCGTCCGCCCAGCGTGAAGACGCGGTGGTGCGGGACGCAAGGGACGGCCGACGCCAGCAGCGAGCATACGCCGCCGCCGCCGTCGCCGCTAGCGAAGGCGTCTGCGTCCTCTGGCCCCGCCGTCGTCTGCTCGTCCGGCGGCAGCACCAGCGCCCGCTTTTGCTGCTCCTGGCCGCCCTGCTCGCCGTGGTTGCACCACGCGAGCGTCTCGAGGTCGAGCGCGGCCACGTCACCGAACATGCGCGACAGGTCGCGCCCGCCCATAATGAGGAGGCGGTTGGGCGCGTCGCCGTCGCCGCCGCCTCTGCTGCCGTCGTCGCCACCAGGCCCAGGCACAGGCACCCGCGCGGCCACGGCCGCGTGGTCAAAGCGTGGGAGCGGGGGGGCCGCTTGCAAGCACGGCAGAGACCCGTCGCCCAAGGCTTCGGCCGCCGCCCGCGCCGTGAGGTCCTCCCACTCGAAGGTCCAGGCGCCTCCCTCTCCTCCTGCCGCGCCCTCGCCGGCGGCGCCTGCGCCTGCGCCTGCGCCTGCGCCGGCGTCACCGTCGGGCGACAGAGGGGCCGCCGCGTAGCGCAGCGCCCACAGGTCCCCGTAGACGGTGCCCGCGCCCCCGTACCCGCCAAAGACGAGGATGAGGCCCGGGCGGACGAGGGTGGCCGTCGCGTGCGCGCGGGCGGGAGGCGGGGACGGCGGCGCGGCCGGCGCGACGCCTCTGTCCGCGCCGCCCGCGACCGAGGGGAGCACCTCGCGCCAGCGGCCCTGCGCGCCGTCGTCCCCGGCTTCGTAGAGCCACATGTCGGCCAGGCGGGCGCGCTTGTCGAGCCCTCCGCACACGAGCAGGCGCCGCTCGTCCAGCGCGACGGCAAAGTGCTTGGCGCGCGGCGGCGGCGACGGGCCGGTGTTGTTGTTGCCGCCGCCGCCGCCGCCGCTGCCGCCGCCGCCGCCCGCCAGGCGTGTCCACCGAGCGGGGCCGGCGCCCCCCGCCGCTGTTTCAAGCTCGTACAGGTCGTTGAAGGCGTGGGGCTTGCCGTCTGATCGTTTTTGTTTGTTGCTCGGCAGGGTGGCGGGGGGAAAGCGAGCAGAGGCGTTAAGAAATGGAACTCAATCACGCGGCGAGCTCATTTGAGGGGAGTGAGGGGGCGCGCCTTTCCTCTCGCTTTCTCGCCGCCTCTCTCGCTCGCCGCCGTCGTCTCACCCTCGCTGCGCCCGTGGCCGCCAAACAGCAGGAAGCGCGATCGCGCGCCGGGCATGGCCGTGAGCGTGTGGCCGGACCGCGCGCACGGCGCAGGGCCCGTGGCCGCCACCTCGCGCCATGCGATCGACTGTTGTTTTTCCCTCGGGCAGGAGGAGCGTGAGCGAGGTTTTTTTTGTTGAGCAGAGCGAGCGGGCGCGAGAGGGACAGCCCGACGTTGACCCCTCGCCGACGGCAGAGAGGGCGGCAATGGCTCTCTGCTCTCACCATGATCGCTTCTGTTCTAGAATTTCTTTCAGGCGCGCGCCATCACTTTCGAGTCGATGCGATGGGAATGGGAAGCAGGCGCGCGCGGATCTGCGGTCCGTGGGGGCGGCTGGGTTGGGGGATAGGCCCCCGTGGCAACGGCCGCAGCTGTCACGCTTTCTTGTGTGTCTCTCCTCGAGCGGCGTTCGAGCGGCGACAACGGCGTCAAGAGGCAAAAAGACTCGCGGCTCTCTTTTGCGTCGGGAACCGGATGGGACTGCTCTGTGCGTTGTCGATAGCTCTTTGATCGGTCGATAACAAAAGGCCAGGCAGGGGATGACGCCTATAGTTTCACTTGGCGCCGCCCGCCGCCGTCGCCGCCCGCCGTTTCTTCGCGCCCTCCCTCGCTCTCCAAAAAAGCTCGTCGGCAGCGACGGAAGACCGTCGGCGGCGGTCTCCGCTCGCTGTTTTTTGTCCACCGTTCCATTCGTTTTTCGACGCGCGCCACCTTTCCCCCCTTCAAACGAGAATGGTCGTCTTCAAGCGGCCCCGCGAGTACCAGCCGCAGCTCGCGCTGCAGACGCTGTGTGCGGGCAACGAGCCGCCGCCCGCGTCCTCGTCGGCGGCGGCCGCGTCCGAGGCGGCGACCGGGCACGCCGGCGCCGCTCCCTCTCCCTTTGCGCTGCTGCGACCTGCGCGCGCGGGAGGGTTTACCTCGACGGCTCCTGCTTCCTCCTCCGCGGTGCTGCTGGGCGCATCTCTCCCGGGCAGCGGCGGCGGCGGCGGCGGCGTCAGCGCCAGCCTCGTCCTGCAGCCGCTGCTGCCGACAGGGCGCTCGCCTAAGCAGCCGCAGGCCGCAGCGGCGGCCGCTGCGGCGATAGCAACGACAGCAGCAGCAGCAGCAGCAGCAGCAGCGCACTCCCCGCGCGCCACCGACATGAGCAAGCACGTGCTGCGTCTCAAGGAGCAGACGGAGGCGTGCCTAAAGCGTCTGGGCGGCGCGTTCGGGCGCAGGCGCAGCAGGGCGGCGAGCGAGCAGGAGGGCGAGGGCGAGAACGACCAAGGGGGCGTCGCGGGCGGCAATGAAGCAGCCGACAGCCCAAGCGGTGGCAACGGCGGCGGCGGCGGCGGCGGCGCGGAAGGGTGTCGCGACCAGATGATCGCCCTGCAGCGCCACTTGGAGATGCTCGACCGCGGGAACACGTCCCTGCGCACGAGCATGGCCGCGCTGAGGCGGCAGCAGCAGCAGCAGCAGGAGGCAGCGACGGCCGAGCAGCAGCAGCGGCAGCAGCAAGGGGCGCCTGCCGGCGGCGGCTGCGCTGCTGCGACGGCGGCTCTGGGGCTGCTGCGGGCACGCGCGACGGCCCTCGAGGGGCAGCTGCAGTCGGCGCGGCGCGAGGCCCAGGACGCAAGAGCAGAGGTGGCGTCCAAGGCCGCGGCTGAAGCAGCAGCAGCAGCAGGAGCGGCAGAAGCGGCAGCAGCAGCAAGAGCGGCAACAGTCGGAGCAGCAGCGCCCGACCAGGCGGCAGCGGCGGCGGTCGCGGCGGCAGCGTCGGAAAGTGCCAAAGCCGCCGCCGCGGCCTCGGCACGCGAGCTGGCGCAGTGGCGCGGGAGGCATGACGCGCTGCAGTGCCGCCTGCAGGAGGCCGAGGCGGGGTTGGCGTGGTCGGCGGCGTCGGCGGCTGCCGCCGAGCAAGAGCGGGGGCGACGAGAGCGCGCGCGCGTGGTCGCGGCGGCGGCCGGCCGGCAGCAAGCAGAGGCGGCGGCCTCGGCCCAAAAGGAAGGGGAGCTCGACCAGTGGCGCGAGCGGCACGCGAGCCTGCAGCACAAGCTGGAGGGGACGGAGCAGCGGCTGGCCTTGGCGGCTGAAGAGGCCCGACAGGCCGTCAAGGCGGCGGCCGCCGCGGCCTGGGCGCAGCAGCAGCAGCAGCAGCAGGCGGAGCAGCAGGACGAGGAGCGGCGGCGAGCGGCGGCGGCAGCAGATGCGCTGGCGGCGGCGGCGGCGGCGGCGGCGGCCTCGGCAGCGGCGGCCTCGACCGAGCGCGAGCTCGACGAGTGGCGGGAGCGGCACGAGCTGCTGCAGGCGCGTTTGACAAAGGCCGAGGTTGCACAGGCCGGGGCTGCACAGGCGGCGGCGATCGCCGCCGCCGCCGCCGCGAGAGAGAAGAACGGGCTGCTGCGCCGCGCATCGGTCAAGGCGGCCGCCGAGCACGGGCAAGCCGCAGCCGACGCGCAGCGGCGGTGCGGGGCGCTCGAGGCGCAGCTGGCCGCGGCCGAGGCTAGATGCGCCGAGCTGTCGAAGGGGCAGCGGGCCGCACGAGAGGAGGAGCAGGAGGAGGAGCGGGAGCGGCGGCAAAAGGCGGCGGCGCGCGAGCAGGCGGCGGGCGAGCGGGAGCGGGAACGGGAGCGCCAAGGAGCCGCGGAAAAGGAGAAACGCGTCGGCGAGCTCGAGCGCGCGCTCGCGTCGGCCGAGCGCAAGGCCACCAAAGCGCAGGGCGCCCTGGCAGCGGCCCTGGAGCGCTGCCGCGCGCGCGAGGCGCCCCGCCCGCCGTCGACGCCGCGCCCCTCGGCGCCGCGCCCGGTGTCGGCCGCACTCCGGCGCCAGCTGACGGTGGCTGCTGTCGCCGCCGGCGCCTAGGAGTCAGCCGATAGACGACACGCGGTTGAAACGTTTCCAATGCAGAAAAAGAGCATAAACAGAGACGTGCGCGCGCGCGCGTCCCCCGATTCCGGGTTTCCTTCATCTTGCCGCCGCCGCCGCCGCGACCGCCGCCCCTCCTCCTCCCGCTGCCGCCGCCCCAGCCCCCGCCGCCGCCTTGGCCGCCTCCATCTCCGCCGCCCGCCTCGACGCCGCGACCACTGCCTCGGGAAAGTCCTTGCGCAGGATGCGGTATCCCGCGTGCGCCTCGTCCGCGTCCTCCGGGTCGGGCGAGTTGGGGTCGAGCGAGTAGCCTAGTCCTGCGTACAGCGCCCGCGCCGCCGCGTTGGCGTCGAGGACGGTCAGGATGACGGCGCGCATGCCCGCGCGGGCGGCGGCCAGCTCCAGGACGCGCATGAGGCGGCGGCCCAGCCCCCTGCGCCGCGCCCGGGCGCTCAGCTGCAGCTCGTAGCAGTAGGCGGCCGGCGTCGGCAGGCCACGGCCCGTGCCGCCGGCGTCGTCGAGCTCGAATCTGTAGTTGAGGAGGCCGACGAGCTCCTCCCCCTGCTCTCGGGCGGCCGGCGGACGCCTGCCCCCCTCCTGGTCCTCCGGCGAGCGCGAGTCGGCCGAGGACGGCGCGGGGCCGCCGCCGTCGCCGCCGCCCGTCGCGGTCGCCGGCGCCGGCGCGCCTTTTCCGGCGGCGGCGGCGGGGGCGGCGGGCGCATAGGCGAGGAGGAAGCGCGAGGCGCCGTCCGAGAGCTGCTGGCGCTTCTTCGCGGCGTCCCAGGGCCCCCACACGGGCTCGTAGAGGGCCTCCATGTTGGCGCGGCACAGGGCGTGCGCGGCCTCGAGCGTGGCCGGCGCGAGGGACGCGGCCGAGGCGCCGACGACGCAGACAGGGCACGCCGTTTCTGCTTCGGCGCCGGCGCCGGCGCCGCCGATCGATTCCAGCTCGAACGACATCAGCATCGGCGCGACCGGCGCCAGCGGGTCGGCCAGCGCGTTGGCGCGCTTCACCGTGGCGAGGTGCTCGTTGGCCAGCGCCGTCTCGGCCTTGCGCGCGAGCTTTTTCGCTTTGCTGCTGCTCATGGTGGCGGGTGGCGACCTTGTTCAAGGATTTTTGAACAATGGAAAATCCGCTTCCAAGGGGCGGCGTCAAGAGGTCCTCCCTTTGGGGCGCGTGTTGCAGCGCTCCGCGAGATGGTTCGTTGTCGTCGATGACGATGGCCTTGTGACCGCCGAGGCTCTTGATTGCTTACGGCGCTGGTGGATCTCGTGTGGACCGCTTTTTTGCAAGCTCTTCTCTCTCTCTTTCACCCTTTCCCCTGGGTCTTTCCCCGCCCTCCTCAAGCTCTTCCCCCTACACACATCACACACACGAAACCGAGCCAATCGTTTGCCCATATCACACCATACACACGCCCACCTCGTCCAAGACCAAGCGCGCCAGCCCAAGAGGAGAGCCGACCAAAGCCCCTGCAACCACACGAAAAACGCGCTCTCTCTTTTTCCTGACGCGTCGCAAACCCGGAGCGTTGACCCCTCCCTCTGGGCCGCCGTCCTCGCGATGTCCGCCCTCGGCGGCGCCGCGCGCGCCGCGACGGCTGGTGGCGCGTTCCGCCTGCCCAACGCGGCGACAACGTCCGCGCCCTCCCTCGTCCCCCTCGCCCCTCCCTCTTTCTCCCCCTCCTCGTCGCTGTTCGCGGCCCCCTCGCGCCGCCGCTCCGTCGCGCGCAAGGCCAGCCCCACGACGATGCTCATCGAGCTGGGCCTGGCCGCCGCGGCCGCGTGGGCCATCACCCATCCCGAGACGGTGAGTTTGCGTTTCCTGTTGCCTCGGGAGAGAATCGGCGGCGACGGCGCCGATTTGGTCGGCGACGGCGCGCTTTTTCGCGCGCGCGTCGGGCGCAAGCCGCTTTTCCCTCCCCTCCCCTCTCACGCCCCCCTCCCCCCTCCAAAAACCCACCTCCCCAATCACGCCCCCCCTTATCACCATCCACACCCCCAACTCGCAGGACCCGAGCCGCGGCGGCAACCGCGACTGCGTCACGTGCGGCGGCACGGGCAAGGAGGAGTGCGCCTGCGTGCGCTGGAGCGACCGCGACGTCGGCTGCCGGACTTGCTCGGGCACCGGCCGCAGCCCCTGCCGCAGCTGCGGGGGCGGCGGCACGGCGGTGCCCGTGGCGCTGACGGCGCGCAAGCTGGAGCCCGAGGACATCAAGCGCATCCAGCAGCAGCAGGAGCGCGACAGGAGACACCGCGGGTGAAGGAGAGGGGGAGGGGATATGACGGCGCGCTCTCGCGCGCCTGTGTCTCGTTTCCTTCCCCCTCTCTTTTCTCGCCTCGTCGCTCGCTGGCTCGTTGCCGCGCCGCCCGATCCTCCTCTCCCCCCTCTCTCTCTTTGCCACCAGACGAAGGTCCCCGACCAATCCCAAACGAACGAACCCACGCACCCAAACATCACGCGACCGACACCCGCTCGCAGAGTCGCTCTCTTTTTTCCCCCTTCTCCGCGGGGCCCTCTGCCCCCGCCCCCCCCCGCCCCCCCGGCCCCTGACGACGAGCAAGCAATGAACAACCCAAACAACCCGTCCTCGGATTTCGTTTCCCCCCCACCCCGTTTCCGCACGAGTCGCCCTTTCTTGACCTTGACGCACCCCCACGCTCTGCTCCCCCACCCCATGAAAGAGAGCGCGAGCGATCGAGCGACATTTTTTTTTCCCTCCTGACGCGCGCGCGGCCCGTTTGTTTTTCGCTCCTCCGCCCGCCGCCGCTGCCGTCCCGGGACTGCACCTCCCCCTTTTTCCCGTCGCACACCACCCCGTTTGTCCATTTTTTCTTGTCGTCGTTGCCCCAGCACCACACAACCAACCCACCTCTTGGTGCTTTGCTACCGTGTCCCCTGTAAAAACCACTGCCACTGCCAACTGACGTCGCGAAGTTTGTCTTTGCTCCTGTCTTCGTTGCCGTCGCGCGAAAGCGAACCCTGACGCACCGCCTCTCTCTTTTAGGCAACGCCCAGCACATTCGCGTCCACACAAACACACACACTCTTTAAAAGATCCAGGTAGGTTGCCGCACACACGCACCGCGCGCGCCCATGCGTTTGCGATCGATTCGCGCACCCGAGTCAAAAAACCCACCACACACCACCACTTTAGCTGGAGAGGAGCTGGCCGGCGTTGTCTCGCGCGCGCCACACGTCCGCGGACGCGCGCGCGCGCGTGACGCGTCTTCTCGCTCGCGCCAACCGCCAGGCGCGCGGTCGCCGGGCGCACGGGTGATTAGATCCGCGAATCAAGGCAGCACATCGGACGACACCCCTCTCACCACAAACTCTCCTTTCTCCTCCTCCATCGAGAGACAGCAAACAGCAGCACGCATATCCGCAGCCCCGTCCCAACCTGCAAGAAGAGACCCAAACCAGCATGGCCTTTGTCGCCCGCGCCCGCGCCGCCTCCGCCGCCCGCCCCGCCGCCGCCGCCCGCCGCTCGGCCGCCGCCTTCCGCCCGATGGCGCTCTTCGGCCAGAAGGCCGCCCCGGCCGGCCAGGTGCGTTTTTTTATTGTTCGCTTTGTTCGATCTTTCCTCGCCGGCACGTTGCGTGCTGCTTGGGGTCTCTCATGTCGAGGGCACGCGCCCGTTAGTCAAAGAGCCCCCCCCCCTGATCCAGTGGCGCGTCCGGCAACCAACGCCGTCGCCGCCGCCAACGCCGCCGCCCAAGCAGGCCCCCCCCGCCTCCCTCCCCCCCCCCCCCTTTTCCCAAACACCCCCCCCTCGAAACCGCCAAACGCCCGAAACAAGCCGCGCGCAGTCCCCCTTTTACAGCTTCAAGCTCAAGGACGTCGACGGCAAGCCCTACGACATGGGCCAGCTGAAAGGCAAGGTCGTCCTCGTCGTGCACACGGCCACGGCCTGCGGCCTGACCCCCCAATTCTCGGGCCTGCAGGCGCTCGTCTCGGACTACGGCCGCAAGGGCTTCGTCGTGCTGGGGCAGCCGTGCAACCAGTTCGGCGCCCAGAACCCGGAGAACGACGCCGCGACCAAGCGCCACGCCGTCAGCAACTTTGGCTTCACGGGCACGCTGCTGGCCAAGGCCGACGTCAACGGCCCCGACGCGTCGCCGCTGTTCGAGTGGCTGCGCTCTGAGACGAGCGGGCTGCTCGGGTCGGACTTCAAGTGGAACTTCAGCAAGGTGAGAATAGACTGAAGAGGAGGGAGGGAGCAGCCGCGAAGAGGGAGAGGAGGGGGGGAAGATGTGGGACGAGCTCTGTCGCGGGACGGGCAAAGTCCGCGGCGGGCGCACGAGACGTCTTGCTGCGAGTGTTTTTATCGGCCAGGCGGCCGTCGAGCGACCGAAACCTCAACCAACCCCCGCTCCTCTTCCCCCCCCCCCCTTCC
>Ga0209491_10002689_pt1 | contig 31029 bp, 32 predicted proteins | sample BON02_FD_187213 | JGI IMG/M metagenome (GOLD analysis project Ga0209491, IMG submission 187213) | Freshwater microbial communities from Lake Bonney liftoff mats and glacier meltwater in Antarctica - BON-02 (SPAdes) (version 2) | ecosystem: Environmental > Aquatic > Freshwater > Ice > Glacier...
GCGGAATCGCTGGATGCGATTGGTGAGGCGCTCGCTGAAAACGGTCGCGTGATCGTAACCGGTTGCTTGGGTGTGCAAGAGGACGTGATTCGCAGCATTCACCCTGGCGTGCTGGCCGTGACTGGCCCACAGCAATACGAACAGGTGGTCCGAGCGGTACACGAGGCCGCGCCACCATCGCTTGAGCACAACCCTTTTGTTGACTTGGTGCCACCGCAGGGCATCAAACTGACCCCGCGGCATTACGCGTACCTCAAAATTTCAGAGGGCTGTAACCACCGTTGCAGCTTTTGCATCATCCCTTCAATGCGAGGCGACTTGGTGAGTCGTCCGATTGGTGATGTTTTGGATGAAGCCGAGCGTTTGGTTAAAGCCGGTGTTAAAGAGCTTTTGGTGGTGTCACAAGACACCAGCGCCTACGGGGTAGATGTCAAGTACCGAACGGGGTTTTGGCAGGGACGCCCGGTTAAAACGCGCATGACCGAACTGTGTGAGGCCTTGGGTGAATTAGGGGTGTGGGTGCGTTTGCACTACGTCTACCCTTACCCGCACGTCGACGAAGTGATTCCGCTAATGGCGCAAGGTCGGATCCTGCCCTACTTGGATATTCCGTTTCAGCATGCCAGTCCTAAGGTGCTAAAGCTGATGAAACGGCCAGCCTTTGAAGAAAAGACGTTGGCGCGCATCAAGGCGTGGCGCGAAGTCTGTCCTGAATTGACGATTCGATCGACCTTCATCGTCGGGTTCCCAGGCGAAACCGAAGAAGACTTTGAGTACCTGCTGAGCTGGATGACCGAAGCACAACTCGACATGGTGGGCTGCTTCCAGTACTCGGCGGTCGATGGTGCCAGCGCCAACGCGCTACCCAATCCCGTACCAGAAGATGTCAAGCAATCCCGCTGGGATCGCTTCATGGCGCATCAACAAGCCATCTCGCAGGCTCGTTTGGCACTAAAAGTCGGTAAAACAATGGACGTCTTGATCGATGAAGTTGATGAAGACGGTGCCATCGGCCGTTCGTACGCCAACGCACCAGAAATCGATGGCAATGTGTTCGTGGACAGTGAAAAGCCACTCAAACCCGGCCAACTGGTCCGCGTGACGGTGACCGATGCCGATGAGTACGATTTGTATGCCACGGTGGTGGATAACTGAAATTCGATAGCGGTGGCAGCTTCAACGTTCAAACAGTCAATTTTGGCTCTTGGGTAGTTATTGAACGATTGGTGTGCTGATCTTCAGCCAGAATGTCAGCGGGGATTTCTAAGCCTCGGCTCAGGCGCCGTATCATTGGCATAGATAAAGGTCGCTTGCGCGTTAGCACCTCATTAACCATTGAAACTGAACCGATGAAGGGAACCAAGTCCTTTGGGTTGAGTGCCATTTGTTCCATCCGGAAAAGGATAAATTCAATGGGGTCCGCCTGAACGGGTGGAACCGTTTGACGCTCGTATTCATAAATGGCCAGAGCCAGCAATTCAAGCTCATTATCTTCCTTGGAGCCAGCGACAAGATCGAGCGACATTAACGCAGGCAGGCGCGCTATGGCCTGGTCGACATCAGCTTTGCTTTCGATGGTCTTGACGCTCATCGCGGTTCTGACCTTTTTTCAAAGTGGGGCATAGAAGCAACCTATATCGATAAGATAATACTATCGACAATTAATTATCAATTAATTGTACAAATATACATATGAGGAGGAAGATGAATTAAATCCTATAAAAAGAGGCTCGACCATGACCAAGTTCATCCAAACGAATGCCTTCACCCTGAAGAAAACCGTTTCTTACTATTTTAGCCACATTACTGTTGCAGTGATTGTTGCCTACGCCGTCACCGGCGACTGGTTCATTTCCATCACGCTAAGCCTGCTTGAACCCTCTGTACAAACCGTCGTTTATTTCTTCCACGAGCGACTTTGGTCGCGAACGAAAAACAAAAAATCGCCACAGCTTGTCAGGGTTGTTCAGTAGTTGGTCTGTTAAGCCTAAACGCCACCTGTTGCCAATTTGACACCCTGCGTTACAATTGTTTTTCGCGCTAATTCAAAAGGTGAGCCATGAATAATCACCCTGATTTGACCACGGCTGAATACCAAGCCATTGCAAGCGATACGGTGGCTGCGTTACTTGCGCTAAAAGCAGTGATGGTTTGGCAAGATCGTCCGTTTATCTACACCACCGGCTGGGCAAGTCCCGTATATGTGGACTGCCGAAAAATAATGTCGCACCCCGTTAGCCGTCGTCTACTGATGGACCATGCGGCTGAGTTGCTGAAAAATCGCTTGAAAGACAAAATTAATGTCATCGCTGGCACCGAAAGCGCGGGCATACCCTTCGCCAGCTGGTTAGCCGATCGTCTGGACTTGCCCATGGTCTATGTCCGTAAAAAAGCCGTGGGCTGGGGGGTTAACGCGCAAGTTGAGGGTGAGTTGCCAAGTCGCGCGCAGTGTTTGGTGGTTGATGACTTAACCACTGACGGTCTCACCAAAATTGCCACAGCCAATGCATTGCGGGGAGCAGGCGCATCGGTTAATGACATTTTTGTGGTCTTCAATTACGACATTTATCCCCAAAGTCGACAAGCATTTGAGACTCATGGGATGACCCTACATGCCCTAGCGACCTGGCAAGACGTTTTTGCGCAAACCAAGGCGCAGGACTACTTCACGGTCGAGCAAGCCAAAGAAATCAAATCATTTCTCGCTGACCCAATCACTTGGTCGGCGAGCCATGGCGGGGCTGACAGGCGACCAACATCAAGTGAGCCCCCAGCATGAACAGTGTTGTGCCGCATCTAAGTGCCAATGTGGTGACAATTGCCAAGCGCTTATTTGTTGAGATTGAGAAAGCCAGTAAAGATGGCATGGGTGTGACGCGTCCAAGCTATGGCGATGGCGAAACCCGTGCCCTAAAAGTGATCGAAGGCGTTGCCAGAGAACATGGTTTGCAATGTCAATACGACAGTGGCGCGAACTTATGGATTTCGCTGCCTGACGGCAAGCCTGGACCCGCTACAGTTATCGGATCGCACCTCGATTCGGTGCCTCAAGGTGGAAACTTCGATGGCTTGGCTGGGGTGGTGGCTGGGCTGATGGTGTTGATGCACTTTAAGACCACTGGGGTCGTACCCGCAAACCCCGTCAAGGTTCTGGCACTTAGGGGTGAGGAGAGCGCTTGGTTTGGTAAGGCCTACATGGGATCCCTAGCGCTGACAGGGCAACTCTCCGAGGTGGATTTGGCGCTCAAGCACCGTGAAACAGCGCAAACCCTCGAATTCGCCATGAAACAACTCGGCGTTCCTATTGATGCGGTCAAAGCAGGTCAGCCGCTGATTGATTTGAGCTCAATCGACGCTTACCTCGAGTTACACATCGAACAAGGCCCCACGATGGTTGCTCGCCAATGGCCCGTTTCGCCTGTCACGGGCATTCGTGGCAACGTGCGTCATAACCATATCGTGTGTCAGGGAGAGACGGGACATTCGGGTGCGGTGCCGCGTTGGTTGCGAAAAGATGCGGTGTTAGCGGTTGCAGAGTTATTGTCGCGTCTTGATGAACATTGGCGAGTGTTGCAACAAATGGGCATGGACTTAGTCATGACCTGCGGTATCGTTAGCACCAATCCAAAAAGCCATGCGGTCTCTGTGATTCCGGGCGAAGTTGATTTCAGTTTTGAAGTGCGCAGCCAAAGCGAACAGACACTAGAACAGTTTTATCAATTGATGCGTAACGAATGTGAGCAAATCGCCAGCAGCCGAGGGGTCACGTTTAATTTTGATCGCAAACTTTTTACCAAACCAGCCATCATGGATCCGAGCTGGATCGAGCGCCTAGCGCAAGCATGTGAAGATCTCGGTATTGAAACAGAGACCATGCCAAGCGGTGCAGGTCACGACGCCGCGGTTTTTTCTAACATTGGCATACCGAGTGGCATGTTGTTTATTCGAAATGATCACGGCTCACACAATCCACACGAGGCCATGGAAATCGATGACTTTGTGCTGGGCGTCAACGTGCTGCAGCGGGCGCTATTTCTCTAGCACGGTTAAATCCAAGCCCTGTCGCGACTCCTCATTCACACTGGGTCGGCGGGTCTATTAAGACAATGTTAGATAAAAAACGGATGTAAACGTGCTTCTTAATGACTAACGATTAAGGCAGGCGTACTTTGTATAAAGACGCTGACCGCTTGGCGTTTGCCGCTGGGTTTTTGTAGGGTCAGAAGCCGCAGTAAACCTTCGCTTGTGGCCACATCAATGCCTGTTGATTGGCATGCCACCACGGTACCGGGCGTGGTGGCCATGGTGCTTACATCGCCTGGCAATGCAGCGGCTTCCCAGATTTTGACCGGTTCGGGCACGCCGGGCAGGTTCGCTGTGGTGCCAGGAAAAGGATTGAATGCACGAACACGGCGAGCCAGCACCTCAGCGGACTGCGTCCAATCCAGTGCCGCATCGGATTTCAGTAATTTGGGAGCGTAAGTCGCTTGGCTCGCGTCTTGAGGGGTTGCTCGCAGGCGTTGCGCAGCCAACTCTTTGAGGGCTTTGATAATCAAATCACCACCCATAACAGCCAAACGATCGTGCAGGGTTTGAGCGGTCTCGTCGTCATGGATGGCCAGCGAATCAACCAACAGCATGTCGCCCGTGTCTAAGCCCTCATCCATTTGCATGATGGTGATGCCAGTGGTTTGATCCCCGGCTTCAATGGCGCGTTGAATGGGGGCGGCCCCGCGCCAGCGCGGCAGGAGACTGCCGTGAATATTTAAGCAACCAAAGCGGGGCAGTTCCAGTAACCATTTGGGTAGGATCAAGCCATAGGCCGCCACCACCAAAACATCCAGCCCGAGTGCCGCTAGCTGTGCTTGGGTCGCTTGCGCGTCCTCAGCCCAGCGCCCATCCAGACGCAAGCCCCGGGGCTGCAGCACGGTGATGCCATGTTCTAGCGCAAAGGTTTTAACTGGGCTGGCCGCCAGTTGCATGCCTCGACCGGCGGCCCGATCGGGCTGGGTCAGCACCACAGCCACCGCCATTGGCTGCTCACCCGTTTGGCCATGGCCAAGCAAAGCCTCAAGCGCGTGTCGGGCAAATTCTGGCGTGCCAGCAAAACCTATTTTCATGATGGAGCCTAAAAGTTCTCTGATGCCGCATTGTAAAGACGACCGAGACAGGAAAACGTCAACATCAAAACGTCAACATCAAAACGACAACCAAACAATAAAACCACCCACCGAACGGCGCAATGATCCAAAGGCAAGCAATAGCGTTGGCAAAATCTTGGCGCGACTGCGATACTCTCGCTAAATCAAACCTCACGGGACGCGTCTTTTTATGCACATCTTAATGATGGAACTGTTTGCACTAATGGGTTGGTCAGAGATACCCGCATGGGCCAGCGCACTGATTTCCAGCTTGAGCATCTTGCTGATTGTGGTTGTGGCCCTTATTGCGCGTTCCGTTGTGCGACGGGTACTCGATGCTTTGCACCAGCGTTTGGTCAAGCGCACACAAGATCTTGAAGAAAAAAAGCGCATTGACACGCTTGATCGAATCTTTAACCACATCGCCTCTGCTGTGATCACTATTTTGGCGATCATGTTGGTCATGGACGAGTTTGGTGTGTCAATTGCGCCATTCTTGGCGGCTGCCGGCGTGGTGGGTATTGCCGTGAGTTTTGGGGCGCAAAGTTTGGTGAAGGATTACTTCACGGGCTTTGTGATGTTGATTGAGAATCAAATCCGACAAGGTGATTTCATCGAAGCGGGTGGAAAGTCGGGTGCTGTTGAAGAAGTCACGCTGCGTTATGTGCGTTTGCGTGATGGCGAGGGTGCGGTGCACTTTATTCCCAACAGCCAAATTACCACCGTCACCAACCGTAGTCGAGAGTTTGCTTTCGCTGTGGTTGATGTGGGGGTTTCTTACGGCACTTCCTTGGAAAAAGTGTTCGAAGTCATAAAACTAGCGGGTGACCGGCTGCAGGCCCAACCCGATATGGCGGGTAAGTTTTTGGGGGAAACAGAAGTACTCGGCGTCACTCAGTTGGCTGACTCCGCTGTGACGGTTCGGATGCGAGTCAAAGTGCCGGCATATGAGCAATGGTTTGTGAAGCGGCGTTTACTCTCGGCGGTTAAGGATGCTTTTGAACAAGCGGGTATTGAGATCCCATACCCGCAGCGCGTGGTGCATACGATCGCTGATAAGTGAGTGGTAAGAGCGCGACAAGAGCGTGCTTCAGAAAAGCGCTTCAGAAACGCCACTTAGGGCAAACACTTCAGGAAACGGCGGTGGCCTGTTCGCGTTTTTGTTTGGCGATTTTGGTGCGGATGCGAGATTGCTTCAGGCTTGATAGCCGCTCGACGAAGACCTTACCGTTTAAGTGATCAATTTCGTGTTGAATACACACTGACAAAAGGCCATCGGCTTCGATGGTTTGGGCGTCACCATTTTGATCAAGGGCTTCTACTTTGATTGCTGAGGCACGTTTGACTTCGTCGTAGACGCCTGGCACTGACAAGCAGCCTTCTTCGTAAGTTTGGATTTCGTCACTGGCCCAGACGATTTCCGGGTTTATCAAAACCTGTAATTCGTTTTGTTCGTCAGAGAGGTCGATGACGATCACGCGCTCGTGGGCGTCAACTTGCGTGGCCGCCAAGCCGATACCAGAAGCTTCATACATGGTCTGGGCCATGTCGCTGACCAATTGCTTGATGCGCGCGTTAACCGCCTGAACGGGTTTGGCGACTTGATGCAGTCGCGGATCGGGGAATTGGAGAATATTTAACAGTGCCATTTGGTTATTTTAAAACACTGAGCGACCAAGTGCATTGATTTTATGTTTAAAGCGGATAGGCCTAAACAATGAGTCCTAACCAATGAGCAGCACCAGACAAGACAACGGCCAAGAGCACGATCTTCCAAGGTGCGGCTTTGCCGAGCACCAACCAACCGGTGCAAACCAGCGCAATCACCACGTCGACCCAGCCGCGCATGCTTGTCGAGATGATGGGGTCTACCCAGGCCGATGCCAGCACGCCCACCACGGCAGCGTTCACGCCAGCGAGAACGGCCATGGCGTGGCGGTTTTGTTGCCACTGCTGCCACCAAGGCATCACGCCAGCAACCAACAGCATGCCCGGTAAAAAGATGGCGACCAGCGCCAAGGCCGCGCCAGACCAACCTGGTAAAGTGGGGTCTAGCGCACCCAGCCATGCCGCAAAAGTAAACAAAGGACCGGGTACGGCTTGTGCCAAGCCGTACCCCACCAAAAACGCGTCATTTGAGACCAAACCTGTATTGACCACAGCGCTTTGCAAGAGGGGTAACACCACGTGGCCGCCACCAAACACCAAGGCCCCAGCGCGGTAAAACATCTCGAACATTTGCAGCACGGGTTGTTGTTGTGCCAACCAAGGCAGGCCCAGTAAAAGGGCAGTGGCCAGCATCAAAAGCAGCGTGCTTAAAAAACGCTGGGGGCGACTGAAACCTGTGATGTTGGGCTGGGTGGGTGTTGAAGGGATTGTTGTTGTGGTGGTTTCAGTGGTGGTTTGCCTAAGCAAGACGAGACCAACCACAGCACCCAGCACAATCGCTCCGATTTGCCCTAGCCAACTTGACAGCCAAATGGCAACGGCAAACCCAGCCAATGCCAGAATCCGAGTGCCTGTTGTGCGGCACAAAGCCCTCCACATGCCCCAGATGGCTTGTGCCACGATGGCCACGGCCACCAGTTTTAAGCCATGCACGATCGACAGCGCGCCAGCACTGGCCCACGGTAAAGCGTAGAGCGCCAAAAGCACCAGCACAATGGCTGAGGGCAAGGTAAACGCCACCCAAGCGGCTAAGCCGCCAAGCCAGCCGGCGCGATGGCACCCAATTAAAAAGCCCAGCTGGCTTGAAGCGGGTCCCGGTAGCGCTTGGCAAAGCGCCAAGCGCGAGGCAAAGTCAGCCTCAGAAAGCCACTGACGGTCAACCACAAAGGCCTGCCGAAAATACCCGATATGTGCCACTGGCCCACCAAACGAGGTCAGTCCTAGCTTCAAAAAAACACGAAACACATCCAGCAATGACATAAATATCCTGAGCGACTCTTTCGCGGTGATTATGCGTCAAGATTTCGACTTGTGTCTGTCATTTAAGGTTGCTTATGTTTAAAAAGCATGACGTTGAGCACTTGGCGCTGCTTAGACTGCACCTAGAGCCTGAAGTCAGTTTGGTCCAGGTGCGTCATTTGTTTGAGGCATTTGACGCCCCAAGCGATATTTTTAAAGCTTCGGCTCAACAGCTATGCCATTGCGTGCCTAGCCTTCTGGCGCAGCGCCTAAGTGCCCCGCCAAGTCCTGCTATCAACAAAGCGATGCAAGTGGTGGCCCGCTGGGCTGCGCAACCGCATTGCCAATGGCTCACGTGGCTTGATCCGCAGTACCCCGTGGCGTTCAGTGATCTCTCTGACGCACCGCCAATTTTGTATGCCCGTGGCGATGTGGGTCTGTTGCGTAAACCAGCCGTAGCGGTGGTGGGTGCGCGCATGGCAAATTTTGCGGGGCATCAATCGGCCTTCAACTTGGGTCGGGATTTGGCGTTGGCCGAGTGGTCGGTCATCAGCGGTTTGGCACAGGGTGTTGATGCCAGCGCCCACCGCGGTGCGTTGTCGGTAGCCGGTCAACTCGGCCAAGCGCGGACAGTGGCGGTGATGGGCACAGGCATGGATCAGATCTACCCCACCCGCCACCAAGCGTTGGCTGATGCGATCGTAGACCGAGGGGGATTACTGTTGACTGAGGCCGCATTTGGGACTGCCTTAAGCCCTCATTTGTTTCCCAGGCGCAATCGATTGGTGGCGGCATTGGGACGGGCCACGGTGGTTGTTCAAGCCAAAGCGCGCAGTGGATCATTGATCACCGCGCGCTTGGCCAATGAGCTTGGTCGAGATGTGTTCGCTGTGCCTGGCCCTGCGGGTGCCGCGTTATTTGAGGGCTGCCACGATTTGATTCGTCAAGGGGCGGGACTGCTTGAGAGCGCTGATGATTTGTGGCGCGCGTTTGGATTGTTAACGTTGACCAAATAGTGCTGAGCCCACACGCACCTCGGTCGAGCCTTCGGCAATACCCAACTCCAAGTCGCCACTCATGCCCATCGACAATCGCTCAAGCGAGATGCCTTTGATGTTCAGACGAGCGGCTTGGTCGCGGCTATGGCGCAAACGCTCAAAACACACCCGCACCGCGGCTGGGTCGTCTGATAGGACTGCCATGGTCATCAAGCCCTTGACGCGTAGCGTCTCAAAACCCGAAAGCGCTTCTAAAAACCCAATCAACTCGGCTGGATCTAGGCCAAACTTGCTTTCTTCAGGGGATGTTTTGAGTTGCACCAAGACATCGAGCGTGCGACCGGCCGCTTTCAAACGCTGGTCAAGCGCCTCGGCCAAAGCCAAGCGATCCAGAGACTGAAGCTCAGTGGCGTATTTGGCCACTTCTTTGGCCTTATTGGTTTGTACGTGACCAATCACTACCCACTGAACATTGCAATCAGCGAGTAACGGCGCCTTTTGGGCGATCTCTTGTAAGCGGTTTTCTCCGAACCGACTCAAACCCAAACCAACCGCTTCGCGAATCACATCAGCATCAAAAGTTTTACTAACGGGCAGCAGCGTCACTTCAGCAGCGTCACGACCCGCAGCGGCACAGGCCCGATCAATGCGCGCACGAACGGCGTCTAGGCGTTGAGCAAAAGTGGTGGTTGCAACCACAGTGGTTGGCGGCTGGCTATCGATAGTGGACATGGCGTCAGTGAGTCAGGGATGAGCAAGGTTAAAAGTACAAAAGCTTACGAAGCGTATCATTTGAATCATGGTGCGGGTTAAAGCGCGGCTTTGTTTTAGGGATACGAGGTTAAGTCTGAACACGGGGATCCATCGTCATGTTTGAGCTCGATCAGCCGTTGGTCATTTCAGTGGCGGGGGTGTTACCTGCGCTGCTGGCCTTGGCCATTGGTTTGCTGATTGGTGCCGAGCGAGAGTGGAGTCAGCGTGCGCGGCGTTCTGAAAGGCTGATGGCGGGCATCCGAACCTTTGGCTTGCTTGGCTTGTCTGGCAGCCTAGCCGTGGTTCTGTCTGAGCAACTACACCCTTGGGCTTGGGCAGTGGTGTTGGCTGGGGTGGTGGCCTTGATCATCGCGGGCTATGTGGCAGAGATACGGGCCAGTGGTGATTGGGGTATGACCACTGAGGTCGCGATGTTGGTCACCTTTCTTTTGGGGGCGCTGGCTACCCTTGATCGCGAGGTATTGGCGGCAGGCTTGGGGGTTTTGGTAGCGGGGCTGCTGAGCCTAAAAGGGGTGCTGCATTCGCAAGTGCATCGCCTCGACCAAAAAGAAATCAGTGGTGCGCTCAAGCTTTTGTTTATTTCAGTGGTGATTTTGCCCTTACTGCCTAACGAAGTGATCGGGCCTTTGGCCTTTTTCAATCCGTACGTGGTGTGGTGGATGGTGGTCTTGATTGCCGCCCTTGGGTTCGCGGCCTATGTGGCGATGCGGGTGACTGACTCGCGCCAAGGCGTTTTGTGGACAGCGTTATTTGGTGGGGTGGTGTCTTCAACGGCCATGACGCTGACGTTGGCGCGTTTGTCCAAGTCACTGAATCAACCCAACCTCTTGGCGGCTGGCCTTTTGTTGACCTCTGCGCTGATGTTCCCAAGGGTCTTGATCGAAACGGTCGTGTTAGCACCGCCCGTTTTTAAGTGGCTGCTGTTGCCTTTGAGCCTCGCCATGGTGGTGTACTTGATGGGCGCTGCGTGGTTGGCTTGGCGCGCCACAAAAGCAGTCCCACAGTCTGAAGCCGATGCCCATTTGGCTGTCAACAACCCCTTTGAGATCGTGCCAGCATTGCGTTTTACGGCGTTACTGGTGGCCATCATGCTGGCCGTCACATTGGCCAATGATTGGTTTGGTGATGCGGGCATATACTTGACCGCGGCCATTTCGGGTGCGGCCGACGTGGATGCGATCACCTTGTCTTTGTCACAGTTGGCGGCCAAGGACGGGCTCGCCCCAGAAATCGCTGCCCGCGGGGTGCTCATTGCTGCCGTGGCCAATAGCTTGGTCAAGATAGTGCTGGTTGGCGTCATCGGTGGTACCGCTTTGTTGGTACGCATGGCACCGTTCGCGCTGCTCGGGCTTCTGATTGCTGTGCTGAGTTCGGCTCTCGGCGTTGCCTGACTCGGGTAGCTGATCGGCCAAGCGCCAATCAAAGCCAGCGCGTGCCACAATGTGAATATGGAATTGCGACAGTTGCGATATTTTGTGGCCGTGGTTGAAACCGGCAGCATGGGGCGCGCCGCGCGTGCGCTTGGGGTTGTGACGTCTGCATTGAGCCAACAAATCCAGCGGCTTGAAGGTGAGTTGGCCACGGTTTTGTTGACCCGTTCGGCGCGTGGCGTGACGCCCACAGAGGCTGGTCTGGCGTTTGCACGACAAGCGCAATTGGTGTTGCGCCACGCCGATGAGGCTGTGCGCGCCGCCCAGCATGCGCGCCTCTCAGGCCAAGTCAGCGTTGGTTTAACCCCGACCACCGCAGGAATTTTGGCGTTGCCACTGCTACGCGCCATGGGTGAACGCTACCCCGATGTTCATCTGCAATTGATTGAAAGTTTGTCTGGCAACTTGGTCAGCCAGCTCAATGCGCGACAGGTTGACTTGGCGATTGTGTTTCAAACCGGTGAGCGTGGTCGCTGGGACAGCACACCGCTTTTGAAAGAACGTCTTTTTCTGATGGGTCATGAAGATTTACTAGCCGGTCTGCCCACGACGGCTTTGTCGTTAAAGTCACTGGGCGATTTGCCGTTGGTGCTGCCTGCCAGCCGTCACGGTTTGCGGGCGGTGTTAAATGCTGCGTTTGAGCGTGCGGGTGTCAGGCCGAACTTGATTGCTGAAGTCGACGGTTTGGCTGTTTTAATGGACATGGCGCGTGCTGGGCTTGCCGCCACCATACAACCGGGCTCAGCACTGGCTCGCGCCAGTGACCCAACCATTAAAGCGATGGCATTCACGCAACGTGACATGGTGCGCCCAAGCTTAATTGCCAGTTTGCCTGAAGACGAGCTCTCACCGGCCGCCTTGGCCACACGTCGCGTGATCTCTGAGACGGCTTTGGCTTTGGTGCAATCTGATCAGTGGCCCGGCGCGCACTGACGCATTGACACGGACTGCCGGATTAGCCCTCTTTTGGCGCTATCCAAGCAACCAACCAAGCAACCAACCAAATACCCAACCAAATACCCAACCAAATACCCAACCAAATACCCAACCAAGCGCCCAATCAAATACCACTGTTCATCATTTGTGAACACCTAGGGGCATTTATAGGACTGGTGTACAGCGTTATAGCGGCGTACAGTAGTGGTCTATTGATCATCACGCTGACACATCAGCCGAACAGGCCTTAAATTAAGCCATTCGAACTTAAAGCAATTCAAACTCGGAATACATAATCATGACAAAGCAGTGGGATGTCATAGTGGTTGGTGGCGGTAATGCGGCGCTGTGCGCAGCTTTGACTGCACGTGAAGCAGGCTCAACAGTGTTGTTGCTGGAGTCCTCGCCGTTTGAGTGGCGTGGTGGTAATTCGCAACACACGCGTAACTTGCGTTGCATGCACGATGGCCCGCAAGACGTGTTGATTGAGTCTTATCCGGAAGAAGAGTTTTGGCAGGACTTGCTAAAAGTCACGGGTGGGCTTACCGATGAGAAGTTGGCGCGTATGGTGATTCAAGAGTCATCACGCTGCCGCGGTTGGATGCAAAAGCATGGCGTGCGCTTCCAGCCACCACTGTCAGGTGCCTTGCACGTGGCGCGCACCAATGCGTTTTTCATGGGTGGCGGCAAAGCGCTGGTCAATGCCTTTTACCGAAGCGCAGAAAACTTGGGTGTCGACATTCTCTACGACACCCCGGTCGATGATATTGAGTTTGATGGCACGCGTTTTGTGGCGGTGCGATCTGGTGAAAAGCGCTTCGAGGGTCGGGCCTGTGTTTTGGCCAGTGGTGGTTTTGAATCGAACCGTGAGTGGTTGCGTGAGGCTTGGGGGCAAAATGAGCGTGGCGAATGGCCGTCTGACAACTTCCTTATCCGTGGCACGCGCTTTAACACCGGCACGGTATTGAAAGTCATGATGGAAGCCGGTGCCGACATCATTGGTGACCCTTCCCAATCGCACTGCGTGGCCATTGATGCCCGCGCACCGTTGTATGACGGCGGCATTTGTACCCGGATCGACTGCGTGTCGCTGGGCGTGGTGGTGAACCGCGATGCGGTGCGTTTTTATGATGAAGGCGAAGACTTTTGGCCCAAGCGCTACGCCATTTGGGGGCGTTTGGTGGCCATGCAGCCGGGCCAAATTGCGTACTCAATTATTGACTCAAAAGCCATTGGTCGCTTCATGCCACCCGTGTTTGAAGGCACCAAGGCTCAGACGATTGGTGAGTTGGCTGACAAGCTGGGTTTGGATCGTGCCCTCATGGAAAAAACCGTGGCCGACTACAACCAGGCTTGTGCGCCGGGTACGTTTGACCACACAATTTTGGATGACTGCCGCACTGAAGGCATTGAGCCTGCTAAAACCCACTGGGCATTGCCGCTTGATAAGGCGCCGTTTTACGCCTACGCCGTCAGACCCGGCATCACGTTCACTTACTTGGGCTTAAAAACCGACGACAAGGCCAGTGTGTTCTTTGGTGGCGAGCGTAGCCCCAACCTTTATGCTGCTGGTGAAATCAACGCGGGTAACGTTTTGGGTAAGGGTTACACCGCGGGTGTGGGCATGTCTATTGGAACGGTTTTTGGTCGTTTGGCAGGCGCACAAGCCGCCATTGCCGCACAAAAACAATCCTCAGGAGCAGGCCATGTCGTCGCTTGAGGCATTGACTGAGCAGGCCATCAATTGGCACGACAAACCGTTGTCGAAGAATGAAGCAGAAGTCTCACGCATCATGACCATCTGTAACGCCTGTCGCTACTGCGAGGGTTTTTGCGCAGTGTTTCCCGCCATGACGCGTCGCTTGTCCTTTGAAAACAAAGCGGACTTAAATTACTTGGCTAACCTTTGCCACAACTGTGGGGCTTGTTTGCACGCTTGCCAGTACGCCCCGCCGCACGAATTTGGGGTGAACGTGCCGCAGTCGATGGCGAAAGTCCGCAAGGAAACCTACGTCACCTATGCTTGGCCAGCGCCTTTGGGCCGCTTGTACGAGCGCAATGGCCTGACATTGTCTTTGGCAACCGCTTTCGGCGTGATTTTGTTTTTGGTTTTGGCGTTGATTTCGCAGGGTACGTTGTGGCACGAGCCATTGGCGGGTGACTTCTACGCCGTCTTTCCACACAACACCATGGCGGTGATGTTTGGTAGCGTGTTTTTGTTGGCGATCTTAGCGATCGTGATTGGGTTGGTTAAGTTTTGGCGAGATGTCAGCCCGGGTGCGGCCACTGGACCGGCGCTTGTCGAAGCCACCGGCAACGTGCTGAAGCTTAAGTATTTGGACGGGGGGCATGGCCTGGGCTGTAACGATGAAGACGATCGTTTTACGCACCGTCGGCGCGTGTTTCATCACCTGACTTTTTACGGTTTCATGTTGTGTTTGGCGGCGACCTCAGTGGCCACCATTTACCACTACGTGTTTGGCTGGGAAGCGCCTTACGGCTACATCAGCTTGCCGGTGATTCTCGGGACCGTTGGCGGCATTGGTTTGTTGATTGGACCCGCTGGCCTCTTTTGGTTAAACAAACACCGCGCGCCTTTGCATGGTGACCCGAGCCAACAGACCATGGATCGCGGTTTTATTGCGTTGCTCTTTTGGGTGAGTTTGACCGGCCTCGCACTACTCGTTTGGCGTGACACCTCGGCCATGGCGCTGCTCTTGGCGATTCACTTGGGCTTTGTGATGGCGTTCTTTTTAACGATGCCTTACAGCAAGTTTGCGCACGGGTTTTATCGCAGTGCCGCACTCTTGAAGTGGTCGATTGAAAAGCGCCAGCCGAACAATTTGGGCTTGGGCTCGGAGTAAACCGCGCGGTTTATTTAGTGGCAGGATCTGTCTCAACAGATCCTGCCTTGTTCAGTCAAATAAAATCCCACTGTCGTTTAACGTTTTTTTGCATATCAAACGCTACCAAATGACGGCAGAAACGGATAGGCGTTGACATGGCTTTGCATCGGCCCTGTTGATTGTCGCTTATTTGAATCAATTACTCAGAGCAACTCAGGTTTATTGAGGCGAATCCATTCAGCCACAGCGATATTAAGTTCTTTGGCTTGTGTTAAGCATGATTTGACTGCCGATTCAGGAACCAGCTCACCAGAGTAGTCGTTCAAGTGTTTTTGTTTACGAAGCGAATCAATAATCCAGACTTGGTCATTTCCAAGGCCGATCGAATGTACGAGACCCTGAATAGCGGTTTGGTGATGACCAGGCTTGCTGGTCAGGGTGCGATAGGCGTTGGCATGCAGTGCAGCCATGGCCAGTTGCATGATGGCTTTGTAAGCGGCATCAAAGCAAGTCTGCGCGCTGATTACATTCGCTAAAGCATCGTTATATTTCGCTGCGCAGCGTCTGGCAATTGTCGCAGCATCGCATTGTCGGGCGTGATTGCTTCAAGGCTTACGTCCAACAAGTTGTGTAAGGTCATTCTCGGTGCCTAGGATAAAAATTTTTGGCCTTGACAGCACGTCTCGTAAAAACGCTTGACCAAGACATGCTTGAAACTCTTCTGGTGAAAAGATCTTCGGGTTGATCTCACGACCCAGTTCCCCCTGTAATGGCCAGAGCGCTTTGACGGCTTGCTCAAAAGTCAGCTCTCCAATAAGCAACAAATCGATGTCGCTGCCAGCGGTATCTGTGTGCTTGGCGATTGAACCAAAGATAAAGCCGATCTTGATTAAGGGGGCTATCGGGGATAAAGCATCAATGAGAACGTCCGCCATCCCCGATGTCTTCTTCAAAATGCTGACGAGCTCCGGGTAGATAGGGCAGGCGGTGTTCGCTTGAAAAATCAGCTGGTTGCCTTGCTTTCGTCTCAACAAAAAGCCAGCATCAGCCAATTTGTTCAGTTCTTTCAAGACCGCGCTGACTGTTAGCCTGGTTTGCCTTGCAATTTCACGGCCGTGCAAAGCCATCTCGGGCTGTAGTAGCAGCATGCCGAGCACCTGGCGCCTATATTCCGGCAGTAATACGGAGATCATCGAATGATTCATAAAGTAGGACAATTGTACTATGTTAAAGGACAAATTATCTGCAAACGAATGCTTGGCTTATGTCGTGACCCCCTCTCTAAAAAGAGCCCTAGTTTTTAGGCAGGGGTTTAAGCCATTGTCCTTGGATGGCGAGAACATGTCAGAAGGTAAGAAACGCAAGGTTCATCGTGCGGATTTCAAGGCCAAGGTGGCGTTGGAAGTCTTCCGTAGGTGTTTTTTAAATTCAAAACACCCGCATAACGCTTAAAAACACCAAACGACATTCGATCAGGTTGCTGGGACCGCAAAACCACGAAGCCAAGGGTCCAAGTGGGCGATATCAAATGTACTTGACTCGAGCTTCTGAATCATCTCAGTGTGAATCTGCGCCGGCGCACGCAGCAGTCGCCAGCCATTGATGCGCAGGAATACATCTGCAGAGGCAAAGGCGATTCGCTTGTTGCCATCTACAAACGGATGATTGATGGCCAAGCTTTCCAGCAGCGCTGCTGCCTCGGCCACGATGTCGGCGTAGTAACCCGTCTGCGGACGGAACAGTGCAGCTTCCAATGCGCCCGGGTCACGCACGCCGATTGCGCCCCCATACCGCTTCATGAGTACCGTATGCATTCCCAGCACGTCGGCAACGGTCAGGTAATCATGCTGTCCCATGACTTATTTGGCCAGATCATGGTAAAGATCATTGAATTCATCAAGGCTCGATGCAAACGCGGCCATTACGTGACGCCGTGGCCGCTCCTTCTGCTGTCGATCGATGTAGTCACGCAAAGCATCATCGAGTACCGATTGAAATTGTCGCCCCTGGTTCTCGGCAATGGATCGCAGAGCCTGCAGCACTTCTGGTGCCGCTTGTGAGGAAAATTTTTCGCGCGTCGCTGTGGTCATCATCAACACCATCATGAAATATCTTGATATGTCATGATAAAGCAAGACGCGGTGGTACGCCAGTCAAGTGCAAACGATGCGGCTTGGTTTGCCAAAGCGGACTCAGATGCTGCGCAATAAGGCCACGCAGCACCAAAAATGATTCGGGTCAATTCTCGTTGGCTCTGATTGCTTTGCGCCGCAGCCCCTGTAACTACGATTGAACACCCCGGTCAACCGTCGACAGGCAGAACCCAACGGATCAATTTTCAACCGGCGTCAACAGACACGCTTAGGGTCGCTAGCAAACCGCTATTTTGCCCAGTTTTCTAGTTCTGGTGCAGGCAAGCGGACAAACGCTGAGACGTAATTTGTGATGAGCACTAACCCCTTGCTTCTGGTTGAGCCTGCTATGTGAAGAACGTTAACCCGGCGGGTTGGCAAATTTTTTTGGACAGCACTAATCGTGCCATGGTGTTGGGCGGCTTTCGCGCTCGCTTTTCTCGGCGCCGTGCATCAGTTCGGCCAAGGTGATCGATGAGATGGCCATGCGACTGGCGTTGGCGTTGAAAGAAGAGAGCACAGAAGGGAGCACCTTAAGGGGAAGGCGTTTCAAGACATCGATGACGATATGGATGTCAAGGCGGTATCGCAGCATCAAAGGTCTTCCCCCTTGGTTAGGAAATCCTTAAAAACACGTGGACCATTTAAAAAAGAAGCCATCCCACGTTTGATCAATCGGCGAAATAATCTGCCCGTGCCCCTTTCCCAAATTTCCACCTTGCGCACGCCTTTGGGCAAGCCGTGCGTCTAAGGGAAGGTTTACGGCTTGCGAACGTGGCGTCCTTAGAACGTGAAAGGCTGGGGGTTGTCGTCGACACCCAAACACATTTAAAAGGACGCCTTTGAACAGCGCTGACCAAAATACCAGTTCGAAAAAAATCGAGTGCCTAGCGTCTGAAAGTGAGGACTGTTGAGAGTTCTTGATGTCAGGCAACCACGCTAGGCATGGTTGTCTGACGACAATGGCTGTCGGTCGCATGAGTCCTTAGCATGTACCGACGTTGCAGCACATGCTCAGTTAAATAAAATCCTACTGTCGTTTAACGCTTTTTGCATATCAAACGCTGCCAATGCTTTGTTTGACGTGCCAACTGAGAACATCAATACGGTCTTGCCCAAAAAACGTTTCGCCTTCGTAAACCATGGTTGGCACACCCCAATGGCCAGCTGCCGTTAGTGCATCGGCATTGGCTTGTAGTTGCTTTTCGTAGTGGTCGGGATTGTCAGTGACTTGAGAAAGAAGTGTCGTCCAATTGAGTCCTGCCCGGCGGCAAGCGTTTTGAAGATGGTCGCCTTCATGCCATTGGTCCACAGACCCATCCCACAACAGCCGTGAAACCTCTGCGCAAAACGCAAAGCCGCCGCCAGCTTCTTTGGCCGCAATGCCCAAGTGCCCAAGCCAACGGGCTAGCGGTTGATGGGATGCGACTTCAAGTGTGTCGGGGTCTTGCGTAATGGGGTCAGGGACGGGGCGCCGAAATGGCATGCCAAGATAGGCGGCATACCGTTTCGTGTCTCGCATGAAATACGGTCTGGCCAAGGGATTCATGGTTTTGAAATAGTTGGCGTTGCGCAGAATATTTGGATGCACCACACAAATGTCAACGGGCACACCGATCGACTCACTCAATGCCTGAAGTCTTGGGAGCGCCAGATATGAATAAGGGCTTCTGAATGACCAGAAGAGTGTGATTTTTGATTGCGAATCTTTGGACATTGAGGACCCATTGTGTGAGTAGCAAGGTGTTTTCATCATTGAACCACGCAAAGTTGATGATCGAGGTCTTGGCGTCAAACCGAAAAAAATAGACGAAACCGCCGTCCGATCTGTGTGCGCCGCCAGTGCCGAAAAGTTGCCTCTATCGTGTTGATTTGCCGGTACTCATCCCGGTTCGGGTCACTGGGGATCGTATCAAAGATTAATTTCGTCAGCGCCATTTCGCCTTCAATGTCAGCGTTCTGTTCAACGGGCTGCATCGCTGCGGCCCCCATGGTCTGCACCAGCAAGTCCGGCAAAGCGCACAGGTGCTGGCTCGCCATGCAAGGTTTCAATAGCCAGCGTCAGAATCTCAGAGTAGGTATCGGCCTAGATTTTGCTGAACTTCTAAGCCGTTCAGGCCACGATTTCGGAAAAATCTATTTCGGCCTGCGCCAGCGACAGGCCGCTTTTGCCCACGTCGGCATAAGCGTGGACGATCTGGATGTCGCGCGCTTAGGCCTAGCCTAAACCTTGTCCGCTTGGTCGTGGGGTAGTGATTGTGCAAAAAAAGGCCCAGAGATGATCCGAGCCCTCTGGGATTGGTGGTGGCGCAGAAACTACTCCAGAACAGGATCCTCGGTATCACTGTCACTGGTGTGCTTCGAAAATTTGTTAACTCGCATGGGTCACGCCATGGGACAAAAACGGTATCTTGCTAGCAGTTGGCGACCCAGTTTTCCAGCTCCAGCGCGGGCACCCGCTCAAATTCTGCACCGTTGTTAGTGACCAGTACCAAGCCTTCGCTCCTGGCGTGACCTGCAATGTGTAGATCATTCACCCCGATGGGTTGACCAATTTTTTCAAGCGCCGCGCGGATGGCGCCTTAGTGCTGGGCGGCCTTCGCACCATAGGGCAACACTTCAAGCCGGCTGCAAAAGTCCACGATGGCCGCTAAGTTCTCATTCACGCGCTGACTTTTCTCGGCGCTGTGCATTAATTCGGCCAGGGTGATCGACGAGATGGCCATGCGACTGGCGTTGGCGTTGAACGTAGAAAGTACCGCTAGCGGGCGACGCTTAAGCACGTAAATGACGATATTGGTGTCAAGTAGGTAGCGTAATATCAAAGGGCTTCCCGCTCTGGTTGCTGCTGGGAGGCACGTTCGGATAGGAAGTCATCACTGACACGTGGCCCGTCCAAAAAGAAGCTGTCCCAAGTTTGACCGATGGGAGCGATGATGCGCCCTTGGCCTTTGACGCGTATCTCCACCTTGTGCACACCCTCGGGCAAACGAACGTCCAACGGCAGCCGGACGGCTTGGGTACGGTTATTGACGAATACGGTGCCCATGCCTTGCCGTTTTTTTCGGATGATACTTTAAAACAAATTAGAAAATATCTGCCAACGCCAACCAAGTGCACGTAGGTTTTGATTGATGAAGGGGCCGTCCTACGAACGCTTGCACGGCAGAACGCTAAGTCGTCGTCACTATTAAAAATAGCCAAAAAAATCCCAGCCAGATTGTGGTTGGGATTTTGAAGATATGGTGATGCCTTAACGCCACGGATCAGCCAGACCCCATCAAAGACAATGCAATTGCAGCAACACAGGCAAGGCAAATGCATTGCCGTAACGGCACAAGACCTTCTACACCAGAAATCACCATGCCCGCCACCCTTGAATCCGAATCCACGCTCACCGATCTTTACCAGACCACGGTTCTGGAGACCGTGCGGCGCGCCCTGCGCTTGCGTAAGCGCGACAAGATCCTGTACGTCATCCGCCCCAGCGGTGAGGTGGTTGTGGATTTGGATGCGCCCTTGCCGGTAGACGCTCAATGAGGCACGCTAAGCCGGCCCCACTGGCCACCCATGGCCAGACGGTGTTCGCGCACCCGCTGTTCATGGCGCAAGTCCAAGCATCAAGCCTTGGCCCAGGTAGTCGAAACGCTCAAACAGAAAGATCCCGCTAAGTAGGTCAAGAAAAACACCACCAAGCGACCTGCGAGCACAGCAGCTCAAACGCAACCTTGTCACCGTAGTCCACGCCCAGAGCCTGACAAATGGGCTTAGGCAGCTTACCCGCGTCCTGTTACGCCATCTCGATACGGCTGTTCTGAGTCCCTAATCGACCGCCGGCGCCAATTACGAACAGGTGGTAGTCGCGTTTGCGCCCAAGCGTGAAATGTCGGGTTGCACGGCTGACGAGATGAAACCTCGTCCATTGACAACTTAAGTCGGGCAGGCATAGGATGATAATGACTAGTCTGACTGGTTCTTAAGATCATTATGCACAATGGCAATTACAACAAGCAAAGAGTCGGTTTAGCGAGGTCGTGGACCTCTCGCTGAAAGAAGGTCCGCAGCTCGTCACCCGGCGCGGAGTTGAGGCCGTCGTCATCTTGGCGGCCAACGATTACCGTCGTTTAACTGGCCAGACAACAAACTTGATGGATTGCCTGCTCAATGCGCCACGCGGCGAACCACTGGTGCTTGACCGTTTCCGGGAGTCGATTCGGGACCTCGTTTAGTGAGGTATTTACTTGACACCTGTGTGCTTTCTGAGATGATCAAGAGCACGCCAGACGCCAATGTGATCCAGTGGTTTGAGGCACGCAAACCCCAAGAGCTTTGCATCAGCGCAATAACCTGGGGTGAGTTAAAACGGGGTGTCGCAAGACTCCAGAAATCCAAGCGCAAGTCGGCATTGACGCTGTGGCTAGAGCAGTTAGAAGCAGGATTCGAAGATCGAATCTTGGCGTTTGACCAAAAGGCTTCGGAAGTCTGGGTACAAATGACCGTGCAGGCCGAAACACAAGGCAAATCCATGGCTGCTTTGGATTCGATCATCGCGGCGACGGCAAGGGCATTCGAATGCAAATTGGTGACTCGCAATGTTCGTGATTTCGAACAGGCCGATATCGACGTGCTTAATCCATGGCAAGACCGATAATTCAGACAGACAAAAAGGCTGTGGTGCAGACGCACCGGCTGTCAAGCAAGTGCTCGTCCCAATACTCGGTGGATGAAGCACGATGGGAAGATTTAGGTCATCTTTGAGATGTCAACGCTATTAATTTTAGTCAGGTCAACCATGTATGGGAACGGTTGACGACGGAATACCCTTTCGAGATCCGCATATTTGCTCCCTCAAATGACTGGAAAACATCCATGATCAAACTTCGCTAGTGCGCACTGTGGCGCTCGTTGTGAACGATTTTAAGTCAGAAAAAATCGATTGGACGATCTGACAATTAAAAAAACGGTCGGCAATGCTCGAGTAACTATTATGATTGAACACCAAACAAACACCAGAAAGCGTCTAACGGACAGACTGTTAGCAGCGAAAATAGTGGTTTTTGGTTAGCTGGTCTGGGCATAACCCATTGAGATTCACTTACTGTAAGGTGCCTAAAAAGAAATGAATCTGTCGACGCCAAGACTCAAATGACCAAATATTCAACTGTTCCCATTCCATCATTCGGCCAAAACAATGTCTCCCTCTTTTAAAGACTCGCTCGCGCTTTTAATCGGTCACACGTCACTGGCTCGTGGCAAGCAGTATGCCGATGGGGGTCGCGTCGATCAGTGGGACGTCGCCGCCGACCAACAATCCATGAGAGCCATAGTGCATGGCAGTGAATCCTATCGGGTCTTAATCGAATTCACCTGGTCAGCACAAAACGAATTGCTTAAGGTATCGGGTCACTGCACCTGCCCGATGGTTTTCAATTGCAAACACGTGGCTGCTTCTGTTCTGGTGGCCGCAGCCGCTGGCGCCTTGCCTGAAGTTGCCAGCCAGCAATCAACACCAGTGGGCTCGAGCAATCCCCGGGCCTATTCACCCGCCGGTCAGTTAATCAGCGATCAAACACGTCGCGCATCGCCAGGAGTAGTAGCGCCCCCGCCAGCACCCCCTCAAGCACCACCGATGAGTCGGGAGCTGAGGGCTTGGTTGACCCAATTTCAAGATCGATTGCAAGGCTTACAACAACACGCCGATCAGCCCGGTAAACCAGGCGCAGTTGATCCCAATCATTACCCGCCAACGGTCAAAGACAGGATCCGATACGTTGTTGAACAAAGCCGCGACAGCGTGACCATCACGCCCGTCAAAGTGAGTGTTCGTAAAAACGGCAGTATCAGCCCAAACGGTGCCAGGCCCTACGCGTTTCGAAACCTGAACCAAGATAATGCCCCGAAATTTGTACGACCGATTGATCTAAGAATTTTTCGGTTGTTGAGTTTGTCGGAGCGTGATTTTTACGGTTACGCGCCAGTGATTGCGGACAATGAGGAGGGGCAGACACTCTTGAGAGTGGTTCTGGAATCTGGTCGTGCGTTTTGGAATGAACCTGATGGTTTACCGCTGCAACTGGGGGCACCATGCAACGGTCGCTTGGTTTGGCGTGATTTTGGTGAAACGCAGCAGCTGATGGTGAAGGTTGACGACCCAGCTGACGGTGGGGCAGGCGAACAATGGTTTAGTCCTTTGCCTTTGATACCGGCTTGGTATTTGGATACGGCGACCGGCCAGTGCGGATTTTTAGAAACCGATTGCTCGCCAGAACAGGTTAAATGGCTGGCTAGCGCGCCACCTGTGCCAGCCAGCCAAGCCGATCAAGTGCTGGCAGCCCTGTCGCAAGCCCGAATGGATCTGCCACGCCCCAAGCCCGTGTCACTGCAGTGGATTACCGACATCAAACCCCGACCCGTGTTGACTTTAAGTGCCGTCAAAGCGCGGCAACAGTATTACCGTTCGTACTCGTTTCACAAGCCGGTATTTCTTCCCGGTGACGTCGCGCCTATGTTGCGTTTGTCTTTCGATTACGATGGCCATCGAATCGATGCTGGTGCACCTGACGCTGTTATTCGTCAGGTGGTCAACGGCCAAATTCGGCTCATTGAGCGTCATCAAAACGGTGAAGCCGAGCTGCTGGATAATTTTTACAGCCAGGCCACGGAATATTATTTTTACCCCGTCGATCACTTCGAGGATGAGGCTGACATGGCGGGTCACCAGGCGCATGATTTGGTACTTTGGCCATTTGACAGCACCAATCCCTTGTCACCAATGGGAGGCGGTCATATTGCGCTTGATTTCATGACGGATGTGGTGCCCTGGCTTGAGGCACAAAACTGGACAGTCATCATCGACGCCTCCTGGCCTTGTCAAATTTATGAGGGCACGCCACTGATAAGTGGCGGCATCAAACAACAAGAGGACTCTTGGTTCTCGGTTGGATTGAATGTCGAAGTCGAAGGACAAGAATTTGATCTTTTACCGGTGCTCGCCAATTTGGTGGAATCCATTCCCGAAGACGTTCTACAAGACGAAGAGGCCCTGCAAAAAACACTTGCGGGCGAGCGGTTTGTCGCTCGCCTTAAAGACGGTCGTTATGCTCGGCTGCCACTCGAACCGCTGTTGCCTGCGCTGCGGTTTATTCGCGACTTGAATCAGCGTATGCACGCTGCGCAAGCTGGGGCTTTCACTGAGTTGGCTCAGGCACTGGCTGGATCGGGTATTGCATTTGAGGGTGGCCAACAGCTACAGGCATTGGGTGAGCGGCTACGCGACTTGGCCAAATGCAAAATCGACCCCAATGGCGAATATAACGAGACTGAATTACCAACGGTGCCTGACAGCTTTGTGGGTGATTTGCGTCCCTACCAAAAGACAGGCATGGGCTGGTTGTTGGCGCTGGCTGAAACAGGGTTTGGGGGTATCTTGGCCGATGACATGGGCTTGGGTAAAACCGTTCAGACATTGGCGTTTCTTGCGCTTAAAAAACAGAACCGCCAAGTCACTGACGGTGCTGTTATTGACCCGAAAAAAACAGCCCAATTGCCATGTCTTTTGGTGGTGCCCACCTCATTGGTCAGTAATTGGACGCGTGAGGCGCGCCGGTTCGTGCCCAACCTGTCGGTCTTGGCGCTGCATGGTCCTGACCGAAAACAGTCCTTTGATCAAATCTCACAACACGACTTGATCATCACCACTTATCCGCTGTTGCACAGAGACAGCGACGTGTTGTTTGCGCAAGACTTCGACACGGTTATTTTGGATGAGGCTCAGCATGTCAAAAACCCAACCTCACAGGTTTCCAAACTTATCCGTCTGATACCGACCAAGCATCGATTGGCCTTAACAGGCACGCCCATGGAGAATAATCTCGAGGAGCTTTGGTGCTTGTTTGACTGGTTAATTCCAGGGTTGCTGGGTAACCGTAAATCGTTTGGTGAGCGTTTTCGTAAGCCCATCGAGAAAGAAAAAAATTTGACGCGGCAAGTCACCCTTTCTAGACGCATTGCCCCTTTCATCTTGCGTCGCACCAAGGACCAAGTGGTCACCGATTTGCCACCACGCACTGAAATCATCGAAACGGTTCAATTGACTGGACCGCAACGCGCTTTGTATGAAACCGTGAGAAGCACCATGCACGAACGGGTACGCCAAGTGCTCGCAAAAAAAGGCTTGGCCAGTAGCAAAATCACCGTTTTGGATGCACTGTTGAAACTGCGCCAAGTGTGTTGCGACCCACAACTCGTCAAGTTACCCAGTGCGGCGTCGATCACGGTCAGTGCCAAGCGCATGCGTTTGCTCGAGATGCTTGAGTCTCTGATTGCAGAGGGTCGGCGAGTGCTGATTTTTTCTCAGTTTGTTGAAATGTTGCGTCTTATCGAAATCGACATCAAATCCCGCGGTTGGGATTATTTGATGCTAACGGGACAAACGCAGAAACGTGGTGAATTGGTCGAAGCGTTTCAGACGGGCAAAGCCGCTCTTTTTTTGATTAGCTTAAAAGCCGGTGGTGTTGGCCTGAACCTCACGGCCGCTGACACCGTTATTTTGTATGACCCGTGGTGGAATCCAGCCATTGAAAGGCAAGCCATGGATCGTGTTCATCGAATCGGGCAGGACAAACCCGTGTTCGTCCACCGCTTAATTGCCGAAGGCACCGTCGAGACCCGAATTGCCGAGATGCAAGCGCGCAAACAAGCCTTGATAGACTCGGTGTTTGATCCGCAGACAACCAACACCATGGATATGAACGAAGACGACATCCTGTCGTTGTTTGCGCCGGTCGGTCCTTGATGCTGGTTTCAATCAATGGGTATTGCCCTGCGGGTTAAACCCACAATTTGATTGATGAAAGATGGCATCAGCATTTTTTGCCTGTGTTGAATCACAGAAAATTAATAGTCAAGCGGGTTCAATGGAAGCGCTGAATTGAGATCACAGATTGAAAATCACTGAAAAAAGTACTGGTGTACAAGTTCTGAAGGTGGTGTGTTCATGCCTACCAGTTGTCAGGTCAATGTGCTCGAGCGCCCAGCACAGGCGCAAACGGTTTGATCAACACGATCTCGTCGAGCACGGGGGATAGACAAAATCCTTGACTCTCACCACAAAACCCCAGACACTAAGGCACAAACAGGCATCAGACCCTAAATATATTCCAAAATAATGACTGGAGAAGACATGAAACGCACCAAAACAATCAAACACAGTTTAATGGTGGTTACGACCGCCAGCGCCCTCTTTTTAGCGGGCATGGCTCACGCCACAGATCTGCGACTTTCGCATCAGTGGTCGAACAAAGACATCCGTCACAAGGTCGCTCAAATCGTGGCCGACGAAGTGGCGGCTGCGAACGTCGATTTGGACATCAAAATTTTTGGTTCCCAATCCCTTTTTAAACCACGTGAGCAATACACACCGCTGAGTCGGGGTCAGCTTGACATGACCATCTTGCCGTTAAGCTATGCCGGCGGTAAGCAGCCGGCCTTCAACCTCACCCTGATGCCTGGGCTGGTCAAAAATCATGACCACGCGGCACGTCTTTCGGACAGCCCCTTCATGGCGGCGCTTGAAGAAAAAATGGCAGAAGATGATGTGATGGTGTTGGTGCACGGCTACCTTGCTGGCGGGTTCGCCAGTAAGAACAAATGCATCACCAAGCCCGAGGATATCAAGGGCCTACAAACCCGCGCTGCGGGCAAAGCGTTTGAGCAGATGTTGGCGGGTGCCGGCGCTTCCATTGCTTCAATGGCAAGTTCCGAGGTTTATAGCGCCATGCAAGCTGGCGTGCTAGACGCGGTCAACACCTCTTCGTCGTCATTCGTGTCCTTTCGCCTTTATGAACAAGTGAAATGTTACACACCTGCTGGCGAAGTGGCCCTGTGGTTCATGTACCAGCCATTGCTTATGAACAAGAGCACCTTTGAGGGTTTAACCAAACCGCAGCAAGCAGCACTGTTGGCTGCCGCTAAAAAGGCAGAGGCTTTCTATTTGGAAGAGGCCAAACTGGAAGATGCCGCATCTGTTGAGGTCTTTAAAAAGGCTGGTGTTGAGATCGCCTACATGACTCCAGCGGAATTCGACGCTTGGCGGGCGCTTGCACAAGAAACATCCTACAAATCCTTCGTCGAGCAGGTGCCCGGCGGGCAGGCGTTGTTGGATAAGGCACTTGCGGTGCAATGATCTGGGATTCGGATGACGTCATGCGTCTTTCCCACACGTTCCCAAGTTACCGGTTCCAAACCGTAAGCGCCAAACCCCAGTCCCCCTACCCCTCCCGCAAGGACACTCGGGCGCGGGGCATGGGGTTTGGACCTGGGGTTTGGGCTTTGGGTCTCGGGTTTTGGGGTGCCCCAAGCCCTGGCCATTCGTAGGAGTGCCAAATGTCTGGCCAGTCTGTAAGCGCTGTTGCGCGTACCAATAACAATCCTTTCTTGCGTATGGTCGCCGCGATTTCAATTTTTTTGGGTTGTCTCTCAGCGGGCATGATTGTCGCCGCGGTGATCATCACATGCCAAATGATCTGGATCCGCTTTGTGTTAAATGGCTCAACCATCTGGCAGACCGAGGCGGTGGTGTATCTGATGATTGCCGCCACCCTGCTTGGGTTGCCTTACGTGCAGCGCTTACGGGGGCATGTCACGGTTGACCTCATCCCATTGGCGCTACCACGCCGCATGCGCAAGGGTTTGGCGGTGCTGACGCTGTTGCTCTCAATCGGCGTGGTGGCTGTCATGTTTTGGTTTGGTTCTGAGTTTTGGTACACCGCCTGGGCGCGAGGCTGGACATCAGACACGGTGTGGGGTGTGCCGCTGTGGATACCGTATTTGTCGATTCCATTGGGGTTTGGCCTGTTCTTGTTGCAATTGGTCGCTGATTTCGTAGCCCTTATCCTTGGCATTGACAGCCCTTTCGGATTGGAGGACGCCTGATGGATCCGCTTGTACTGGGTCTTATCGTTGCTGTGGTAACGGTCGGTGTTTTGTTTTCGGGGGTTTCGGTGGCATTGGGCCTACTGATCGTGTCGGGCGGGTTTCTGATTGTTTTTGATGGCATGCGCTCACTTGAATTGATGCCAGAGATTCTTTTCGGCAAGCTCGATAACTTTGCGCTCTTGTCAATTCCGATGTTTATCTTGATGGGGGCTTCCATCTCTTCAACCCGAGCGGGTGCTGATCTTTATGAAGCGCTCGAGCGGTGGCTAACCCGCGTGCCGGGGGGCCTAGTCATTTCTAATCTTGGCGCTTGCGCGCTCTTTTCAGCGATGTCGGGGTCGAGCCCTGCCACTTGTGCGGCCATCGGCAAGATGGGTATTCCCGAAATGCGTAAGCGTGGTTATCCAGATGCTGTGGCGGCTGGCAGCATTGCCGCCGGTGGCACACTCGGTATTTTGATTCCGCCCTCTGTCACCATGATTGTCTATGGTATCGCCACCGAGACTTCAATTGGCCGGTTGTTTCTATCGGGCGTGGTTCCAGGCGCGTTATTGGTGACGCTCTTCATGGCTTGGTCGCTTTACCAAACTTGGCGTTCGGGAAACGTCAATGTCTTGCGCGTGACGTCTTACACCTGGACGCAGAAATTCGAAATCTTGCCGCGGGTGTTGCCGTTTCTTGCCATTATCCTTGGCGTGCTCTACGCCATGTATGGCGGTGTTGCCACGCCGTCTGAAACCGCGGCGGTCGGTGCACTGCTTTGCTTGGTGATCGCCATGGTCATTTATAAGCTGGTTGACCCGCGTGCGCTCTGGGCGGTTCTGCGTGACACCACCCGTGAAAGTGTCATGATTCTTTTCATCATTGCGGCAGCCGGTGTGTTCTCCTACATGCTGTCTTCGCTTTTTATCACTCAGTCTATCGCCGAATGGATTGGTACGCTTGACGTCAATCGTTGGGTGCTAATGGGGGCGATCAACGTCTTTTTACTGGTCGCTGGGTTTTTCTTGCCACCAGTGGCGGTGATCTTGATGGCCGCGCCAATTCTATTGCCGATCATCACCGTTGCGGGTTTTGATCCGATTTGGTTTGCCGTGATACTGACCATCAACATGGAAATTGGACTGATATCGCCACCGGTCGGCCTGAACCTTTATGTGATTAACGGCATCGCACCAGACATCAAGCTCAAGACAATTTTGTATGGCTCGCTGCCCTACGTCGCTTGTATGGTGCTTGCCATCATTCTGTTGTGCTTTTTCCCAGGGCTGGCCACTTGGCTGCCAGACGTCGTCATGGGACCAAGCACGTGAGTATATTGGCTGACTTATTGGCGACCGTCTTTCAGCGGCGCTACCGTGGTGCAGCTGAGCCCGATCGTCAAAACCGGCGCACTGATGTGTTGTGTCGTGATCTGTTGGGAAGCTCTGGCGAAGTATCCGGCATGGCACTTTCTCGGCTGATATTGGATCGTTATGCAGGCATGGACGATGCGAGCAAACTTGAATTTTTTACATTTTTAAACAATGACCTTGGCGTTAACCCAGCGGCTGTGCGCGATGCTATCGGGTCGTTTGACGCGGCACCTGATAGCGCCACTTATCGACATTTTTTGTCAGCGGCAGAGCCGCTTCGCCAAGAGCTTGCGCGCCGTTTAAATCAAGTGCCTGGCGCCACGGCGCAGCTCGTGGCAATGCGCGCTGATCTGTTGCGCTTGGCTCACGACAACCCAGCTCTTTTGGTTTTGGATGTCGATTTAAAGCACCTCTTTGCTTCTTGGTTTAATCGGGGGTTTTTGGTTTTACGCCCAATCGATTGGACCAGTCCAGCGGTGGTGCTAGAAAAAATCATTGCCTACGAGGCGGTTCATTCGATTGACAGTTGGGGCGACTTACGCCTTCGTTTGGAGCCAGCAGATCGACGTTGTTTTGGATTTTTTCATCCCACGATGCCAGACGAGCCGCTGATTTTTGTTGAAGTGGCTCTCACTCGCGGTGTGCCTGTTGCCATCCATGACGTGTTGTCAGAAGGGCGCGAGGCGATTGCCCCCAACGCCGCAGATACCGCCGTTTTTTATTCGATATCGAATTGCCAATCGGGGCTGGCTGGTATTTCTTTCGGTAACTCACTCATCAAACAAGTGGTGGCCGATCTCTCGCAGGAATTACCCAATATCAAGACCTTCGTCACCCTCTCGCCCATTCCCGGCTTAAACCGCTGGTTAGCCACACGCGGTGGCGAAGTGCTTGAGACTGAAACGAGACTAGGCGTCGAACATAAAAATTTCGTTGATCACAAAAACGACGACAAGCAGCGCCAATGCGCAGCCTACTACCTCTTGAAAGCCAAGCGCGACAAAGGGGAGCCTTATGATCCAGTGGCTCGGTTTCACCTTGGAAATGGTGCTTCGGTTCACGCCATTCATGCTGGCGCCGACCTATCGCCCAATGGTCAAAAGCAATCGGGCGGTGTGATGGTGAATTACCTTTACGATCTGGGTCAGATTTCTCAGAACCACGAACATTTTGCGAGCTCAAATACCATCGCCGCATCACCTGTAGTGACGGCGCTGGCTGCTGCGGGTGCGAAAGTGATGGCCTAGGCCACGGCCAGCGTCGAACAGGTCAGTGGCCAATTGCGGAGGCAACAAGCTGGACTTGCTCGGCATGTGGTTGTCCCAAAAACTGCTGTCATAGCCCACTGGCATGCGTATTCCTAGAGGTGCGCGCCGGGGACAAGACGCTCACCGTTGAGCGTGGAAACATCAAGCCGGTTACGTGCGGCGCGATATCAGGCTCAATATTGTGTTCGGCATTCGGCTCGGTGATGTTGCGCCCTCCGAACTCGATCAGAACACTGTTGCCCAAATAGTCCCCTGACGCTTCCAGCACACTTGGGTAATGCAGGCGCAGCTGCTCGCCGTTCTCACT